>Ga0209768_10000534_pt1 | contig 25563 bp, 23 predicted proteins | sample LauGreSBDMM110SD_3_FD_187564 | JGI IMG/M metagenome (GOLD analysis project Ga0209768, IMG submission 187564) | Freshwater lake microbial communities from Lake Michigan, USA - Sp13.BD.MM110.SD (SPAdes) (version 2) | ecosystem: Environmental > Aquatic > Freshwater > Lake | place: Lake Michigan... | reverse complement strand
CCCGCTCTCTCTCGAGAGCGGGTTTTTTTTACCCAAATCATAGAATGGTAAGAAGAGCTTACAGAATACTTAAGCTTTGAGAAGTACGAGTACGCGCTCTAATTCAGAACGTATCGCGAGCAGATCCATAGACACACCAGGTTCAAGATCTAGCGCAAGACCAGACACCTCTGGGCCAACGAGTTTATTTCTTGCTCCACTGATGGTAAAACCCTGTTCATACAATAACTCGCGTATGCGACGTATGAGTAACACTTCATGATGTTGATAATAGCGACGATTGCCTCTGCGCTTAACAGGTTTAAGTTGCGTGAACTCTTGTTCCCAATAGCGCAATACATGCGGTTTGACGCCGCATAACTCACTCACCTCACCTATCGTGAAATAACGTTTGGCGGGAATCGGTGGCAAGGGTGCCAACAAGGGCTTAACTACACGATCGTTCATGAAATCGAAGACTTAATCAGGCGGCGCTATTGGCAGAAGAAGGTGTACTAACACCATCTACCATGGCTTTGAGTTTTTGACTGGCGTGGAAAGTCACGACACGTCTAGCACTGATAGGAATCTCTTCTCCGGTTTTTGGATTACGACCAGGCCTTTGCGGCTTATCACGTAACTGAAAATTTCCAAAACCAGAAAGCTTGACTGATTCACCACGCTCGAGTGCGTCACGAATCTCATCAAAAAAAGTTTCGACCATATCTTTAGCTTCACGCTTATTCAAACCAACTTGCTCAAACAATAGTTCAGCAAGCTCAGCTTTAGTCAGCGTGGGCAAATCTTTTTCTAAACGGGAGCGAGCCTCAGTCACAAGCATGGCACGACCTAGATCTGCAGCAAAGACGGAATGCAATTCAACGGGAGTACTGTGGTTCATTATTATCTCTTTGCGACTGCTTTATTGACGCAGTTTTGCTTGATGCTTTTTTTGAACACTATCGATAAAAACTGCCATTGCTGCCTCTACCGACTCATCTTGCAATGTTGATTCAGTATCTTGCATGGTAATACGGAAAGCAAGACTTTTTTCATCAATTTCTAAACCTTTTCCTCTATATTCATCAAAGAAAACAATGTGTTGCATGAATCGACACACTGCATTTGTTTTGCTTTGATCAACAAAAGTATCGATGATACTTTGTACATTTACCGATTGTTTAACAACTAATGCTAAATCACGCACTACTGCAGGGAATTTTGAAATTTCACTGTATAAGGGCACATCTCTTTCTTGCAACGCAATCGCATCTATTTCAAAAATGACAGGACTGTGAGGAAGCTCTAGTTCTTGTTGCAAGCGTGGATGCAACTCACCAATCAAACCTATTTCTTTATTATTAAGCCAGACACTTGCTGCACGTCCTGGATGTAAAGCGGGATGCGTCGATGTTATAAATTTCAACACTTTTGGTGCAAATAGCATTTCTAGATCAGCCTTTAGATCAAAGAAATCTACCTTACGGCTCTCCATGCCCCATTGCTCTTCTACGAGTGGTCCATAAGCTAAAGCAGCAACACGCTTAGGCTGATTAAATCCTGCGACTTCGAGTGGTCCATCAACAGCAGCAGCATTTTTTAAATAAATTGCTCCAACCTCAAACAATCGCACACGACTTTGTTGACGATTGATGTTGTAACGCACATTCGCCACTAAACCACTGATGAGTTGTGAGCGCATCACGCTCATTTGACTCGCAATTGGATTGAGTAATTTAATTGGATCGACATTACCCGCAAAGTTTTTCTCAGCATCTGCATCGACAAAACTAAAATTCACCACCTCTTGATAATCTAAATCAGCTAATTGTCTACGTACTGTAAACAAAGAACGTTTATTTTCAGGAGGAATGCGCATAGTTTGCGCAGCGACAGGCGGCAGTGTAGGAATATTTTCAAAACCATATACGCGCGCGATTTCTTCAATCAAGTCTTCTTCGATTTCAATATCAAATCGATAGCTAGGTGCCGTCACTTTAAACACACCTGCTTGATAGCTATGCTCTAAACCTAAGCGAGTAAAAATATCGGCAATCTGTTCATGCGTAAATGGAATACCAATCACCTTGCTGGCTCTAGCTACACGCAAGCTCACTGGAGAGCGTTTAGGTAGATTAATAATCTGATCATCAACAGGACCAATAACGGTTTGTCCTGCCACACCACAAATCTCAACTATCAGTGATGTAATGCGTTCAATGTGTTCAACCGTGGTTGCATAATCCACACCGCGTTCAAAACGATGCGCTGCATCAGTTGAAAAATTAAAGCGACGTGCTCTGCCCTGTATCGCCTGTGGCCACCAGAACGCTGCTTCTAAATAAATATTGGTTGTATCTAACGATACCGCAGTCGCATCACCACCCATAATGCCTGCTAGGGACTCTACTGCGCGATCATCTGTAATCACACCTACCCAACTATCAAGCTCAACCGTATTGCCATTCAAAAGCTTTAATGACTCACCTGGCTTAGCCCAACGCACTTCTAGGCCACCATGAATTTTATCGAGATCAAATACATGTGTAGGACGTCCTAATTCCAACATCACATAATTAGAAATATCCACCAATGCTGAGATAGGACGTTGACCACTGCGCTCTAAGCGCTGCTTCATCCAATCAGGCGTAGCAGCATGAGCATTCAAACCGCGAATCACACGACCAGAAAAACGTCCGCATAAATCAGGTGCACTAACTTTAACTGGCAAAATTTCTTGCGATGTCACAGGCATGGCAGTGATAACAGGTGTTTGCAAAGGCACGCCTGTTAATGCAGCCACTTCACGCGCCACACCCAACACAGATAAACAATCCGCTTTATTCGGTGTGAGCTTAATCGTGAATTTCAAATCATTGAGTGCGTAGTAATCACGGAAATTTTGTCCGACCGGTGCGCTATCAGGCAACTCCATCAAGCCACTATTCTCTTCAGATAATTTCAATTCACGTGCAGAACACAACATGCCTTGTGATTCCACACCACGTAATTGACCTACTTTGATTTCAAACGGTTTACCATCGTCACCTGGTGGCAGCTTTGCACCAGCCACTGCACACACCACATGCAAACCTTCTCTCACATTCGGTGCACCACATACAATTTGTAGCAAGGTGCCCGTGCCTGCATCAACGCGACACACACGCAAGCGATCTGCATTGGGATGAGGAGTTACCTCTAATACCTTCGCTACCACCACACCAGAAAAAGCCTGTGCAACAGGCTCACACTCTTCGACTTCAAGTCCGGCCATAGTCAGTGTGTGTGCCAACTCATCCGAAGTCAGCTTCGGATTGACCATGGTACGCAGCCATTTCTCTGAGAATTGCATGAAGAGACCGTGTTAGTTAAATTGTTTCAGAAAGCGTAAATCGCCTTCATAGAAAAGACGTAAATCATTGATGCCATAACGCAGCATGGTTAAGCGCTCAATACCAGAACCAAATGCAAAACCAATGAACTCTTGTGGATCTAAACCCATATTGCGTAAGACAGAAGGATGCACTTGTCCCGCACCTGAGACTTCTAACCAGCGTCCTTTTAAAGGACCATGACCAAATGCGATATCGATTTCAGCAGATGGCTCTGTAAACGGAAAATAGGAAGGGCGGAAACGTACTTGCAAGTCATCTGTTTCAAAAAACGCCTGTATGAAATTTAGATACACACCTTTTAAATCAGCAAAGCTGATATCGGTATCTATCCACAATCCCTCAACTTGATGAAACATGGGTGAATGCGTTGCGTCACTATCCACACGATAGGTACGACCAGGTGCAATCACTTTAATGGGAGGTTTATTCATACGTGCATAACGCACTTGCATAGGACTTGTATGCGTACGTAATAACAAAGGCTTGCCAGTGCTATCCGGTGCATCCACATAAAACGTATCTTGCATAGAACGAGCAGGATGATTTTCAGGACTATTCAATGCGGTGAAATTCGTCCAATCGTTTTCGATTTCAGGGCCATCAGCCACATCAAAGCCTATCGATCCAAAAATCTCTTCTATACGCTGCCATGAGCGCATCACAGGATGCAGACCGCCACCACTTCTACCACGACCTGGCAGCGTGACGTCAATCGCTTCTGCATTCAAACGTTCTTGTAGTTGTGCATTCGCTAAAGCATCGCGACGAGCAGTAAGTAAGGACTCAATCTGCTCTTTAGCTTGATTGATGACAGCACCACGACTACGACGCTCATCAGGGCTCAATGCACCGAGCTCTTTCATTTGCGTAGTAATCTGTCCGGTCTTACCCAGATATTTTGCTTTGGCGTTTTCCAGCGCTGCAGAATCAGTCGCAGCCTGAAAATCTTCCTGTGCAGATTTGACGAGTTGTTCCAAAGAGCTCATGCAGTCTTCCGCTCAAAATCTTTTAATATCGATGGCAGTCATCTGAAGAAAAACGGGGCACAGGTGCTTAGCCTCTGCCCCGCCTTATCACAATGCGTTTGCTAAACATGTAAGCAAACACTGTGAGTATTTATGCTGCGATTCTTGCCTTGACTTGATTGACGATTGCTGCGAACGCAGGCTTGTCCATCACTGCCATATCCGCTAACACTTTACGATCTAATGCGATTTCAGCACGCTTTAAACCGTTCATAAACACGCTGTATGTCAGACCATGTTCACGTGAAGCGGCGTTGATACGTGTAATCCACAATGCACGGAATACACGCTTTTTATTACGACGGTCACGATAAGCATATTGACCAGCGCGCATCACTGCTTGCTTAGCAATACGGAATACTTTACTGCGACGACCGCGATAGCCTTTGGCTGCGTTTAGTACTTTTTTATGACGGGCCCTTGCTGTGACCCCACGTTTTACTCTAGGCATGGTAGCTCCTTATAGAAGAGTGAGGTTAAGCGAAAGGCATCATTGCGCGTACCGAATCCATGTTTGTTTCATGGACACCGACTGCACCGCGCAGATGACGTTTATTCTTGGTTGATTTCTTGGTCAGAATGTGGCGCTTGAAAGCTTGACCACGTTTGACAGTACCACCGGGACGAACGCGAAAGCGTTTCTTCGCGCTGCTCTTAGTTTTCATTTTTGGCATAACAACATCTGCCCTATTGGGCAGCTCCATTTTTTGATGATTGCAGGTGGCAACAAAACGTTGCTCTTGGATGCCTGTTCTCACTTGTATAAACGATGAAATCGAGTCCATCGTATCTTGCATCTCCCGTTAAATTTCAACGGGAGCGCGGATTTTATCAAAAATCACCAGCCGACTTACTTTTTATAACTTATTTCTTTTTCTTAGGCGCCAACACCATCACCATCTGGCGACCTTCCATCTTAGGAAACTGCTCGATCTGACCGTGTGGTTCCAGATCTACTTTTAAGCGCTCTAAAACACGCATACCAAATTCCTGATGCGCCATCTCACGACCACGGAAACGCAAAGTGATCTTGGTTTTGTCGCCGTCTTCAAGAAACTTGATTAGGTTACGCAACTTGATGTTGTAATCGCCATCATCGGTACCCGGACGAAACTTCACCTCTTTAACCAGCACAACCTTTTGTTTGAGCTTAGCTTCGTGAGCCTTTTTTTGCTCCTGATATTTGAACTTGCCATAATCCATCAAGCGACAGACAGGAGGTTCAGCGGTAGGAGCAATTTCAACTAGGTCAACGTTAGCTTCTTCAGCTAAACGGAATGCCTCAGACAGACTCACTATACCCAGTGGTTCGTTTTCAACGCCAGCAAGGCGTAACTGGGGGGCGGTTATTTCACCGTTAATACGGTGCGACTTATCAGTAGCTATTGCAGTATCCTCAAAAATCCAATAAACAAGCCGTGCTCCTACGACAAGGAAACCCGACGGCAGATCCGTCAGGCCTTGGCAGCAATCTCCTGATGGAGACGTTGCGCCAAATTGTCGACTGACATAACGCCAAGATCGACATTACCTCTCGCACGCACGGCCACTGTGTTTGCATCTCTTTCCTTGTCACCCACAACAAGAATGTAAGGAAGCTTTTGTACAGAATGCTCACGTATTTTATAGGTTATTTTCTCGTTACGCAAATCGGTTTGCACTCTAAACCCTTGTTTTTTCAGGTTTTGCGCTACCGATTGCGCATAATCAGCTTGCGCATCCGATATGTTCAAAATGCTAACTTGTACTGGAGCTAGCCATAATGGCAAGGCACCTGCATGGTTTTCAATCAACATACCTATAAAGCGTTCAAGCGAACCTAAGATCGCTCTATGCAGCATGACTGGGACTTTGCGCGAGTTATCTTCCGCTACATATTCCGCCTCTAAACGCACAGGCATAGAGAAATCCACTTGTATCGTGCCGCACTGCCACGTACGACCAATCGCATCTTTGAGTGTGTACTCCACCTTAGGTCCATAGAACGCGCCTTCACCCGGTGAAATTTCAAATTCACATCCGGAACGTTTGAGGGATTCAATTAGCGCATTTTCAGCCTTATCCCATAATTCATCTGAACCCACTCGCTTCTCAGGACGGGTAGCGACTTTGTAAATCACTTCATTAAATCCAAAATCGCGGTAAACGTTTTGCAGCAAAGCGGTAAAAGCCACGCACTCATCCAAGATTTGATCTTCGGTGCAGAAAATATGACCATCATCTTGGGTAAAACCACGCACCCGCATCATGCCGTGCAAAGAACCAGAAGGTTCATTGCGATGACATTGACCAAACTCACCGTAGCGCAGTGGTAGCTCGCGATAAGAATGCATATTCGAGCGGTAGATCTGCACATGACCTGGGCAATTCATAGGCTTCAATGCATAGGTACGATTTTCAGAATCTGTAGTGAACATATTGTCTTTGTAGTTATCCCAATGACCGGATTTCTCCCACAAAGAACGATCCAAAATCTGCGGTGCCTTCACTTCTTGATAACCATTATCTTGATACACATGACGCATGTACTGCTCCACCTGCTGCCAGACAGTCCAGCCTTTTGGATGCCAGAAAATCAAACCCGGTGCTTCTTCTTGAAAATGGAATAAATCTAATTGACGACCTAATTTACGATGATCACGTTTCTCAGCTTCTTCCAACATATGTAGATAAGCATCTTGTTCTTCTTTTTTCGCCCAAGCAGTGCCATATACACGTTGCAGCATTTCATTCTTAGAATCGCCGCGCCAGTAAGCACCGGCTAACTTCATCAACTTGAATACTTTTAACTTACCAGTTGAAGGCACATGAGGGCCACGACATAAATCTGTAAATTTACCCTCGGTGTACAAAGAGACATCCTCACCAGCAGGAATCGATGCAATCAGTTCAGCTTTATAAGCTTCACCTATCGATTTGAAATACGCAATCGCTTCATCACGCGGCAATACCTTGCGACTGACTGGCTCATCTTTTTTCGCCAGTTCCGCCATTTTCTTTTCTATAGTCTCAAGATCTTCCGGTGTAAAAGGACGCTTATAAGAAAAGTCATAGTAAAAACCATTGTCGATCACAGGACCTATGGTCACCTGTGCATCGGGAAATAATTCTTTGACTGCGTATGCCAATAAATGCGCGGTGGAGTGACGAATCACTTCCAGTCCATCAGCATCTTTGTCAGTGACGATCGCTAAATCGCACTTGTTTTCTATGAGATATGAGGTATCTACCAATTGACCATCGACCTTGCCAGCTAACGCAGCTTTAGCAAGACCAGCACCTATTGAAGCAGCAACCTGCGCCACCGTAACGGGGGAATCAAACTCACGCTCTGAACCATCGGGAAGTCGGACTACAACCATGATCTACTCCTGCCTTTAAAGAAATGCCGCCATCAATTGCGGACGAAAAAAAACGCGGACTAGCCGCGCTTTCTCACTGCAAAAAAAGAGTACCCGACTAGATTCCTGAGAACTGCTGTAAGTTGCTAGTTCGCGGTGTCATAACCAGATGCCTTTCTCGCTCTTATAAAAAGCCTGCAGTATTGTGTTGGTAGGCACGATTGGACTCGAACCAACGACCCCTACCATGTCAAGGTAGTGCTCTAACCAGCTGAGCTACGCGCCTAAAGAAACGAGATTATAGCCGTCTTTTCTATAGAAGCGCCACTGACCGCTCACGAAAACGATGTTCACACCTTACTTATTGCCTTTTCGCCTGCATTACGCCTTGTATATCTAATATCAAATTGAGAGCACGTTGCAGTTGATCAGTCGAAGAAATCTCACCCGTAAAAGACATATGCGCATGCCCCTTACTACTTTGTGTCGCAACTCCTATCACATTAATTTTTTCACGTAAAAAAATATCTGAGATGTCTCTTAACAAACCTTGTCTATCCATCGCGAGTACAAACACATCAACTGGATACACCGTATCATCATGCGATTGACCCCAATCAGTTTGAATAATGCGCTCTGGTGCGCGCAACTGCATTTGCACGAAATTTTTACAACTCGTTCGATGAATTGAGATGCCTTTACCACGCGTGATAAAACCAACAATAGGATCAGGAGGTGCAGGCTTACAGCAACGTGCCATCTGCGTTAACAGGCCTTCACTACCCAACACCAACACACCAGACTTAGCACCCTGCGTCACGCTCGAAGCTCGACTCTTACGCGCCACTACAACACTATCTGGATTCACAGCGGGTGTGACCTGATTATCATCAGCATGTAGTGCTTGTTCTACCAAACGTAAACTCAAGCGATCTTTACCAACAGCCAACAGAAAATCATCCAGCTTTTGAAAATCTAAACGATTCGCTAAATCTTCCAGATTGACTGCTGTCTTACCCTCGCGTTGCAAGGTTTTTTCAATTAAGGCACGACCATGCGCAAGCGTTTCTGCTTCTTCAATTGCATTAAACCATGCACGAATTTTTGAACGTGTGCGCGCACTAGCGGCAAATCCATCAGACAACCAATCACGTGAAGGACCAGCAGAACCACTAGCAGCAGCTTCACCTTTAGCAGTTAATATTTCTACAGTCTGACCATTTTTTAATGGTGTATTTAACGGCACCATCACACCATCAATTTTTGCACCACGACAGCGATGACCTAAATCACTGTGTAATTGATACGCAAAATCAATCGGCGTAGCATGCGCTGGCAATTCAAGTACACGAGCTTGTGGGGTTAATACATAAATTCTGTCATTGAGTTTGGCTGACTTAAGCTGCTGCACCCATGCACGCTCACTCTCATCCTGCGACTCATTTTGCGATTCATTTTTCTTATCGTTTTGCGTTTCATTTTTCGTTTCATCCTGACTCACCACCACATCCACCATTTCGGTTTTCCATGCAAGTAGTTGTCTTAGCCATGCTATTTTTTCATCATCTCTTTGTTTGGGTGAACTACCTGATCCTTCTTTATAGCGCCAATGTGCAGCCACACCATATTCAGCGAAATGATTCATCTCATGGGTACGAATTTGTACCTCTAGGGTGCGACCATCTTCTGCCATCACGACTGTGTGCAATGATTGATAGCCATTAACTTTAGGACGCGCGATGTAATCATCAAACTCTTCAGACATGGCCGTCCAAATATTTTGCACTATACCTAGCACGGCATAACAACTCTTCACATCATCCACAATTACTCTAAAAGCACGCACATCATGTAAACGAGAGAAATCCAAATCCTTGCCTTGCATTTTGCTCCAGATGCTATAGATGTGTTTAGGTCGTCCAAATACATCAGCACGTATGCCAGCAGATTTCATTTCTGCTTTGAGTCGCGTAATCGCTGCATCCACAAAACCTTCACGCTCCACCCTTCGCTCTTCCAACATTTTTGCAATTTTTTTATAGGAAGTAGGATCGACAAAACGAAATGACAAATCTTCGAGTTCCCATTTCAACTGCCAAATACCTAAACGATTGGCGAGAGGCGCATAGAGCTCGAAACTTTCACGGGCATAACGCAGAGTAGTGTCATCTTCCCGTTTTTGCTCAGCGAAGTAACGCAAGGTAGCAAGACGCGAACTCAATCTCACCAATACCACACGCATATCCGTCGCCATTGCTAGCGTCATCTTGCGTAAGGTTTCAATTTGATTCACAGCATGATGCTTAGTTTTATTATTTTCTTGCTGCACACTTGCAGCTTCATGTAAGCGCATGAGCTGACGAATCCCCGTCACTAAATCCGCAATCTCTTTACCAAAGTGAGACTCGATTAATGCAGTATGCTTATCATCTAGATGCGGTAATTCAAATAATACGCCTGCAATGCGCGTATCAATATCTGCATTCAAAGAAGCTAGGCAACTGACTACACTACGAGTGAAGGCTAGTGCATCCTGCCCCGTAGGTACAACTTTGTTTAAGTAATAGGAATCAACGAAGCTAAATGCTTCGATTAAGCGCGCAGCATCTTCAGCCCGCAAACCTGCAGTCAGTTGTTCATTCTGATCATTAACTTGAAAAGAAACCATCTTCTAATTTTTTGTTAGGCGATAAAAAAATCACGCGCTAATGCAATTTGTTCAGGCTGCATAAATGTAGGTGCATGACCTATGCCCGCCAACTCTGTCAGCGCTGCACGTGGACCGCGTTGCGTCATTAAATCTGCTGTTTCACGACTCAATAAATCTGACTCATTGCCACGCACGAGTAAGACTGGACATTGAATTGCATCATAAATCGCCCACAGTGCAGCTTCACTTTGTGCCGCACTCTCTTCAGTGAATGAACTAAATGCTAGCGCAAGCGCGGGATCATAATGACGAATCCACTGACCATCTTTTTGCTCACGCAAAACATCTCCTGCAAGTTTGTGCCACTGCTCATCACTATGCGGACCAAAAGGAGCAGCGATAGTGCGTATGTAATCTACACCTGCTTCAAACGTAGGAAACCGCACTTCCTTGCCCATGTACTCAGCAATGCGCATTAATGCAGCATAGTTAATCGTAGGGCCTATATCATTGAGTAACATCTTACGAATAGGATGGTCTTTTAAGGCTGCAACACCCATACCTATTAAACCGCCCATGGAAGTACCAAACCAATCTATTTGCGCCACATCTAGCCGCGCTATTAGTGTCACCATGTCGCTCACATATTGTGGCAGTTGATAACCGAGTGGATTAGCTAGCCAAGAAGAACGTCCTCGCCCCACCACATCAGGACAAATCACACGATAACGATCCGACATCACCGCTGCCAATGCATCAAAATCATCCGACACTCTTGTCACACCATGCACACACAGCAAGACAGCAGGATTTTTTGGATCACCCCATTCCTTATAAGCCATGTTGTGTAGGCCCGCAGGAGATAGACACTGCACTGTTTTTATTTGAAATGGGCTCATAGGTATCATCCTGCGCTAGTTGGAAAGTTTCATGAAATTAATCACTGCCTCATATTGTGCAGTGTTTCAATTCTCTCATGAAGCTTGTCTGTATAGCATCTATCTTTACAAGATAAAACTTCCGTAATAACTCGCCTTGCCACCTAAGGGAGCAACGAGTAAAACAAGATGGCCGCAAGCTTTACAAGTGGGGGAAACAGAATATTTATTTCGCCTTACTACTACGGCTTGACTTTTTAGGTAAGCGTAAACTCAACCTCGTCATTTTTTTATTATGGGCTAACTGCATTTTAGAGCGTGCCATTACCATCAACTTTGATGTCGCTGCTTCAAAAGTCAGCGCTACCTCTCTAGACTGTATCGCTAAAATTGCATGAAAAGTGTAATTGGATAAAGTTGTTAATTCAGCTGCCCATGCAGCTACCCATGCCGCAGTCACTTTAGAGACATCAATATCGCCACAACAACTAGAGAGATGTTTTTCACCAAAATATTCTAATAAATACAAACCTTGATCATCTATATAAAGTCTAGCCTTAATCTTAGCGGTATTGGGAGGCTGATACATAGGCGTTAAAATTCTAGTACAAGCAACAGCTTGCTGATTATCAGGATAGGCACTCACACTTTCTTTAAGATTTTTTTTATTCGCCTTGACTCCTACCAACACATGATTTTTCACTACATCACCTCGCTCACCAAGAATATAAAAAATGATTCGTCATTATTCAATTTCTTAAAAAGAATTTTCATAATTAACAATGAGATTCTTTTGCTCTTGTAGGAGTATTCTCATTTATCTTCATACTGAAAATAAAAATTAGCAATCCGATTGGAAAAGTAAAAAACTTTCACTAATAGAATTACGCATTCGCTTATCGAAAAATCTATAGTTTATTTATTTAAACTTAACAAAATTAAATTTCATAAAAGATTCAAGCTCAAGCAGAAAAAAATGTAGCAAATAAAAAAGCCTGACAGAAGCAATCTGTCAGGCTTTTTAAATACCAACAATTTTATTTCACATCACACTGCACTATCTTAATGAATCGGGCAATCAGAGGCAGCAATTAATTCTTCTTTCGTCACACCTTCAGCGAGCTCTACTAATTTCAAACCCCGCTCAGTCACATCCAAAACAGCAAGATCAGTAATAATACGATCCACCACTCCCACACCAGTCAATGGCAATGTACATTCTTTGAGTAATTTATGTGAAAGCGATCCATCTTTTCCACGTGCCACATGCTCCATCAACACCACCACACGCTTCACACCTGCGACTAAATCCATCGCACCACCCATACCCTTGACCATTTTCCCAGGGATCATCCAATTTGCTAAATCACCGCGCTCAGAAACTTGCATCGCACCCAAAATCGCAATATTCACTTTACCGCCGCGTATCATCGCAAATGAATCTGCAGAACTGAAAATTGAAGAGCCAGGCAATGCAGTCACTGTTTGTTTACCTGCATTGATTAAATCAGGATCTATCTTATCTTCAGTCGGAAAAGGTCCTATGCCCAACAAACCATTTTCTGATTGCAGCCACACTTCTATATCTTTCGGAACATAGTTCGCTACCAAGGTAGGCAAACCTATACCTAAGTTAACGTAAAAACCATCTTCTAATTCTTGTGCTGCACGTGCAGCCATTTGTTCACGTGTCCATGCCATGCTGATTCTCCGCTCTTATTCTGAATTAATCCGAAATTAACTTGCACTAATCGTGCGCTGCTCTATGCGCTTTTCTGGATGCGCATTGACAACGATACGATGTACAAAAATACCCGGTGTATGAATTGCATCTGGATCTAGTTCGCCTTTAGCGACAATCTCTTCCACTTCCACAATCGTGATCTTGCCTGCCATCGCCACATTTGGATTAAAGTTGCGCGCAGTTTTATGAAAAATCAAATTACCAGTTGGATCAGCCTTCCAAGCTTTAACTAAAGAGATGTCAGCAACGAGTGAACGTTCCATCACATATTTTTCACCATCAAACTCACGTATCTCTTTACCTTCAGCGACCACAGTACCCACACCTGTCTTGGTGAAAAATGCAGGAATACCTGCACCACCTGCACGCAGTTTTTCAGCTAACGTGCCTTGCGGTGTAAATTCCAGTTCTAATTCACCCGCTAAAAACTGACGCTCAAATTCTTTGTTTTCACCCACATAAGAAGCGATCATTTTTTTAATCTGACGCGTAGCAAGTAACTGACCTAAACCAAAACCATCAACCCCAGCATTATTGGAAATTGCGGTTAAATTTTGTACGCCAGATTCTCTTAAAGCGGCAATCAATGCCTCTGGGATACCGCATAAACCAAAACCGCCAACGGCAATAGTCTGACCGTCTTGCACGATGCCAGCCAGAGCAGCGGCGGCATTAGGAAATACTTTTTTCATGAAATTCCTTATTTAAACAAATCTAGCAAATACCACTTAGCCTCGTAGCTTAGATGCGTCTGCAGCAAGTGACAAGTAGGGTATTAAAAATATGAAGCACATTCAGTTAATTTATCGGCTGCAGTAAACGCGCACGCATTTCTTCTGGCAGAGCACAAGATTTTTCTAAACGCTGATCCACCCACACTACTTTAGAACCACCTTCGGCAGCTAACGTATGTAGATCATCTACACGACGAATCTCATGGTGAGTATGAAAGCTTGATCTTCCAAATTCACCTGTGCTCGTGGTGATTTCAATCTCACCAGGAAAACGTAGTTGTTTTAAAAATGTGCAATGCGCGCTAATAATGACTGGACCTATGCCGCTAGGATCAGGTGGGCAATCCATAGCAAGAAACCATTCAATACGCGCTTGTTCCAAATAGCGAAAATAAATCGTATTGTTCACATGTCCCATCGCATCCATATCGCCCCAACGTATGCTAGTTCGATAACGATGTACTAATGTGTATCCCTCTTTCATTAGAACGCTGCCATACCATCATCAGCGGTCATGATCGCGCCATTAATAAAACGCGATTCATCCGATGCCAATAACAACAATAAACCATCTAAATCTTCAGGACGACCAACACGTTTGCGCGGCAACATATCAATCAGCTTCTGTCCGCCTTCGCTATGAAAATATTCACGATTAATTTCAGTCTCTATGTAACCCGGACAAATCGCATTCACATTAATGCCATAGCGTCCCCACTCCAATGCCATTGCTTTTGTCATTTGTACTGCTCCTGCTTTACTCATGCAGTACACACCAATTTGCGATAACACACGCAAACCAGCCACCGAAGCTATGTTGATAATGCGATGTTGACGATGCGGCTCAGCTTTAGCGCGCTGTATCATACGTTTCGCTGCTTCTTGCGCTACAAAAAATGCACCACGCAAATTCGTATCCATCACATGCGCATAATCTTCTGGCGTCACATCCACTAAGCGCTGCGTGCTAGAGACACCAGAGTTATTCACCAAAATATCGATATGCCCCGCTTCCGTCTCAGCATGTGCCAAGGCGGATTTAATGCTGGCGTAATCCGTCACATCTAACTGCACCACATGCGCTGCTCCACCACTGGCTTCAATTTCTGCACGCAACTCTTTAAGTCGCTCAGTACGGCGTGCTGCCAACACCACTTGGGCTCCCGCATCGGCTAAAACCTTAGCGAATCGCGACCCTAAACCACTCGACGCACCCGTTACAAAAGCGACTTTTCCGCTGAAATTGACTTCTGTACTCACGATTTCTCCCAATGAAGTTTTGGCCTAAATTCAAGAAGCCCGTATCATTACATAAATCGCCTGTTTAAAGCCGTCAGAAAAGGCGATAAAAAAGGTGACATTACGCTTGTCCTGTGACTACTATTTAGTTAGACACGTATTTTTTTCGCAGTCTTCATTCATTATTTCTAGCTATTATGAGCCCCAGTCAAAACCCCCAATTCTTAGAGCAATTTGGTCCACGCGAAGCGATGGAATACGACGTCGTCATCGTCGGCGGCGGTCCTGCAGGCTTAGCAGCTGCAATCGAACTCAAACAACTAGCAACGCGGCAAAATAAAGAAATCACTGTTTGCGTATTAGAAAAAGGTGGAGAACTCGGCGCGCACACCTTGTCCGGTGCAGTCATGGATCCACAAGCGCTAACTGAACTCATACCGGATTGGAAAGAACGCGGCGCACCACTCAACACACCGGTCACAGAAGATCGCTTTCTGTTTTTAACAGAAACAGGTTTCATAAAAACACCGAACTGGATGTTGCCGGGTTGTTTTCAAAATCATGGTAACTACGTCATCTCACTCGCCAATGTGGTGCGTTGGTTAGGTCAACAAGCAGAAGCACTCGGTGTAGAAATTTTCCCTGGCTTTGCAGCAGCTGAAATTTTGTATGACGAACAATGCGCTGTAGTCGGTGTTGCTACCGGCAATATGGGAGTCGATAAAGACGGTAAACCTACTGATGCATTTCAACTCGGCATGGAATTGCGCGCGAAATACACTCTGTTTGCAGAAGGTGCGCGTGGCAATTTAGGTAAACAACTGATTAGCGGCTATCAACTTGATAAAGGTCGCGATCCACAAACCTATGGCATAGGTTTAAAAGAATTATGGGAAATCGATCCTGCAAAACATCAACAAGGTTTAGTCATACACACTGCAGGTTGGCCACTGGATAACAGCACTTATGGCGGATCATTCCTTTATCATCTAGAAAATAATCAAGTTGCGGTTGGCTATGTCGTAGGACTCGCCTATGAAAATCCGTATCTTTCACCATTTGAAGAATTTCAACGATATAAAACCCATCCTGCGATTCGAGGTTTCTTTGAAGGCGGCAAACGACTCTCCTATGGTGCACGTGCTATTACTGCAGGTGGTTTGCAATCTTTACCTAAACTCACCTTCCCTGGTGGTGCATTAATTGGTTGCGATGCAGGTTTTTTAAATGCAAGTCGCATTAAAGGAAGTCATGCTGCAATTAAGAGCGGCATGTTGGCAGCGCAAGCAGCCTTCGATGCACTCAATGCAGGTCGTGCGCAAGATGAACTCACTGCCTATTCCAAAGCATTTGAACAATCATGGTTGCATGAAGAATTACACGTAGCTCGCAACTTCAAACCGTGGATGAGTAAAGGTCTTTATACAGGTACGCTGATGGTGGGCATAGATCAAGTTCTGTTCAGAGGCAAAGCACCTTGGACATTACATCATACGCATGCAGATCATGAATGCTTAAAGCCTGCTGCTGAATGCACACCGATCACTTATCCAAAACCTGATAACAAACTCACCTTTGATCGACTCACTTCTGTTTTTATTTCCAACACTAATCACACTGAACATCAGCCTGCTCATCTCACATTAAAAGATGCTGCACTACCTGTGAATATGAATCTGGCGCGTTACGCAGGTCCAGAGTCACGCTACTGTCCAGCAGGTGTGTATGAATATGTGCGCAGTGAAGAAGGTGAAGATAAATTACAAATCAATGCGCAAAACTGCGTACATTGCAAAACCTGTGACATCAAAGATCCAACACAAAATATTGTGTGGGTCACACCAGAAGGTGGCGGCGGTCCTAATTATCCCAACATGTAATGAATGCATCACAGCATGAGGAAACACCAGAAGCACCAGCTGCAGTCAGTCTGAATGCAGCTTTCTGGTATTGGTTAAAACTCGGATTCATTAGCTTTGGTGGTCCCGCAGGTCAAATCGCATTAATGCATACGGATTTAGTGGAACGTAAACGTTGGATATCTGAACAACGTTTTTTACATGCACTCAATTACTGCATGTTGTTACCCGGCCCTGAGGCTATGCAATTAGCTGTGTACATAGGCTGGCTCATGCACCGCTCAATCGGTGGCATCATCGCCGGTATATTGTTTGTTTTACCATCACTCATCATACTAATTGCACTCTCGTGGATTTATCTTTCCTTTGGTGATCTACCCATTATTGCTGGCATCCTCTTCGGCATTAAACCTGCCATAGTCGTGATTGTTTTAGCAGCAGCTCTGCGTATAGGTTCACGCAGCTTAAAAAATCGCTGGTTAATTAGTATCGCTGGTCTGGCTTTTATAGCCATCACTCTGTTTCAATGTCCCTTCCCTTTAATTGTATTGATTGTAGCTTTATTGGGTGTGCTTGGTAGTCGTGTCTTGCCAGATCAATTTCAACTAGGTAGCGCACATAGCGCGAGCAAAAAATCGTCTGGTTCTGCACTGATTGATGACCACACCATCTCACCAGATCATACGCAATTCATATGGCGAAAATTTTTTATCGTGGTTGGAGTCGGTCTCGCACTAGGAATCAGTGTGTGGGGAATACTAATAGCACTCACAGGATGGACTCATACACTTACACAAATGAGCTGGTTTTTTACGAAAGCAGCCATGCTCACATTTGGAGGTGCTTATGCCGTACTGCCTTATGTCTATCAAGGAGCGGTCACGCATTTTCAATGGTTAAGTCCTGAACAAATGATAGATGGACTGGCATTAGGTGAAACCACACCTGGTCCATTAATCATGATCGTGGCTTTCGTGGGTTTTGTCGGTGGCTGGAGTAAGGAAATTTTCGGAGCGAGTCATTTATTGTTAGCTGGGATAGCCGGTGCCACAGTAGCTACATTTTTCACCTTCCTACCTTCGTTTATTTTTATCTTAGCCGGTGCACCTTTGGTGGAAGCAACCAGAAATAACATTAAATTCACCGCACCACTCACAGCCATCTCCGCTGCGGTGGTCGGTGTGATTCTCAGTCTGGCGGTATTTTTTGCTGAACATGTCTTTCATATATCGCAGCCGTTAGTAAATTGGGATGTCGTCTCCATAAGTATTGCCATTCTTGCAGCACTCGCACTGTGGCGCTTCAAACTTAGCACCATAAAACTCATAGCACTCTGTGCGCTTGCAGGGCTCGTGGTATCTTATCTGCCTCTTGCATGACTTTACGCAAACAGTAACAAAAAACTAGAACAACTAAGCTATCAATGACTCAACGATTTATCCCAGTTGCCGACCTGCGCTATCCACATGCGACGCCTTTCGTGCCGGTAAAACCTGAAGCCGCGAATGGCCTGCTGTCTGACAAACTAGCGCGTCCTTTACGCGATTTACGCATCTCGGTGACAGACCGCTGTAATTTCCGCTGCGTCTATTGCATGCCTAAGGAAATATTCGATAAAGACTATGCGTATCTGCCGCATCAATCTTTATTGTCGTTTGAAGAAATCACACGCATTACAAAAATTTTCATTGCACATGGCGTGGAAAAAATTCGTCTCACTGGTGGCGAACCTCTGCTCAGAAAAAATATTGAGAAATTAATAGAGATGCTAGCTAGCCTCACCACGCTGAATGGCAAGCCGCTTGATCTAACCATGACCACCAATGGCTCTTTATTAGCAAAGAAAGCTCAATCATTAAAAGATGCAGGTTTAAAGCGCGTCACTGTTTCACTTGATTCACTTGATGAGACCACGTTTCAACGCATGAATGATGTGGACTTCCCTGTATCTGATGTACTCAACGGCATAGATGTGGCGCATGCAGTCGGTTTAGAATCGATTAAAGTCAATATGGTAGTGAAGGCAGGTGTCAATGATCAAGAGATCGTACCTATGGCACGCTACTTCAAAGATAAACCTGTCATCCTACGTTTTATTGAATACATGGATGTTGGTGCATCCAATGGTTGGAAAATGGATGAAGTGATTCCTTCAGCTGAAGTAATACGACGCATACATGCCAGCATGCCATTAAAGGAAATTGAACCTAACTACACCGGTGAAACTGCTGCACGTTGGGCGTATGCCGATGGCGTTGGTGAAGTCGGTGTCATCTCGAGTGTGACGCAAGCGTTTTGCAGCGACTGTAATCGTGCACGACTCTCTACCGAGGGTAAATTATTTACCTGCTTATTTGCCACAGCAGGACATGATTTACGTGCGCTATTACGTGAGAACTATACGGATGAACAAATCATTGCAGCAGTCTCCCATATTTGGAAACAACGCGATGATCGCTATTCTGAACTACGTACCAGTCAAACTAACGATAATTCGCAGCCAATTCGCAAAGTAGAAATGTCATACATAGGCGGCTAAGTTTAAAAATTTCTTCATCACTGTTTAATTCACCACACAGCGTTTCATTACTCTCTGTAAGTCTATGCTGAAATCACCACACTCAGAGATCACACAAACGCAAGCAAATAGCCATAGCAACGGATTGCCTGTCGCTACTGTGCAATCTCTGATTCAACAACATCTACTCCCGCTGCAAGAGCATGAAACCGTCGGATTAACTGATGCGCTCAATCGTATTCTTACCATTGATATTATTTCACCGATTCATGTACCAGCGCATGATAATGCTGCCATGGATGGCTACGCTTTGCGTAGTGCGGATTTAAGCAAACATACCAATACAAAATTCCAAGTCGTTGGGCTTGCTGTCGCTGGGAAAAAATTTACTGGCACAGTGCAGACGAATGAATGCATACGCATTATGACTGGCGCACAAATGCCAGATGAGTGTGACACTGTGATTCCACAAGAACTCATCACACTGCATAAACACGATAGCGAAGAAACGATTTCATTTTCTAGCAAGCTGATTACTGCTGAAGCCAACCGCCGCCTTAAAGGCGAAGACCTCGCTAAAGATAAACCTGCACTTTTAGCAGGTAAATTACTCAGCCCTGCAGATCTAGGTCTGATCGCTTCCTTAGGCATTGCTACAGTCAGCGTCAAAAGAAAACTACGCGTTGCGTTTTTTTCAACTGGTGATGAATTGCGTTCTTTGGGTGAAGCCTTACCAGAAGGCTGTGTCTACGATAGCAATCGCTATACGATACAGGGTATGTTACAAAAAATGGGCCTCACACCTATAGACATGGGTGTAGTAAAAGATGATCCCATTTCATTAGAAGCCACATTGCGAGAAGCTTGCAAACTAGCTGATGTGATCCTCACATCAGGAGGTGTATCTGGTGGAGATGCAGATTACACACGCGCCTTAATGCATAAGTTAGGGGATGTCTTGTTCTGGAAAATAGCCATGCGCCCAGGACGACCTATGGCATTTGGAAAAATCACATCCGGTGAAGATAGTGCTGTCTTATTTGGTTTGCCAGGTAATCCTGTTGCCGTGATGGTGGCATTTTATTTTTTTGTGCGACCCGCTTTATATCAACTCAGTGGTCGAAATAAAACTGAAATACTACCTATGCAGGTCACAAGCGCACAAGCGATACGCAAAAAACCAGGCAGAACAGAATATCAACGTGGGATTTTATTCATGAATGAGCAAGGTCAACAGCAAGTGCGCATCACGGGATCACAAGGCTCAGGCATACTCAGCTCTATGTCAGAAGCAAACTGCATGGTGATACTGCAGCATGATCAAGGTGATATTGCAGCCGGTGCTAGTGTAGAAGTCATTCCATTCGAAGGACTGCTTTAAAACAGACGACAACTATCAACTAGTTATCTGGCTTATTGCGCATCCAGTCTGCCGTTCTAAAAAAAGCTTCTAATAAAACATCCTGTTTATCTTCGCTAATCTTACATTCCTGCATCGCCAACACCATACAAGTCAGCCACTGATCTCGGGCTGAGGTACCAATCGCAAAAGGTAAATGCCGCGCTCGCAAAAAAGCATTGCCATGACGTGGCGTATATAAATCCGGCCCACCGGTCCAACCTGATAAAAAATGATAGAGCTTGTCACGTGACATATCTAAGCTAGGAGGATGCATAGCGCGTAGCGCAGCAAAATCAGGCTCTAAATCCATTAAATCATAGAAGCGATCAACTAATTCTCTTAGTTTTTCGTCGCCCCCAACTAGCCCATATAAGCTAACTGAGTTCTCTTGCGAATTGTCTTTAGGTGTGTCTGGATTTGTCATGCCGCGCATGATATCGCATCTGACCAAACACTTAAAAAAAGCCCGTTAATTAGGATGGCACCGCATCACATTGAAGGCGGCGCAAAGTGCTTGCTGTTATGACAGAAGCATGCAGACTGTTAGCGATAGATCACTTTACGATGCGCTCACCTACTAGCCGTTGAGATTGCTCAGGCTTCTCTGAGAGTTTGCAAAGGAGCTTGCGTTAACACAGATCGCAGACTAAACCATCCACCTAGTAAGGCAACTATGATACCTATGCCTATACCTGCTATCCAGAGCAAGGGACTTACACTCCAATTGAAATCAAAAATTTGACGCGCTAACAACCAACCAGTCAAGCCAGCTCCCGTCGCCGCAAGAAAGCCTGCTACAGAACCAATTAATAAACACTCTAGAGTTTGCGCATGCTTGAGCTGATTTTTCGTAGCACCTAATGCACGCAATAAAGCAGATTCTCTCTGCCTTTCTTGTTGTGAAACCAACATCGCTGCAACTAACACTAATACGCCCGCTGCTAAGGTAAATACAAACAAGAACTCAACTGCTGCAATCACTTGATTAATCACTTGCTGTATCTGCGATAACAAAGTACCTACATCGACAATCGTGAGATTAGGATAATTTTTCACTAATTGATTAATCAGACTGTGTTGATCTGGCGGTAGACGAAAAGCAGTAATCCAACTTTGCGGTAACTGCTGAACGTGGGATGGGCTGAGAATAACAAAGAAATTCACACGCATGGAGCCCCACTCTAATTTTCTTAAGCTCGTGACTTTCGCCTGTACGCTTTCACCTGCAACATCAAAACCTAATTCATCGCCGAGTTTGATACCTAAGGTTTTTGCTAAACCTTCTTCTACCGAAGCTTCAGTTTGCGTATTATTTTTATCAAACCATGATCCCGCAATAATTTTATTTTTTAGTGGTAGTTCAGACATAGTCGATAAATTAAATTCACGTTCCACTAAACGCCGTGCACGTTCATCATCAAAACTCAAAGGCGTGATGTCTTGTGCGCGGATTTTAATTAAACGGCCTCGTATCATAGGATACAACTGCGCCTCTGAAATACCACGTGCATATAAATATTCGCCAACTACTACTTTTTGCTCTGGTTGAATGTTGATGATGAAATGATTCGGCGCATCAGGTGGTGCTGATTGACGCCATGCAGTGAGTAAATCTTCACGTATCACGGTCAATAACAACAAAGCCATAAGTCCTAATGCAAGTGCGACGATTTGCATGGAGGTTGCAGCTGGCCTACGTTTTAGCGAAGTCAATGCAAAGCGCCAAGCAGGTTGAGTCGATAATCCGCGTAATTGATGTAATGATTTTAGTAGCAACCATGAGATCAACCAAAATACGGCAAGACCAGCTAGAAAGCCACCTGCTGTGATGACGCCTATTTTAATTTCGCCAGCCTGCCAGATTAATAAAATTAAAAAACAGCTTAAGGCTGTTACATAACCTACTAGCGTAAATGCTTGCGGTGCATCTTGTTCTCTACGTATCACTCGGTTATGCGGCACATTGCGTAATTGAAGTACAGGTGGAATCGCAAAACCGACTAAGAGTAAGAGTCCAGTGAGGATCGCTTGTAAACAAGGTAACCAACCTGCAGCTGGCAATGCAGTAGACATTAAAGGCGCTAACCAATACAACAAAGCAAAGTGCGCAATAAAGCCACATGCCGCACCCAATACACTTCCTGCTACAGCTATGATAATGAATTCAATGACATATAACTGTGTGACTTGATCTTGTTTCATACCTAAACAACGCAACATGGCACAAGCATCAAGATGACGTTGTAAAAATTGTCTCGCTGCTAAAGCAATCGCCAAGGCTGCCAACATCGCCGATAACATACTAACTAATGCAAGAAATTGTCTGGCACGATCTAGGGTTGCACGCATTTCAGGACGACCCGACTCTAGCGATTCAATTTGCACCCCACGTAAGCTACGCGTCTTTATCTCCGCTTCTATATAAGCTTGAAATTGTTGAATTGCTGCTTTTTCTCCAGCACATTGCAAACGATAACTTAAGCGTGATCCTGGTTGCACTAAACGCGTAGCTGCTAAATCTTCAAGATTAAGCATCACACGCGGTGCAAAATTCATAAAGGCAGCACCTCGATCTTGTTCAGTCACAATCGTGGCAGCAACCGTAAACTCACTTTCACCCACACGTAGTCTATCGCCTAGCTTGAGGGATTGCGCAAGTAATAATCCTTCATCCACCCACACTGTGCCACGCTTGGGATTACTGTTTGCATGTTGTAGTGCTTGATCTGTTTTTATACTGACACGGCCACGCAATGGATAAGTTGCAGAGACTGCTTTAATCGCAGCTAAACGTGATTCCTCAGTAGCGCCAATACCACTACTCACCATGCTAGGGAAGGTAACGGTATCTGCCATCGTCACACCTAGCTTGTTCGCTTGTTCACGCCATTGCGCTTGAATCGGGTAGTCGCTACGCACAACTAAATCTGCACCTAGCAATTCACTCGCATCACGTACCAACGCACGATTCATACGATCGACTAAAAAGCCAACAGAAGAAACAGCACCCACGGCAACGATTAAAGCGATTAATAAGAAACGTAACTCGCCTGCGCGCCAGTCACGGCGGGTCATGCGCCATGCTTGAGCAAACAACCAGAATCCAGATGAAGGAATAGACATACCAGCACACCCTATCAAAAACCTATTTGCTGAGTGCAGATAGAAGTGTGCATTGTAATGAGTCAAGCGAAAAGCTGCTGTGGGCCACTTAGCAGATCGCAATTAAGCTTAGTTACATACTGGCGCCACGCATGCCATCCATATGGGTACGTTCGAATTTCTCTTGGCAAGGTGCGCAGCGCTCAGCCGAGAGCACTGCCATCAGTCTTTCAAAAGGAATGGCATAGCCACAGGTAACGCATTCTCCATAACTACCTGTGAGCATTTTCTTTTGGGCTAATTCAATTGCGCGCAACTCTGTCACATCGCGGGTAACAGCGGCATTCCCTAAATCAACCGATAAATTAGCAAAAGAAAGATCGCCGGTATCGGGTGCCTCACTCGCTAGTTGAACATAGTCATCTTTTAAATTCATTTCACGACGTATATCTTCCCGCAGCACATGCTCTCTCTGCGTTAATTGATGCTGTAGCAGTGATTTCTGCTGATCGCTTAAGGCATCCATAAACCACTCCCATTAAATGACTTTTATATTGAATCAGGATGCATATAACTTTATTTGCACCTCGTTCATTGTGTTATTGGGATGGGGTAAAAGGTTTGATATTTCACAAGAAAGCTGAGTAAGCCAAGATTAAATCAACGCCAAATAATTTTTAGCCGATAGCCCTTCTTAAGTCTTTGATTCAAGTTAGATAGGCTTTGCTAGATTTTCTTTATCAAACAATCACTTTTTAAAAATACATTTTTCTAAAGGGTAAAGAAATTATTCTTTTCTCATTTTTCTTCAACTCAGTCTTGCTGTCCTGTTGATTTTGCTCAATTCTCATATGCGTGTTTACACAACGATTCCAGATAGACTCGCTTTACTTACACATAACTTACAAGGCACATCGTGAGTGAGAACATGAACCCACAACCCACCATGAATCAACTCATGGATATTTTTTTTGCATCGATTGCCACGCCATCGACTACATTGCGTGAACGTTATTTTTTACGTGAATCACTTTATAGCTTACAAAGATTAACCTTGAGTCAACATAAACTCGACATGGCTATCAGTATAAAAAAAATGATTCCAACCTATCACTTCACCAATAACATTAAACAAAAAAAAATAATAGATGCACATGAAGAACATGCTGAGGCAAAAAATAAACCAAACTCAGGTCATTATAATCATTAGTCCTTCGCCATGGACTTCCTTCATCCATTCACTGTGCTTTTTCTGTATTTGATATTGCACTTTTCTCCTGCAGGTTGTTGCTGACATTTTCTTCTGAACTTATAGTTTGTATGACACGTTTATAATCCGCTACCTAGGTTTAGCGCAAATGCTGCGACGCTTTAAGGAGTAAGGATGAAAACGCATGATGTACGTCAAATCGTCACCGTTCATGATGAACGTGAGGCTGCTCGCCATGCAAAAGGAAGAATCACTATCATCGATGATGATCAGGCGATTCGCCATGCATTAAGTGCCTTATTAGAATTCGAAGGCTATGCCACCACATCCCTAGACTCGGCATCACTTTATTTAGACCAACTAGAAGAAGCGACCTCTGTTTTTCCTGGTCCGCACTGTATTTTGTTAGACGTGAAAATGCCTGAACTGACAGGACTGGAATTACAAAGTGCTATCATAGAATTATCCGAAATGACACCGCTGATTT
>Ga0209768_10000532_pt1 | contig 25646 bp, 29 predicted proteins | sample LauGreSBDMM110SD_3_FD_187564 | JGI IMG/M metagenome (GOLD analysis project Ga0209768, IMG submission 187564) | Freshwater lake microbial communities from Lake Michigan, USA - Sp13.BD.MM110.SD (SPAdes) (version 2) | ecosystem: Environmental > Aquatic > Freshwater > Lake | place: Lake Michigan... | reverse complement strand
GTGCTTTGGATTATGCAGCATATCCCTTGGCACGTGCGTTTGGTCGCACACCAGAACAAGCCACAGCAGAAACCACATCACCAAAAGATGTAATTGGCACGGCATTTGGCATCACACAAGATCCTGCTTATCGCGGTGAAGCAAGTCGTAGAGCAATGACTGCTGTGGGTGAAGGCGTACAAGCAGTAGCGCGACCAATCAGCACAGCAACAGGATTGCCTGGATCTGATGTGGAAAACATGCTGGGCAGTGGCATGTTGTTGGCAGGTGCAAAAGCACAGCCTTATGTAAATCGTGCGGGACAAGCAGTAGGTCAAGCCATGTATGCTGCTGAACCTTATATTACTGGAGCATTAAAAGCACCTATCAAAGCACCAGTTCAGTTTGCTCGAGGCGCTGTGGAAGGACTTGTAAACAAAGAATACAATCCAGCAACATCAGCCATGGCAGCACTGCAAGACACATACATTCCGCCAGCAGCAGCACAACGATTCATGGGTGAAATACCCGGAGTTCCGCCGCAAAGCATATCACAATTGCAAAGTCAAGCAAGACCCACAAGTGAATTGGTTGGCAATCGTATGGGACGTGTGGCACAGTCCATTAGTCCCAAAACACTCACAGGCGAAACACTGGTGCCGCTACAAGGTCAAGGCATGCAGGCATTTGGCGAACGTGTGGGACGTGGTATTAGAACCAATCCCTTACAGGCCATGGGCGAAGTGGGTCTCACAGCACTTACGGGCATACCATTCAAAACATTAGGTCAAGGTATAGGTGAATTAGGTGCTAGATATCTAGGCAACAAGACTGGTTTTGCTCCAGGATTTCAAAATCGCATGACTGCTGCTCAACAACAGGCTGCTCAACAACAGGCATTCACGCCTCCACCTGGTGGGGGTGGATTTACAGCTCCTCCTGGCGGATACGGTAAGCCACCCCCACCTCCTGGTGCTGGCAATGGTCCTATTGCTCCTGGTCAAATTCCTCCAGTGACACCTGCTGAAGCAGCAAAACAAGCAGCTTTAAGCAGAGTACAGCAGCAAATGAGTCAAACTACTGGCATGACCAATCCTGTGAATGCTGAATATTTGGCAGCAGCTCGCCGCTATCAACCAGCAAGCCAAACACGTGCTGAACAGATGCAAGCCGCAGCAGCAGAAAGAATTACACCGCCAAAAAGTCCTGAACAACAGGCCATCTTGGACAGCATACGTGCAAGAGCTCAAGCAAGTGGTGCAAAATATACTCCGCCCCAAGTGGACACACCCACAGTGGCACCTGTTGCACCCACAGATATACCCCCAGCAATTGCAACTCTAGCACCCCAAACAACACTGGATCGATTGCGTAGCAACCTTACACCACAAACTCCAGAACAAGCAGCAGCCGTGGAAGCATACAATGCTTTGAGTCCTGCTGAAAAGGCAGCGCAGACTCGTGCTGAAACAGCAGCTAGAAAAGCACCACCTGGCACAATTGGCATGATCCCTGAAGAAGGCACTGGCACTTTGAAAACTGGCGATGCTAGATTTAATGGCGGCACATATAATAATCCGTTGCCACACACACAAGCCTTGGACAAGATAGAAGCGTTTGAAGGATTTAAAGATCTGTTGTTGCCTGAACAAAAGGTCAACATTGTTGGTGGCGCTGGCACAGAAAAATACATTGTGAGAAAAAATGCTAATGGAAATTTAAATCGTTTCTATGAAAGAAAAAACACAGGCGATTACAGAAAAATTGAATCTATTGATGATATGACTTATGCTGATGGCGGCCCAAATAAAATTTTGTGGGAACATCCTAGTGGTTACGATTATACATTCATTGGCGGCACACTTGAACGTATTGTAGATAATACTAACCCAGCAACAAGAACTTACACGCCAACATCAAAAGGATGGGATAAATTGCCAAAAGTGTCTGTGCCTAATGTGATTGACATCATTAGAAAAATTAAAGAGTAAGTAATACTATGACCACAGCAGAACAACTAAACCAAGTATTTTGTGACAATTTTGTTGCGTACTATCGCAGCCATGTAGCACATGTGAACATTCAGGGTCGTAACTTTCGCAGCGATCACAAATTGCTACAGGGCGTGTATGAACGACGTCAAGCACAGATTGATGTGCTTGCAGAACTGCTGCGCACCGTGAGTGCGTTTATGCCAGTGAGCATTGCAGAAGTGTTGGCCTGCAGCGAGATATCAGACAGTGACATAGAAGGAGACGCAGATGAATTACTCAACGCAGTTCGTGATGATTTGGAACAGCTTAAAGGCTGCTATGAAGAACTCATGGCAGTGGCTGACGAAGAAGGTCATGCGGAAATAAGCAACTACGCACAGGATCAGATCTTGGACATTGCCAAAAGCATTTGGATGTTGAGTTCTACCCTGGACTAAACCTTGAAAACCGCCTAAAAAAACCCTTTAAAATCAACAACTTACAACGCCCCCGGCCTGCTTTTTTGCAGATCTAACATCAGTATACTAGGGCAGTATAACTAAAACATTGAGAAAGACATGAAATGCGATTCCATTCACTTGTGCCACAGCACGCCATCTGTAACCTAGACTATGTGGGTTGCGCCTACACCCAAAAAGCCCTTAAATTTGCCCGCATGATGACCGAACGAGGTCACGAAGTCATCACCTATTCAGTAGAGGGCATGGCCACTGCTTCAACAGAAGATGTTGTGGTGGTAGACACAGCCACATACGAATCTGTGTACGGCACACACGACTACAGATCCAAATTCTTCAAGTTTGACCAAAACGATCTTGTGTATAAAACATACGATGCCAATGCTGTGGCAGCGATCCAACGACGCAAACAGCCCGGTGACTTCCTGCTGCCTTGGTGGGGCTCGGGCAATAGAGCTGTGTGTGACTTCCATTCAGACATGATTGTGGTAGAACCTGGCATTGGCTATGCAGGCGGGCACTGGGCCAAATACAAGATATTTGAATCATATGCAATCTATCATGCCTACTGTGGACTCACACGAGTGGGCAACTGTGACCAAAACAACTATGAGTGTGTGATACCCAACTTCTTTGACCCAGCAGACTTTGAATTTAAAAAGGACAAGGGCGATTACTTCTTGTTCTTGGGCAGAGTGTATTCAGGCAAGGGTGTGCATATTGTTACCCAAATTGCTGAACGACTGCCCAAACAAAGATTCATTATAGCGGGACAGAATCCTGACAACTTGACCTTCCCTGCCAATGTGGAGTTTGTGGGCTACGCAGACACTGCCACCCGCCGAGCACTAATGGCCAACGCTCGTGCGGCATTTGTGCCCAGTCAGTATGTGGAACCATTTGGTGGAGTGCAAGTGGAACTGTTGTTATCTGGCACCCCCACAATCACTTCAGACTGGGGTGCATTTGCCGAAAACAACCTACACGGCATCACAGGCTACAGATGCAGAACATTTGATCACTACATGTGGGCTGCACAAAACATTGATCGCATAGATCCACAGGCGTGTAGAACCTGGGGTGAGAACTTTACTCTGGCACGAGTGGCACCTGCCTATGAAGAATACTTTGAAATGGTGCAGGACATACATGGTGGCGAGGGTTGGTATCAGGCACATCCCAAACGCACTGACCTGGCATGGTTGAGCCGAACCTATCCCAATCGCTTGTAGGCGTAGCTGCCACGCACGTCGTAACCACGGCGAGCATGTATGCGCAAGAAGCCAGTTTGATCACCACGCATGGTGGTTGAACATATGATGGGCACCGCCGCAAAAGCAGCAAATGCTTCCCAAAGATCAATCATGTCGTTGACCAATCGCACACGCACACGAGGTGGCAGTGCCAAATCTAGGTGTGCCATGCGCACCACTACCATTTCGTTGTCACTCCAAGGAGCACGTTCATTTCGCTTGGCCCAGGTATAGGCCAGTAAGTTGCCGTTGGGTGCAACAGCAACACTCACAAGTTCGGTCATGGGCAGGTAGAATTGGTTAATTACAGCTAGAGTTATGTTTCTGCTGTAGGCCACAGGATCTGGTTCAAATATGGTGTCTATTTCAGTCTGGAAGTCATGTTCAGCCATGGCAACAATGGCAGCAACATCGCCACCGTGAGCAGGCCGCCAGGTGTAGGCTAGTGTATCCACAAGGGCTCCAGCCATTCTGAATCCAAATAGAATAATAATGCGTTGTAGGTGGGATCTGTGATGTCAACTATGAGATGTTGATCCAGTTCAGGATGTGCTCGTGTGGTGTAGGCCCAGTCAGGTACGTTGAGGTCTAGCCATTGCCACCAGTCCTGGGAATCAAATGTGTAGGTCATAGCAGTTCATAAAAAATCAGCAACAGGGGATTGGATCGGCGTTACCATGGCAATGGTTACTAACTAGAAAAGGACTCTAAAATGGCTATCTGCTGGAGATAGTATCTTGGAGGGAGTGCCAATCTCACTCTGCGTTTACCACCCTTTCGGGTGTCCCTGTTGCTGACTGGAATATTTATACATTCAGGCAAAATACACCGCAAAACACTACCTTTTGTTGTTGCGAGATAAATACATTTGTTATACAATAACACATACGAAAAGGACTTGATATGACAGATTACGAACAACACAAATTATTCTATGAGCAGTTTAACACAGTGATACACAATCATCAGGAGTGGCTGCACTCGCCCCAAGGCACACTGGAAGTGCTGGCGGATCCCTGGAAGCGACAACCTCCCGTTGTGCGTGTGGACTCACCATTTGAAGAAAACAAAGCACGTGACATTCTCAAGATGCTGCGTGACAGACACACAGCAGCAGGTACCATATGAAATTGAGTTATCACACAGTGTTGCGGGGCAAGCCCCAAAAACAGCAAGACGCCACAGGCAGGCCCTACTATGAATACAACGGACAGCGTGTGAATCTAGGCTGGGGCTGGGAGAACATTGAAGCCGACTGGCCAGATGTGTTTGAACTGATCACTCAAGACGGCATTGCTACATCAGCAGAACTCAACAGTGACAACCGCAAGGAAGCCACTTTTGTGTCAAGAGACTTGATCATGGTAGACATTGATTCAGGCATGACCATACCTGAACTGCTGGCAGACGACATGTACAATCAGTATGCGGCAGGCTTTTATGCCACACCCAGTCATAGTGATCTAGCACATCGCTTTAGAATCATGTTTAGATTGCAAACGCCCTTGACACAGGCCACACATGTGGTCAAACTGAACCGCATGCTCATGCGACGCTACACACAAGCAGACGCTGCTTGCAAGGATGCCACTAGAATATTCTACGGATCACCTGGCTGTGTGTTGCGCGAACGCCTGGACAATGTTTTAAGTGATGCCGCAGTTGCACAGTTGATTGAGCAGTACAATGTGTGGGAAGCCACAGAAATGGCACGCCACAACACGGCACCGCCACGTGAACTCAATGCCACACAACGCAGTCGTATCCTGGACCTGCTGAAATCAACATATGTAGGTGAGTATGCCAAGTGGCGAGACATTGGCTGGGGACTCAAGGCCGGCGGCTACACGGTTTCGGACTGGCAGTATGTCACAACCGGCATGATGAGCAAGAAAACACCGGAACAAGCACGTGAAGTATGGGCAGCTGGCCGAGCCAACGGCAAGATCACCATGGGCACTGTGATTTGGTTTTTAAAACAACGGCATGGTGCGGACTGTTTGCGGGTCACGCATACTGATGCATTAACTGCGTATGAAACGGAACTGGCAGAACTGGATGAGCTGGAACAAATGATTAAACAAAGAAAGAAAATACATGAGCAAGATACAAATAGATGACCTGTCACCAGAGCAACTGGATCTATTGCAGGCGCAGATACTCACTGCCCGACAAAGCCTGCAGTTGGTGTTGCCGGACTTGACGCCTAGAGGAGCAGGGCGTCCCACACGTGACAACACAGATGCCTTGCTCAAACACTACGGCATTCGAATCAGGCACAACGAAATGACCAAGGAAATGGACATTGACATACCCACCGAACACTTCTCCATAGACACAGCAATGAATGCCAAACTGGCACACATCAAGAGCTTGGCACGCCGGCATGATCTAAATCCGTCAGACATATTTGAGCACATGGCCAAGATTGCCAACGAGCACAGCTATCATCCGGTGCGTGATTGGATTGATACCTTGACCTGGGACGGTGTAGATAGATTACAAAACTACTATGATTCGGTGAAGTTAGCAGAAGATAACCCCATGAAGCATACAATTATGCGCAAATGGGCCTTGAGTCTGGTGGCAGCACTGTATCATCCCAACTTCAGCTGTGAGGGTGTGCTCACACTGCAGAGTCCACAAGGCACAGGCAAAACAATCTGGGTTGAAGAACTGATTCCTGCCGAATATCACAACATCTGGAACAAGGACGCTGTGATCATTGACACCAAGAACAAGGACACACAGATGAAAGCACTGGGCTACTGGATAACCGAACTGGGCGAAATTGACGCTACGTTTAGACGCAGTGACATTGAAGCCTTGAAAGCATTTATTACGGAAAAGGTTGATGTGATCCGCCCGCCCTATGAGCGCACCAGCAACAAGTATCCCAGACGCACTGTGTTCTATGCCACTGTGAATGAACAGGAGTTTTTGCAGGACACAGAGAATCGACGCTTCTGGGTGTTGCGTGTGCAGGGATTTGATCTGGGTGCGATTGATCCCACACAGTTCTGGGCACAGATGCGTGATCAATATCGTGCTGTGGCCAGTAAAATTGGCACAGGAGCAGACAGGCTGCGCAACAACGAGTTTGGTTGGTTCATGAGTCCAGACGAGCGACAGCAGATGCAACGCTTGCAGGGTGTACACAGAGCAATTGATCCTGTGGAGCAGACCTTGGAATCAAGAATCAGCTTGAATCCCTTGGCAAAAAAGAACAATCTGGGCGAGTGGTTGAACGCAACAGAAATACTCAAGAAGTGCAGTGTGTATCCTGTGGGACGCAAAGAAGCCAACACAGCAGCACGTTGGTTGCGGGCAGCAGGTTTTGATGCTGATAGACAAAAGCGATACTGTGTGACCATTGTGTTGCCAGACCAGCCGTATCAGTACGCCAGCACTGTGAATCGCACAGGAGGCGACAAACGCGACTAACCATAGTCGCATTTTTAAACCATAGTTTCTGGTGGTTTCTGCATCATGCGGTGCCGTAAGAAGCGAATGCGACTACTAATACTATATACAGTAATAAAAAAAGTATATTATTATATATTATATACATATAGCCGCACTGAACCTAGCGGCTGTTAGTAGTCGCACTGAATTGAACAAAGGAAATAGAAATGACAACAGCAACAACACGAATCAACAATAGAACAGGCAAGGGCACAGGATCAAGACCGCATTTGTGGAAAAGCGGACCAGATCCCCTAGCACATGACAGCTATCGAGCATGGCTACAGTGCCGTAATCAAGCAAACTTTAGAAAGGAAGGCTGGGTGTTGACATTTGAGCAGTGGCTTGAACACTGGGCAGGCATGTGGCATCGTCGCGGACGCACCAGTCAGGAACTGTGTATAACTCGGCTAGATTGCTCTAGACCTTGGAGCACGGAGAATGTTATAATCATCACAAGACGACAACATGCACAACGCAAGGCAGGCCTAAAGGTGGGTCAAGGTCAAGGGCCTAGTGATGTAGTACTGGATACCACCTGGGCGGCCAAGGCGTGAGCATATGGCGTCAAACTCCCGGATCTGTTGCTGATTTACACAACGGATACCAGGAGTGCGGCTGGGCACCCAGGCGCCATAACGACGACGATACACAGTACTCACAATTTGCACTAGCATACTGATATTTATTTGGATTAAATATGCACATAATGAGACCACTTTTACCGCAAGCAGGCAGCATGCCCTTGAAGAACCAGCCAAAAACAGCGCATATAATTGTGTGTGAAACATGGTGGGTCATGACCTATCAAGGTAACATTTGCCAGGTCAAGGTCACACACAACTATCAAGACAATGTACACAGTTATCGTCGCAATGGTTGGACAAGTCGCACAGTGGCTGAATCTACTGCGAGAAAAATGAACGAGTTGTTCCATTGCAAAGACTTTGCTGTGCGAGAAATACCCGGGAGCGATCATGGGTCAAGCTAGATTGAGAAAGAAAGAAATTGCCGAAATCAAACGGTGGGGTGGTCGCTTGATTGACACTCCAGTGAAGTCAAAGCCTGTGATATTTAGAGCAGGCGATGACATGTGGATGATCTCGGATGCAGAATTTGGTTCATGGTTACAAGCTGCACATGAACTGGATAATCCTGATCAAGTGCAGGCTGAAATGGCACGGCTAGCACTCATCGCGGAACGTTCGGGCATAAAGGAAAAGGAATGTCAGCAATGGTTCATGCTGCAACTCAAACTGTATGCGGACGCAAAATTAACAAAACCCATGCCTAAACCCATTGTGTTTGCGCAGTCGCATAAGTAATCAATATGAGCACGGAATCAAATCAAAAAAAAGTCAACGCCAAAACGGGACGGCCCAAGGTGTCAAGCCGTGGAGGCGCAAGAGTCAATGCCGGTCGCCCAAAAGGTTCAGTGGCCAAGGTCACCATCAGTTCCTTGCTGGACTCGATTGAACTGCAAGGCGGCCAAAGCTACACTGACCTACTCACACAAGACTTCCTGGCTGCTCGACGCGGCAATGATTCGGGACTCACTGCCAAGTACCATAATCTAATCTTGAACAAGGTCATGGCCACCATGAACTCAATTGAAGTGAGTAATCCACAAGATGAAGTTGATGCCAAGTCAGCAGCGTTCACAGCGGCCTTGGCCAAGATAACTGAAATTGCTGCCACAACTAAATAACACTATGCCAAAGAAGAATGTCAAACTATCAGTCAAGCGTGGTGAGAAACTGCCCGTGTCAAAAGGCGCAGGGTTGACAGCCAAAGGTCGTGAGAAGTACAATCGTGAGACAGGCTCCGACCTTAAGGCACCTACCGCAACAGGTGCACGCCATGACAGTTTCTGTGCTAGATCAAAATCCTGGACAGGTCCGCGTGGCAAAGCCGCTAGAGCAAGATGGAAGTGTTAGCATGAAAGAGAAACCTGGATTGTATGCCAATATTAGAGCCAAGCGTGAACGTATCGCTGCAGGCTCTGGAGAACGCATGAGGCGGACTGGTTCAAAGGGATCACCCACTGCAGAAGCCTTTCGCCGGAGTGCCCTAACAGTTAAGAAGCCTAAATCAAAAGGAAAAACAAAATGATGAAGAGTCTACCCCAGCGTGGCGCAAGAACAGCTGCCAATGCAAAGAAAAAAACCTCCAAGGCCGCAGCAGGTGCCAAGCCTGACTTCATGGATGTAAACAAAAATGGCAATCGCAAAGAAAGCATGAAAGCTGCGCTGGCCTCTAAATCAAAAGGAAAAACAAAATGATGAGACCCAACTCTAAAACACAAATGGATACCGGACTGGGCTTTGATGGCGCTGGCCAGGAATCTACAGGCACCGTTCGTGGTGGCTTGCATGTGAACAGATTCACAGGCTACATGAACGATGGCCGCTTGGTCAACAAAGGCCGTGGACCCACTGTGGGCAATCTGGGTTGTGAAGATGCCAGTCGTCCAGGTGCTTCAGCTTCAGTAACTCGAGACCCTTATGTGTGCCCTCCAGTGAGTAGCACACCAAAGCTGCCAGCTCAAGGTAGTGTGCGTGACAACATCAACCGTGGAGCACAAGTGCGTGGTTCAGGTATGACAGCAGTGAAGAAACCCTCCAATCCAGATTCAATCCGTGCCAAACAAACAGGTGGGCCAGGTTATGGCGCTGTGACCAAAGGCTCACGTCCTGTGGCTCCGGCTTCAACTGGTGGCATCAACTATGGCCCCAAGAGCCAATATTAAGGACTGACCATGAGCGTGCCTTTTTCCCCCATTGGTCGTAGTATCATTGCCCCATACACAGATGATTCAACTGACACCAGCATCACCATCACACCAGGCTCTGCAGGCTTGCCCAATGTGCTTTACTGTGTGAATGTGGACACAGCCAATGTGGTTGTGGTCAATACCAGCTTTGACGCACTAGACACCAATGCCTCCATACCCACATCAGGTGCCAATGGTATTGGCGTTGTGATTGGACCCTCCAGCACAGCAATGATTCGACTACCACAGGTGCCTTATGTGCAGGGCAACCTTTATGTGTCAGTGGCAGGTGATTCAGCCACAGGCAATGTGTTTATTACTCCAGGAGTGCTATAATGCCAACTCAAATTACCGCCGCACTAGAGACTGTGGTCAACACAGGCAGTCAGAATCTCTACACCATTACCACAACACCCACTACACCTGGCATCAATCCAGGCAACGTTGTGATAGCCAACACAGCTGGTGGATTCACTACCAACAGTTTCCGCTCATACCGTGCAGGTGACACAGTGACAGTATCTGGCACTCAAGGTGGCACAGGCTCAATCACTGGCTACACTGATCCCACCACCTACTACATTGTGGGAACCAATCAGTCCAGCAACTTTGTGTTGAGTACTACCCCTACAGGAGCCAATGTGATCACTGTGGCAGGAAACACAACAGGCATGAGCTTTGTGGCGTCAGGCACTGTGTTTCCTCCTGTGACAGGCGCTGTGCAATTTGACACAGTGACATCACCACAACAGGTGGTGTTCAGTGCCATAACTGCCAATGTGGGCACGGCCATCACTGCCAATGTCACAACAGGTGTGTTTGGTCTGGCCAACGTTGCCAACATTGCTTATCAGTTGAATGGCTATGTTGAAGTCACAAGTGTGCCGGCCACATACGGTTGGGTCAACACGGACACCAATGCCGCTGTTGGACCAACTGCACCCGCAGGCATACCATTAAGCACTACCTTTCTAAATCCCACAGCCAACACAGTGAATGTGGCCTTGAGAGTGAGCACACTGGATGGTGCACCATTTAGACTGCCAGCACAGATTCAAGCAGCCGCTGCCACTGTGAGTCAAGTATCAGGCTACACAGTAGCATAAGGAAACACCAATGAGATTATCAACCAAAAACATGCAGGCCAAGGAGATCAACCAGAAGCGTGGTCCCACAACAGGCAACCACAACACAGGATCTAAACGTGCAGACGCCATGAGCGAAAAGTCCCGGACAGGATCAGAGAAATCAGCACTGGCCAGCATGGTCACTGACGCTGTGGCCCGTCGCGGTGAACTCATGCGCGGTGTAAGAGATCCAGCAGTGGAGCCTGTGGCAGCCAAGGTCAATGTTGGTCGTGGACCCACAAAAGGCAACGCTGCCAAGCAACAGAAGTCAGGTGCTGCTCGCAAAGGTGCACTAGGCGCTAGTTCAGGCTATTAAGAGAACCCCCACTAGAGCACACAGGGTGTGTTCTAGTTTTTGATTTGTTTAGAAAAGGAAAAAGACATGAACAAACGACCCACCCCCACCCCCGAACCAAACATCTGGGAAGACACTGCACCAGCTGCACCCGTTGAACCTGAAGCCCGACCCACAAAACTAAAAAAGCCAGCAGCACCCACTCCAGTAGAACGAGACTTTGATCTAGAAGGTCTCATGACAGACTTTCCCACAGCTCGAGACCTTGAACGCTTTGTGTATGATGAAACAGGCATTGTGCTGAACCTAAAAGGTCGTGCCAACAAGCTGAAGTATCAAGTGGCCATGGACACACTCAACGGCATCAATGTTGAAGAGAAGTTTATAGGCCGAGACAATCCTTATCTAGACAAAACAGATATGGTGCCTGAAGATCCACTCAAGACCCTGCCACCCAGAGACCCTGCCATTCCTGGACGTGAAGACATACAGAATGAATTTTTTACAGCGTTTGTGCCACACTCGGATGCGGAGTATCACTCGCAAGGTCGCAAGATGCACTGCACATTCAAGAAGTACAAGAACGGCATGATCACCTATGAAGTTATTGGTCCTATTGAACCCAGAGCCCATGGTGAAAAGATTGACAAGTGGGGCAAGATTCGTCCCGAGATCATTCGCTGGGTAGACCCCAGAACAGGCGAACAGATTGTGCAGCGTCCTGATGGCTCATTCACTCCCATTGGTCGCAGGCTCAAGGCCATGATGCAGACATTCCGATACAACACCACAAATCAATGGGTCAAGTACGTGGACAGAGACTTTATATCACTCAATCACAAGGCAGCTATCAATCCTTGGGAACTGGACGCATAATGGCCGACACACATCCTGCCATAAGAGATGGTCAGATACATGCAGCCGTAGAAGCACGGCGTGTGGATGATACCAAGATCCTACAAAAGGTCAATGCTGTGAACCGTGAAGCGTTTACCCAACGCTTTCCCAATCAGATTGAACACCACATGCGTCTAGTAAGTGAACGCTTGCAGGCATGCTTGACCAAGGATGCTGACACAGTGCTCACAGACACCACCACTTGGTTGGCCTCCGCAGAAGACATCTTGAACTTGAGTCTGGCTCTCAAAAGCCTTAACCAAGTGCGTCAAGACTGGCGCTTGCCGCCAGCTGAATAATGCTTGATCCCATTGTGCTCATGCGTAGAGCCCTGCGCTGGGTCATGGATCAGCACAGCATCCCCTCTGAAGCCTGGCACACACTGCCAACAGATGCACAACAAAAGCTACAGGACTTGACCATTGCTGTGGCTGATGACATGCGCTACAATGGTTTGAAATACTTTAGACCATTTGAACATCAACGGGCATTCTTTAACACCACCACAGATCGTCGTGGCATTCTAGCTGCTAACAGGATTGGTAAGACAGTGTCAACCTGTTATGAAACTGCTTACCACCTGACAGGTCAATATCCAGACTGGTGGACAGGACACCGGTTTGACAAGAGCATCACAGTGATGGTGGCTGGTGAAGGATGGAGCCAAGTTGCCTTGGTGCTACAACAAGAGCTCTTGGGCACACCAGATGTCAAACTGCGTGATCAGTTAGGCACAGGAGCCATACCTAGAGACTGCATTATAATTGATACCATGCGAGGTGATGGTGCCAACTGTATTGGTGTAGAGATCCGACATGCAACAGGTGGCAAGAGCTATTTGTTGTTTGCCAACTACACACAAGAGGTGCGTCAGCTGCAAGGATTCAAACTGAACCTTGCGGTGTTTGATGAGCAGCCTCCAGATGACTTTTTCTCTGAAATAGTAACACGTACTGCCACAACGCAGGGCATGGTGCTGTGCAGCTTTACACCGCTGAAAGGTCTTAACGGCCTGGTGAGCAAGTTCTGGAACAAAGAACAGGGCTACGACTATGTGCGTGTGGCCTGGGATGATGTGCCTGAATACGATCCCTGGGGTGAACCTTTTCTCTTGATGGAAACACGCCGTCAGCTGGAACGAGACTACCTACCACATGAGCGTGAAGCACGTATGCAGGGCAAGCCCATTCAAGGTAAAGGTGCTGTGTTCCAAATCCGAGACTGGCCCACATACCGGCCCAGCGAAATTGACTTTAGAAACCTGCCCAACATACATAGAATTATTGCACTTGACCTTGGCTTGGTCAATGACAAAACAGTTATATCATTAATGTATTGGGATCCTTATGAACGAACAGCATATCTACACAAACAGATCTTGGTTCAAGGCATTGAAGAAGCTGTGCCCACACAGTATATCAATCATTTACTTCGTCCTGAAGTGTTTGGCACTCCTATTGTGCTACCTGCTGACGCAAGTACTGCTGGCAGATACACCATGAGTGCATCCAGCATAAGAGAACTGTTTGAATCATACGAACTCAATGTGCATGCCAAGGCCATAATGAATCCTCCTGACTCGGAAGGACGCATAACCAATCACAAAAGCTATGGCATCAATCAGATGCGACAGATGTTGGAAGTGGGCAGCCTAATGATCAACGAGAACTGCGCAGACTTCCTGCGTGAAGCACAAAACTACTATGTGGACACACAGGGACGTTTTAGTGATCCAGATGACTGCATTGACAGTGCTCGTTATGCCATACTAGGCTGCCTTAATGGTCTTGCTGAACCCTGGGACAACCGCACACCACAACAGCGCATGGCAGCACAGCGTGACAGATATGTCCGTCGAGATGAGTCAGTCAAGCCTGCCTGGAAACGATCATACTCACCAGAATAATGCAGCATTAGCCTGGCTTTTTATGATGTCACTAAATACTGTATCCCGAGGAAACCCCGATGTTGGACATAAAAAATATACCCATTGAAAAGATCAATCAGAACCGGAAGCAAAACGCTATCTTTGTTCGCATGAAGAATCAAATGGACGTAAAGATGGCAAGTTATCTACGCTATCTAGGAACCAAGAACGCTGTGAACCGTGCTAGTGATTACCACTACTTGGTTCTGGCTGTAACGGACTCTACGGCTCCAGTTAACGGCATAGATTATATCCACCCTACAGTGAAACCTGCTGTGGATTATGCCACTGCTGTGATCACCAAAGGGCTTGTGCCACACGGCGAAATCAACTTTGAGTTTGTGGCTGATTCAGAAGAAGATGAAGTGGCTGCTAGACAGGCTACAGACATGGTGAGCAAGGTTGTGAACCAAATGAATGATCCGCACTTTATCATGGAACGCTGGGTAATGGATGCTGCCATGCACAAAAACGGCATGATGATGATCAAACCCATTCGTGAACAGATTGTGCGCTATGTCACCACAGAAGGCACAGCAGATCAGTTGCTGGCTTTTGAACAACAAGCAGCTGATTCTGGACTCACTGCCATGCGTCAGTCACGACGCAGAACCAGTGTGGATCTACAGTCAGCCCTGGCAGAGATACAACAGAATCTAGGCGAAGCAAGATCAGCGATTGACGAAGCACAACTGGACCTCATGGTAAAGAACTTGCCCCTGGACCCTGAAGACACAGACGAGCCCATGGACCAGCCTGCTGCTGTGCTGGAAGCTGAACAATCAGTCTTGACTGACGCCATCAATCGCAATACCATCTACACTGCCAAGTACAAACTCACAGGCTACAACATCAACATCAAGTTTCACCCTATTGCACAGCACTACTGGATCTGTGATCCCACCGTGGCTGAAATGCGTGAACAACCTTTCTGTGGTTATTATGACCCCATGAGCATACAAGAAGCCTTGGAATTATATCCCAGTATTAATCTGGAAGAATTTAGAACACACGCTGAATACAACATGAACGGTGCATACCAAGCAGGATCTGTCTTGAACAACTTGGCCATCCACGCAAGAGATTCAGTGCCTGTCATGGGTATCCCTGTGAGTTCAGCATCAAGTGCTGACCCAGACTCAAGACAGATATCAATTGTCACAGTCTGGAACCGCTACGATATAGATGGTGATGGTGAACTAGAACTGATAGAACTAATCTATTCAGGCTCATACATCATATCAGCACGTGAAGTAGAGTTTATCCCTGTGGCCAACATGTGCCCCAAACCCTTGCCCGGCAACTTCTACGGCATGAGCATTGCAGAGTCAGTGATTCCCATGCAGGAATACGCAACATCAGCCGCAAGAGCTGAAATACAGTTGGGCCTCTTGACCGCAACGCCAAGATTGGGCGTGAAGCCTGACAGACTGGACTTTGAAATGCTACAGGATGGAGAAGCTGCTATTTTTATTCTGGACAGCAAGTTCAATCCTGCCACAGACGTGTATCAGATTCCACCACCGTCAGGCAACTTGCAGTTCCTAGAAGTGGCCATGAACCGTATTCAGCAAGACACCATGAGCATGATTGGCATGACCACACCTAGTGATGTGTTCAATCCAGAAGTTATGGCACCTGGCAACTCGGGCATCAAGCTACAGATGGCACTCACACCCAATCAGATCATTCAAGACAACACAGTGCGCAACTGTGCTGAAGGCTTGAGAGAAGCCTTGTGGTTGGTGTGGCGCACCTTGATCCAGTATGGTGATGACTATGGTGTCAAGAAGCTGGCAGCCAGTTCACACCCTGACAAGCTGCCTGTTTACCTGGACTATCTAGCCTGGGATGACATGAATTTCTGTGATCGCAAGCAGGTGCACATTGAATTGGCACTGGGCATGATGAGTGAAGAGAATGCTCTGGCCCGTACACAGATCATCCAAAAGGTGCAAACAGAATTATACAACACAGTACAGGGCATGGTTGGTTCAGGCACACTAACACCAGACATATTCAAGAAGGTCAAGAAGCCTTTTGCTGACACCCTGTATCAACTGGGTGTGAAAGACTGCGACACCTACTTGCCAAGTGATGAAGAAGTTGCGCAAATGATCTCACAAGCACAAGAAGCTGCCAAGACCCGAGAACCAAGCCCTGCAGACAAGAAAGATTTGAGCGTGGCCAACTTGAACGACACCAGAGCCAAACAAATACAAGCAGAAGTTGCAGGCGAGGATGCTGAAAGCCAATTGGACTTTATGTCAATGGCAGCTGGCGATCCCAAAGTATACAGTTGACACAACACAGTGCAAAAATAATTGCACTGGCATTACTGTGCTAAATACTTTACACAACAATGTATAGGACATGTAATGATAGTACAAATAACCAACAGACACAACAGAGTGTATAATGTGCAACAGCACAGTGTGGTAGATCGTGCGTTTGGCTCCGGCATATACCAAGTGGGCAGCTTGCGTTACTTGCGTGGGCTAGTGCCTGCTGCTAGACGCATAGTTGATGTTGGCGCTAATGTTGGCACCAACACTATTGAATACGCAACATGGGCACAAAATGTAGAAGCATTTGAATGCAGCGACATAACTTACCAATTGCTACTGCAAAACATTGCTGCTAATCGTCAGCGTCAGGGTGGCAAGCCCTGGTACCCCTACAGTGCCTTGGCGATTACAGGCACAATAACAACACACAAAACAGCACTGATGGATCGGTGCGCAACAGCATACGTAAATCACCGCGAAGCCGGACTTGCTGACTTTGTACGTTACGATACAGGCGACCAAGCATGCACAACAGCAACCGTTGACAGCTATGGGTGGCGGGATGTTGACATTATCAAAGCTGATACTGAAGGCACTGAATGGTTGGTAATACAAGGCGCCCAGCAAACTATTGAACAGTGTCGTCCTGTAGTGGAAGTGGAGTTTTGGAACTGGGAAAAACGCCTGGGCCTGCACAATCAACACATGCTGGACTATTTTAACAGCATTGACTATGTGCAAACAAACAACGCAGGTGATGCAATTGCCTGGGACGCACACGGACGCTGGAACAAAGCACTTGCACGGGCTGCAGGGCAACGAAACAGCGCAATGGACAGATTTTTTATACCAAGGGAACGGTTATGATAGATGATGCAACAATACAAGCGTTTAACACACGCCTAACAGTGGACTTTAACAACTACAAAAAGTTTACACCAGCACAACGGGATCAGGCCAAGCAGTACGGTAGCGATGCAGAAGCACTGTTGAAGAATCGTGAACTGGCGTTGTTTGTGCATCACTTTAAATTTACATTGAGTGATATCCTGCTGACAATTGTAAGCCATAGTGATGAAGCCAATGCACACAGAGTGGCAGTGGCCAATCAACTCACAGGCATTGATGCGTTTATTGGCAGCCTTAAACAAGCTGTGTTCATGCGCAACAGAATACTGGAGTGGGAATCTGCTCCAAAACAGAATCAATAAACTGGTATTTTAATCACCTGGACTAAATATCTCAACAACGGTAAGCTTCGGCCCCGGTTTGAAACAAGGAATTTTAATGACAACCATGATCACGCCTAACAGCACTGACCCAGTCGGCGCAGCGGCCAATGACAACCCAGCAGTCCCTAGCCTGGACTCAATTGCAACCAAGATGACCGCCATGCGAGAGCAGACCGAGCGTAATCTACTTCGTGCAACCGAGCAGACTGCAGCAGGCACACAAGAGCCTGTGGCCCACGAGAGTGTAGAGCCAGAAGTTGCTGATGCCAGCGACACAGAATACCAAGACGACACTGTGGAATCAGAGGCCCCTGAAGAGGTAAGCACTGACGCAACAGAAAACACTGGTGAAGATCTAATAGACTTTATTGAATTTGCAGAGACTAACCCCAATGCCAAGTTCAAGTTCATGAAGAACGGTAAAGAAGTTGTGATTGACGCCAAAAAAGCCGCAAGTATTCTAGGTCAAGGTGGAGCAATACACGAAGAAGCACGCCAGTTGAAGGTTGAGCGAAGTGAGTTTGATGAATACATTCAGACCCAACGTGCTCAACAAGAAGGATTAACACTGGCTATGGAGTTTACGGTAGAACCACGCTTGCAAGGTGCCTACGATGAGATTGTGAAAACGCAAGGTTATCAGACCACGTTCCAACAACAGCTTGCCAGAACGCAAGATCCCGGACAACAAGCCAGGATTCAAGCTAGTATGAGACAGAATGAGCAATACATTCGTCAACAGCAAGGCATAATTGGACAACTGAAACCCGCAGTGGATCAATTTCGACAAGTTCGTCAGCAGCAAGTGAGTGAAAGATTGGATACTGCCCGCAAGTCGTTCCAGGACAAGGAGTTGAGAAACGAATATGTCTATAACGAACTGCGTGACAAGGTAGTAAAAATCTGGCCACAGGCACATAGCGAGATCATTCCTGGCATTGCCAATATTGATTTGATCAGTTCGGATGAAAATTTACTAGCGTTGGTAAGAGATGGTCTAAAATTTAGATCTAGATCTACCACAAAGTCAGCAGGCAGCTCAATGGCAGCCTTGACACAACGCCGAGGAGGATCATCCACTTCAAGATCAACTGAAGATGGCATAAGCAAACTTCGTGAACAAGCCAACACCGGCGATAAAAAAGCCGGAGACAACTTACTGGTGCAGCGTTTACAACAAATACGCGGCGGCAGAAGATAATAGCCAACATTCAAGGAGAATATTATGGCAGAAATTACAACAAGTCAAATTGGTAACGGCACTACAGCATACGGCAGTGACATCGTTGTCAAGGATCTGGATCTAGACGTATCCAATCGTGTAAAAGACGATACACCTGTTCTAAACATGTGTATGAGCAAAAAGCGCAAGGTCAACTCCACGCTACCTTTGTGGACTGATGACATCTATCGACTGCCAGCTGCTCAAGCTGTGCAAGAAGGTGCTGCTGTGAGTACAGCCAACGCTGAATCTAATTCACGCTACAACCTAGGTAACTACACACAGATTTTCCAGACCACAATTGCGGCATCTGGAACAGCTCGTGCAGTGATGCAGGCTGGTGGAGACCCACAAGCATACCAAGAAGTAAAACAGCTGATTGAACTCATGTTCGACGTTGAAATGCAATTGGTTCGCGCTGACCAAATTGGCACACAATACTCTGGACAATCTGGAACTGCCATTAGCCCTGCTACTGATCAGACAGAAGGTCGTCGTATGGGTAGTCTGAACAGTTTTGCTGGAACTCATTCGTTCAACCCAACCAGTGCTGCCAATGCCAACATCACCACAAACACCACAAGTGCAAGTGCTGACACAACAGCTGCCAACGTTGGTAACCTGAACATCAGCGCCAACGGCACTGAATTCTACACTGGCACATTTACCAACCAATTGTTCCAGCCTGTGTTATACAAGCAATTGGTAACCACAGCTGAACAGCGTTACAATGCCAAGATCCGCACAATGGTTGTTCCAACAAGCCTGCGTACCATGATCTCTGACAACATTGTGAACAGCAACACTTCTATCAACCGTCGTAACGTTGAGCGTGGTGACACAATCCAAACTTATGAAGGCGACTTCAATTACACATACGAAATCTATGATTCATGGATCATGGACTCTGCAGGTGTAAGCGATCAGATCTACTTCTTGAACGAAGATGTGGTTCAGTGGGGCTCCCTGCGTGACCTAGGACCTAATAATGAAGTGTTCTCAAATGCAGATGCTTCATTGGATCAGTTCTTGATGGAAGGCACACTGATCGTGCGTAACCCAGCCGGAGTTGGTGTGTTACACAACATCTCTGCAACAGGCGCTGCTGTAACAGCACCGCGTTCAAGCACATTCGTACAGCGTGTGAACTTTGGAGCAGGCGACAGCTACGTATAATCACTTGTCGAGTGATACCACACAAAAGGGCTTTGGCCCTTTTGTCTTGAGTTCACCCCTGTATTTCTAGGAGGCACTAAATACTTGTATGAGTGATGATCAAAACAAACCCGAATACCTAAACGACCAAGATCCAGAACGCAACATGGACTACTGGCGTCAAGACCATGGTGGCATAGTAACTAGCCACAATGGTGTAGCAGATGCCCTGCTAAAAAACGACAAGTTATATAATGCCATGAAAGGCGATTGGCAACGAACCAGTTTAAGCGGCAGCCAAAACATCATAACCACTACTGGTCGTGAAGATGGCAAGTTCTACATCCGTCGAGAACAAAAAAACGCAGAAGCTGTGGCCCGTCGTTGTCAGGCCTATCGTAAAGCATCAGAAGCAGGGCACCATGACCCTTTGGCGCCCATTGGCGATGATGGCAAACTAACTTACAAATGGATGGACTTGCCCAATGTTGTGAGCATCCGTATCAGTGATCAGTATTTTGGTGGCATGCCCTGGGCAGCCATCAAGCATGATCGTGTGTTAAAAGCACAGTTCTATAGAGTTGTAGAAAGAGAATACAACCAGTACGTGTGTTATCCAGGTGGCAAGCTACCAATTCCAATTGATGTGCCATATCCCACCAAGGCAGGACAACAACGATTCTTTAAAGGACATTAAAAATGTTTGTAATCCCCACAGGTGATGATCTAGTAGACTATATCCAGGACTTTACAGGTTCAACCAATGACACTGAAATCAAGCAGTGTATCTTTTTAGCAGAACTCACAATGCGTAACGTTGAGTTGCCGGCCTTGCGAAGCGATCCCTATGCCACCGAGAACATTGGTGTTGCTGATGCTGATGGTTATATTCCCATTCCTGCTGACATGAACAAACCCATCCTGTTTTTTAAACAAGGACAACCTGGTGGGCAAGCGTCAAGCTCAACAGGCCCGTGGATTGTGTATGATCGTATTGGCGACAGAGACATCATCACACAGGGCATGATTGCGCAGTTGTATCTATCACCTGTAAACGTGCCTGCTGTGATACGTGGCAAGTTCTCTGAAGTCTACGACAAGTATCACTTTTTGCCTTACCTTGGTGCAGGCGCCCTGGTAAACTTGTATTACTATCGTGCCTGGCCTTTGCTGTTTGCTCCTGTGGATGACACCTTGATCTCTACCACAGGCACAGTGGGTTCAATATCAGGAGCAGGTCCTTGGACTGCCACAATCACAGGCATGAGCACCACAACAGGACTCACAGTGGGTGATCAAATCACAGCCACAGCAGGAACAGGCACCTTGGGCAGCGCCGCAGGTGTTTTCACAGTGGCCACTATTCCTGGCAACACTTCAATAACATTCACAGCCACAGGTGGCACAACGCCCACAGCAGGCACAGTGACCAACATAAAAATAACCAATCAGACTGTGCAGTCAAATGCTGTGCTACAGACCTGGCCAGAAGGCTATGTGTATGCCACCTTGATGGAATACTACCTCAAGCGTCACAACGCTGAAGATGCTGCCAATTTCAAAGCCAAGTTTGATGATGCCTGGAATCAAGTTACAGATCAAAACAACAAAGGCAAGTGGTCAGGCGGACACACACGCTTTACATCAGTATGGCAACCACGTGTGTATCGCCAATACAATATCAAATAAGGCCAACGGATGCCAGCAAATACTTCAAATGTAAGTGGACAAAACTTTACTACCTTGTACAGCAATCAAGGCAGTGCTGCTGCGCAGGTAGCAGCCCCACTGGCAAATAGCAATGTGAGTGGACAGAACTTTACCACACTATACTCATCTGGCAGCGGCACTGCTCCCGGGCCAACTGAAGCTTACGGCAATGCCAATGTGGTAAGTTTGTTGGCAGTGGGCACAGATGGCGGCAACACTGTGGGCAATATTTCAGCCACAGGCAACATCACAGCAGCATATTTTATTGGCAACGGATCTCTACTGACCAATATCACAGCAGGCAATATTGTGGGCAACATCACAGCCGCAGGAGCCAACACACAAGTTCAATTCAACACGAACGGTGTGTTGGGTGCTGACGCAGACTTCACATTCAACAGTGCTACCAATGCACTTGTGGTCACAGGCAATGTTCAAGGTGGCAACCTTACAACTCCAGGTCAGGTATCTGCCGCAGGCAACATCACAGCCAGTTACTATTTTGGTAATGGCAGTCAACTGTCAGGCCTGCCTGCCACATATTCAAATGCCAATGTGGTGAGTCTATTGGCAGCATTTGGTTCAAATGTGATATCAACCACAGGCAATGTCACAGCAGGCAATTTTATTGGTAATGGTCAATATCTAACCAATATCCCTGCTGGCAATATCACAGGCGCATACGGCAATGCCAATGTAAGCAACTTCCTAGCCAATGGTTTTGGTTCTAATTCAATCAATACCACCGGCGATATTGTGGTCACTCAACTGCAAGCAAATGGAAATATACTTGGCAATCTCAATGCCACAATCACCGGCAACATCACAGGTGGCAACATTTTCACAGCAGGCGTTGTGAGTGCTGTGGGAGATATAACCAGCCGCGGTAATGTGTCAGCCAACCTTATACAACCTACTTTTCCAGGTGTGGGCAACAGCAGAGACCTAACCTTAAACGCCTGGGGCAACGGCAACCTCAATATCAACGCTCCCATGGTAACCACCTATGCGTTTACCACCAACGGCAACATCACATCAATATTTGGCAATCTAAATGCAGGTTCAGGTGGTGCCGGTGGTGTGTACAGCAATGATGGTTTCTTTGGCACATCTGGTGCTGCCCAGGTTAGTGTTGCTGGCAACATCACAGGTGGCAACATCATCAGCAATGGCAATGTCAACGGTGGAAGTTCGTATCTTTCAGGACTTTTAACTGTGGCCAATGTTGCCAGTTTAGATAGAATAAATGCCTTTGGTAATATTCAGAGCACCAGTGGTATCTTTATTGGTAATGGATCAGGCTTGACCGACATCAACGCTGCCAATGTTATTGGTGCGTATGGCAATGCCAACGTGGCCACATTCTTGGCCTCTTTTGGCTCAAACACAATCAGTACCACAGGCAATATCACAGCCAGTTACTTTATTGGCAATGGCTCATTGCTGACCAGCATCAACGGTGCCAATATTGTGGGTGGATATGGCAATGCCAATGTGGCAGCAAACTTGGCAGCATTTGGATCAAATCCCATCTTGACCACTGGCAACATCACGGGTGGCAATTTAGTTGCCGCAGCCAACCTAACCTCAACACAACAGACTGTGGTGGGCACTGCCAATACAGGCACCACAGGCAACATTGTGGTCAGTGGTCGCAATATTGCCACAGACATGGCATTTGCACCTGATGGTGCCACAGGAACCAATCTGTATATTGGTCGTGTGATGATGGGCACAGGCTGGGCAGGCAACAACGCAGTGGGTATTGGGTCAAGACTTGCCACAATGGACATGATCAGTCGTGGCAACACTGCCACACAACTGCGTCAGACCGATTCTGAAGTCCTGGTTAATCTCACTGCCAATGTCACAAACACCACATTCCGTCAACAGGCCATTGGTGGTCGCATCAGAGTCGGTGGTGGATCCGCAGGCAATGTCACTGCATTGGGTAGTGCATTTGGTGCTCCATTCAGCATGGCAGCGGCTCAAAATAATCTAGACATAGGCAATGTCACACCTTACTTTCTGGGCAACACCTCAATCAGCCACGCCGCACTCAACAGCGGTTCGTTGGCCCTGAATGGTGGAAGCAGCATTGGCAATGCTTATGGTTATGTGCCTGGCATTTCCACTGGTGGATCAGGTGCCTCCAACATCACCAACTACATTGGCGTTGCCAGCAGTTTTTTAGGAGCCAATGTCACAGGCAACCTGTTCTGCTTCTACAACGGTAATGCCACAAGTTTAGGTGCATATGCTGTGCAGACTGCCAACACTGCCAGAGCAGCTGCCAACTACTACTTCCTACGCAATGATGACACAGTGGCACAGGTGCAATTGGGAAGTCTACGCAGTTATAACGAGTTTCAATTTGCCACTGCCACATCAGGCACAGTGAACATCAACAAGCTCAATGCACAGGTGCAGTTTATTGCACCCACTGCCAATGTCACCATAGGCGACTTCCAAAACTTTGTGACCACAGCCAATGACGGCACCAACAATGACACACAAGCAGACACAGTGACCGTGATCATTCAGCAAGGTGCTACACCTTACACTATCACCATGCCTACAGGCAATGCCTCAATCAAGTATGCTGCCAATGTCACAACAGTAAGCACAACTGCCAATAGTGTGACCATGGTGTCAATCACAGCATTTAGGAGCAGTGGCAATGCTGCCATATACTTGACCACTGTGTCACCGGGGTTTGTGTAATGCCCATGGGAGTAGCACACACTGCTGAAACAGCAGGCTGGTGGAACAGCGGATATGGAGTGTATGCCACCGGAGGCAACACATTCAACTACACACAAACCAGCACAGGTATCACTTATCGTGTGCATGAATTTGTGCACCCAACTTCAGACGATCTTGTTGTGACCACTGGTGGCACTGTAGAATACATCATAGCAGGCGCAGGAGGTCAGGGCGGAGGTTCCAGAGCTGACGTTAGTGATGTTGGCGGCGGCGGCGGCGGCGGAGAAGTGCTGTCAGGCACTTACACAGTGACTACGCAATCTTACAATGTGATACCAGGATTTCAATCTTCTACATTGTCAGCCAACACTGCTGGAACCAGCGGATACCAGTCTGAAATATTTGGGTTGATAGCTGCTGGTGGTGCTGGTGGTGGACGTTGGGGCCAAGTGGGATTGTCTACGGATCTAGCAGGCAATGCAGCCGCAGGCGGCGGCGGCAGCGGATCAAGTTTTGCCTCTTCCGGTGGCACAGGCACCTACGGAGATGGCGGCGTTGGCGGTCCTAATTCAGGCGGCGGCGGCGGCGGAATGACCAGCAACGGCACAGCAGGTTCAGGCGCTTCAGCAGGCGGCAATGGCGGCACAGGCATGACTTTTACTGATTGGTTTGTTGATGGCAACGTAACATTTGCTGCTGGTGGCGGTGGTGCTGGATTTACTGCCAGTGGCACATCAACAGGCGGCGGCGGCACAGGCGGCACTTTTGTCTTTGCACAAGGCACTAATGCAACAAGTTTTGCATCTGGCGGAGGCGGCAGCGGAGGCAACGCTGTGGCAGGATTGCCAGGTGGCTCTGCCAAGGACGGCGTTGTGCTAATTCGTTACAAAATATAATAGGACAAACAATGGCAAACATAAATTCAGCATATCAAGAGGTGACGGTTCCATTTGCCAAGATGAGCTTTACTCCAGATGTGCCCAGTGGCGCACTGCAACCCAATGAATACAACGACGGCATCAATGTAGAAACAGATGTGCGTGGTGTGCGTAGCATGGCAGGCGATCAAGCCATCTTGGCCACAGTGCCTGGCACACCAACTTTTGTCACAGGCGGATTTAGAGGCAACGGACAAGTGTTTTGGTTTATTGTGGCCACAACAGAA
>Ga0209768_10000531_pt1 | contig 25669 bp, 26 predicted proteins | sample LauGreSBDMM110SD_3_FD_187564 | JGI IMG/M metagenome (GOLD analysis project Ga0209768, IMG submission 187564) | Freshwater lake microbial communities from Lake Michigan, USA - Sp13.BD.MM110.SD (SPAdes) (version 2) | ecosystem: Environmental > Aquatic > Freshwater > Lake | place: Lake Michigan... | reverse complement strand
GTCGTTGCCCTCTTTAATGACCTCGTGCGCATTTTTACTTAGGTCTTTTCTGCCTTAAAATTATGCGTTATTTCTATTTATGACCGTTAGCTTGTTTCAAGGATTGTTCAGAATGCCCGTCAGCTTGGATTGTTTTCGCGCCCGTTGTCGGCAACTGTGGTCAACCTACTTTGTGCGGGCACTGGTGCTGCTTTGTCTGGCAAGCCCCTTAACAGTCAACGCCTTTACGCCTTTTGTTGTCAGCGATATTCGCGTCGAAGGCATTCAACGCACCGAAGCGGGTACCGTCTTCGCACAGCTTCCTGTCAAAGTCGGTCAGCAATTTACGGATGCGCTGGCGACCGAAGCTGTTCGCCGCCTGTACGCGACAGGTTTGTTCTCTGATGTGCGCATTGAAACGTCTAATCGCTTGGTCGTGGTGGTCGTACAAGAGCGCGCCACGATCGCGTCGCTGTCTTTTTCGGGGATGCGTGAGTTTGAGCCCAAAAACATCACAGATACGTTGCGCCAGATCGGCTTTGGCGAGGGGCGAGTCTTTGACCAGTCAATGCTCGAGCAAGCCGAATTTGAGTTACGTCAACAATACCTGTCTAAGGGCAAATACGCAGCTGAAATCACTTCTACGATCACGCCACTTCCACGCAATCGCGTAGGCATAAATTTCGACGTGTTTGAGGGCGGGGTCGCCCGAATTCGCGACATCAAAATTGTCGGTAGCGAAGCCTTTACTGAAAGTAATTTGCTTAGTCTCTTCAAGATGACAACCCCAGGCTGGTTGTCTTGGTACACCGATAGTGACAAGTACTCCCGCGAAAAGCTCGAGCGCGATCTAGAGACCTTACGATCCTTTTACCTCGATCGTGGTTATCTTGAGTACAAAGCCGAGCCACCTCAGGTAACAATCTCGGGCGATCGTAAAGATATTTTTATTACCCTGACCATCAGTGAAGGTAAGCCTTATAAAGTGACTAGTGTGAACTTGGCCGGCAACTTGCTTGGGCTAGAGGCCGAAGTCAATGCCTTGGTGCAAGTCAAAGCGGGCGAGACTTTTTCGGGTGAAAAGACAAACGCAACAGCCAAAAGTATCACTGACTACTTGGGTAATTTGGGCTACGCCTTCGCAAACGTCAATCCAAATCCAATCTTAAACCGCGAAGCCCAGACTGCAGATCTGACGTTCTACGTCGATCCGAGTCGGCGCGTGTATGTTCGAAAAATTCAAATCACGGGTAACCACCGTACGCGCGACGAAGTCGTACGGCGAGAACTGCGTCAACCCGAGGCTGCCTGGTATGACTCTGGCAAGCTTAAGCTTTCTCGCGACCGGCTTGATCGCCTTGGTTACTTTAAAGACGTGAAGTTAACAACTGAGCCCGTGCCCAACTCACCCGATCAGGTTGATGTCAACCTTACCGTGACTGAAAAACCCACCGGTATGATCAATTTAGGTGTGGGTTACGGCCAGGTAGACGGCGTGATTTTAACTGCGGGTATTACTGAAGATAACGTCTTCGGTAGCGGAACAAACCTAACGCTCAACTTGAACACAAGTTTGTATAACCGTTCAGCGGTGTTGGCGCATACCGATCCGTACTTTACCAACGACGGTATCAGCCGAACTACTTCGGTCTACTACCGCACGATGACACCCTACTCGAATAACCCGGGTATGTATCAGGTGACGACCGCTGGTGCGGGTTTAAGTTTTGGTGTGCCAATTTCAGAATTTGATCGCATCTACGGCGGTGCCAACGTCGAACGTAACACGATTGGCTTATACGACAATTCACCTTTAGCTTACCGAGAGTATGTGCGCAGCTACGGCGACACCACCACGGCCCTAATCTTGAACACCGGCTGGGCTAAAGACACCCGCGATAGCGCGTTGACGCCTACTCGCGGTAGTTTTACCCGCTTAAAGGCTGATGTGGGTACGGCTAACCTGAAATACTACATGCTGGGTGCTCAGCAACAGCTGTTCATCCCGGTCGGGCGCGATTACACACTTGCCTTTAACGCTTTGTTTGACTACGGCAAAAGCTATAGTGATCTGCAATACCCAATTTTCAAAAATGTGTACGCCGGTGGTATCGGTACCGTTCGAGGTTTCTCGCAAAACTCGATGGGCCCCCGCGACCTGTTGACGGGTACTTACCTGGGTGGCTCGAAGCGCATAGTGGGTAACGTCCAGTTTTATTTCCCAATGCCGGGCACTCAAAACGACCGCACCTTACGTTGGTTTACCTTCGTGGATGGTGGTCAGGTGTATGGCACAGATGGCTACGGTAATGACACTGCGATTAATTTAGCAAATATTCGTTATTCGGCTGGTGTTGGTTTATCTTGGATATCTCCGCTTGGGCCACTGCAGCTTTCACTTGCTAGGCCTTTAAATGCTAAAGATGGCGATAATTTACAGGTCTTTCAGTTCCAAATCGGTACCGGCTTCTAGGTTTAATTATTTGCACAATTGCGTGCTGAAATTTGTTTTTTGTGAGACTTTAATAATGTCTGCTTTGATGACCACCACGAATCGCTCAGTTTTCAATCGGCTGGCTTACCGCGCACTTAGTCTGGTTGCCGTGTCAGGGGCCGTGCTAACGCTTTCGTTTGCAACCCCCGCTCTTGCACAAGGGCAGGGCACCAAGATCGGGTTTGTGAATACAGAGCGTATTTTGCGTGATTCTGCGCCAGCAAAGGCTGCGCAAACCAAGATTGAAAATGAATTCAAAAAACGTGCCGAAGAGCTCGAGAAGCAAGTGAATAATTTACGTAGTCGTGCGCAGCAGCTCGAAAAAGACGCCCCAGTCTTGTCAGAGTCTGAACGTAACAAACGCCAGCGTGAATTAGCCAACCTCGATGCTGATTTGCAGCGTAAACGTCGTGAGATTCAAGAAGACTCAAGTCGCCGTCGTAACGAAGAGTTTGCCACCATTATTGAAAAAGCAAATGCCGCAATCAAAAAGATTGCCGAGCAAGAAAGCTATGACATCGTGATTCAGGATGCTGTGACGGTGAACCCACGCGTGGATATCACTGACAAGGTGATCCAGGCTCTCGGCAAGTAACCTAGCAGAACGATGCCTGTTTTATTAGCCCCCGACCGCGCACCTTTACTGTCTCAGTTACTGAAGGCGATACCGGGGGGCTTGGTGCAAAAAGTTGTCCCCGGAACAGGACAGTTTGTTGATCCAGTTGTGGCAGGTTTGGGTGCTTTACCTCATGCCGGTCAATACGAAGCCTCTTTTATCGTTCATCCAAAGTACCTAGAGCAGCTCGCGGTGACCAAAGCCGCAGCAGTGATTGTGTTGCCTGAAATTGATGAACTGCTGTCGCAGGCGCCCGTGCAGCCCGCCTACGCACGCGTCGTCTGCAAGCACCCTTATTTGCTGTACGCCCGCATTGCCCAGTGGTTTGACTGGGCTCGGCAGCCAGCGCGTGAAATCAGCGTGCACCCTTCAGCAGTCGTTGACCCAACCGCGGTTTTAGCGCCAAGCGTGACGGTTGGCCCGTTGGCGGTGATTGGCGCTCGCTGCGTGATCGACGCCATGGTGCAGATTGGAGCGGGCTGCGTGTTGGGGGCCGATGTTAAAGTTGGTGCCTCGTCGGTGATTCAGCCACGTGTTGCGATTTACGATGGCGTACAAATCGGCGCGCGCGCGATTGTGCACAGTGGCGCTGTGCTAGGTGCGGATGGCTTTGGTTTTGCGCCAGACCCAAGCCTGGCGAAAGGTGCCTGGGGAAAAATCCCTCAACTTGGCGGTTTGCTCATCGGTAATGATGTCGAGATCGGGGCCAACACCACCATTGATCGTGGGGCGCTTGAAAATACCGTGATTGAAGACGGCGTTAAGCTCGACAATCAAATCATGATTGCACATAACTGTCGCATCGGTACGCACACTGCGATTGCGGCTTGTACTGCTGTGGCGGGCTCGACCACGATTGGCGCACGTTGCACCATCGCCGGCGCTGCTGGGATTGCGGGTCATCTGACGATCTGTGACGATGTCTTTGTTTCAGGTGGTACCGGTATCACAACCGACGTCACAGAACCCGGTCGTTACACTGGCGTGTTTCCGTTTGCGCCACACGCAGAGTGGCAACGTAATGCGGCTGTCGTGTCACAGCTCTCGGTGCTGCGCAAACGCTTACGCAAGCTCGAGCGCGAATAGCGTCAGGGTTCGTGCACCAGATTATTGTTTAAGAATAGCCCTTCTTGGGCTTCACAGGAATCTCTATGCAGCTTGATATTAAAAGTATTCTTGAGCGTTTGCCTCACCGCTACCCGATGCTTCTCATTGATCGGGTCTTAGAAATGGTGCCTGGCAAGTCGATCAAGGCACTTAAAAATGTCTCGATTAATGAACCATTTTTTGTTGGGCATTTTCCGCATCATCCAGTGATGCCTGGCGTGCTCATACTTGAAGCGATGGCGCAGGCTGCAGCGATTTTTTCGTTTGCCGAAGAAACCGGCCTCAAGCCTAAAGATCAAGAAAGCGTTTATTACTTCGTGGGCATTGATGGCGCGCGGTTTCGCAAGCCCGTCTTGCCTGGCGATCAACTGCACATCGAAGTGGTCGCAGAGCGCTTAGGTAGCAAGATTTGCAAGTATCAGGGGCACGCCTTTGTGGATGGTCAAGTGGTTGCAGAAGCTAAGCTGATGTGTGCCATTCGCCCGGTAGAATAAAAAATGTCAGCGCTCATTCATACGACCGCGTTGGTCGATCCCTTGGCACAACTGCACCCAACCGTGAGTGTTGGGCCTTATTCAATCATTGGGCCAGACGTTAAAATCGATGCCCATACCAAGGTTGGGTCTCATTGCGTCATCGATGGTCACACCACGATCGGGCAAAACAATCATTTCTATCGTTTTTGTTCTGTGGGTGGTATGCCTCAAGACAAAAAATACTCCGGCGAACCCACGCGACTTGAGATTGGCGATCGGAACATGGTGCGTGAATACGTGACGATCAACACCGGTACTGTGCAAGATGTAGGCGTTACACGTTTAGGATCCGACAATTGGGTGATGGCCTACGTTCACGTCGCGCACGACTGCCAAATCGGTAATAACGTGATTTTGGCCAATGGTGTACAGATGGGTGGACATGTCCATATCGGAGATTGGGCGATTGTTGGCGGTTTGGCAGCGATTCATCAATTCGGACGCGTCGGTGCCCATAGCATGACCGGAGGGCAGAGCGCATTGCATATGGATGTTCCGCCTTACATCATGAGTTCGGGAAATCCGTGCGTACCGGTTGGGGTCAATGCTGAAGGATTAAAGCGCCGTGGCTTCACGCCCGAGCAGATCAGTGCCCTGCGTGATGCCTACAAATTCATTTACCGACGTGGTTTGTCCTTAGACGAAGCGCGTTTACAAATGCGTCAACGACAGGCCGAAGAACCTGAGGTTGCGGCTGCGCTTCAGGTCATGCTCGACTTCTTGGACAGCAGCACTCGAGGCATTATTCGCCCATGACCTGGCGGCTTGGACTTATTGCGGGCGAGCCCTCTGGGGATTTGATCGCTGCAAGAGTTTTAGCCGGTGTGCAGCAGGCTGACGCCGAGGTCCGGGCCGAGGGGATTGGTGGACCGCAGCTGCTGCAACAAGGTTTGGCGCTTTGGCACCCTATGCAAGCCTTGACAGTCTTTGGATACCTTGACGCGCTTAAGCAAGTGCCAACTTTGGTGCGCACCTATCTCGATGTAAAGCGCCGTTGGCTGACAGAGCCTCCGAGTGTATTCTTAGGGGTAGATGCACCTGATTTCAATTTGCGCCTTGAGCACACGCTCAAGCAAGCCGGTATCCCGACTGTGCATTTGGTCAGCCCTTCAATTTGGGCTTGGCGCTACGATCGCATTCATCACATTCGCGAGGCTGTCTCGCATATGTTGGTGATGTTTCCGTTTGAAGAAGCGCTGTATCAAAAAGAAAAAATACCGGTCACGTTTGTGGGACACCCCCTGGCCGATGCGATCGCGCAAGAACCCGACCGTACAGCAGCGCGCCAACGCTTAGGGCTTGACCTCAATGCCAGAGTGCTGGCGATGTTGCCCGGCAGCCGCGCCTCTGAGATCAAATGGATTGCACCCAGGTTTTTACAAACTGTTCAGCGCTTACAAAAACGTGATCCGCAACTGCAAGTGCTGGTGCCCATGGTCAACGTGGCACGACTGGAAGAGTTCAAACGGATTTTGCAACAGTACCCAGTTGAGCATCTTCATATTTTGACGGCAAACGCCCCGACCGCGCCCTTGGGCGCTGAGGTGCCCACACCGCTCGCCACACCACTAGCACGCCCGGTGGCGTGGGATGCGCTTGAGGCTTGTGATGTAGCGTTAGTGGCAAGCGGGACGGCCACACTCGAAACTGCGCTGTTTAAACGGCCCATGGTGATTTCGTACGCTGTGTCACCTTGGGTGCGTCGGGTGATGGCTTGGAAGTCCGGTCAACAAAGACCTTACGTGCCATGGGTCGGTCTGCCGAATGTGCTGCTCAACGATAGCGTCATACCAGAGTTGATTCAAGAGGATGCTACGCCTGAGAAGCTGGAGCAGGCGGTGTACGAAAAATTTATCGATGAGCGCAAAGCGCGCGAGATCGAGGCTAGGTTTCATGGGCTGCATCATTCTTTAAGATGCGACACGGCGAGTCGCGCAGCCGACGTTATTTTAGAACTGGCTCACCGCTCGCGTCTTTCAACGAAAGGCCTGGGTCACACCGGTCAGGTGACCCCATGAGTCGCGCTGTGCAACCTCGTTTGTTCGTCAGCATCGATTCATCAGCCGAATTTTGTGCCGGGGTCGATGAGGCGGGTCGTGGCCCTTTGGCGGGCGATGTGTATGCCGCAGCAGTGATTTTGGATCCGAGCCAACCGATTGAGGGCTTGGCAGATTCAAAAGTATTAACCGAAAAGCGTCGCGAGACCTTGGCGCCGTTGATACAACAACGCGCGCTAGCTTGGTGTGTTGCGCGGGCGACGGTGCAAGAGATCGATCAGCTCAATATCCTGCAAGCTACGTTATTGGCCATGCAACGCGCGGTGCAGGGCTTGCAGATCGCGCCCCAGCTGGCCTGGGTGGATGGTAATCAGGCGCCGCGTCTAGCCTGTCGTGTGCAGACTGTTGTGAAAGGCGATGCGCTCGTGCCTGCGATTTCTGCAGCCTCTATCTTGGCGAAAACAGCGCGTGATGCTGAACTGCTGCGCTTGCATGGTGAGTACCCAGTGTACGGTTTTAATCTGCACAAGGGCTACGGTACTGCGTTGCATATGGCACGATTAAAAGAGTTTGGCCCTTGTCCTGCGCATCGTCGCAGTTTTGCACCTGTACGACGTTTATTGGAAGTATCTTGAAACATATTGAATCGCGTTCGAACCCACTGTTTAAGCAGCTGTACAAATGGCAGTCGAGCGCTGGGCGACGTGGCGAACCCGTGATTCTTGATGGTATTCATCTTTGTGAGTCTTGGCTCGGTGTCGGACGCCCGCCGCAATATGCCATCTTTGATATCGACAGAGTAGAAGAACCTCAGTTGCAAGCCTTAATCGATAAGCTCGCGCCTGAGCTCTGCTTGACCATGTCAGGAAGCCTTCTGGGTGGGTTGTCTGACTTTAATACCAATCAAGGTGTCTTGTTTATTGTTCAACCCAAAGTTGATACATTGCCGATGCGCATTAAAGAGTCGGTGGTTGTGTTAGACCGTATACAAGACCCGGGTAATGTGGGCACGTTATTACGTACCTGCGCGGCCGCGGGTATCAAGCGTGTGTTTGCGACAACCGGCACAGCCACTTTGTGGTCGCCCCGCGTGTTGCGCAGTGGCCAGGGCGCACATTTTGCGTTGCGTCTGCACGAGCAAGCGGATCTTGAAGCAATGATCGCCACACTCGAGATCCCGTTGGTGGTGACCTCTTTGACCGAGGCACAAGACTTGTTTGCAACAGAGCTGCCAGACCATTGCGCTTGGGTCTTTGGTAACGAAGGGCAGGGTGTCGATGCGGCCCTGCTTAAACGCGCCAAGCTACGTGTCAAGATTGCACACGATCTTACTGGCGCTGAGTCACTCAATGTGACGGCTGCTGCTGCGATTTGTTTATTTGAACAGCGGCGACAGCATCGAAAGCCGAGTTGACTGCAACCCTCAATAAGTTGAGTGCTTATCTAAGCCAACCTCTTGCATGACAGTCGTTGAAATCTCTTCGATTGATTTCGTAGTGGTAGAAAGCATCGGGATCGAATCGCGTCGCATCAGGCGTTCGGCCTCTGCCACTTCGTGACGGCATTGCGCCAGCGAAGAATAGACGCTGTCTGGTCTGCGCTCGTTGCGCACTTCGGTTAAACGTTCGGGTTGAATCGTGAGGCCAAACAATTTATGTTTGTGTGGCACCAAGGTGCTTGGCAGTGCGTTACGTTCAAAGTCTTCAGGGATCAGCGGAAAGTTTGCGGCTTTGATGCCGTACTGCATGGCAAGGTACAGACTAGTCGGTGTTTTTCCGCAGCGTGACACGCCAACCAAAATCACATCGGCTTGTGCAAGCCCCTTGACAAACTGTCCATCGTCATGGGCGAGGCTAAAGTTAATGGCTTCGATACGATTGCGATACGCGATCGAACTGACCGATAGATGCGATTTACCAATCGAGTGACTCGATTTGATTCCTAAGTTATGTTCAAGTGGCTCAACGAAGGCGCCGAACAAATCCAAAAATAAAGCATTGGCAAGCTTAACGCGCGCCAGAATTTCTGAATTTACAAGAGTCGTGAACACAATAGGCTGATTACCCTGATCAACTGCACAGCGATTGATACGACTAACCACGCCGTCGGCTTTCTCAACGGTGTCAACAAAAGGCATCCGAACTTGCTTGAAACTGACAGAGTCAAATTGAGATAGAACAGAATGACTAAAGGTTTCAGCCGTGATCCCAGTGCCATCCGAGATGATAAAGACGGTGCGATCGAGCGGCGAGCTATTCATTCAATTTTTATCCGAAACATTATTCGTGAGTAGTATAATGCGATGCAACAAATTGAGTGTATACCGCAGCTGATTTAAGCTTGACGGCAATTAAGGGTATTCACGATTTAAGCTTTAACGCAATGACGATTATTCACGATTTAAGCGCTAACGCAATGACGACTATTGACGACTAAGGCCAGTTTGGTCAGCCTGTTAGGCACGTTGACCAAACTCGCTTTCTTATATTGTCCAAGGTGGTTTCTATGTCGTACGTTGTTTCATTTGAGCAGCTCCGCATGACGGATGTTGACTCAGTCGGAGGTAAAAACGCTTCACTAGGCGAGATGATCAGTCAACTCGCTGACGCAGGTGTACGTGTTCCGGGTGGCTTTGCTACAACGGCCCAGGCGTTTCGTGATTTTCTATCTGGCACCGGCCTTGATCAGCGTATCGCCGAGCGCCTCACCACCTTAAACCCTGAAGATGTTCGTGAACTAGCGTTAGCCGGTGCACAAATTCGTCAGTGGATTACTGAAGCTCCTTTACCGCAGCAGTTGAATGATGACATTAGGTCAGCCTTTGCACAGTTGGATGCCGATGGCAAAGGTTCGTTTGCTGTGCGCTCATCAGCAACCGCCGAAGACTTGCCCGATGCTTCGTTTGCGGGTCAGCAAGAGACCTTCTTGAACGTGGTCGGCTTTGATGACGTGATCGACAAAATTCGTCATGTGTTTGCTTCGCTGTATAACGACCGCGCGATTTCGTATCGCGTACACAAAGGTTATGCCCATGCCGATGTCGCGTTATCTGCCGGCATTCAACGGATGGTGCGCTCTGACAAAGGCAGCGCGGGCGTGATGTTTACGCTTGATACTGAATCAGGGTTTGAAGATGTGGTGTTTATTACGTCATCGTATGGTTTAGGCGAAACCGTTGTGCAGGGCGCCGTCAACCCCGACGAGTTTTACGTTTTTAAACCCACGCTTGAATCGGGCTTTTATCCAATCGTTAATCGGCGCATTGGCTCAAAATTGCTCAAGATGGAATTTGATCCAGAGCGCCCCGAGGGTCGCGCTGTGCGTACGGTCGATGTGCCTGTCTCTGAGCGTAACCGTTTCTCGCTCACTGATGATGAAGTCATCGAACTTGCACGCTATGCCGTCATCATTGAAAAACACTATCAGCGCCCGATGGATATTGAGTGGGGTCGTGATGGCATTGATGGCAAAATTTACATTTTGCAAGCGCGCCCAGAAACTGTGAAATCGCAACAAGGGCACAACGATGTGCAACTGCGTTATCGCCTCAAGGCCACTGGCAAGATCCTGATTACGGGTCGCGCGATTGGTCAAAAAATCGGTTCAGGTCGCGTGCGTATTGTGGGTGACATTTCAGAAATGGATCAGGTGCAGCCAGGTGATGTCTTGGTCACTGACATGACCGATCCAAACTGGGAGCCCGTCATGAAACGCGCCGCAGCGATTGTGACCAATCGCGGGGGACGTACCTGCCATGCCGCGATCATTGCGCGTGAGCTTGGCATACCGGCTGTCGTGGGCTGCGGAGACGCCACTGATTGCTTGACCGAAGGCTCTCTGGTCACCGTCTCGTGTGCTGAAGGCGATGAAGGGCGCATTTACGACGGCTTAATTGAAACTGAAGTCGAAGAAGTGCGTCGCGGTGTGATGCCCGAAATCGGCCTGAAGATCATGATGAACGTTGGCAACCCCCAGCTAGCATTTGATTTTTCTCAGATCCCTAATCATGGCGTTGGGTTGGCGCGCCTCGAGTTTATTATCAACAACAATATCGGCATTCATCCAAAAGCCGTGCTCGATTATCCAAATATTGATACTGAGCTTAAGGTTGCTGTCGAGTCGGCTGCGCGCGGTCATGCCAGCCCGCGCACCTTCTTTGTTGAAAAACTTGCGGATGGTATCGCGACGATCGCAGCCGCTTTCTATCCTAAAACGGTCATCGTACGCCTGTCTGATTTCAAATCAAATGAATATCGCAAACTCGTAGGCGGCGCGCGCTACGAACCCGAAGAAGAAAATCCGATGTTAGGTTTTCGCGGCGCTTCGCGTTACGTGTCTGAAGATTTTTCCGAGTGTTTCAAAATGGAATGCGAAGCGCTTAAGCGTGTACGTGAACAAATGGGCTTAACCAACGTTGAGATCATGGTGCCTTTTGTGCGTACAGTTAAACAGGCCGAGCGCGTCGTAAAGTTGTTGGCAGATCACGGCTTAGCGCGAGGCGATAATGGCTTGCGCGTCATCATGATGTGCGAGGTTCCGTCTAACGCAATTTTGGCCGAACAGTTTCTTGAACACTTTGATGGTTTCTCAATCGGCTCGAACGACATGACGCAGTTAACGCTTGGTTTAGATCGCGATTCAGGGATGGAGCTTCTAGCCGCCGACTTTGATGAGCGTGATGATGCCGTTAAGTTCATGCTGCAACGTGCGATTGGCGCCTGCCTCAAAGCTGGCAAGTACGTTGGCATTTGCGGTCAAGGCCCGAGCGACCATCCTGATCTTGCGCAGTGGCTGAAAGATGAAGGCATCTTGTCGATGTCTTTGAACCCTGACACTGTTGTGGATACCTGGCAACGTTTGGCTGCGAAGTAGTGTCAGCGACGCTGAGTCGCCTCGTTTGAGCAAAAAAGCGAAGAGATCTCTTCGCTTTTTTGTTTGCCGGAGGCGTTCGTTTGAAAGTAGAGCCTTAATCGCGATTGCGCGTGTCGTGCTTCATCAGACGTTCTTTTTCGCGTGCCCAGTCTTTTTCTTGTGAGGCATCTCGTTTGTCGTGAAGCTTTTTGCCTTTACCAAGGCCAAAATCTAGCTTAATACGACCATTTTTGTAGTGCAAATTGATTGGCACCAAGGCAAACCCACGTTGCTCGACCTTGCCGATGAGTTTGCTAATTTCTTCGGCCTTTAGCAGCAGCTTACGGGTGCGGGTGGCGTCAGGCAAAATATGGGTTGAAGCCGACAATAAAGGGCTAATATGCATGCCAATCAGCCATATTTCGGCCTCAAGTACGACCACATAGCTTTCTTTTAGTTGTGCCCGACCCTCGCGAATTGCTTTGACTTCCCAGCCTTGCAGCACGAGGCCAGCTTCGAAGCGTTCTTCAATTAGGTAGTCGTGAAAAGCTTTGCGGTTTTCGATAATACTCATTGGGCCTAAGACTTCTGGTGTGATACCGGTAAAATGCCTCTATTCTAGCAACCATTCACGATTCACAATGCATTGCGTCGAGCGTTCTGTCCTAGTCCCTTTTAGTACAAGCCAAATGTTTGAACTGGTGGCTCAGGTCGAAAAATATCCTGAATTTATGCCCTGGTGCGGCGGTGCGGTCGTCAGTCAGCGTGACGAGCACGGTATGCAGGCCTCAATCACCATCGCCTTAGCGGGCTTGCGTCAAACGTTTACGACGCGTAATCGGCACGATTACCCTAATAAGATTGAGCTTGAGTTGGTCGATGGGCCCTTTTCTGAGTTGACCGGTGAATGGGTATTTTCGCCACTGGCGCAAGACGCTTGCAAGGTTCTCTTTACCTTAAAGTACGCCTTTTCAAGCCGCACGCTTGAGGCCTTAGTTGGCCCAATCTTTAATCGGATTGCCTCAAGTTTTATCGATTCGTTCACGCAGCGTGCGCAGGCTGTCTATGGTCAAGGCTAAGGACGCTGAGGGCGCTGGCTCTCTGGCAGTTTCGGTCATTTGGGCTAGCCTCGATCAGGTAAGCTCGGTTTCACTCGTTGTGCCTGTCGGTACGCAGGTTGGGCAGGCAGTCGAACTGAGTGGATTGTTACAAAAGTATCAACCAACTGGTTTTGCTATTTTTGGGCAACGTTGCGACTTAACGCGGATATTGAGCGACGGTGACCGTATCGAGCTTTGTCGCCCACTTGTTGTAGAGCCGAAGGCCGCGCGCCGTCGACGTGCGCTTCATCGTGAAAAAGTACGAAATATTAAAAAGAAAATGCCGATTGATGATTTGACGGTATAACACTTTCAGGAGACCGCGATGGATATGGAACTTAGTGGTGATCAAGTTGCCTTTGCGCAGGCTGCAAAGGAGTTTGCTTTGGGCGAACTTGCACCGCATGCTGCGCGCTGGGATCAAGAGTCTATTTTTCCGATCGAGACACTTAAACTAGCTGGGCGCATGGGGTTTGGCGCTATGTACGCCTCGCCAGAGATCGGTGGCTTAGGCTTGCCAAGGTTGGATGCGACCTTGGTGTTTGAAGAGATGGCGGCGATCGACCCCTCAACGGCTGCCTTTTTAACCATCCACAATATGGCGACGTGGATGGTGGGCGAGTGGGGTACTCCGAGCGTGTGCGAGCAGTGGGGCAAGCCCTTGGCTGCGGGCGACAAACTTGCCTCGTACTGCCTCACCGAGCCTGGCGCAGGGTCTGATGCGGCATCGTTGACTAGCCAGGCAGTGCTCGAAGGCAAACACTATGTGTTGAATGGCGCCAAGGCTTTCATTTCGGGTGGCGGTGATACCGACGTACTGATTGTCATGGCGCGTACTGGGGGTAACGGTCCCTCTGGCGTGTCTGCTTTTGTGGTGCCGGCAACACTCGAGGGCATCAGCTTTGGTCGTAAAGAAAATAAGATGGGCTGGAACAGTCAAAGCACCCGCGCCATCAAGTTTGAAAATGTACGCGTACCGCTTGAAAACCTATTAGGTAAAGAAGGCGAGGGCTTTAAGATTGCCATGCGCGGCTTGGATGGTGGCCGCATTAACATCGCAACTTGCTCGGTAGGCGCGGCGCAAGGTGCACTTGAGGCGGCCAACACCTACATGCTTGAGCGTAAACAGTTTAAGCAGCCACTCGCGAGTTTTCAGGCGTTGCAATTTAAATACGCAGATATGGCAACCCATACCGTGGCTGCGCGACAAATGGTGCGACTCGCCGCCTGTAAGCTTGATGCGGGCTCGCCCGACGCCTCAACCTACTGTGCGATGGCCAAGCGCTTTGCGACCGATCTAGGCTTCCAAGTTTGCTTGGATGCGCAACAGTTGCATGGCGGCTACGGTTACTTGAAAGATTACCCACTCGAGCGTTTGGTGCGCGATACCCGTGTGCACCAAATCCTTGAAGGAACCAACGAAATCATGCGTGTGATTATTGCGCGCCAATTACTTGAAAAAGGTGCTGACGTACGATGAGTGCTGTAGAAAACAACAATGCGGTCGTTTTGTTCGACGAGCTGAACTGTGCAAATGGCACTCGGATTGGGGTCGCGACATTGAACGCGCCTAAAACCCTGAATGGCTTGTCACTCGAAATGACGCGTTTACTGGCAACGCAGATTGAAAGCTGGGCAAAAGATCCGGCGATTGCGTTGCTGATTCTCAAGGGTGCCGGTGATAAGGCTTTTTGTGCAGGGGGTGATCTGCACGCACTTCATCAGAGCATGGTGAGCAACCTTGGCAAAGCCGCGATCGACAACACACTCGCCGGTACTTTTTTTGCTGAAGAGTACGCGCTAGATTACCGCTTGCATACGTTTCCTAAACCGATTGTGGTGTGGGGTGACGGCATCGTGATGGGGGGAGGCATGGGGTTGATGATGGGTGCTAGTCACCGTGTTGTGACCGAGACTTCGCGCTTGGCCATGCCAGAGATCTCGATTGGTTTGTTTCCCGATGTGGGGGGCACATGGATGTTAAATCGTTTGCCTGGCAAAACCGGTTTGTTTCTGGGTCTGACGGGTGCGCAGATCGGTGCCGCCGATGCTCTGTTTGCAGGGATGGCGGATTACCATTTGACACGTGACACGTGGCCGCTGCTGCTTGAGCAACTGACCAAACAAGCCTGGTCTTCGAACGAGGCTCAGTCAAACGGTAAAAACGATGTCCAGGTAAATGGTAAAAATGATGTTCAGGAAAACGGTAAAAATGATGTCCAGGCAAAGCGTAAAAACGCTGTGCAAGCAGACGGTAAAAACGAGGCCTTATTAGATGAGGTGCTCGCGAACTTGGCCACTGTCCCCGCAGTGGCGATGGGGCCTTTGCAACAACACTTGTCTTTGATTCATACGTGTTGCGCGGGCTCAGATCTCAATAAAATTGTGACTGCTTTGGTGGCGCTCGCCGAGCACTTTGATCCTTGGCTACAACGTGCTGCAAAAACGCTTGCGGCGGGTTCACCAGGCTCTGCGCGTTTAACGTATACCTTGCTTAAACGCGTCAAGCACTTGTCGTTAGCGGATGCCTACCGCTTTGAGTGGGTCGCCGGTTTGATGTGCGCCTCGCATGGAGATTTTGCCGAGGGAATTCGGGCGCTGTTAATCGACAAAGATAAACAACCCAAATGGAATCCTTCCACGCTGAATGAGGCCACTGAGGCCTGGGTTGAAAAATTCTTCACGCTGCCGTGCGCCGCTGACCAGCACCCTCTGTATCGCCTAGGGATGAATGATTAGGTTGGCTAAAGCTCGAAAGAGCTTCCCCGCGTCGTCGTTTAATGAAATGCTCGGGGCTAACTCGTGCTCAGCTATGGCGAACGCAATTTGGGAGCGTCTGCCAGTGCTCGGGTACAGCCCCCCGAACTCAAGCGGGTTTGGTCGAGTAGGGTAGGCTGAGCAGGGTGATCGGTGCACCATCAGATGCACCGAGGTGCAGCGCGTTGTGTTCGAGCGCGTCAAAAGTGGTTTCAAATAATACGTAGGCGGTGCCTGAATCGCCTGTTTTGGTTGCGCCTTCGGTTTGTGGGTCAGTGCTTGAGGCGATGTTAATGACGCGTCCGCAGGCCTGTTCTGAGCCTTGTGCATCAAAAATATCGGCTCCCGCTGTTAGGGTCAGTGCCTGCTCCGCTTTGATTTTGCCAAAGTGCATGCGACGTTTGACCGTACCGCGGTAGTGGCTGCGCGCAACAATTTCTTGGCCGGGATAGCAGCCCTTCGTAAAACTCACGCCCTCGATTAAATCTAGATTCAATGTTTGGGGGATCAAAAGGTCTTGGGTGGCCGCTTCGATCCACGGCAGGCCAGCGGCAATATCCTGACAATGCCATTGCTCTGAGGTGCCGAGTACACAAGGTAACTTTAAACCTTTACACAAAGCCGTGTGCGCCTCGCTTGCCAGCCACCACCAGCGTAAGGTTTCAACACCCGGCTGCGTCGAGGCGGTTGGGGCACAGATCCACAGACCTGTTGCCGTAGCGGCCACCTGCCAGGCAGACATTGGCAGCGTATGACCAAGCGTCTGGGTCAAGGCGCCGACTTGTTGGGCTGCAATTGAGGCGCCGACCACACTATAGGTGCTCGCGCCGAATTTCACTTTTGCACGCAGTACAAACATACTTAAGCGCTTGAGTACAGAGACTAAAATGTCTTGTCGCATGAGTCCGATCAGGCCGCTTGCTGGCGCGTCGGGCAATGCGGTCATGACCATGGTCGCGAGTAGCCGGCCCTGTGCGGTGCAATAACCAGCGAGCCTGGCCTGCTCAGGGCCTGCACTCAAAATATCGTTCGTAATCTGACCTTGCAAAAACGATAAAGTATCGGCACCCGTGGCTTCAAACAAGGCCAAGTCCTGTAAGGGATAAATCACCAAGGCCTCGGGCAGGCTAGCAACCTGAGGTGTAAGCGGTTGGGTCAGTATGGGGTGCATAGGTCTCAATCATTCGTTTTTGAATCGCAGCGTTACATATTAAACTGTCATACCTATGAATGCCTTGAATAAACTTCTGCTCTATCTGGTTTTGCCCCTGATCCTGTTGGTGGGTGGGGCGGCAACGACTGCCTACGTCTGGGTAAATGGCGCACTCACGCTGCCAACTGAGCGGGTGGATATTCTTGTGCCCCCTGGCGCGACGCCCTCGAGCATCGCGCAATTAATCAATCAAGCCGGAGTCCCTCTGAACGCTCAAGGGTTCGTTGCGCTTGCACGCTTAGGTGAGCTCGATACCAAAATTAAAGCGGGAGGTTATCAACTGGTTCAGGGGGATAGCCCGCGTACGGTGCTGCGTCGTATGGCACTTGGTGATGTGACGGCCCGGCAAATTACCTTCGTTGAAGGCTGGAATCTGCGGCAGATTCGGGCTGCACTGGCCCAACATCCCGATATTAAACAAACGCTTGGGCAAGTCAGCGATGCTGGTTTACTGAAGCGGGTCAATCCCCAAGGGCACGCTAGCTCGCTAGAGGGCTTATTTTTTCCGGATACATATATATTTGCAATTGGTACCACCGACGTCGAGTTGCTAGAGCGCGCCGCCCGTACCCAGCAAAAAATCTTAGAGCGTGCCTGGGCGAATCGAGCGCCAAACAGCGTCTTGAAAACCCCCTACGAGGCACTGATCCTCGCTTCAATCGTTGAGAAAGAGACAGGCCAAGCGGCCGACCGAGCGCGCATTGCAGGGGTGTTTAATAACCGACTGCGCATCAATATGTTGCTGCAAACGGATCCGACCGTGATTTACGGACTGGGTGAAAGTTATAGCGGTAAATTACGTAAGCAAGACCTCACGACCGATACCCCTTACAACACCTACACCCGCCTGGGCCTGCCGCCCGGCCCGATCGCCAGCAGTGGTCGTGCGGCCCTTGCCGCCGCGCTGAGCCCCGAAAAACATAATTATTTGTACTTCGTTGCAAAAGGGGATGGTAGCAGCGCTTTTGCGGTCACGCTTCCCGAACACAATAAAAATGTAGCGGTCTACATTTTGGGTCGCAAGCCTTGAATACACAGTCACGCGGGCTATTTTTAACGCTAGAGGGCGTCGATGGCGCGGGCAAAAGCTCGCACGTTCAATGGCTAGTCGATCAATTGGCTGAGCGGGGTGTGCAAGTCGTTTGTACCCGCGAACCGGGCGGTACCGAGCTCGGCGAAAAGCTTCGTGCGCTCTTGCTGCATCAACCCATGAGTCTTGAGTGTGAAACCTTGCTCATGTTTGCCGCGCGCGCCGAGCATCTTAAGTTTGTGATTGAACCGGCCCTGAAGGCGGGGCAATGGGTGGTGTGTGATCGGTTTACTGACGCCACCTTTGCCTATCAAGGTGGCGGCCGCGAACTGGGCGTCGAGCGTATTGCCGCCCTCGAGCATTGGGTGCACCCCGACTTACAACCCGATTGCACTTGGCTGTTTGATGTGCCTCTCGCCGTTGCACGCGAGCGGCTCGATCGTACGCGCGAACAAGATCGCTTTGAGCAAGAGGCCGATTCCTTCTTCGAGCGCACGCGCGCCGTGTATCTTGCGCGGGCGCAACAACACTGCGGGCGTATCCGGCGTATCGACGCGACGCAAACCATCGAGCAGATTCGCCAGCACTTGTCGCAACAATTAGATCAGCTTGTCGCCATGAGGGGCGTCGTATGAGCGTCGCTCAATTTCAACTCGTAACAAAGTGGCGCCTTGCATGAGTGCCGCTCAATTCCTTCCGTGGCAGGTCGACGTGGCGCAACAGTGGCTTGGGCAGCGCGAACGCTTTGCCCACGCCTGGTTGGTACACGGCCTGGCCGGTATCGGTAAACGTGAGTTTGCCTTTGCGGCCGCGGCAGCGCTGATGTGCGAGTCACCTGTCAATGGGATGGCCTGCGGTCAGTGTTTGGCCTGCGGCTGGGTTGCCAAAGGACACCACCCTGACCTCAAGCGCATTCGCCCCGAGGTTATGGCGCTTGAAGAGGGGACTGACCAAGACGACGAAGAGGGCGCCGAGAGCGCACCAGCTGCCGAGGCGACGGGTTCTTCTAAGCGCGCACCCTCAAAAGATATTCGTGTAGACCAGATTCGTAATCTTGCACCTTGGTTTAATAACGCCACACATCGCTCAGGGTTTAGAGTGGCGCTGATTTACCCAGCTGAGGCGCTGACACATATTTCAGGTAACGCTTTACTGAAAGTGCTTGAAGAACCACCTCCGGCCACGATCTTTTTATTGGTGGCTGATGCACCCGATCGCCTGCTACCCACGCTTTTATCGCGCTGTAGACGCCTGCCTTTAGCCACGCCCTCGGCAGCCATTGCGCAAGCTTGGTTGGCGGAGCAAAAAGTCACCAACGCCGCCGCCTGGTTAGCCGCTTCGGGTGGCGCGCCTGTTTTGGCCAAAAAAATGTCTGAAACACAACCGCAACCTTGCCCTGAATGGCTCTCCACCTTTGTTACGAGCCTAGAAAAGGGTGCGGGCATGAATGTTGGCCAGCTGGCAGATACGATTTCAAAAGAGCCAGCCAGCCAGTGGATTGAGCTGTTGCAGCGTCTTGTGATCGATATGAACCTCAAGGCGCATGGATTAGAGATTCGGTATTTTCCGGCGTTACACAAGTCGTTGGCTGTGCTGTGCGAGCGGCTGGCGGTTTCGCAACTCAGCGAATTAGCCGACTGGCTTAACCAACAGCGGCGTGTCGCAGGCCACACCTTGAATGGCAAGCTCTTTGCCCATTCCGTGTTGCAGCGTATTGCCGCCGCGTGCCAACCTTCTCGGGCGCTAGCGCGTTAACCAAGACCTTCAGGTTTGTATGTTTATTGTTTCAGTTTGTGACGTTGATTTTTCAAAAAAGACCATCAGGTTTGTAGGTCCGTCGCTTCGCGCAATCGCGTTGATTTTAAAAAAAAGGTTGTCAGATTTGTATGTTCGTTGATTCACATTGTCACGTTGATTTTCCGAAGCTCGTTGAGCAAATGCCCGATATTTTGCAGCGGATGCAAACCAATCAGGTGTCACACGCTCTGTGCGTGAGCGTTAATCTGCCTGCTTGGCCGGCCTTAATTTCTTTGGTTGAGCGGCACGAGCCACTTTGGGCGTCGGTGGGCGTGCACCCAGATTATGAGGATACGGTTGAGCCTAGCGTAGATGACTTGGTATCACGTAGTAGTCACCCCCGAGTGGTTGCGATTGGCGAAACTGGTCTTGATTATTTTCGACTGACCGGCGACCTCGAGTGGCAGCGTGAACGCTTTAGATGCCACATTCGAGCGGCGCGACAGTGTGGGCTGCCCTTGATTATCCATACGCGCTCGGCCTCAGAGGATACCCTGCGTTTGATGCGCGAAGAGGGTGCGGGCGAGGTTGGGGGCGTGATGCATTGTTTTACCGAGTCGTGGGAAGTTGCTCAGGCTTCGATGGAGATGAATTTTTATATCTCTTTTTCAGGGATTGTCACGTTCAAGACTGCCGTGGCATTGCAAGAGGTTGCCAAGCAAATGCCTTTGGACAGGATTTTGATTGAGACTGACTCGCCTTATTTAGCACCGGTTCCGTACCGTGGAAAATTAAACGATCCGTCTAAAGTTATTCATGTTGCCGAAAAAATTGCCGAGCTTAGAAGTTGTTCACTCAAAGAGATTGAATTGGCATCTACAGAAAATTTCTTCAATCTATTCAATAAGATAAAGTAGATTTGTTATCTATTTTATTTTTTATAGCGGCATAACATATTTGGCAATTAAAGTAATTATTAAGTGTTTTATTTTAATGAGTTAATGATTATAATTGATGTGAAATATCAGTAGTAAATTATTTAAAGTAAAGTATTTAAAGTAATTTATAAATTAATCAATTATTTTCGTATTAAAATTTAAATCTATCCGGATTTTAAACTTTTTTTTGATGCCTTTTATTTCATGCAAACCTTCAGCTTCAAGATGCGTCGTGGTTTCTTTGGTTTAGTACTCATCGCCTTGAGTAGCGGCTTGGTTTTAAATTCGTCCGCACTTGCTGCAAACGCTAAGGATTACTGGGTATATGTTGTCAATGATAATGTTGGCGCCGTTAAAGCGTTACTCGCGTCTGGCTTTGATCCCAATACACGTAGCCCGAATCAGCAGACGGGCTTGATCCAGGCTACCCGCGATGGTGCCTGGCAGGTCTTTGATGCTCTATTGGCTGCGCCAAAAATTAACGTAAATCTGGCAAACCAGTACAACGAGACCCCACTGATGTACGTCTCGCTCATTGGTGATGTGCCTCGGGTTAAGGCCTTGATCAACAAAGGTGCGCAAGTTAATAAAGAGGGCTGGACCCCACTGCACTACGCAGCCGTCAAAGCGCGCGCTGAAGTTGCTAAGTTTTTGCTCGAAAAAGGTGCTTTGCCCAACGAGCTCACACCAGATGGTGATACGGCTCTGATCCTCGCTGTTCGGGCCGATAGTGTTGAAACCGTTCAGGTGTTGATTAATGGGGGCGCCGACCCGAGCCGCTCAAACCTCAAAGCGCAAGACGCGATTGACGTCGCCCGCTCGCGCGGTAAAGAAGAGTTGGCCAAGGCACTTGAAAAGATCGTGGCAAATCGTAAAGCAAAGCCCTGAGTAAGAGGCTGCTGCCGTGCTCGTGTTCAGCTTTTAGGCAGTAGCTCAGGCCGCAAAATACCTTTGAGCTCACGGTAGGGGATGTAGATCGTGGGCTTGCCAAAAGAGTAGGGCGCCAAGCGATAGGGGTCATAGGTGACGGCTAAACCATTTTCAAGTAGGGCGATGTTGTCGCTTGGCTCAAAGGGCCACATTTTGTTGTAACCCGCTGGGTCTTCTTTAGCGAGCGGGTTCTTTTTTAACCAAAGCGCATGCTGTTTTTTAAGGGCTTCTTCAAAGGCGGGCGCCTTGCTTGGCAACAGCATTGCTTCAAGGGTCAGGAGTCTGTCGGTTTTAGGTAACCAATTCAGGTACTGCGTGGTCGAAATCCCGTGTGCGCCCCCAGTAAAAATGAAACTGTCGAGCTGGACGACAACAACCTCTTCTGACATATATTTAACGCTTGAGGCGAGTGCGATCTCGTCACGTGGCTTAGCCGTCTTGAAATAATAGACTTCAAGCTCAGTCAAATCGCGAAACGCCTGGTCGCGGTTGGTCTCAACCAGCGCCAAAGAAAGAAGTGTCTGTTCAAGAAAGCCATTAAAGCGGTCGTAACCCGTAAAGGTGAGGCGTTTAAAGTTCAGCACAGGGCATTCTGAGCCTTTGCAGCCTGGCTTGGTCTTCTTTAAGGTTAAAACTTTTGAGGCAATTTTCTTTTCAGGCTGAGCGGACTCACTCGTGTTGCCTGGGTTAGAAGCGACCGTGCCTTCAGTGGCGCTTGATGAAGCCCCCGGCGCGCTTGCGCGACTGGGCGCAGTGCTAGGGGCTGTTTCAATCATGACCGCGGTAGCTAGCCGTGTGGGCGACGGCACCGGACTAGGGATTGCGACCGGACTCGGAACCGCGACAGGACCCGCAGCCGAACTTTGCGCTGAAGTGGACGCGCTACCACCTGAACCAATTGAAGGATCTGACACGATATTTGTCGTGGCACCCGAGCCGCTGAAGACCACAGACGCTGAGCTTTGGTCTGCAGCGGCTTGAGATGAACGGGCTGTGGTGCGGGCGGGGACTGCCTGCACAGAACTTGGAGACTCTGCGTTTGCCAGCGTTATGTCTTGCAGCACAATGGGCTTGCTAGAGCAGCCTGCCAACAAGAGTAATCCAGCTAAATACAGAGCAGCAAGACGGTACGCCATGAAATGACCCTTTTTGCATTTTAGTGGCCAGTGTATCGCTGATCGAATCAAGGTCGAGACGCCTAAAGCGCTAACGCCTGCTCAATATCTTGACGAAGCGATTCCGGCGTATCGGTTGGCGCGTAACGTTTGAGCACTTGGCCTTTGCGGCTCACTAAAAATTTAGTGAAATTCCATTTAATGGCTTCAGTACCCAGCAAACCTGGTTTGCTGGATTTCAGCCATTGATAGAAGGGCGCGGCGTTTGTGCCATTGACCTCAATTTTAGCGAACAGTGGAAAAGTAACTTTGTACTGGGTTTCACAAAACGTCAAGATTGCGGCTTCGTGACCCGGTTCTTGGTGCCCGAACTGATCGCACGGAAACCCCATCACCACGAGCCCGCGACTGGCGTATTCTTGGTGCAAGGTTTGCAAGCCTGTGTACTGACCGGTGAAGCCACATTTTGAGGCAACATTGACCACCAATAACACTTTGCCTTCGAAAAGGCTGAGGCTCTGTGGTGCGCCCTGGATGGTCGTGACGGTATAAGAAGTCAGGCTCATAGTTTTAACTTTAAAAAAAGAATGCTACTTAGCAGCAAGGTAAACAGTAGAACTACCGCAGATTTTTAAAGGCTTCGATCGCACGCACGCGGCTACTTTTGAGATCGACAATTTGCGCGGGGTAATTTAACGCTTTTCGCGCGATTGGACTTGGGTCGTGAATCTCTTTGGCGCCGAGCGTGGCGAGTTCGGGTAACCAATGCTTGATGAAGGCGCCATCAGGATCAAATTTTTCAGACTGACTAATTGGATTAAATACCCTGAAGTAGGGCGCTGAGTCTGCCCCTGTTGAGGCGCTCCATTGCCAGCCGCCGTTATTGGCCGCTAATTCGCCATCGATTAAGTGTCGCATAAAAAACGCTTCGCCCAAACGCCAGTCAATCAGTAGGTTTTTTGTCAAAAACATGGCCACGATCATCCGCAGTCGGTTGTGCATCCAGCCCGTCGCCAAGAGCTGTCGCATCGCCGCATCGACAATCGGGATCCCCGTACGCCCCTGCGCCCAAGCGTTGAACTCTTGGGGTACGTCACGCCACACGACCGCACTGGTCTCGGGCCGCATCGGTTGATGCTTCGAAAGAGCTGGATAACCAAAGAGCAAATGTTGGTAAAACTCACGCCACAGCAATTCGTTAATCCATACCACGATACCGCGTTGACCCGAATCAGACTCGCCTTGGTTTTGCACCAGAGCGGCGTGCAGGCACTGACCCGCCGAGATTAAGCCGGCAGCTAGGTAGGGCGACAGCACGCTGGTGCCCGGCAGCGCCGGAAAATCGCGGTCGGGCTGGTACCGCGCCATGCGTGTTTGTGCGAATTGTTCAAGCCGCTCGTGGGCGGCGGACGTGGTTGCGGGCCACGCGTTTTGTAAACCTTCGGGCGTCACACTTAAGAGCGCATTGAGCGCCTCAGGCAAGTCGTCTGAGGCGGGCAAGCCAGCGCTAGACTGTTGCTCGAGAGCAGGCGCAAGTTGATAGGGTGCAGTCCGTAGCTTTTCTTTGCACGCTTTCGAAAACGGCGTGAACACGCGGTAAAACGCATCGGCACCGGTCTTAACGCTACCGGGTACTAACAACGTACCACCATGGTGGCCTTGCAGCGCAATCTCGTGCTCCGCCAACAGACTGTAGGCGGCTCGATCGCGTGTACGCTCGTGCACGCCATGTTCGCGATTGCAATGCACTTGGTCAGCCTGGTGCTGCTGACAAAACGCGAGCAAGGCGTCAGGTACGTTTTTCCAGTGTTCGACCAAGAGTATCTTGAGCGGAATATTCAGCGCTTCAAGTTCGGTGCGTAAATGCTTGACCGCGCGTAACCAGAAATCCACCTTAAGAGGCGCGTCGTGATGCAGACGCCATTGTTCAGGTGAGGCAATAAACAGCCCGATCACCGGACCTTGAGTCGCCGCCGCCGCCAATGCCGGCTGATCACTGACGCGTAGATCTGTACGAAACCAACAAACAGCTGTCATCAATCTTTACCTTTTCGCTTGCCATGCTTGCAGAGCAGCCAGCGTGCTGCTCACGTGCTGATCGGGGTTCATACCGCTATGCACAAACAATATTTTTGAGTCGGGCGTGACCACGTACGATATTCGGCTTGCCATACTGGGCATGATCAACATACCGGCGTCGTACGCCTTGATAATGCTGCGATTAAGATCTGCTGCGACGGCAAATTTACCACCGCAGGGGCCTAGTGAAAACTTTTTTAAAGTCTCTATATCATCGCCTGATACACCAATAACAGTCGCTTTCAGCGAAGCAAACTTATCAGTCGCCTCAGCAAACAACTGCGCCTCAATTGTGCAGCCGCTAGTAAAGGCTTTAGGATAAAAGTACACCACCACGGGCCCTTTCTTGAGCGCTTCGGCGAGTACGAAGTTGTAGGTTTGGCCAGCCAGTGCCGCAGGTGCGGTAAAGGAGGGCGCGGCGGCACCCGCTTTGAGCTGAGCCAAGGCTGGCGCGCACGCTAGCAGAGCGATCATCAGACCCGCGCTGTACAGCTGAAACTTTTTTCTGAGTAACATCAACGATCCTTGAAAAAAGCAATTAAAAAAAGCGTACATTAGAAAGAGTACCAAGTTGTCTGTGAGATTATCGATGAAAGTAACTTTTTTACCTAGGCCACATGTCTTAGTGATGACAGGGGTATTGACGTTTCTGACGTTGCTAAGCCTGACTGGTGCTCAGGCTCAATCTGCATTACCTTTGCCACCGCCGCCTGAGATTCGTTGGCCCGAGCCCGAACCTGAGCGCTGGACACAAGAAGACGTGACGCTTGAGCAAAGATTTGATACGGCACGCAAAGAAACCTTAGCCGCGCATCAAGAGGCAATGAATGCCTGCAAAGAACTTCCTCAGGTTGAACGCACCGACTGCACCAATCAAGCGAAGGCTCAACTCGAATTAGAACTTGCGCAGTTAAAGGCCAAAGCTAGGTTTGGCATGGAGCCCAATTAGTCAGGTTAGGCTTTAGATCGAGCAGAGATCGCAAGTCGTGCATGGCCTTAGCTCACCGACATGCGGGCATCCGCGACCAATTAATTCAGGCGGCCCTGCGCGCCACCTAAGCTAAACCGACCAGCACCCAACAGTGCAACCACTAAGGCACCCATTAAAAACAGGCCTTGCAGCTCAAGGGCCCAGCCACCGGTTTTGGTCAGACTCAAGATTTGAGAGGCGTGCGCCAAATAGATGGCGA
>Ga0209768_10000523_pt1 | contig 25856 bp, 27 predicted proteins | sample LauGreSBDMM110SD_3_FD_187564 | JGI IMG/M metagenome (GOLD analysis project Ga0209768, IMG submission 187564) | Freshwater lake microbial communities from Lake Michigan, USA - Sp13.BD.MM110.SD (SPAdes) (version 2) | ecosystem: Environmental > Aquatic > Freshwater > Lake | place: Lake Michigan... | reverse complement strand
CCGCTGCCAACCAGCGCGTCGATGCCGAATTGGCCACCTCACGCAACGAAACGGCTATTCGCTTGGCTGACGCCGAGCGCCGTGCTTTGACGATCATCGAAGAAGCCAAAGCCCGTGCCACTGAAGAGGGCAACAAGATCATTGCTGCAGCCAAAGCTGAAGCAGAGCAACAAGCGGTGAATGCCCGTGAAACTTTGCGCGAGCAAGTGGCGGCATTGGCTGTGAAGGGCGCCGAGCAGATTCTCCGCAAGGAAGTCAATGCCGGTGTTCATGCTGATCTGTTGAGCCGTCTGAAGACCGAGCTGTAAAACTTAAAAGTCCGATAAGACCATGGCAGAACTTGCAACCATCGCCCGCCCGTATGCTGATGCGCTTTTCAAAGCGCAATCAGCTGACCTCGCGGGTACTGCAGCTTGGCTTGACGAGCTTGCCGCAGTTGCGAGCAATACGCAACTGTTGCAATTCTCTGAAAACCCCAAGGTGACCGACGCTCAAGTGTTCGAGTTGATTTCTGGTGTGGTGAAAACCACGTTGCCAGCAGCAGCCCAAAACTTTTTGCGTTTGGCCATTGAAAACCACCGACTTGTGGCCTTGGCCGAAATTGCCAGCCAATTTCGCGCATTGAAAAATGCACAAGGCGGTACAGCCGATGCGATCGTTCACAGTGCTTTCCCCATTGAAGCGGCCGCTTTGGCTGATCTGTCTGGAACACTTGAAAAACGCTTTGGCCGCAAACTCAACGTCAGCGTTGTGATCGATGCGTCACTGATTGGTGGCGTTCGCGTGGTCGTGGGGGACGAGGTGCTAGACACTTCCGTCAAGGCCCGTCTGGAACAAATGAAAGCGGCTCTCACTGCTTGATGCAGCGAGAGGCCTGACCTATTTAAAGAAAGAAGGAAAGAGTCATGCAACTCAATCCAGCAGAAATTTCTGAGCTGATCAAGAGCCGAATTCAAGGTTTGTCTTCTGATGCAGACATCCGCAACCAAGGCACCGTCGTGTCCGTAACTGACGGTATCGTGCGCGTGCACGGTTTGTCTGACGTGATGCAAGGTGAGATGCTTGAGTTCACTGCTACAGCCGCGGGTGTCGCCACCTACGGTTTGGCTTTGAATTTAGAGCGCGACTCTGTCGGCGCCGTTATTTTGGGCGAATACGAGCACATCTCTGAAGGCGACACGGTTAAATGTACTGGCCGCATTTTGGAAGTGCCCGTCGGCCCCGAACTCATTGGCCGCGTGGTCAACGCATTGGGTCAACCCATTGACGGCAAAGGCCCCATCAACGCCAAGATGACCGACGTGATCGAAAAGGTTGCGCCAGGTGTGATCGCTCGTAAATCAGTTGACCAGCCGATGCAAACAGGCTTGAAGTCCATTGACTCCATGGTGCCTGTGGGCCGTGGTCAGCGTGAACTGATCATTGGTGACCGTCAGACTGGCAAAACAGCTGTGGCCATCGACGCCATCATCAACCAAAAAGGTCAGAACATGACCTGCGTCTATGTGGCGATTGGTCAAAAAGCTTCTTCCATCAAAAACGTGGTTCGCGCGTTGGAACAAGCTGGCGCCATGGCTTACACCATTGTGGTGGCAGCCTCGGCTTCTGAATCCGCCGCCATGCAATACGTGTCAGCCTACTCTGGTTGCACCATGGGCGAGTATTTCCGCGACCGCGGCGAAGACGCATTGATCGTTTATGACGATCTGTCTAAGCAAGCTGTTGCCTACCGTCAAGTGTCTTTGCTCTTGCGTCGCCCACCAGGCCGCGAAGCTTATCCTGGCGACGTGTTCTATCTCCACAGCCGCTTGCTCGAGCGTGCAGCGCGCGTCAATGCTGAGTATGTTGAGGCGTTTACCAAAGGTGCCGTTAAAGGCAAAACAGGTTCACTCACAGCTTTGCCAATCATTGAGACGCAAGCCGGCGACGTGTCTGCCTTCGTGCCAACCAACGTGATTTCGATTACTGACGGCCAGATCTTCTTGGAAACATCCTTGTTCAACGCTGGTATCCGTCCTGCGATTAACGCTGGTATTTCTGTGTCTCGCGTGGGTAGCTCGGCTCAAACCAAAGTCATCAAGGGTCAGTCTGGCGGTATTCGTACCGACTTGGCGCAGTACCGTGAATTGGCTGCGTTTGCGCAGTTCGCTTCTGACTTGGACGAATCCACACGCAAACAACTCGACCGCGGTGCCCGCGTGACCGAACTCTTGAAGCAGGCTCAGTACAGCCCCTTACCCATCAGCTTGATGGCAGCTTCATTGTTTGCGGTCAACAAAGGTTTCATGGACGATGTGGACGTGAAGAAAGTGCTGTCCTTCGAAAGTGGTTTGCACGCGTACCTCAAAGATAAATGTGCCCCCCTGTTGGCCAAGATCGAAGAGAGCAAAGCTTTGGACAAAGACGCCGAAGCCGAGTTGAACGCTGCTGTGGCCGCTTTCAAGAAATCTTTTGCTTAATTTCTACCTGACCAAAAGGAGCCTCTGATGGCATCGGGCAAGGAACTACGCACCAAGATCAAATCGGTGGAAAACACCAAGAAGATCACCAAAGCGATGGAGATGATTTCTGTCTCCAAGATGCGCAAGGCGCAGGAGCGCATGCGCACGGCGCGTCCTTACGCCGAGAAAATTCGCGGCATCGCGAGCCATCTCGGCCAAGCCAACCCTGAATACGTGCATGCTTACATGAAGCACTCTGACGGCAAAGCTGTTGGCTTCATTGTGGTTTCCACCGACAAAGGTTTGTGCGGCGGTTTGAACACCAATTTGTTGCGTGCAGTCACCACCCAATTGCGTGCCACGCAATCGGCTGGCAAAACTGTACAGGCTGTGGCCATTGGCAGCAAAGGTTTGGGTTTCCTCAACCGCGTGGGTGCCAAGGTTATTTCGCACGTGACTCACTTGGGCGATAAGCCCCATTTGGAAAAACTCATCGGCCCCGTCAAGGTCATGCTCGATGCGTATGCCAATGGTGAGTTAAGCGCGGTGTACCTCTGCTACAACAAATTCATCAGCACCATGGCCCAACAGCCCACCATCGATCAGTTGTTGCCTTTGTCGGCCGACAAGATGGAAGCTGAAACCAAGGCGTCTGGCACGCAGCATGGTTGGGACTATTTGTACGAACCCGATGCACAAGCCGTCATTGACGACTTGTTGGTTCGTTACGCGGAAGCTTTGGTTTACCAAGCTGTTGCAGAAAACATGGCCTCCGAGCACGCTGCTCGCATGGTCGCCATGAAAGCTGCAACAGACAACGCGGGCAATGTGATTGGCGAGCTCAAACTCGTTTACAACAAAACCCGTCAAGCAGCCATCACGAAAGAATTGTCCGAAATCGTTTCTGGCGCTGCGGCGATCAGCGGTTAAGACGGTTAAGACAGTTTAGCTAATTCAAATTATTGGAGCGAAAAATGCAAGCCCAAGGAAAAATTGTTCAATGTATTGGTGCCGTGGTTGACGTGGAATTTCCACGCGATCAAATGCCCAAGATTTATGATGCGCTGAGAATGGATGGTTCTGCCCTCACATTGGAAGTGCAGCAGCAACTCGGAGACGGCGTAGTGCGAACCATTGCGCTGGGATCCTCTGACGGTCTGCGCCGTGGTTTGGTGGTGTCCAACACCGGCAACCCCATCACGGTGCCCGTTGGCAAAGCCACATTGGGTCGCATCATGGACGTGCTCGGAACGCCCATCGACGAGCGCGGCCCGGTCAGCCAAGAACTCACTGCGTCCATTCACCGCAGAGCGCCTGCTTATGACGAACTCAGCCCATCACAAGAGTTGCTGGAAACCGGCATCAAGGTGATTGACTTGGTTTGCCCCTTCGCCAAGGGCGGTAAAGTGGGTTTGTTCGGTGGTGCCGGTGTGGGCAAAACCGTGAACATGATGGAACTCATTAACAACATCGCCAAAGCGCACAGCGGCTTGTCCGTGTTCGCCGGTGTGGGTGAGCGTACGCGTGAAGGCAATGACTTCTATCACGAGATGGCTGACTCAGGCGTTGTGAATTTGGATAACCTGCCAGAGTCCAAAGTGGCCATGGTGTACGGTCAGATGAACGAGCCACCAGGCAACCGTTTGCGCGTAGCCCTCACAGGCTTGACCATTGCCGAATCTTTCCGTGACGAAGGCAAAGACGTGTTGTTCTTCGTGGACAACATCTACCGCTTCACATTGGCCGGTACCGAAGTGTCCGCCTTGTTGGGTCGTATGCCTTCAGCTGTGGGTTACCAGCCTACACTGGCCGAAGAAATGGGCCGTTTGCAAGAGCGTATTACCTCGACCAAAGTGGGCTCTATCACTTCCATCCAAGCCGTTTACGTGCCTGCCGATGACTTGACCGACCCATCGCCCGCCACCACCTTTGCTCACTTGGACTCCACTGTGGTGTTGTCTCGTGACATCGCCTCTTTGGGCATTTACCCTGCGGTTGATCCTTTGGACTCTACAAGTCGTCAGCTCGATCCTTTGGTCGTGGGTGTCGATCACTACGAAACAGCGCGCGCTGTGCAAGGCACATTGCAGCGTTACCGCGAGCTGCGCGACATCATTGCCATTATGGGTATGGACGACTTGGCGCCAGAAGACAAGTTGTCTGTGGCCCGTGCCCGTAAGATTCAGCGTTTCTTGTCGCAGCCTTTCCACGTGGCCGAAGTCTTCACAGGCTCACCTGGCAAGTACGTCACATTGGCCGAAACCATTCGGGGTTTCAAGATGATTGTGGCTGGCGAGTGCGATCACTTGCCAGAGCAAGCGTTCTACATGGTCGGTAGCATTGACGAAGCCTTCGAAAAGGCCAAGAAAATGGCGTAAGCCATTTTTGTAAACCCTTTTCAAGGAACAAACTATGAACACCATCCGCGTTGATGTGGTCAGTGCCGAAGAGTCCATCTTCTCAGGTGAAGCCCGCTTTGTGGCCTTGCCTGGTGAAGCTGGCGAGTTGGGCATTTACCCCCGTCACACACCTCTGATCTCACGCATCAAGGCTGGCTCTGTTCGCATCGAAAAAACCGACGGCACCGAAGAATTTGTCTTTGTGGCTGGCGGCATTTTGGAAGTGCAACCCGACCATGTCACCGTGTTGTCAGACACTGCTATTCGCGGTAAAGACTTGGACGAAGAGAAGGCCAATGCCGCTAAATCTGCAGCCGAAGATGCCCTTCGCAATGCCAAGTCTGAAATCGACATGGCACGTGCGCAAAGTGAGTTGGCTGTGTTTGCAGCCCAACTGGCCGCCTTGCGCAAGTTCCGCTCTAAAAAATAAAATGTGGGCGTTGAACACGCTGACAAGTTTTCTGAAACCCGGCGCACGCCGGGTTTTTTGTTTCTAAGGACACCATGCGCAAAGCCAAACTTCAAGCTGCCACATTGGGTGGCAACCCGGACGATATCGAGGCCGCGTTTTACGATGCACTCAGGCAAGGCGACATTGAACGCCTCATGGCGTGTTGGGCCGATGAAGAAGAAATTGTGTGTGTGCATCCAGGTGGTCCGCGCTTAATTGGCTCTGGCGCCATTCGCGCTACCTTTGAGGCCATGTTTTCAAACGGTACCGTGCAAGCGCACCCTACGAATGTTCACAAAGTCGATTCATTGGCCAGCGCCATGCATCATTTGGTGGAGCGTGTTGAAGTGTTGGGCTCCGACGGGCCGCAAACAGCCTATGTGCTCACCACCAACGTGTACCACAAAACACCGCAAGGCTGGCGCATGGTGGCACACCACGCCAGTCCGGGCACACCTAACGCGCCTGCCGAAGTTTCCTCAAGCCCATCGGTGTTGCATTGACTGACTACTCTGCGCCTGCGTGGTTGCCTGGTGGCCATTTGCAAACCATTTGGTCTGCACGTTGGTCACGCAGGTTTGAGACAAATGCGCCGCATTGGCGACGTGAGCGTTGGACCACGCCAGACGATGACTTTGTGGATGTAGATTTTTGCGAAGCGACACCGCCTCATTCGAAGCGGCCGTTGTTGGTGCTCTTTCATGGATTGGAAGGCTCTTCTGGTAGCCACTATTCCCAAGCCTTTGCCGATTGGGGTTTGCAAAATGGGTGCGACATTGCCGTGCCGCACTTCAGAGGGTGCAGTGGTACTTTGAACTTGGCGCCGCGGGCGTATCACTCAGGCGACCATGACGAGGTGGACCAATTGCTGCGTCAATTCAAGCAAATGGCCGATGCTCAAAGTCGACCTGGGCTCTTGGCAGCCGGCGTGTCTTTGGGCGGCAATGCGCTGATGCGCTGGGCTGGAGAGCACGGCCATTCAGCGCAAAAAGTTGTCAATGCAGTGGCTTCAATTTGCTCACCTTTAGACCTGACTGCCAGTGGTCACGCCATCGGTAAAGGTTTTAACCGACAGGTTTACACGCGCATGTTTTTGCGCAGCATGAAGCCCAAAGCCATGGCCAAACTCAAGCAGTTTCCTGGCCTGTTTGACGCCAACAAACTCATGGCTGCCCAAGATCTTTATGCGTTTGACGATGTGTTCACAGCGCCTTTGCATGGCTTTAAAAACACCGATGACTATTGGCTGCGTGCTTCGGCCTTGCAGCACATGGGCAGCATTGCCTTGCCTGCATTGGCGTTGAATGCCCAGAATGACCCCTTCATTCCTTCCAGCAGTTTGCCATTGTCAGAAAAAGTCAGTGCTCACGTCACACTCTGGCAACCAGTCGGTGGTGGTCATGCTGGGTTTGCAAGTGGTTCATGGCCAGGGCATTTGAAAGCCATGCCAGAGGCTGTGGGGCAATGGTTGTTGCGGCACATCCACTAAGATCCAAGGCATGGACGATATTGTCAGACAAGCCATGGCCAAGTGGCCCAACGTGCCCAACTGTTATGGTTGGTTGGGCTTGGATGAGCGTGGACATTGGTACCTCAGAGATGACCCCGCGCAGGCTTTTGGCAGCTTTCAAAGCGGTGCGCCCGGCGCCAAAGGATCCTTGCTGCACCATGAAAAACTAATTGAGTTCATTCACCGCAACTACGCGGCAGATTCAACGGGTGCCTGGTTTTTTCAAAATGGGCCGCAGCGTGTTTATGTGGAGTTAGCAGCAACGCCCTTTGTTTGGCGAATGTCATCGGACTTCAAATTGACGGCGCAAACGGGCGCAGAAACTCAAGCTCAAATTTGTTACACCGATGAAGCAGGGCGCGTGTATTTTCAAACGGCCATGGGCTTTGGCTTGCTGCATACCCTTGATGTTGCCAAAGCGGCAGAGGGCTTGGAGTTGAGCTTGTGGTCACTAGAGACTCTGGAGGCCTTCCAAATGCCAACGAAGTTTGGGTACATCACCAGCCCTCAAGCGTCCCATAAAAAACCGCTCTGATTTGCATCGAGCGGTTTCAGTAGCGGGCCCGTATTCAAGGGGCTGGTCTGCTTGAATTACTTTTTCTCAGCAGGCGCTTCTGGCTCTTTGAACTTGCCGCCCGCAGAGTTGGTTAAGTAGGCAACAGCACGGCCAATTTCAAGGTCGCTGTAATCGCCGCCACCTTGTGCGCCCATGGCGTTTTTGCCTTTGAGCGCAGAATTAAGCAAGACTTCGTAACCCGTTTTGATGCGAGGTGCCCATGCACCTGCATCTGCAAACTTAGGAGCTCCAGCGAGCCCAGCGTCGTGGCAAGCAGCACATTGCGCTTTGTAAACTTCTTGGCCAGCCTTCATGGGGCGGTTGGCATCGCGAATTTCAACGGTGCCTACTTTTTGAATGCGTTCAGCAACAGTACGTTCGGTGTCACCACCAGGAGCCGTTTTGTTGGCCAAAGTGACGTAGTACACCAGGCCAATGATGATGAAAACCGGAATGACGAAAGAGGCAAAGCTCAACATCAACATTTGCTTGGGGGTTTTGACCGGACCCGTGTGGTCTTCGTGGGCTTGATCGTGGCTGTTGTCGCTCATAGCGTCCTCAATAAATCTCTAATGATATGGGGTGTCCGGATAATCGGAATCAACTTTCGATTATAGCCTCCGCGACATTTAGGCTGGCCTTTGCAATTCATGAAATAAGGGGCGCATGCCATAATCGGTGTCCACTTTCAGCAATGAATCAGGCGCGGCTGTAGCTCAGTGGATAGAGTATTGGCCTCCGAAGCCAAGGGTCGTGGGTTCGATCCCCGCCAGCCGCACCACTTCTTCAACGATTTTTAATGCCACCCACCACGCCTTCACTTGGCGCAAGTTGTATCTCCTCCTTGCGTCTTTTGACACCGATGGGGGTTGATGCCTGGCCTTTTTGAGAGGCTTCAATGTCCTGTACGCTGGGGTAGTCACCCACTAGCCAATAATCAAAAATGCGCCTGGCAATGGGTGCGGCTTGAGCGGCACCAAAGCCTGCGTTTTCGACCACGATGGCCAGCGCAATTTGGGGGTTTTCTGCGGGCGCAAACGCGATGTACAAAGCATGATCGCGTTGATGCTCGTCCAACTTGCTGGCGTTGTATTTTTCTTTTTGCCCAATGGTTACGGCTTGCGCTGTGCCAGTTTTGCCGGCGCTTTGATAAGGTGTGCCAGCAAACACACGAGCAGCGGTGCCCACTTTGGCCACACCAATCAAGCCTTGATGAACCACTGCCACGTTCTCTGTCTTGAAGCTTAAATTGACTGGCTCTTCACCGGCCACAGTTCGGTCTAAGCGTTGAATGGGATCTTGCGTGGCCATGACCAAACGGGGTTTGCGGTAAATGCCGCCATTGGCCAATGTGCTGGTAGCGCTAGCCAGTTGCAGCATGGTGAAGGCGTTGTAGCCTTGTCCAATGCCCAGTGAAATAGTTTCACCGCCATACCAACGTTGTTGTTCTGGCTTTTTATAAGTTTTCTTTTTCCAATCTGTACTGGGCAAGGTACCACGCAGCTCACCGGGTAAATCGACACCTGTGAGTTGGCCAAATCCAAGTGGTTTCATGAAGTCATGAATGGTGTCAACACCCATGGTGTTGGCCAATGAGTAGTAGTAAACATTGCTGGAGAGCACGATGGACTTGACCATGTCGACAGGGCCTAAGCCTGCATCGCCGTGGCTTCTAAAAGTGTGTCCACCATAGGTCCAAGAGCCTGCGTCATTGATAATTTCGCTAGCGTTGCGTTTGCCAGTTTCAAGGGCGGCTATGGCCATGAACGGCTTGTAGGTTGAGCCAGGTGGGTAGGTGCCGCGCATGGCGCGATTTAACAGCGGCTTGTCAATCGACTCACTCAAGAGTTTCCAGCTTTCGCTGTCAATACCATCGACAAATAAATTGGGATCAAAGGTGGGCTTGCTGACGAAAGCCAAAATTTCGCCCGTGCGTGGGTCTAGTGCAACCAAAGCACCTCGCCGCTCGCCATAAAGATCTTCAATCATGTTTTGCAGTTTGATGTCGATTGACAAAACGACGTTTTGACCAGGCGTAGCAGGACGACTGGCCAGTCGCCTAACGGCACGGCCGGCAGCAGATTTTTCGACTTCCTGAACGCCTGTGATGCCGTGAAGCTCGCGTTCATAGCGTTGCTCGACGCCAAGCTTGCCAATGTATTGCGTGCCGCGGTAATTGGCCTCGTCTTCACTCCCTTCAATCTCTTCTTTTTCTTTTTGATTGATGCGCCCGATGTAGCCCACCACATGGCTGGCTAAATGGCCATAGGGGTAATTTCGAAACAACCGGGCTTTGATTTCAACGCCTGGAAATTTAAATTGATGTGCCGTAAATATGGCAACTTCTTCTTCTGTCAGTCGCGAACGAATAGGCAGTGAGTCAAAATTTTTAGACTCTTCGCGCATACGCTTGAAACGCCTTTTGTCGCGAAGCGAAATTTCCATGATTTCCGACAAGCTGTCGATGGTGGCGTCCAAGTCTTTGACGCGCGCAGGCGTAATTTCTAGGGTGTAAGCTGAATAGTTATTGGCCAACACCACACCATTGCGATCGAGGATTGTGCCTCGGTTGGGCACTGTAGGAATCACAGCAGTTCGGTTATTTTCAGCTTGTTCTAGCAAATCTTCATGCCGAATGACTTGAAGGTAAAACAAACGAATGCCCAAGAGTGCAAAGCACACCAACACCACACCTTGCAAAATCACCACACGGGTTTGAAATTTGAATATTTCAAACTCGGTGTTGCGCAACTCGCTCAACGTGGGCAGGTGAAAGACCATGCTTTAGATCGGCCGATTGGCGTCGGGGTCGTGTGCTCTTCGTTGTGGCGCAAGCAAAATGAAATTGGCCACAGGCCACAACAAAGTTTCGATGAAGGGCGACAGCAACATGGTCCAACCTGGAAAATCATCGCCCGTGCTTAAACGAATGATCAGGCTAATGCCCTCTGTCAAAATAAAGAATGGCAAGATTTGAAGCATCTGCTCTTTGATGGGAAACCAAAGCAGGCGGCGGTGCATTCTGAACGCAAAGTAACTGAGCACAATATACGACAGAGCATGCTGGCCGAACAGGGATGAGTGCTGAACATCCATCCACAAACCGAGTATGAATGCAGTGGCCATGCCGACTCGTCGTGGCTGGTGGATGCCCCAAAAGAAAATGCAGACAGCTAAAATATCAGGAAGCCAAAGGGCTTGAGCCAAGCCAAGCAGCATGCTGAAAAGCAAGGACAATAAAAGGCTGAGGACGATAAACCAAGGGCTGACGGGTAACAACAAGGCCTCGCGGCGACTCATGATCATGGTGTTTTGCCTTTGCTGGGCGCTGAAACCGCAGTGGGCTGCAAAATCAAAACGTGGCGACCTTTGAGTTCGGCCAAGGGGCTTGCATGAATTCTGGCAAAAGAGATATCCACGCGCCGCTCAATGTGACTGATGCGCGCCACTTGAAGGCCAGCGGGATAGACGCCATCAATGCCACTGGTAGTGAGCAAGTCTCCCTCTTTGACATCGGCACTGGCAGGCACAAATTTAAGCTCGATCATGGGCTGCCCTGCCATGACGTCGCCACTGGTGATGTTGCGGGCGCCAGTGCGGCTGTTGAGCACATGAATGCTTTGGTTTCTGTCGGTCAGAAGGGTGACTTCGGAAGTCAATGGATAAACGCGCGTGACTTGTCCAACAACACCGCCCGCGTCAATGACGGGCGAACCCAGTGCCACGTTTTTGAGTTGGCCTCGGTCGATCACAATGCGTTGGTTGTAGGGGTCTGGAACATCAAATAAAACTTCGGCCGTCTGAAATGAAACGGCGATGCTGGCCTGAAGGTCCATGAGCAAGCGAAGATTTTGATTTTCAATTTGCAACTGCTCAACCTGTTGCGATCGCAAAGACTGTTGAAGCATCTTGAGTTCTGCAGCCTGCAGATTTTTTTGGGCTTGATTCAAGCTCTGAAAATAAGTGCCGATGACTGACAATACTTCGCCTGGTTGTAGCACCAACCATTGAACAGGCAGAATCAGGGTTGAAAGCCCTGCACGCAAGGGCTTGGTGAACTGTAGCTGTTTGTCACCAAACATAAGCAGCAAAGAGAGAGCGCTGAAAAAAATGAGCTTGGTCAGGGGCGCTAATCCCACCCTAAAAAAAGGTGGGGGTGAGCGGTCAAGAGAATCTAGCGCCATGAATTGCGCCAGTGTTATTCACTGGTAAAGATGCTGCCCAGTCGGTCCATTCGTTCAAGCGCCATGCCGCAGCCGCGTGCCACGCAAGTGAGTGGATCTTCGGCTACCAACACTGGCAAGCCAGTTTCTTCTGACAACAAACGATCGAGATCACGCAACAGGGCGCCGCCACCTGTGAGCATCATGCCGCGATCGGAGATGTCGGCTCCCAATTCAGGGGGGGTGTGCTCAAGTGCCGTTTTGACCGCTGAGACAATGTTGTTCAGGGGGTCGGTAAGGGCTTCCAAAATTTCGTTGCTGCTGATGGTGAAGCTGCGGGGCACGCCTTCAGAAAGGTTGCGACCTTTGACTTCCATTTCGCGCACTTCGCTGCCTGGAAAGGCCGAGCCGATGTTTTTCTTGATGGCTTCTGCGGTGGGCTCACCAATGAGCATGCCGTAGTTGCGACGGATGTAGCTAATGATGGCCTCGTCGAATTTGTCGCCGCCAACTCGCACACTGCCTTTGTAAACCATGCCGCCCAAGGAAATAACGCCGACTTCGGTAGTGCCCCCGCCAATGTCAACCACCATAGAGCCTGATGCCTCTGACACAGGCAAGCCCGCGCCAATGGCTGCGGCCATGGGTTCTTCAATAAGGTACACCTCGGAGGCGCCAGCGCCCAAGGCAGATTCGCGAATGGCACGGCGCTCAACTTGGGTAGAGCCGCAGGGCACGCAAATGATGATGCGGGGGCTAGGGCGGAAGGTGCTGCGGGGATGTACCATTCGAATGAACTGCTTGAGCATTTGCTCGGTGACAGTGAAGTCGGCAATCACGCCGTCTTTCATGGGGCGAATGGCTTCAATGTTGCCTGGCACCTTGCCCAACATGGACTTGGCTTCGTGGCCAACGGCTTGCAAGACTTTTTTGCCTTGGGGGCCACCTTCGTGGCGAATGGCTACGACGGAAGGCTCGTCAAGAACAATGCCTTTGTCGCGCACAAAAATCAGGGTATTGGCGGTGCCCAAATCAATGGCCAGATCGGTAGAAAAATAACGGCGAAAAGAGCTGAACATAACAAATCCTAATCAACTGCTGGCTTTATCTTACAAGCCTACAGTTAGGGGAAGCATTGAAGAGTGTAAATTGTGGGCTTGAATAAGCTTTTTTGAAGAGCTTTCAGCGAACACACGATAATAACCCATCGCTTATAAAAAAAATCGGATTGCATCTCCAAATTTGGAGGCATCAACGCCAGTAAAGTGCCTGTAAAGAATTAATTTTTATGTCATTGACCGCCCAAGAAATTGACCGGATTGCCAATTTGGCTCGGTTAGAGCTTCCGCCCGAGGAGGGCCAACGCATGTTGGACCAAATCAACGGCTTTTTCAGCATCGTCGAAGCCATGCGCGCTGTGGACACCACCGGCGTTGAGCCCTTGCCGCACCCCATCGCCACCATTCAGGAAGTGGCGCTGCGTTTGCGCGACGACATCGCCAGTGAGCCCAACCAACGGGAAGCCAACCAACGGAGTGCCCCTGCAGTCGAGCGCGGCCTGTTTTTGGTTCCCAAAGTCATTGAGTAAGGGCCCCCATGACAGCTCTACACGACATGACCGTCGCCGCTCTGGCGGCCGAACTTCGCGCTAAAAAAATCAACGCCACAGAGCTTGCCCAGCACTTTTTGGCGCGCAGTCAAGCCGACACATCTGGCGCTTTTTTAAGCTTCAACCCAGAAGCTACGCTAGCGCAAGCCAAAGAAGCCGAGGCGCAGTTGGCCGCAGGCACAGCGGGCCCTTTGGCCGGTGTGCCCATGGCGCACAAAGACATTTTTGTCACCACCGACTTTCCCACCACAGCCGGCTCCAAGATACTAGAGGGCTATCGCTCACCCTTTGACGCCACCGTGGTGCGCAAATTGGGAGTGCAGGCTGGTGGCGCTGGCATGGTCAATGTGGGCAAGCTCAATTGCGATGAGTTCGCCATGGGCTCGTCCAACGAAAACTCGGCCTACAAACCCGTCACAAACCCTTGGGACACGTCGCGTGTGCCTGGCGGTTCTTCGGGCGGTAGCTCTGCAGCGGTTGCGGCGCGCTTGGTACCTGCTGCAACGGGAACGGACACGGGCGGCTCCATTCGCCAGCCCGCCAGCTTTTGCGGCATCACGGGCATCAAACCCACCTATGGCCGCGCTTCACGTTACGGCATGATTGCCTACGCTTCCAGTTTGGACCAAGCTGGCCCCATGGCGCGCACTGCAGAAGATTGCGCGCTCATGTTATCGGCCATGTGTGGCCCCGATTTAGACCGCGACTCTACGTCTCTCGATGTGCTTGCAGAAAACTTTGCGCGCGATTTGAACGCGCCACTCGATGGTTTGCGCATTGGCATTCCCAAAGAATTTTTTGGTGAAGGCCTTGCATCGGGTGTGCGCACTGCGGTCGAAGGCGCGCTGAAAGAATATGAAAAACTAGGTGTCAAGTTGGTGCCTATCAACTTGCCGCTCACTGAGCTTTCAATTCCTGTTTACTACATCATTGCGCCGGCAGAAGCGTCTAGCAATTTAAGCCGCTTTGACGGCGTGAAGTTTGGCCATCGCACCAAAGACTACACAGATTTGGTGTCCATGTACAAGCGCTCACGCGCTGAAGGTTTTGGCGAAGAAGTCAAGCGCCGCATCATGACGGGTGCGTATGTGTTGTCGCACGGTTATTACGATGCTTACTATTTGCAAGCGCAAAAAATTCGCCGCATGATCTCTGATGATTTTCAGCAAGCCTTCAAAGTTTGCGACGTCATTGCTGGGCCCGTTGCGCCCACAGTGGCTTGGAAGTTGGGCGAAAAAACAGATGACCCTGTCGCCAATTATTTGGCAGATATTTTCACGCTTCCTGCATCACTGGCGGGCTTGCCGGGCATGAGCGTACCAGCGGGCTTTGGCGAAAACGGCATGCCTGTTGGGTTGCAGCTCATTGGCAATTACTTCAAAGAGGCGCAGTTGCTCAATGCCGCACATCGCTTGCAGCAAGCCACCGACTTTCACCTGCGTCAACCTGGAGGCGCAAAATGAGTACAAAACAAAAATCTCTGTTGGTTCAAGGCTACGAAGTGGTCATTGGCTTTGAAACCCACGCCCAACTTTCGACGCAAAGCAAAATTTTCAGCCGCGCTCCCATTGCGTTTGGTGCAGAGCCCAACACGCAAGCTTGCGCAGTCGATTTGGCCTTGCCTGGCACGCTGCCCGTGATGAACAAAGGCGCTGTAGAGCGTGCTATTGAATTGGGCTTGGCGGTAGGTGCGCACATTGCAGAGCAAAGTATTTTTGCGCGCAAAAATTACTTCTATCCCGACCTGCCCAAGGGCTATCAAATCAGCCAGTTTGAAATTCCGGTGGTGCAAGGCGGCGAGGTGTCGTTCTTTGTCGGTGATGAAAAGAAAACCGTTCGCTTGGTGCGTGCGCATCTGGAAGAAGACGCGGGCAAATCTTTGCACGAAGATTTCATTGGCCAAAGCGGTATTGACCTCAACCGCGCGGGTACACCGCTGTTAGAAATTGTGACTGAGCCCGATATTCGATCTAGCGACGAGGCGGTGGCTTATGCCAAAGAGTTGCACAAAATTGTGACTTGGATTGGCATTTGCGACGGCAACATGCAAGAGGGCAGTTTCAGGTGCGACGCCAACGTGTCGGTACGCAAACCTGGCGATGATTTGGGCACCCGCCGCGAAATTAAAAACTTGAACAGCTTCAAGTTCATGCAGCAGGCCATCGACTTTGAAGTGCGCTGGCAAATTGAACAAATTGAAGATGGCCACGCCATTCAACAAGCCACGGTACTGTTCGATCCCGATACGGGCGAAACACGCGCCATGCGCACCAAGGAAGATGCGGCCGATTACCGTTACTTCCCCGATCCTGATTTGCCACCTCTGGTGATTGATCGCGATTGGGTGGCGCGCGTGCAATCTGAGATGACAGAATTGCCCCGCGTGATGGCTGCGCGTTTTGTGACCGACTACGGTCTTCCCGAATACGACGCCACCACGTTGACGCAAAGCAAAGCCATGGCGGCTTACTTTGAGGCGGCGGCCAAGTCGTGCGGCCAAGCCAAGTTGGTCAGCAACTGGGTGATGGGTGAAATGTCACGTCGCTTGAATGCCAGCGAAGTGGGCATTGAAAACGCACCCGTTAGCGTTGCGCAACTGGCCGCCATGATTGGCCGCATTGCCGACAACACCATCAGCAACAGCGCCGCCAAGCAAGTGTTTGATGCGCTGTGGACTGAAGGCGGTGAAGTGGACGCCATCATTGAGGCCAAAGGCCTGAAGCAGATGAACGACACCGGCGCCTTGGAAGCTATCATTGACGAAGTGCTGGCGGCCAACCCGAAGAACGTGGAAGAGTTCAGAGCGGGCAACAGCAAGGCTTTGAATGGCTTGGTGGGCCCCATCATGAAAGCCAGTAAAGGCAAGGCCAATCCGGCGCAGGTGAATGAGCTGTTGCTGAAGAAGTTAGAAGGCTAAAGCAGTTTCAATAGCGAAAGTCACAACATCATGAGCCAGCTGCTGGCCGATGCAACAACTGGTACCGGGTGCCGCGCCCGGTGCCCGTTAGTACCAACAAACCCATCTCACACAAGCCAGTCAATTCGCGATAGGCCGTAGCCCGCGACACTTCGCAAAGATTGACATATTTCTCTGTACTCATGCCGCCGCTGAACCCCTCTGGTTCTGCATCGTAGAGTTTGTTGATGGCTTTGCTTTGAGTGGGCGTGAGGGACGGATGTTGTTCTCGCACTTCAAGCCAAAAACGTGTTTTGCGCATGGCCGCTTGCATCTGCTCCCAACTGCTGTCGGCGGCTTTGTGAATGCACACCACAAACCATTGAACCCAAGTGGTGACGTCCATGCTGCTACTGCCAGTGGCCGCTTGTAATTGATCGTAGTAGCCCTTGCGTTGTTGCCATATTTGGTGTGACAGGCTCCACAAACGTTGGTCTGTTTTCAAGTCTTGCGCGAGAGCCATTTCAACCAAGGCGCGGCCAATGCGACCATTGCCATCTTCAAAGGGATGGATGGTTTCAAACCAAAGGTGCGCAATGGCAGCGCGCACCAAGCCATCTTGCTTTTGCTGACTGCTGTTGAACCATTGGATGAAGGCATTCATCTCTTGGCCAACGTTTGAGGAGTTAGGCGCTTGGTAGTGAACGATGTCGGGATGGCCCATTCGGGGTGTCACGATTTGCATCGGCTCTTCGTGATTGCGGTAAGCACCCGTGCGAATTTTTTGCATACCGCTGCGACCAGTTGGAAACAAAGCGGCTTGCCAGTCAAACAGCATGTCATGGCTTAGTGGTGCAGGGCTGTTTTGCAGAGCTGCTTGAAGCACATTCAATGTGGCTTCGGCGCGCGCATCACGTTTGATTTTTTTGCCGTATGTCAAGCCAAGCCGTCTTGCAGCTGAGGCGCGCACTGAATTGACTTGCAACATCTCGCCTTCGATTTGTGCAGTGGCCAAGGCCTCATCTGACCAACCCTGAAGTTGTAATTCACCGAGGTCTGCAAGTTGCAAGTGAGTCGCCAAGCCCATGGTTCTGCCTTGCGCAAACCGAGCCGCCGCCAACGTGGGTTGCAGCGCTGCCAAGTCGACCTTGAAGTCAGGCCATTGTGGAGATTGCCAAAGGTACATGAAGCGTATTTTAGAGATTTACGCTTCAAATGTGAAGCGTAAATGGCGGTTTTACACTTCAAACCCCCTAATTTCGCCTTAAAGAGGGTGGGAAAAGCTCGGATTCTTGTTAGGCTTCGACCCCATAGCGGTCTCTGTACGCCTGCACTTTGGGCAGGTGTTGGCCCATCTCGTTGCCGCTTTGCTTAGACAGGTAGGCCAGCAAATCAGACAGCTCTGCTATGCAGCACACACTCATGCCTAAGGTGTTGCGCACATATTGCACCGCGCTGTGCGGCACATCTTTGACTGAGCCATCGGCTTGAACTTCGGTGGCCATTTCTTGGCGGTCAAGTGCAATGACAATGGCGAGCGCTGTGGCGCCGGCTTTTTTGATCAGTTCAATGGACTCGCGCGCGGCAGTGCCCGCACTCATCACGTCGTCCACAATAAGAATGCGGCCTTGGAGGGGTGCGCCCACCAAGCTGCCGCCTTCGCCATGGTCTTTGGCTTCTTTGCGGTTGTAGGCAAAGGGCACGGTTTTGCCCAAGCGCGCTAATTCAATGGACACTGCTGCACCCAAGGGAATGCCTTTGTAGGCGGGTCCAAAAATCATGTCAAATTCGATCCCGCTTGCCATCAACGCTTTTGCATAGAATTGAGCCAATTTTCCGAGTTTGGCGCCATCGTCAAACAAGCCTGCGTTGAAGAAATACGGGCTCATGCGACCTGCTTTGGTTTTGAATTCACCAAACTTGAGCACGCCCGCATCGACAGAAAATTGAACAAACTCTTGCGCCAAGGCCGCTGTGTCGGTTTGGGGTGTGTGTCCAGTCACCATGGGGAAATCCTTGTTTAAATTAAGCAGCTTGAACTTGAACGGCATCCGTTCTGCGGCCACCAAAGGGGTGGAGGCCTGGATTGCTCAAAACAATCCCGATTGTATTTGCGTGCAAGAGGTTAAAGCGCAAGCGCCCGATGTGGCGGGCAAATTTGAATTTTTGGCTGGCTTAAAGGGGCATTTCCATTTTGCTGAGAAAAAGGGCTACTCGGGTGTGGCGGTTTACAGCAAGCATGAGCCGTCCGATGTGAAGGTGGGCATGGGATCTGAAGAGTTTGATGCCGAAGGTAGGTATGTAGAACTGCGCTTTGACACAATCAAGCGCAAGCTGTCTGTCATCAGCACCTACTTTCCAAGTGGCTCATCAGGCCCTGAAAGGCAAGAGGCCAAGTTTCGATTCTTGGATCACATGGGGCCGCATTTGAAGTCTTTGGGTGCTGAACGCGAGTTCATTGTGTGCAGCGATGTGAACATTGCGCATCAGCAAGCCGATTTGAAAAACTGGAAAAGCAACCAAAAGAACAGCGGCTTCTTGCCAGAAGAGCGCGCTTGGATGACCCATATGACCACCGAAGGCCCCTTGGTTGATGTGTACCGGCACTTGCATCCTGACACCACAGATGCCTGCTACACCTGGTGGAGCAATCGCGGGCAAGCCTATGCCAAGAATGTGGGCTGGCGATTGGATTATCAGTTGGCGACTGCGGCTTTGGCAGCAGGGGCTCAAAAAGCAGAGATTTACAAAGAGACGCGTTTCAGTGACCACGCGCCATTGACCATTGATTACGACTGGACTCTTTGAGATGGGCGGTGCTTCTTGCGCACCGATGTCCAAGCTTAATCGCGGGAGTATGTGAGCATTCTGCCTTTGTAGGCGGCCACGTTCTCTGTGGCTGAAATGTCGAGCGCCTCTTCGCTGAGTGCGAAACCTTGCGCGGCCATGTTGCGGTGAAAGTGTGAGCGATTGCCACGATTGGGATCGACCACCCAAACCTCTGAGTGGTCTTCAACATGTTCATTGATGTAATGCGCCAAGTCGCCACGTTCATCGCGCTCGTAAAGAATGTCGCTGCCAATGACCAAGTCGAACCTGCTGCTAACCGCAATGTCTTGGTGTTGTGTGGCGTGTTCACCCCAGTGCCCATGTCGGTAGTTCATCGGGCCTAAATGGTTGAGACGCAAATTCTCTTTCAGAAATTCACCAGCCAGCGGGTGACAGTCTGATGCGGTGATGTTGGCGCCTCGTCGATGTCCCACCAAGCTAGACAGGGCCAAGCCACAGCCAATTTCAAGAATGCGTTCATTGGCGTTGACTGGCCTGAGCGCCATGCGCTCTGCCAATTTTGAACCTGAGGGCCAGAGCAAACCAAACAGCGACCAGAAAGCGGAAGAAATGCCCAGTGCCAATGCAGCGTCTTCAGGGTCGTAAAACTGTTGCTTGTCTAGCAAAGAGCGAATGAACAAATTGGGTACGCCTTGAATGGCGATGGACTCGTGCTTGGTTAGATAGCCATGGGGGCAGCCAGGCGGCAAGGCATCTGGGGCAGGTACCGGCATTGAAAAGGGGTGTGTCAGATAGACAATCAGGCAGGCACGGGTTGTGCCTGAGTGGATTCATCTTACGCGGAAGCGGCAAGCCCTGGCAAGCTGAAGTTGATGTGCCTGTCTGCGCGGGCAATGGTTTCAGGGCGATGCGCAATGACAATCCGGGTGAGCTTGAGTTGCGACAAGGTGTTTGAAACAGCGCTTTCGTTTTGCATGTCCAAATGGCTGGTGGCTTCGTCTAAAGCCAAAACAGAAGGCTGAACATAGAGCGCTCGTGCCAACAACAGGCGCTGCTTTTGACCGCCACTGAGACCCGTTCCAAGCTCGCCAATGAGGGTGTGATAACCCATGGGCATGCGTGCAATGTCATTGTGAATTTCTGCCAATCGCGCGCAGGCTTCTATCCTTTGAACTTGAGGTGCCAAGTCAAAGAAGGCGATGTTGTCTGCAATGCTGCCGGTCAGCAGGGCATCTTCTTGCATGACCACGCCAATTTTTCGGCGAACATTGGACATGCCCAGTTGGCCAACAGGCACGCCGCCGTACAAGACCGTACCGTGTGTTGGCGTTAGCAGCCCTAATAAAATTTTGAGCAAGGTGGTTTTGCCGCAACCGCTGGCGCCGGTAATGGCCACATGCTCACCGGCTTGAATGCAAAGGTCCATGTTGTAGAGCAGCCAAGGCTCTGCTTCGTTGTAGCGAAATGAAACTTTGCGCAGCTCGAGGCTGGCAGGCAAATGGGACAAATCATGAGCAGGCAAGTTGCCTTGGGGCGTGTCTTGCTCGGGCGGCGTGAGCACAATGTCGGCCAGCCTGTCGCGGTGCAAATTGAGCATTTTCAGCTCAATGCCTTGATTGATGAGCGCGGTGATGCGACTTGTAAATTGAACCTTGTAGCTGATGAAAGCCAGCAGCATGCCCACCGTGAAAACGCTTGCGCTGTGGCCTTGTGTTTGCGATGGCAGAATGAGTTTGGCACCCATCCAAAAGACGCACAAATTTTCAAGGCCAAAAATAAGTGTGCGTGCGACATTGAAGCCCATGTTTAATTTGGCGGTTTGAAAATCGCGGTTCATGACTTCCACCATGAGGCTTTGCCATTTTGCTCGCCGTTCATTTTCTCGTGCAAACAATTTGAGCGGCGTCATGGCGCGAAGTGTTTCAATGAAGTGGCTCTGTTCTTGGCCAGCTAAAACCAAACGCTCAGAAGCAGCATGTCTAAAGGGCGAGTAACTGATCCAGCGCACAAGTGCATACAAAGCGGAGGCCGATAAAACCACCCAAGTCAGTGTGGGTGAGTAAATGAACATCATGACCAGCGCAGCAATGGCCATCAAGCCATCGAGCAGAGACTCAATGGCGGTTTGTGTGAGCGTTCTTTGAATGTCATGAACAGCGCCAAAGCGCGAAGAGATGTCGCCCAAATGCCGCTGAGAAAACCACTCTGCCGGCAGTTTGACCAGATGCGCAAACACATTGCCTAGCCATTGAATAGAAACGCTTTGACTTAGCACCATGACCCACCAACTGCGTGCGAAGGAAAGCGCAGATTGAATGAGAAGAATGATGGCAAAGCCTGCAACCAAGACCGAGAGCAGTTCGTGGTCACCTGAGGTTAAGACATCGTCTACCACGGCTTGGTTGAACATGGGCATGAAGATGGCAAACAGCTCGAGGACAAATGCCAAGGCCAATATTTGAAGGGCAGATTGACCAAAGCCTTGAAGCTTGCCGGTGAGCATTGAAAGCGGAAAGGCTTTGGGTGCGGGCTTGGTTGTAAAGTCAGCTTGGGGCGTGAGTTCCAAAGCGATGCCTGTGAAGTGTTGCGAAACTTCTGCGTGAGACACGACCCTGATACCCAGCGCAGGATCAAGCAAAGTAATTTTGTTGCCATTGATTTTTTGGAGCACCACAAAGTGATTCAAGTCCCAATGCAAGATGCACGGCATGCGCAGTTGGTGTAACTCTTCCAATTCCAAGCGAACAGGCCTGGCATTGAAACCCAAAACAAGGCTGTGATCAATGAGTTGCTTGAGGTTGGCGCCCTTGAGTGATTGTGGAAACTTGTGCCGCAAATCCATGAGATGCCAATGTTGACCATGCGCGTTGGCAATCATGCACAAGCAAGCCAAGCCACATTCGGACGTTTGAAGTTGCAAGACGGGGTTCACGGCGGACTTATCTTCGAGGTAATGACAAACAAGCCTGCGCAATTTCTCATTGCGCAGGCTTTCATGTTGCCGGTTTCAATGGCGACTATTTAGCGTTTATCGGGTGCACATGACGGAAGAGGCACCCATGGCGTTGTAGCCACTGGCGTCGACAGACCCATAGCTTGAGGGGTCAAGATCAGCTTTTTGGGATGCTGAATAAAAGTTATACATGTTTACTAGAGCTTCACCCAGCCTGTAAGCCCATTTCCCGGCTATACCGCCGCCTTGGACCTCGTTCAATTCGTCAATGTTTAAAGTTCTCATTTCAATCTCCTGGTTGTGCTGAAAAAATCGTTTCAGCGGCGATATAAAAATCAAATAAACACAAGACAGAAATCACGGTTGCATTGAGTGCAAAGTGAAGAACGCTGGTTAAAAGCAATGCCTTGCATTTGCCTATTTCCAACTTGTGCAAATCGTATTGTTTTAAAAAAATGTAGAAGAAGCCAAAGAGCTCGATGACTCGGATGAACGTGGGGAATGGCAGCTCTTGTGGCGTTGTGAAGTGAAGCGCCGTCAACAACAAAGGTGCCACCACAAACAACAGGGGCCGTTTGAACAATTTCTCGTGGACGGCTGCCACCGCAATCAATAACAAATTCTCTAGGAGGGGTGCTACCAACAACATCAAGAAAGCAATTTCCCATAAGGAGATAGAGGGGTCTTCGTCTGGCCCGACGTCTAAATTGCCAAACAACACGATCAACATGATGTTGATGGCTTGGAACACAGTGATGCCCACCAAAACATCGATGAAGCCATGCCGGTTGAGCTGCGAAGCCCTGATGCTCTGAATGAAATTCATGATGTTTGTTGGCGTGCGTGAATGGCCAAGAGGGGCTCGAAGACCCATTCCCAAATGCCGCGCACATCGTGGATGACGTCGGCTTCGAGAGTCATGCCTGGGCGCAAGGGATGGGCCACGCCAAACGCCATGACATGCTGGGATACCAACTCAACTTGAATTCTGAAGAGCGGCTCGTTGCTTTGCGTGGAGGCCATGAGGGCCGTGCCCTGACCGTGCGGTAAATCTTGAGGGGCAATGGGTGTGCCACTGACCTTAAGCACGCGGCCTTTGGCAAGTCCAAATTTTTGATAGGGGTAGGCTGCCAAGCGAAGCCACACCTCTTGACCAGGCTGAATGAAGCCGGTGGTACGGGTGGGCGCAAAAAGGGCGGCAACCAAAGTGTGTGCCGAGTGATGGGGTGCCTGTGCGTTGGCTTGGGGCACCAAGCTGGCAATGGTTTGACCTGCCTGTGCCATGGCGCCTAGGCTGAGATGAACCGTGCTGACCTGCCCCGCTTGGGGTGCCAACACACTGCTGGTTTTGCGCGATTGGACTTCGGCTGTTTCTTGATCGAGGCTGGCCAGGTTGCGGTCGAGTTGGAGCAGTTCGATGGCCAACTGTTTTTGAAGATGGGCCAAGTCGGCTTGGGCGGCCTTGTGTTCGCGGGCCAAGGCAACACCATTGCGCAGTGTATTTTCTAGGCGCGATTGAAGGTCAATGAGTTCTTCTTGCTTGCCTTGCGCTTGAATGTCAGAGACAAAGCCTTCAGCAGCCATTTGCTCAAACCGTGCAGAAGTTTTTTGCGCCAACTCAACCCTGCGCTTTGACAATGCTTGTTCTTGGGTGGCTTGCGCTGTTTCAAGTGACAAGGAACGAATGCGATCTGTCAGATGCGCTTCGCGCTGGCGGTTTTGAGCCATGCGCGAGCTGCGTTCAGCCAAGAGGGTGCTGCGCCGCTGTGCCAAATGAGAAGCCAGCAAGCTGGCTGTGCTGCCCTCAGCCGAGGTTTTGTCGGTGTTGACCACAAACAAAACTTGGCCTTGCTCAACCCAGTCGCCTTCTTTCACCCTTTGCTCAAGCAGCACACCTGAAACGGCGGGACTTAATTCCACGGTGCCCCATTGCGGCATGAGGACGCCAGGCACACGAACTTTGCGCGCCACTTTGCCCCAAGCACCAAAAGCCAACAAGGCACCCGCAAGCACCAAAGCGATGCTGGCCACGATGGTGAAGCGCGGATTGTGTGCAAGGTGAATGGGACCCATCCAAGAGGCCTGCTTGGATTGGATAACTTCTGATCGAAAAAGTGGCGTGGTCATGTGTGAGGCGGTGAACAAGACCTCACAATACGTGTTTATGCATCAAACTTTGTTACATTGCATTGCAAGCGAAACCCATTGAAATACCAGCATGCTTCAGTACCAAACCATCCCTGTCACGCCGTTTCAACAAAACTGCTCTTTGATTTGGGACGATCAAACCCAACAAGCAGCAGTGATCGATCCAGGTGGTGACCTCGACTTGATCTTGTCGGAGGTCCAGCAAAGGGGATTGAAACTCGAGCAAATTTGGCTGACCCACGCGCACATCGATCACGCGGGCGGTACGGCCGTCTTGGCGCGCAATTTGAATTTGCCCATCGTGGGACCGCACCCTGGCGATCAGTTTTGGATTGATCGTTTGTCAGATCAAGGCCGCATGTTTCAGTTTCCTGATGCCGAGGTTTTCACACCCACGCGGTGGCTGGCCGATGGCGATACCGTCACGCTTGGGTCACACACACTGAACGTGCGACATTGCCCTGGCCACACGCCAGGTCATGTGGTGTTTCACTCGCCTGAAATCAAACGTGCTTTTGTGGGCGATGTTTTGTTTGCGGGCAGCATTGGCCGAACTGATTTTCCACAGGGGGATCACGACACCTTGATTGCCAGCATCACGCAGCGTTTGTGGCCCATGGGCGATGACACGGTGTTCATTCCAGGGCATGGCCCCGAAAGTACATTTGGCCGTGAGCGCATTAGCAATCCCTACGTGGGTGGGACCTGAAGCCACAATAGCCTGAGACTTCAATTCAAAACTGTTGCAGGCCGGCCTTTGAGTGCTTGCTCGTAAAGCTGCGCAACTTTGGGCAAGTTGGCTTCAAGTTCTTGAATGCGATTGTTGCCACTGGGGTGTGTGGAGAGAAAACTCGGCTGACCTTTGCCGCCGCCCGTGGCACCCAACATTTTTTTCCAAAGCTGCACACTGGCCTCCGGTTTAAAACCGCCACGCGCAGCAATTTCAAGTCCCACCAAATCGGCTTCTGTTTCGTCGTCGCGGCCGTATTTCAAGGTCAGCAATTGGGTGCCTAGGTTGGCAGCGACATCACCCATTTGGCCTAAGCCCAACAGTTGAGAGGCAACAGACAAACCCAGGCCAGTGGCTTTTGATTTGGCCAAGCGCTCGCGTGAGTGTTCGCGCAATGCATGCGCCATTTCATGGCCCATGATCATGGCCACTTCATCGTCGTTCAGTTGCAGTTGATCCAAGATGCCGGTGTAAAACGCAATCTTGCCACCGGGCATGCACCATGCATTGATTTGCTTGCTGCCAATCAAATTCACTTCCCACTTCCATTTTCGCGAATCAGGGTTCCACTGCGCTGTATAGGGAATCAGTCTGGCGGCGATGGCGCGCAAGCGTTTGAGTTGCGGGTAATCGTCTGGCGCCAACGCACCTTTGCTGTCGGCTTCACCTAAGGTCTGTCGGTACTGTTGTCTGGCAGAAGCTTCCAGTGTTTCGGCTGGAATAAGCTTGCGCATGCTAGAAGCTTGGCCTACTTCAACCTGCGCATGCGCAGTGCCGGCCATCAAGGCTGTGAATCCCAAGCCAGCCCCGCCCAGTTGATTCAAAAAAACGCGCCGAGAAGGCCCCTCTGCTTCAGTGATTGAAGCCGTCAAGGGATCGGAAGCATTGAAATGTGAAAAACATCGCCAGCACATGCTTCAATCATAGTGCGCCACCCCAAGATTTCAAATCAGAACTTTCGCAAAACCTCATCAGAGCTTGGATAATGAGGGCATGACAGAAAAGACTGTGACGCATCAACCTACTTTTTCATGGCTCGCTTCATGGCGTGTCTATTTGCAGCCTGCCAGTTTGCGCATGCTGTTCTTGGGCTTTGCCGCGGGCTTGCCTCTGTTGTTGGTCTTGGGCACCTTGAGTTTCAGGTTGCGTGAGGCCGGCATCGACCGCAGCACCATTGGCTACCTCAGTTGGGTGGGCTTGGCCTATGGCT
>Ga0209768_10000522_pt1 | contig 25883 bp, 36 predicted proteins | sample LauGreSBDMM110SD_3_FD_187564 | JGI IMG/M metagenome (GOLD analysis project Ga0209768, IMG submission 187564) | Freshwater lake microbial communities from Lake Michigan, USA - Sp13.BD.MM110.SD (SPAdes) (version 2) | ecosystem: Environmental > Aquatic > Freshwater > Lake | place: Lake Michigan... | reverse complement strand
GGTTGTGAAACACCACCATGTGTATGGTGAACCACGAAACCTTCTGGCTTAGATTCTTTATCACCGATGCTATGTTTGTAGCCACCCTCGTGAGTTTCAAGATGCTTCACCAGTGTATTCTTAGCCTGTGCCAAGTGATGGTGCATGTTCAATAGATTCTCGTAATGAGATTTATTCTTCTCCACATGAGCAACTTGGCTAGCACCCTCTGCTTTATGCTTTTGTTGACCAGCTTCTGACTTTAGTTTAGCAGCTTTCTTTTCGTACTGAGAAGCCACATGTTGTTGGAATCCTTTAGCAGTTGGTACACTATCTGTTCTAACAGTGGAGTTGATATAAGAAGCTAGGTGACCAGAATCGCCTTTGTGTTCTGGATGAACTGCATTATACATTTTAGTTCCATGAGTGTCATGGATATCTTTTGCTGCAGTCATATGTTTGTGGAATTTATCCTGAGCAGATGCAGGATAGCTAACCTTACCAGTATCATGGCTGGCGTCATGGTGATGAACATCTGGGTGTTTACCGAAGTCAGAATGACCAACATCATGATGTGCCTTCATTGAACTGAAGTCTTTACCCTGATACTTGGTATGAACAACAACACCTAGCTTAGACTTTGCGATGTCCTTAGCATGGTCACCACTGGCTTTGTATGTGATTGTATTTGGAGTGAAAGTAGAAGTACCTGCCTTCTTATCATGCTTCACATCACCTTCAGAGTGCATAATGTCACCTTGATAAACTCCAGACTTTGGAGCAACTTTAGGTAGATGATGTAATGCAGCTTTGAGTTTAGTGACAAGACCTGGAGCATGTCCATGATTCTTCTCGATATCTTTTTCGCTATAATTGATCTTTGGATCTTTGTTAAAGGCAGACTTAGTTGCTACAAAGAATTTCTTGGTATCTGGATGATGACCAAACACAACTGATGGAGAGCCATCATACTTCATACTGAGATTACTATTGCTGGCACCAGCTTTCATATGTTCATGTGCTTGAGTCAATGAACCATGAGCACGTTCAAAGCCAGAATGACCATGCATCAATGGACGATCTTCTGGATGGGTGATGTGCTTCAGTTTACCTTCTTCAGCTTCTTCTTTTAAAAACGATTTAAAATTTAACATGTTCTTCCTTTATCTATATTCTTATTATACCCTAAATTGCAACCTATGTCAACAATAACCCTACAAAGTTGAGGGGATTATAACATAGAGAATTTAATACCTGTATTATCAGAGTCCTTTGCATTAGCCCCATACGCAAATTTAAAACTAGCTTTTGAGAATAACTTCTTAGTAAATTGCATAGTTTCCCCAACGAAATTTAAATAAACCTGTTCGGTTTTCATTTGCTGACTAATATTATTTAATATAGTTTGGTATATTGGTTGTTTATTCATATAATCAACCAATGCATAACCAGATGGAGCCATTACTAATGAATAATATTTCTTATAAGACGCACCAGCAAATACGACAGCAATAGAATCTGGGCTAGCATTTTTCCCTAATTTATCATAGAATGGTTTATATGTTTTCATAAACTCATCAATACGACCTTTGGCTGTTTTATTTTTAGTGGCAATCTTTTGTATGTGAGCAGAGATATCGGCAATAGTAAATGTTGGTTTACCGATAATCTTTTTAAGAACATCATATGCTGGATGTTTAATAGTCTTCATCGCAGCTAGAATTTTCGTGGATGTATTTGAGTTACTATCTGCCAATGCTTTAAGAACATCGATGGCAGCTTTCTCTGCAGCATTAGGATTTTTATAGACTACATCTAAGTTATCCACGATGGCACCAATTGATGGAGCAGCACCAGCCTCAAACTTTGCTGATATGTTTGATGGGATAACCTTTGATCCAACTTTCTTTGTCACAACAAAGTCGACCAATGCTTCGTTACTTATTTCTGAGAAGAAACATTCCTGCCATGTGGAAGCAAATGCTTGAGTGACATACCATCTCATTGATAGTATCTCACCGAAGTCTTTACCAATAGCCTGTTTGTCTTGTGGCTTAACTACAGCAAAGGATTTCTTTGCAGCAGTATTCATTGGTATGTTATCTTTGTTGGATGATTTATTGGCAGCTACAGACTTATACAATTCAGCGATTGTAGTTTTAATATCATTCGGTACTGTTTTATTATCTTTGATACCTTTTAATACAGCAGTATCGAAAGTATCCAGTGACTTGAAACGACCAGAAGTTAGATTGAATTTTTCTGGTGCTAAGTCTTTCGTCTTTAGTGTACCCTTTTCTGTAAAGGTATTGACGATAAAGAAAGTCTCTCCAGTAGAGCATGGTCCACTGGAAGCAGTTATCTTAATTAGTTTGGCTTTGTACTTACCTGAGATTGCTTTCTCTTCGGTAGTGGATAGATCAGAGATTGTACCTTTAAGACCAACAGATTTCAATAGGTCTTCAATAGAAGTCGGTGATGCTACCTCAACTGCTTTGATTTCAGTCTGGTATCTAGATGTTTTTACTGCTACCTTCACACCCTTACTAGCAAGGTATGTGGAGACTTTCTTAGCAGTATCACCAAGTTTCTTAAAATCGTAACCCATTTGAATCCATTAGTAAAATTGTCTACTATTTAGGATTTGTATTTACGATCCCACTTACCTATTTGTTGGATGATTTTTTGTGTAGCCACGTTGTTCTTAAAGTCATAGTTGAAAGTCTTTAAGAAGTAGTGAAGTGTAGAAGAATCACGCTTATCTTTACAACGTGATAATAGGGTATCCAGTGCTACTCTGGGACGATTCATTTTTAAGTCGATATAGACACAGTGGGCGTATGCTTGAATCTCATCGAATTCAGAGAGGTACTTTCTCTCTGCATCCTTCTTCTTATGCCCGATTCTTCTGTATGGAACAACGTAATTACTCCACTGATCGTCACGACGATCGTACTGCATGAAGTGAATCATCTCATGCATAAGAGTTTGTATGAATCTTTTCTTAAAACTAAACCATGCGATATCACTAAACTTAAATGTATCGAAGTTTAGTGTATAAAGATGTATAGTACACTGACGGAATTCTGGGTCATATTCACCTCCAATTGCAACATAGTTCTCGTATGTCTTATTGTTATTAGGTTTTTTACAGAATTCTACTTTGGTGCGCCACTTTTTACAGTAGTTCGAAAGACCAGAAGCATCATTGCGATACAGATCTAGGTCTTTCCACACCTTTGCTGGAATGAGTTTGGCTCTAAATGGACGCTCTTGAAAATTGAGTATGTCCAGCCAGTCGTAGTCCAGTTTCTCTAGGAAGTTCATCGTTCCTAGAAAGCACTTTAGTTAAAGGACTTCTCCAAAAACTCCAGTACCTTCTGTTGCTCCTCTAAGTTAGTGTTATTAAACTCAGTAATATAGGGCATCAATTCAAAGTTAGACAGTATATTGCTATATTTAGTTTCACGACCTTTTAGGAAAGTCTCAGACTGGTCTGAACCACGATCTTTATATCGCTGTTCCAACATTGGCTTAGGTACTTTTAGATAGACCACTTGGAAGTCCGTATTCGGTAGAGCCATTGCATACTCTAAGAAAGATTGGTTGAAGATTCGGTCACCCTCGAAAAGGATGTTGCAATTATGATTCTTGATCCATTCTTGGACGTTTGGCTGGACTGCCATCGATAGGCGATCGGTTCCAGCGAAGACTTCACCCTCTTGATACTTACCAAGAATATAAAGATCCATCTCTTCATTATACATGGCAGATACCAGTTTAGCTGGTTCTACCTCGATCCATGTTTTACCTTCCATGAACTTACGGAACAATGTAGTCTTACCAGTTCCTGGACTTCCACCAACTGCGATTAACTTTCTTGTTTTCATAGGTTTTGTGACTTTCGTAACAGTAGCGATATCTGTGACACCAATTCGTTCATTAAGCATTTCTAATCTCTTTAATCAATGTTTCCATCTCGTCTTTATTGAAGACCCATACTCTTCCGATGAAATGATTAACATCGGTATCCATATTTCTTTTCTTTGTGAATGACATCTTATTGAGAATCTGTGTAGTAGCAGTCTTAGCTAGGTTTTGTTTGATGTGTTCTGCGTAGTCAGGTTGATCAGTTTTAAGTTTCATCAATTCATGTTCTGCGACTTTATGTTCAACCACAACTTGATTCATCTCAAACTTATCTAGAATTTCTGCATGCTTTTGTTGAGGATCCCACATGAGAGTCCTGTCAGTAATAACACCATTACCAATACCACCACTACCAGTAGTGATAGGAAGCCATGAATTTCCAGTCATAACTTTTAGTGTATCCATACTAGGATCATACTGTAAAGTTCCATCCACTGCTGTTCCACCAGCTTGGGTTATTCCATCAACCCCTGCTCCTGGTAAAGTTGTAGTTGTAATACTCATATAAAATTCTCCAATCCAATTAATAAAGGGCTTTCATCATTAAACATCCACTCAAAATTTTCCATCTTACCAGTATTCATAAATGAACTAAATCTATCTTTATCAATACCTTTTCGATGATCCAATCTCAAATCAATAGTTTCTTCACGTGACTGCCATAGAACATCCCAGTCAATTCCATACCAACCATCTTTCTCACACTGCTGAATTTCCTCAGCCTGTCTATCCAGATAGTAACCAAGATATCTTCCATGATGTGCTCTAAAGATTTTCTTAAATGAACACAGGCAGGTTTCCATTGTAAAGAAATCAATCTGATCCTTTAACTCTGGAAAACGATCTACCATCTCATCGATAATTCCATTGCCAATAGATTCAAGATTTGCATATTCTGCTCTAGAAAGTTTTCTATCATAGTCGTTATCTTGCCCGATGGCCATAAGCAACCCATTACGATGGCTACGGGAACCATCATAATCGTCAAGCATAAGAGAAGTAGGCTGTACATCAATAGCACCAGTATGCTTAAGATGCTGCATATAGAACCAAGTAGAATAACGCCCAAACTTATGAAGGTTTCCTTTAAGCGTATCCCATAAAGACTCAAAGTTTTGCTCAGGACTACCCACATAGTATGATTCGAATGCTTCACGTTGACTCCTATTTCCAATAAACTTTTGATATGATGCAAACATCTCTGGCAGATGTCCTTTGTTCCACTTTGTATCTGTTTGATAGCGAAGACGTTTGTAGTTGGCAGTGTTCCATTGAGTCATACGATCGACTGTTGCCAATTCAAAGTCAGGAAACTCGTTCATCAGAATCCAAGCAGTTGGTAGATGATAGGTATTACCATACAACCAACAAAGCCATAGCTTCTGTTCATCATTATGTTCGAATCGTTTGTTGAGATAGTTGGTAGCCCACACAGCTGGATCGCAATCATCATACTTCAATGACCATGCGTACCAACGAATGAACGCTTCTCTGCGGTTTTGTTCTAAACGATAGTCCATTATTTTAAAAAGTCTTCAAGTGAAGGTTGATCCATTAGTGCATCACGAAGCCATGCTTTGCCAACAGCATCAATAGCAGCCTGTGTCTTTGCTTTCTTCTTTTCACCCCATTTATATGATTCTAAACCTTCAGCACGAAATTGATCTCGTGCTTTGTGTGGTGGTAGTGCTTGTAGTGGATTCACGATTGCGTTGTCTCTGTAGGTAATTTGTTCGGCACGTGTAGGGAATAATGGTTGGTCACTACGCAGTGAACCTGTTGGATCGACTGCCCAAAAGATCAGACCATTTTTATTGTGCCATGTGACTGAAGATGGAGTGCATGAGATTTTTAATCGTTGCATCTTTCGTTCTTCGACTGCATATTTGATCCAAGCATCCCAACACTTTGAAGCATATCCATTTCCTTCTTTTCCCTCGAGTGTAACGATCTCATACAGGTTTGCATATCCATCACGATTGAATGTAGCGAAGATCAATGATACAACTTCACCATTGACTTCATAAGACATCGGTGGTGCTTTGTCGTAGTTGTGAAAACGATACCACAATGAATGTGCAGCCGATAAGAATTTTGTATTCTTACCAGCTGGCGAGTTTTTAATAAGGTCTTCAACCCTCGTTGAATTAACTAGATTCATAATTTTGATAGTCTACTTCGTCAGCAACTAACTTTCTTTCCAACATCATTGTAAGATTCTCATCAAATGTAACATAGGTGTTCATAGGAATTTCAGTTGTAACTCCATTTACTTTTGCACGATTAACAATGTCCTCTGTAGAAGTAATTATACACCCATTCTTCAGAGTTGTCAAGTATAATGGACGCTTACCATTGCGATATGCTCTTACTTTTCTATCATTTGTAAGTTCAATAGCACCCATTGACATATGAGAAAACTCTTGCAATGGATCTTCAGAATGTAAAATCAATTCACTATCATTCTTAGTCATACACTTGTAACCATATAACTGTTCCCAGTTCTCTGGAAGTTCCTGTGTGATAACTCCATTATGAACAATAGACTTTGTCCCATGTCCTAAGGGTTGATTATATTCCAAATCGCTAGTGCTATAACGGCAATGACCAATAAGATATAAAATTCCATCTTCGTTCACCATATCCTTCAAGTTATCATCATGTAGATGAATAAAAGCAAATTCATTGGCAGGTCTAGATTCCTTAATGGTTTTAACTTCTTTACTCCATTTTGGAAGGTAAGACATACCTGTGGCATGCATCCCTCGAATCTTAGACTCAAGGAATACACGTTTGATCATTTGAAAGTCTTCCTTAGTGGGAGACTTCAACACAGCACCGATAACAGCACACATTATTAGAAAAACTCCTCTAGTGCACCCACTGTAGTAGTCTTTGGTGGATGATATTTGTTCACTACATCAGAACCAAGTTTTGATTCCAGATATGTATGCCACTCTTTACTGTCCCACATACCAGCATCAATACCATTCCAAAGGTTACGACCAACATGACCTGGATGTTCTTTGTTAAGTCTACGAGATTCAACATACTCATAACGACAATCTTCATATTCTTTGGAACCCAACTCAAGCATCTTCTCTCTGAAATATACAACCAAAGAAATTCTTTCTGCTTCATCATCAAGCAATTCAATCTGAGTATTGCCATGCATAACTTCATGGTTATTGATGAGTAGCAAATCTCCAGGTCTTGGATTAACAGCGACACGATACTCTGGTGCAACTAAATGGCATCCACGATAGTTACCATTGTTAGTCAATGTCAACAGATTGGAAAGACCATTAGTAAAATCACCAGCATCAAAGTGGCATGCAGTTCTGAATGATTTATTTACAGTGATAGTAGTAAATGGAGTTTCTGGAACCAAGAATCTTGGATCAAGTTTCTTTGCTGCTTCCATTTGGTTGTTATATCTCCATGGCAGTAAGTCTTTGAAACCCTGTGCCAATTGTTGGAGGAATGGAAATGCCATGGCAAACTTCTCTGGTTCACGAGCAGTGTATGAAGTTGCTCGACCATATGGAAGACGTGGGTAACGATCGAACCATCCAGCGATACCAGACATCACACCATTGGCATAGGTAGTTGCACAAACATATTTGTCAGAGATACGTTTAGCTTCAGCCATCATATCATCATTAGAAAGATCCTTAGTGGCATTGACCCAATCTTCAAAGACAAAGTTGTCTCTCTTAACTGCTTGAATACCCCAAACATTATTGCGAGTTGATGGTGCTTCTTTCTTGTTCTTGAATTCTGCACGAATGGTTTCGATTGGATCATCACCATACAAATTTGCACCTGGATTTGTAAAGTAATCAATCACTGCATATTCATACTCAGTGACCCACTCACGATTACCTAATTTCTCTGCACGTGGTCCAGCAGCCATTCCTCTGTTCTGTGTTTCAGTCGCAGCTTCACGAAGTCCAATATACGCTTGGTCTTGTTGCTCTTTACTGAAATAATTCTTACGAAACTTTAGAACAATTCTCTCTTCAGAGAATGTCATCTCTGGATGTCCAGGGATTTCTGGCATATAAACATCTGTGTCTTCTTCAATCAGATGATCATAATGTGACTCATCTGGGAACTGCCCCAACATATGAGTCATATCGTGTTTTTGTTTTGCTACAATTACCTTTACCATTTCTTTCTCCTAAAACTTAAATCCTTCGAAGCCTTCTGCCTTTTGTCTACGACCAAAGTTACTCTTATCGAACATTGGAGTATCATCGTCTTCTTGTCCAGCATCTGCCAATCCAGTCTGTGCTGATGCTTCTACATCATACAACTTCATCTTGGATCTATCAATTCCAACTACAAATCTCTTATAGAAACTTGGATCATTATAACGATTCTTCAACTGCTTAACAATAATCTGATTCAATCCTTCGAGTTCTTCATTGCTGACCAAAGCAAACATAAAGTCAGCTGTCGCTGGCAAACCAAAAGATTCTGAAGTATCCTCAAGTCCTGGATCTGAGTTTGTGAAACCAGATCGAGTTGTTTGAGTTGCTGATACGATCGGTACATTATATTCAACAGCCAAACCTCTTAACTCTTCTGCTATGCTCTTGATATATGTATAAGAGTTAATACTTCCACCTTGTTTCATTCGTTGACTTGCACAAATATTAAGATAGTCGATAAAGATGATATCAGGTTTAAACTCTCGTTTAAGTTTCAATTCTTCCAACAGTGCTCTGAAGTGTCCAGCATGGGCACTGGCTGTTGGGTATTCTTTAACGATTAGTTTACCTTTAGTCTTGTTTGTAATCTTACTGATTCTATTTTCGTAGATATCTCTGTCGATCACTTTCAGTTCATCCATAGTCAGGTTCAATAGATTAGCGTCAATACGTTCAGCAATTCTTTCTTCTGCCATCTCCATTGTTATGTATAAAACATTTTTACCTTGAGTTAAGCAACCAGCACCCATATGACACATGAACAAAGACTTACCAACACCAGTGCCAGCCAAAGCAATGTTGAGAGTTTTCTTGGAAAGTCCTCCCTTAGTGATTTTATTGAACATCTCAAGGTCGAAAGCAATCTTCTCTTCCACCCTGTGATAATAATCATACCTCTCACTATGGTCATCCAAGTAATCATGACCGATATGATTGTCAAATGAAACGGCAAGAGCATCAGAAAGAATGTTAGGGATAGCATCTTGTGTATGTTGCTTGTCGTTACCATCAATGATCTTAATCGAGGAGAGGATTGCATTATAGACCGCCCTATCTTTACAAAACTTTTCAGTGTTGGTCAACATCCAATCTTCATTGACTGGCTCTGTGCTTAGGTTATTGATGTACTCATTAATCTCAGATAACTCTTTATCATTCAGATCTTTTCTATTGCTAACTTCAATTGAAAGGATTTCTTTGGTGGCAGGTTTGTTATACTCGTTGAAGAATTTTACAATCTCTTGCGCTACAATAACTTCCTTACGATCTGAAAAATATTCTTTCTTAAGAAATGGAATTACCTTGCGACAATATTGCTCATCATTTACTAGATTGCTCAGGATCTTCTGTTCTATTCTCATCAACTCCGCCTGTGTATGAAATACTATTTTCTGCTATACCTTCATGAATCATATCAGTTAATAACTCACCAATATAATTCTCAAAGATTGAGAGATCAAACTGCTTGCTTGCATAATCTAAAATCTCGTAATCGAATTTTATCTTTAGTGTTGAGTTTTCTTCGTCAGGAATAAACTCAACCTTGCCATAGGTATAAATTATACCTGAGTATGGCTCAGATGTCAACTTAATGGCATCCATGCCAGTCCTCTTATTTTCAACGACTACATATGGTTTCAATCTTCAAACTCCAAAGCTGCCAGTGTTGCATCAAGATCATCTGACTGAATCATATCAGTTTGACCCATTGAGTATTTGTTCTTAACAAAATCATAGAAAGACTTATCCATTAGAATTGGCATCCAAAATTCTTTTGTATTTGTATCTGCAAGACGATACTTCTTGTCTTCTACTTCGCCAGTGTCGGGATTGCATTTGGCGTACCATCCATTGGATGGTTTAACCACATGTTTGGACTCCAACGCAATGTCAAGTAGACCAGACCACTTACTAAGACCACCATCAAAAGATACGCTAACAGGTATCTTAGATTTTTCTTTAACATAACGACTCTTTTCAACATTGATAATAAAATTGTAGCCAGTTAATTCATTACCATCTTTCTCCTGTTGGCGACCAAGAATAAAGATGTTATCGGCAGAGTAGTATGAACCAGTACCACCACCAACGATGTCTTTGGGATACAGACCAATCTCTTTATATGTATGATTCACTACAACAAGAGGAATGTCTTTCATTGTAAGGTGAGGTGTAACCATACGGAACAATGACTTCATCTGTTTTGCACGAGACATATCAGCAACAGACTTACCATCCATAGCATCTTCTACTTCTTTCTTAGAAGCTAAGTTGCCAATTGAGTCAATAACAATAATGACATGCTCATTACGTTCAATGTTATTCAATTGCTGCATGATGTCAAACTTCAATTGCTCAACATCCATAATCGGAGTATGAACAACACGATCTGTATCAATACCAAATGAATCAAAGTATGATTGTGGAGTACCAAACTCTGAATCATAGAACAGAAGAACAGAGTCTTCATACTTGTCCAAGTATGACTTTGCCATCAGCAAAGAGAATGCAGTCTTAAAGTGCTTACTTGGACCAGCCCACATTGTAAGACCTGGAGTAAGACCACCATCAAGACGACCAGAAAGAGCCACATTGATGATAGGAATGCTTGTTGGAATCATATCTTTCTTTGTAAAGAATTTTGATTGCGATAGAACAGCAGTCTCTTTGATGGTGCTGTTCTTTTTAATTTTGTCTAGTATACTCATTTAATATCCTTTTTGTTTACAATATAATTTCCAATAACCAAATAATCAATATCCATATTTAAGAATGCTTTGATTGCATGCTCTGGTGTTTCAACTATCGGCTCACCATTATCATTGAATGAAGTATTTAATACTACTGGAATCCCAGTTATCTTATTATACTCTCGTATCATTTTAGTTAAATGAAGATTGTATTCCTCTGTTACTGTTTGAATTCTACAAGAGTTATCAATATGCGTGATGGCTGGAATGACATTTCGTTTATCTTCAGCAACAGTCATTGAGTACATCATGTATGGTGAAACGAAACCATTATCAAAATACTCTTGAACATTTTCTTCTAAGATAACTCCAGCAAATGGTCTCCAGTATTCTCTGTGTTTAACTCTACTATTTAAAATATCTTTGTTATCTGGGTTTCTCGCACTCATTAGAATAGATCTACCACCCAGTGCTCTAGCGCCAGCTTCTGATCTGCCTTGGAACCACCCAATGATATTATTCTCATCAATAAGACGAGCAGTTTCTAAATAGATACCATCATAACCATATCTTTTGTATGTAAGGTTAAATGAATCTAGTGAAGTTTTTATTTCATCTTCAGTATATTCTTTACCGAGCAAAGCAAGATTTTTAGGTAATTTAATAGTTGGTTCATTCATAAATGCTGCATATGCAGCTGCACCAAACGACTGACCAGAATCACTAGGATATGGTGGAATATGAATGTTATTGAATAAACCAGAATTCTTTATAACAGTATTCGCTAGAACATTTAAAAATACTCCACCACCAAAACATACATTATCATATACATAATCACGTTCTTTTAACATAATCATATAGTCTTTAATACCAGACTCTAATGATTTTTGGAGAGTAGCAGCTTTATCATCAGCACTACCATCAAGCATATCAGTTTTGATATCTGAATTCCAAATAATATATGGAACACCACCCCAATATGGTGGTGATTTAATATAACTAATCATTTTTTGTGGTGTTCCATATCCACACAATCCCATTATTTTTCCGTCAATTGAATCAGCTAGGTACTTGTTCCTATCTTCTGGTGGAATATTATTCTTCTCGAAGTAGATGTTACCAGAATGACTATTATAAAAATCTCCAAAGTTATTCCATCCACCATGGCCAACAAATATTTTAATTAGTTTATCTTTCTTATCAAAGTAACCAATACTATTACATTCTTTTTGCTCTGCTAGATAATGGTGATTAATAGCAAAAGAACCTGCACCATCCAAAATAGCAACACAACCTTCTTCATATGGTGAAGAAACTACTGCCGATGCTGCATGTGATAAGTGATGAGATATAACCATCACTTTAGCTTTTGGAAATGTATCATATAAAATTGAATGTATTATATTCAACTCAAGTTGTTCGTTCCATAACAATAATGGACTACTTGGAATACAGACAATATCAATGTCTTCAGGTTTCAACCCAGAATAATCTAAACAGTAATCAATAGATTTTTTAGGAAAGTTACCTTCATATTTCACTCTAGTGAGTCTTTCTTCTAAGACACTACAGATATGTTCACCATCTTTAAATAAAGTTGCACCAGCATCATGAATCCATGTTCTGCATGTATGAACTATAGGATGAAATTGTTCATTAGCATTCCATTCATATGCGCCATATAATCCAATAATATTCACATTAAACCTTTAAGAATTCTAACAGTTGCGCTTCATTCATTGTACCAACCTTACGTTTAACCTCAGCACCATTTTCATCCAACAGAATCATTGTTGGCACTGAACGAACTCCATAATGTACAGACTCCATAATGTTCTGATCAATGTCAATGTTCTCGATAGGCACTGTGATTTTTTCTTTGGCACTTTCGATAATCATCGATAGTCCTTTGCATGGACCACACCATTCTGCGTAAAATTTAATTGCTTTCATTACTTCTCCAATACTGCTACAATATTATCTTCATCTATAATAGCACGTTGTGCATCACCAACCTTAACAACATGCGCTTTAGTCCATTCAAGTAGCACAATATCTCCAACATTAACTAGAGTTACATCTGGACCAATTGCCAATACTGTTGCTCGTTTAGATTCATTAACTGATGTTGCACCTTCCAGAATAATTCCAGATGCAGATTTAGTTTCAGCTTTGTTCTCAGCTACAAGAACTTTCTTTTTTAGTGGTTGTACGTTCATTTATATCTCCTATTATACATCAATCGTTCTTGCATGGCAAGTTTATTTCTTCTTATGTGGTACATCGAACACGAATGTAATTCTTACGCAGTCTCCAACATTCTTAGCCCCATGGTCCAATTTGTTGTTGAACCATAGCAAAGTTCCAGGTTCAACTCTTACAGTTTCATCTCCAACACTATACTCATATGTGCCTTGGATCGCAAGATGGTATCTGTCTCTAGTTTGATAGTAACTTCCAATGTCAATATGCTTTCCAACCTCTCCACCAACTGGAAGCGATAGATATCCGCAACGTGAGAAGGTTTTGAAGTTTCGTTTCAGGAAGGCAATAATCTCTGTGTGTCTGTAGTATGCATCTGTTGGTACACTAATCTCACTATCACCAACATATTGATCAGGTTTTGTAACTGCACCCATTACGAGTTGCAGAACACCAGCTGAAATTTTTGGGAATCCCCATTCATCTACAAGATCATGTACACCTTCCATATTCTTTTGTGCACCCCAATCTTGAGGATTCTTTTCTAACTGGCTCAACATCTTCTTTACATTGATGCCAGTCTTAATTATTTTAATGTTCTGCATTTTTAGTTTCCAGATTTAGATATGTCTTGTCTTGACTGTTACCAACAGTGCCAGTTAGAAAAGAATTGAATGATAGAATAATTCTTTCATTCTGACTTTTATTTGGAGTAACACTATGTTTCAAATAACTAGGAAAGATTAAAAAGTCTCCTGTCTGTGGCTTCAATGTTAACTTACTACTATTGTATTGATTCAATCCACTAAAATTATAAGTGAATTTATGAGCTGTGTCATATGTAGTATCATACTGAAATATCATATCAGATGAATCATCTGCGTAAATATAATAAACCGCAGAGAAAATAGAATTTGGATGATTATGTAAATGATGTTTCGAATCTGTTGGACATCTAATAACCCAAGAGTTTGTGATAACAAAATCATCAGTAATCATCAATACTTCTTTTATGTATTGATTGAAGTATTTAACACAAGTTTTTTTAATATTAGATAGCGCAGGATGTTCTAATACAAAAGCACTGTTAGTTATTCTGTGAAAATCATCAGCATTGTTTGCTGGATCATAATGTGGTTCTTGATAATCCATACTAAGAATATCTACGTATTCTTCTGCTGAAACTTCTTCAGTTGTTTTATATACTACAATCGGTGTTGCTCTAATAGAATAAATGGTCTCTGACATATTTTCCTTATCCAAAGAAGTCTTCCAGTGAAGACTCTTCTTGTGTTTTCCATCCAAGTGGTTCAATGACAATCTGTAGAGCATCAAGAAATACTTTCTCAAACATCTTGTCATAATCTATGTATGATTCTATTCCAAACTCTTTCGGAATATGTTGACTGAAAGCAATCACATCTTCCTGTAGAGGATTGGGTGTACGAACATAGACGAATTTGATTTTATCACCATCACGAATTGGTTGATACTTCTTATCAAGTCCCATCTTCTTTACGTAATGGTTATAAAGCAAAGCACCACGAACATGGATCGGTGTTGACTTAACATAGATCGGAGATCCAGCATATGTTTTCATACCATTAACACCACGAGGAAATGCGATCTCTGCTGCTGACATTTTATCAAAATCTTTTCTAAAGTCCATAACATATGTATGAAGATCTTTTTGCTCACCTTTTAGAATAACATTGAGACTGTCACGCAACTTATCACGAATGACTGCTGGTGTTGATGACTTAACCATTTCAAGACCCATGACTTTGATCTTGGGTTTTGCATACTGAACACCCTCAGAGTTGTGCACGTTAATCACATAGCGTTTCTTGGCAGTCCAGATAGCTTTATCAGCTAGAACCTCACGCTTCATAACCATCTTTTGAGAATATGCATTCATATACTCAGCGAGTTCGCTATAACCAGAATCGATGAATGGTTGTAGAATCTCTTCACAAACACGATCCATATACTTAATCTTCTCGTCTGTTGACTTATCACCACAGACTTTGTCAACCAACTTCTCAAGTGTAAGGTAGATTGAGTCAGTGTCAATCGCCACAACGAAGTCTTGCCCCTCTGTCTTGAGTGCTCTGTTTAGATATGCGTTCAGTTTATTCGCCATCCAACGAATGGATAGTTGACCAGAAGTTGTAATACCTTCAGCCATACGAATGTCAAAGTATCTGAAGTACTGATTACCCATCGCACCATAAGCAGAGTTCAGAGCAATCTTCATTGCCATCTGCAGGTTGTTTAAACGAGAGATGTCCTTCAACAGATGAACCTTTGTCTTGTCGTTCTGGTATTCCTGTTCGATCTTCAACATCTGTTTCTTAAACTTGGAACGATTGATATACATCTGCTCCATCAATTCAGGCATGAACCCTTTGATGTCTTTACGATATGTCCAACCATTCGCAGTCAGTGCCAAGTCACGACGCTTACAATAATCAGTATCAATTTCTTTGTTGAGAAGTTTATCAACAGTGACAGATAGCTTTTCACTTGTCAATGTTTCTGGACTGATGTTGTACTGCATAATCAAGTGAGGGTACAGACTGTTCAAGTCAAAAGATGCAACCCACTTGTGCATACCAATCATTGGATCTTTAACATAAGCACCTTCGAACTGCGCATCTTTACCAGAGTATGCCTTTGCTGGGATAACAATACCCTTATGACGCAGGTGGTTATAGATGATCGTATCCCACATACGTACCTGTGAGTAAACATCTTCTGGATTGATCTTGGCATTGTATGCCATGGTAAGATGCAGTTCAATCAAACGCATCTTGTCTTCGAATCGGTCAACCAACTCTACGTCGTGAATGTTATACTCAACAAACTCTTGCCAGTAGTTCGTGTAGAAATCTTTAAAGTCAACTCCAGGATTCTCTTTCTTACGATCACCAAGTTCTTGTTCAGCAATATAGTCTAGCTTGTAGGATTCTTGTTTGGTGTAGGTATACTTCTTGTAAAGTTCCAGATAGTCCAGCTGGCTGATACCAAGAATGTCATAGTGAAGTTCTTCGTTACCTTTGATGAATGTCTTGCGCTCATTCACCATACCCCATGGAGAGATTTTATTGGCAAACGTGTCACCAAGTTCACGTGCAATACGACGAATAAGATAGGGTACGTCAAAGAAGTCAGTGTTCCAGCCAGTGATAATGTCTGGATAGTTTTGTTGCCACCAGATCATAAAATCTTTAAGCATAGACAACTCGCTAGTATATGCTTGATATGTTACATCGACACGAGTGTGACTATAAATCTTTCCAGTTGGAGAGTGACCGAAAGTGATAACCTTCTTGCTGATTAAATCTTTGACAGTGATCAGAAGAATCTCTTCATTGGCAGTACGGATATCTGGGAATCCATTCTCAGTGCTAGTCTCAATGTCAATAGTGTAGACTTTAATCTGTTCCATATCCCAGTTGACATCACCATCGTATGTGTCACTGATATATTGATAGGCATAGTTTGTATTACCATATACTGGAAAACCTTCAACACCTTCGTATCGTTTAACGAAGTCTCTGGTTTCACGAATGGATCCTGGTTTCACTTCATCAACGTAAATATCGTCAAGTGTCTTCCACTTTGATGGCTTGTTAGAAGTGACAAAAAGCGTAGGGTAGAAATCTACCTTACGCTGATACGGTCTGCCTTTGTCATATCCTCTAACGAGGATCTTGTCGCCCACTGCATGGGCTGTTGTGTAAAATTCCATTATTTAGTTTTTTCTGCCAATGTTTTATATCCCGTATAAGTAGGATGAACTCCATCTGCACTTATATTAGTTTCAGGTCTAGGAATTACTTTGTCTCCAAACTCTGTTGCAATTTTTTTGACTGCTTCTACTTGAACAGGTTTTAATTTATGACTTGGAAGCAACCAAAAAACTGTTTGAGCATTCGCACGTAATCTTAACTTACGAATATTTTCTTCGGTCTCAATTCCTTTGTAATCATTAGCACCAAGACTAATAATAAGTGTACGACTAGAAACATCCACTAACTTATTCAGATATTTTTCATTCCATACTTTGGAATTGATACCACTTTTTGAAATTGATGCACACTCAGTTCTTATCTGAGAAACACCAACTGCAATACTGTCACCGATAATCATACAATCAAGCATTTATTTTCCCATACATAAGTTGCATTGCATCCAGAGCACAATCGTGCACAGGATGATGTTTTATAACTTCATGTCGTTTAAAAAGAGGATGGTCTACATCTACATATCCATTTGTAGTTCCATACAAAACATCAACTGCAGTTCGAACATCTCTCCACATATTATACCCTGTAATTTCTTCGCATTCAAATTTAACTGCCAAAGAATCGATTACAAGTTGATCTAATGAACCACGTGCCCACATAGTTTGTTTAAATGGATCCTTGTATTCTCCCATATATTTGTAGAGTTTAAGGAATGCATTATTCACAGTCATATCATCACGACTTGGATCCAGAGAAACTTTACGAACATATTCGTGTTGATCTTTCCACCACCCCAAAGTAGACTTAGATGCAGTTCGACCAACAGCAAGTTGTTCCTTCACATCAAACTTTACAAAGCATGCATTGTCAAGAAGGTCTTGATATGTTGGACGTTTCTCTGGGTCGAAATGAATCAATGCTGCCGAAAGAACGACAGCATTTGATTCAACACCCAATGTTTCCACATCGAAGATAAACATTATAGAGTAACTCCGATCTTTCGATACTGAGTCATACCATTACCCTCACCCTCTTTGGTGAAGAAGGTATTGATCTTCTGCTCTGTTGACCAGTCTTTTGTATAGTCATTATCAACATCACAGATAGCAATAGCTTCATCTTCTGCAACAACACGATGACTCACAATAGTTTCACCGAGCCATAATTGAGAAAACTCTTTTGCATCTTCACAGGTAACATCATCAAGAGCATACTCAGGATTGGAAGCTGGTGCTTCAACCATATAACGCATACGGTATTGACCAATTGTTTCTACCATTACCCATACTTTTTCATCAGACATTTTGTTCCCTTTCTTTCATTATCAATTGACGCTCTTCTTCATGTTTGTCACAAAGAGTTCTAATCCAACCACCACTACGACGTTCACCTTTGTCACCACATTCTTCACAAATTTGTCCAGACAAAGATTCTGCCATTGATACCATACCAGCAATTATATCATTACCACCATCGTAATAGAAACGCAGCGTACCAAACTTCTCTTTAATCTGAGCAACCTGTACTTGCTTAATAGCTTTATACTTCATGTCTGGATACTTTTCTGCCATATTATTATTCCAATCAATATGACTTTGTATATTGAAACACAAAGTTTCAATCAGTGGATACCATCCAGATCCAGTAGCAAAGCCACCATATGGATTAGCAAACATCAGAGGGAATCGTTCATGCATTCTTTTTGAGAATTCTTCATACTCAATGTGTTCTCGCATAATTATCCCCAAGTCCTGTGTGCTTCAGCAATATGTTCCATGCCATCGTATTCTTCAATGATGTAGTTAACATCATCTGGAATCTCCACGACTTTCAATTCAGCATGATCTCCATCGGCTTTGCTACCCATCTCTTCAACTACTTGAACCAGTGCTGGATCATGGCGATCGATCTCTCGTGGATAAACAGTTTGATCAGAATGTGCTTGGTTATAGGCACGACGATCTTCCATTGACATAGCATAGAAGGCTTCACCTTCCTTAGATTCAATGCGATCTTCTGGCTTAACTAACCAGTAAGTCCAAAACTTCCAGTGACCAAGACTCTTGTCTTGTTCTGGATATACAGTGATACCTTTGATCTCAAAGTATCGCATAACAGCTTCATGGCTCAAACCAAAGCCACCATAACAACGATTGATCACTACTTTCATTTTATCACCTTTGAATTATCTGCAACATCTTTATCATCACGAATTTCAATGAACACTGGGAGGAATAAAGATTCTTCTCCAGTTTTGTTCTTGATCCTAGCATTATACTTCACTGCCACGATTTTGTCAACTAAATTTTCACCCCAGTACTGCTTGCGAAGTGCATCTGTAAAACCAGATCCAACATTTACCTTTACAATACCATCTGCTGATTCGCATACAATTGCACCAAGCATGCCTACAGCTTTACCTTTACCCTCTTCAACTGCAACAATTTTCAGATCGCATTCAAGTTCTCCCTTGAATTTAATTTGCGTCTTACTACGTTTGTCTTCCCAAACACCTGAACCATCTTTAAGAATAATTCCTTCAAGACCACTGGTAAGATATCCTTCAAAGAGCACCTGTGCTTCATCCAGATTCTGTACGATGTCGCTAGTAACAAGCCAAATCTTTTTACCTTCTGACTTCTGTTTCTTAGTCAAGACTTCCAACGATGAGAATCGTTTCGAGTATGGAGTTGGACAATAACCATCAGTGAAGTATGCGTATGGAATAACATCCCAAACAGTTGCGTGTACCAGTGCTGCTTGTTCTGCTGAAATAGTACCTTTGTTTGCTTTGTTCAGAATACCATTACCAGTCTGACGATCTGCAAACTGATGGTCACCTTCAAACATTACAAGTAGTTCACCATCAAATACACAGTCAACATCACCAGCAAGTGCAGCAAACTCTTTCTCAAGATTACCAAGCAGGTGAATCTCTTTACCATTTCGACTACGGAATTCTACCTTACCACTTCTGACGATAGCGTTGAAGCGCATCCCGTCCATCTTTAGCTGTGCGTATGCTGGATACTTTATTTTGTCCACCAACTTCTGTTCGAATCCGCTGCACAACATTACTGGATACTCTTGAATCAAGCCACTCCACACGCTGTTTGCAGTTGATACTTGGACGCCACATTTCAAATCCTTCTCAATAATTCGTTCAAGAACCTTAGCATCATCTGGGCTAACAGCTTGTAGGATGTTAGTCAAGTGGTCAATAGCAGCGTTGCCAGTAATAACACGCTCACGCAAATCAAATAATGCGGGCAACATGGACTTCAGTGATGCTGCATGAGAAGTTGTGTTTGGAACATACTTTGGAATCTTACGTTGATAGAATTGCGTGAATGGATCAAGAGCCAGACGAATGACTTCTCGCAATGTGTCGTTGTTTGAGTTCTTACTCAGCTGTTCAATCTTATAGTTGCGTGACGGATTGTCGGCTAGATCATTCAGGAATTCATTAATGTTCATTTGCGTTTCAATTCTTTAAAGGTACGATAACGTGGATCGAATCCAATTGGCTTGATAAACGTCTTCACTGTTTGTGTGTCGATGTTATAGAATGCATACATCTTGCGTTTGTCGTCTGACAAATAATAGATGTGATTCGAGACTGGAGTTGTCCAGTCCTTTGTAGTCTCAACGAATGCTTTCATCAGGCGAATGCCTTGCTAGGAAAACCAGTGGACATACCACCAGTACCAGCAACGAAACCACGAGATGTTTTTGTAGTCATTTTTGACTTAGGAATCTTTCTGGCTTTGACAATCTGAATGTCTCCACCAGTCTTGAGGAATTTCTTCAATGCTTTTTCAGATTCAGTACGCAGTTCAGCTTTGGTCTTTGTTTTATAGAGCACGTTCATAATCAAGTTCCTTTTCAAGTTTGTAGATATATTATACAGCAAACCTGAATTAAAGGCAACAAATAAATGCAATGACCCTACAATCCTGAGGGGATTGTAAGTTGTTGATTTATAAGGGGATTTTAGAGGCTAGAGACCAGCGATAGATCCAGCTGGGGCAATCTGAATACCTGAGCCAAAGAGACGATTGTATTCGTTCTCCATCTTAAGATCAGCGTCTGCACTGGATGCAATTGAATTTGCATGCAGTTTGATCTTACCACTTGCGTATGGCATATATGGAGCCAAGCCAACTCCAACACCCTGCTCAGTTCTCTGCATCATAATTGATGCTGGACTTTCAAGTGTGTAATCTTTATTTTGATCCATACCTTCACATTTAGAAATAATTTCTTCACCACTAATCAATTTAAATACTTTAATCATATCATTCCTCTATAACAAGTTGTTCAATAAATTCTGCTGCCATATTCTGATCAACAAAATATCTTATGTAAAATTTATCTGCTTCGTATAAATTTTGCGCAAGAACCATTATCTGTTTGTTCTTAAACACAGATACTTTAAGGATCCACTCACCACGTCTTACAGTGATAAACGAGATCATGTTTTGGGTTATTTTTGCTTTCATCATACAAGTATTTAGGGAGACCATAATAGTCTCCCTTTTATCGTATGATTTAGATCAATTCATAATCGTCTTTACCAACACCACATTCTGGACAAGTAAAGTCAGCAGGAAGTTCTTCCCACTTACCTTCTCGTTCTTCATCATGGACATGCCCACAAACTACACATACATGTTGTTCATCCATCATAGACCTCCGAGTACATCTTTGTATGCATTAGCATGGCGTTCTTCAACTTTCTTCAAAGCATTGAAACGCTTTTCTGCTTTACGTAACAAATCACTGAATTCAGCAGCATGTCTTTCTGATTCCAGAATTTGGTGACGAGCTTCCATTGATGCAGCTAGATTACCTTCTGTCATGGCTTCAGTTTCAAACTGAGGATACATTGTAGTAAACTCATAGGTCTCTCCATCAATTGCTTTCTGTAAACATTCCTTAGTGGATGGTTTACCGATTAACAATTCAAGATGACCCCATGCATGTTGGAGTTCTTGGTCGGCAGTTTTCCAAAAATGTTTTGCAACATCTTCGTAACCTTCTTCCATTGCAATCCTAGCGAAGTATCGATACTTGATATGAGCCATCGATTCGCCAGCTAATGCACTCTCAAGATTTTTTATTGTTAAAGACATATTATTTCTCACTTATGTTTATAGTCTCTCAGCGACCTTATCATATTCTTCATTAAGAAGTTCTCTCTTACCCTTCTCTTTCACTTCGATTTTCTTTGGTTTCTTGTGTTCTGGAATAATTCTTTCCAAGAATACTTTGAGCATACCATTGAGCATCTCTGCATCCTTTACTTCAACTTGATCGTTGAGAGCAAATGAACGAGTGAAAGCACGATTGGCGATACCTTTGAATAGGTAATCAGAATCATCTTCCGTAGTGTTCCCTTTGATGATCAATTTATCACCATCAAGTTCAATATCAATATCCTGCTTACCGAATCCAGCAACAGCCATCTCGATCTGGTAATTATTCTCACCAGTTTTCTTAATGTTGTATGGAGGATAGTTAGGAATATTCTTTGTCAAATCATCATGCATCTTTGCGATGCGATTGAACTGATCATCAAACCCAACAAAAAACTTATCAAAGTCTTTTAGATGAGCACCCCATGTCTCTGGAACAAATTTTGTAACCATGTTATTCTCCTTATTGTTTAAATGCTTGGCGTGGATCAAATGCAAGGGCAGAAGTGCCAACTGTAGTGAAAAAATCTACAGTGGTCTTAGCCATTGTCTTAGCAAATGATTGCTGAGCATCAATGTAAGTCTGGAGTTGGGATTTAATTTCTTCGTTTTCCACGCAGGTGTCAACGAATTTTGTTTTGATACTGCAAATAGTATCGATGGACTGATTAATAGCTGATAACATATTGTCTCCTTTTCAGCGAGTAATAAAAATGCTACCCCGAAGGCATAGCGGTTTTCCAGCTTACCTTATACTGGCTCGAACTTTCGTGTCGAGGGTGTAATTACACGGACGCCTTATACCGTAGCGACGAACAGCCCTAAGGTGGGACTCTTAGCGATTCATTACGTACATTGTTACTTCGAATCCGAATCGCATATCTGTTGCTGTTGGTGTTGTCCAAGCCATTTTATATCTCCTTAAAGTTAAGTTGTCCAAGTGGACTTATTACTTATAAGATTGTCACAGAAAACACCTAATGAAAATCATTATTCTTAGGTAGTTCTACATTTATTTATGCAGCTGGAGCAGCTTCTTGAGCTTTCGCCATTTCAGCTACTTGTGGTTCACCCTGAGATTTAATTTTATTAATTAGAGTAGCGATCTCTTCAAAAGGATGCTTACCCAAAGAACGAAGAATAGCATTTACTTCATCAACACTCAATTCAAGTTTAATATTCATTTTGATTTCTTTCCTATGTTATATTTTGGAACTAATTCCCACTGGTCTTTTTCTTTGTAAGAGACCACCTTAATTTGAGACAAAGATGCTTTCTGTTCTGCCTGTGTAGCAACTAGAATCTTTAGAAGTTCCCAGTCCTGAAGCAATCCAGCAATAGCATTTCTGCGCTCGATATCTCCATTAGTGATATTTGATTCTTTACCATCTAATGCAAATAATTCTTTGAAGTGTACAATGAAGTATCTACCCTGCTTATGTAAAATATGGCAAGATTGATACAGTTTGTTTTCTTTTCTGGAAGCGATCCCGATGCGGGTAAGAGTCTCACGGACTTTTAGAAAGTTGTCTGGCTCTGGCAGACTCACTTCAAGCATCGACTCTGGTGTCCAGTCGTAGTAAATCATTTCTACAGTCATTATTTTCCACCTTTAAATAATTTTTCTTTTATCATAGTCATTTGGTCATCAGATAAAATACTCAGTGCTTCACTGGCTCTTTCTGATGAGTAACCAAAATACTCTTTTACTAGAGCCATCGATTCACTTTCGGTGTCTTTCTTAGCCCACTTACTGAATCTCTTTTTCTTTGGTATACTATTTAGGAAAAAATAAAACTGCCAGTCCTTTGGGATACTAGCATTACGATTCATCTCATTCGCATGTAGAATCGTATCGGGGAAATATGACAACCCTCTATTCACTAGGAATGCAGAGTAATCTTTCGAAGCTAATGGATCTTCAAATAAATCTTTCTTTGTAGTGTTGATTGCATTAACAAAATCAAATGGGCTCATGATAGGAAACCGACTTCGATTAGATTCTCTTCTTTGACAGCAAACAACTTTCCAGGAAATCTTGAACGTAGTGATTTGTCCAAGTCTTCTTTAGAAGTAGCCTGAGCCAAGAATGTTTTATTCTCTTCTTCATAAACGAAGAAGGTTTCATCGTGCTTTTCAATCACAATCCGAATATAGTTATCTGGAAGGTCATCATCTTCTTGCATCTGTTGAGCATACTCAAGAAGTTTTTGCATTTTGTGTTTTGCAATTACTTCTCTCATATGCCATCCAAACCAGATAGATAAAATCATTGCTACTAAGAGTACAAGTATATCCATATCGTCCTCACTTGAATTTACACTGAGCCATAATTTCAGTCAGTGCTGCCATAATATTTAGTTCATGGTCAGCCACAAATGCTGCTTTGTACTGATAATCAGCGAGGATTAGTACGAGTTGAGGGATACTTGCTTGGTCAATATTAGTTGATGCAGTATCATACAATTCTCGGAAGAGTGCAACTGTATCGGCATCAGAGTTCTTAGCAACCCACTTACGTGTTTCAGTGAAGTCTTTTTCTTTAAGAAGTTTTACCAAACCCTTAAATGATTCCTGAGACATGTTGACCAGAATACCAGAATCAATCTTACCTGATACTGAATATCGTTGGAGTTCATTTAGAATCCTACGATAATCTGGAAAGTGTTTTGTGATAAGTTCAGCAACAACCTTTGGGTCAAACTCAATGGACTCTTGCTTAAGAATCTGCACTGCACGTTTAAAGAATGCAGCTGCGATCTCCTGCTTGTCTTTACTTTCGATCTTGAATTCAATCACAGCACAACGACTGTGGATTGGTTCAATGATACGATTCTTAAAGTTACAAGTCAGAATGAATCGGCAGTTGTTGGCAAACTCTTCAATGAATGCACGTAGTGCTGGTTGAGTCGAGTTGGCTTGCAGGTAATCAGCTTCATCTAGGATGACAACTTTCTTGGCATCAGTTAGACTCACAGTTGATGCAAACCCTTTGATCTTAGTTCGGAGTGTATCAATACCTGATTCTTCCGAGCCGTTAATCATTAGATACTCTGCACCAATTTCATTACAAAGTGCTTTAGCAATTGTAGTTTTACCTACACCTGCAGTTCCTGCAAACAAAAAGTTAGGCAACTCTCCTTGAGCAATATACTCTCGGAAAGTTTGTTTAAGAGTTTCTGGAAGTACACAATCATCAATCTTTTGTGGGCGGTATTTCTCCACCCACAGGAACATCTCATCACGAGAATCAATCATAATATAAGTCTCTCAAAATTAAAATTCAAATGTAGAATCTGCCTCAACTGCTACGTAATAAACCAAGTCAGTGGATGGTGACTTGAAGCGAGAAATTTTCTTGCTTGAGATACTGACTGCATAATCTCCTGGAAGCATCTTCAGGTTTTCTACTTTCAAGTTTACCTTGAATGTCTTGTCAGTTGTACCGACAGATTCGCTGAACGAGTTACCAGTTGCATTCTTCTTATCACCAACAACTACAGTGATTGTGCTACCATCACCAACGATTGATACGTCGGAGGCACGAAGAACAGATGCAGTTTTGCTAATCATATTCATCATTACAGCAGACATATTGAAGTTGATTTCTGCGTCTGGGAATGTGATTGCTTTCTGTGGTGCAGTCAAGACTGATGCGTCAGCTGCATAGAATTTAATGTTAGAGCTACCCTGACGGATAGAAACATACTTGTCTTGGAAGTCCAGATCTGGATCATCGAACAAAGACATTGCACCCAAAAATTCATTTAGGTCATAGATGCCGAAGTCTGGGAAGGTTTCTGTGACAGTTACATCTGCCATCACGTTCTTCTGTCCAGAGATTGTGGCGAGTTTGCTACCGCTCTTCAAAAGAAGATTGCTGTTAATGCCAGCAAAGTTTTTAAATAGGGC
>Ga0209768_10000521_pt1 | contig 25927 bp, 22 predicted proteins | sample LauGreSBDMM110SD_3_FD_187564 | JGI IMG/M metagenome (GOLD analysis project Ga0209768, IMG submission 187564) | Freshwater lake microbial communities from Lake Michigan, USA - Sp13.BD.MM110.SD (SPAdes) (version 2) | ecosystem: Environmental > Aquatic > Freshwater > Lake | place: Lake Michigan... | reverse complement strand
TGCATTGGGTGCACTCTCAATGGTTGTATTTTTAATAGTACCAATAGATCCTGTAAATGAATTACGCTTTTGATTACCATAAGCGATTACCAAAACATCGTTTAAGTTATTTTCAGACTCTTGTAATAGGACCACATTATTGGTTTCCTTTAAAATAATCACCTTTGAAATCATATCTACCCTGCTAAATTCAACTTTTTCCCCATTGGGTATTTGAATTGAAAATGATCCATCTGCTTTTGAAATAGTGCCCTTTTTGGAATTCAAAAGTTTGATAGAAACGTTTTCCAAAGGACTATTATCCTTTGAATTCAACACTGTCCCTTTTATCAATTTTGGTTGTACAATTTTGGCGGGGGTCTGTGCCAAAACTGGATTTTGTAACAAACAAAATAATAGGCTGACACCTAAGATAATGATAGGTTTAATTTTCATATTAGATTTGGTTTAGAAATAAAGCAAAAGTTCAGTAATTATTGTAAATTATTTTTATTAACTTACAATAATGGGGTTTTAGTACAAGTTTAAGATTTACAAATTAAAAATATTTTTCAGAAATGAAAAAAGAAATTACCGAAATTTTATAAATAATTGAATTATAATGTTTTATGATTAAAAAGGGGAGGGAGGAAATAATATATTTATTACACAAATGTATTGAGAAATACCAGGGTGAAACAGGGAAAGAGGTCATTCAAAATACAAATCGTAAGAATTACGAGGGTCTTGCTATGACATTAAGCGAAATTAGCAAGGAGCTTCCATTTACGGATCAGCAATTGGGACATGATATATACCCACAGGATAAACGTGAAAAAGAGGCTAGTTATCCATTTAGAAAATATGATATTACGGGCGGTCAAATCAAAGATGCACTTATTGGTCTTGTTGCCAATCCTCGTAATTTTTTAGTAGATGCCTGTTATATTTATTTATACCAAATGGGTAGGCTGGCTTTTCTTGAAAATCCAATGGATGAAAATTTAGTCAACGTCAATACAGATGATCATAAAAATGAAGGGGGGTCACTTATAAAGGAAAACCAAGCATTAAAATTAAAATTGTACCAATTTGAAAAAAACTCGCTCAAGAGTCGCTGGAGATGGAATACAATTTTATACATCATCGGTTTCATTGTTATTGCATTGATTTGTTTCTATATTCCATCTAAAATGTATTTTGAATCCAATAATAAACTTGCAGTCTTAAAAAAAGATTTAAATATTCTTCCCTATAAAATAACATTGGATGAAAAGGAAAGGTTAGAGGGTTTGTGGATATGTTATACGGGTTCTCCTCAAGCAAGGGTATCTGATCCAGATAGGTATCAAAAAATTGTTCCTAATATTGTAGAAATAAAATATAAAAATGGCTATTTTATTTATACCAGATATGGTGCTAGCTTTAATCATACAGGATTTGCACAATTCGAAGGACCTAACATAGTTTCTATTTTTTCAAAAGTAGAAGCAAAAGATAATGAAGAGGGCAATGAAAATTTAATTGAATCCCCAAGGCACTCATTATTAGCATTAACCAATGATACCATCATTACTGCTATTTCAGCTTCCTGGAATTTTGATTATGGAAATAATAATAAAATTATAGGAATTAGAGAAGTATATAAAAAACTAGGTAATGTAAGTAATCTGAAAGAGGTAACCAATACATTAGAAAATGCAAGCTGTAAGTGTAAGATTATTAAATGGAGTGAAATGAAAGATGATAAAGTAATTAATAAAATATTTTATATAAAAAACATGTATTTAGATTCTTTATCCCATCGTTTTTTATTGCCCTTAATAAATGAAAATAGTATCATTTTTAAAGACCCCATCAATGATAGTGTGATTATAAAAAAGAAGCTTAAATGAAAATGAGCTGATATTTTTCCCGCAGATAGTATTTGAATACACTTAATAACAAACCCGCCCCGAAGTATCGGGGCGGGTTTGTTATATCATTTAAAATATCTTATCTCTTGTTAAAAAGTGATTTCGATTCTTGCGTATAAATATCTTCCATTCATTCCCAATTGCGTTACCCTACGTGAATAGTTAAATTGGTTATTGGAAGAAATACCATTATTATTAACAACGCCTCTTTGAAAAGCCGATTGAGATTCAACAAATTTATCGTAAGTAGGACTTGTTGGCACTACATCTAATCTTTTGTATGAACCCCTAGAAGCTACTAGCAAATCAGAATAGATGTCAAATAAATTATTAGCACCAGTAGAAAATCTCCAGGATTTATTTAATTTATAGCCAATACTTAAATCGGTTACAATCTTAGGGCTTAGCACCTGCACATAAAACCAGTTAGTTGTCCCACCGCCTTCAATATGTGTAACCTCTCCAAAATAAGTGTTTCTAAGAAATAAATTAAAGTCGTCTTTTTTATAAGAAAGAGATAAATACCCTTTCACTTTAGGATTACCGTCAATTAATGTTGCTTTATTAATAGGACTCATATAGGTGGACTCTCTACCTAATAATTTTTCAGAAACTTTTGTTTTGCCTAAAATTTCACGCTTTGATAAAGTAGTTGCTACTTCAAATTTCAAGCTTTGTTTTTTCGGCATCTTTAAATTATAAGCAGAAATGATATCAATACCAGAAGTTCTTAGGTCAGTTGCGTTTGCCATAAAAATTCCCCTAGCTGCATTGTTAGCTAATAAAGTGGTATATAACAACTGCGAAACGGCATCTCCTGTTGCACTACCCGTAAATGCATCGGTCAAAATAATACGATCTGTTATTTTTGTAGAATAAGCATCTACCGTTAAGCTAAATTTATTAATTTTCAAAGTGGTTCCAATGCTAGCACTATTAGAAATTTCAGGCCTTAAACTAGGGATACCTAAGGCTTGCGCAGCCTTACTGTCATTAGGTAAGGTTGCGTCGTCATAGGCAACACCTCCCTGAAATACAGTAGACGTTTTAGTTAAATATCTTTGTTGTAAAGCTGGCGCTCTAAATCCTGTACTTAGAGATCCTCTTAATGCAATGTTATCCGATAGCTTATATCGTCCAGCCACCTTTCCACTTAAATTACCGCCAAAGTCCGAATAGTTTTCATAACGACCTGCGAAGTCAAGTAATAATTTTTTAATTGGCTCCATCTCAAAATCAACATATAATGCAGTGGATGTTCTACTCTCATTTTTTGCATTGTCTGGTCTGAATCCAGGAAATACTTGCGCGCCACCTGCAGGAATCCCTGTAGTATTATCAGCTAATTTTACAGTAGTGGGCGTACCGTTTAAAACATCAGTTACACCTCCCGTTTTTCGCATATAGTTTGCCCAAGAGGCTTCTTCCCCTGATTTTTGTTGGTAATTTTCATACCTTAATTCTGCACCATAAGCAACATTTAAATTAATTGCGTTATCTAATTTTTTTGAAAAATCTATATTCGTAGTGTTTTGACGAAACAATAAAGTACCTGCATCAAATTCCGATTGGGTGCTTTTATTATTATAATATGCAGATACATTTAGTGTTTTTTCAATATTAAAATTAAAGCTGTTTTGACCGTAAGTATTACTCAAATCATAATTCCAGGTTCCCATCTTTCCCTTTAATCCTGTTCCTAAAGAAATGTCGTTAATATTAGAAGTGATTTCAGGTAAAAATCCATTTGGATAAATAGCAGGTATATTACTGTTTTGATAAGGCATACGGTAAAAACCGGTTGAATTTCCTACTCTATTACTTAAGATACTAAAGAAATAAAATTCCCCTCCTTTTTTTAAAGCCAATGCCCCGTTAATAACGCCTTGTAAATTTCGAGTGCGCGACTGACCCACCCTCATTTGAAAATAATTACGATCTACGCCAAGTGCGGTCATCAATGCATTACTGGCTGAATCACCTGATTTACGATTATCAATATCTCCTGTTCTTTCGCCAGAACGAATTGTGGGTTCTCTTTGCTCCATATTTAAAGTCACATTAATAAAACTTGCTTTTGTTTTACCAATTTGCCAGCCGTAATTTACAGATGCGTTTGTTTTTCGTCCATCCATAACACTATTATTATAATATTTAGGATCGTTTATACAAAATTGGCAAGGATAAGTTTCACCTAATTTAAAACTACCAGGAGCGGCTTGCTTGTAGGATTGATAAGTAGTCATATTTGCACCCGAACTAAATACGGCTTTTCCGGTTCCAATATTTTTATTTAATTGAATATTAATAACACCAGCAATCGCATCAGATCCATATTGCGCTGCTGCTCCATCTCTTAGTAATTCGATTTTATCTATAGAGGCAGCTGCAATGGCATTTAAATCTGTTCCTACCGAACCCCTTCCCATAGTTCCGTTTACATTCACCAATGCGGAAGTATAACGGCGCTTACCATTAATTAATACTAAGGTTTGATCAGGACCCAAGCCTCGAACAGTAGCGGGATCAACGTGGTCAGTTCCGTCAGCTACTGTTTGTGTAGTAGAATTAAAAGAGGGGGCTACATGGTTTAATATATCTGTTAAGTTGGTTTGTGGAACTTCAGAGGTTAAGGTTTTTAAATCAAATACATCTACTGGGGATACGGACTCCAGTTTAGTTCTTCCAACACTTCTTGTACCCAACACCACTACTTCATTTAAGTCGTTATTACTTACACTTAGTTGAATATCAATGGGGTTGCTGTTTTTTAAAGTATATGATTGATTTGAAAAGCCACTAAAACTAACTACAAGCATGTCTCCAATTGTTGCTTTAATTGAAAATAGACCATTCGTATTGGTCTGTGTTTTTACTTTGCTTCCCTTGATAGATATGGTAGCGCCAGATAAGGCCTTTCCTTGTTCATCTTTTACTTTACCAGTAAAATTTGCTTCCTGACCACTTGATATGAATGCAGTAGCAATCATAACCATAATCATTAAAAATTGTTTCATGTTAATGGAGTTTATTGAATAAAACTAATCAATTTAAACCATTAACAGAAAGAATTCAGAGATTAAAATTTTTCGTAAAGTGCGCGTAATTTTTCGCGCGTCATAATGCTTTCCCAATTGGACCCTAGTGCGTTTTCCCATAAAGGTTTTAAGCTTAATGAAATATTAATCATTTCATCAAATTGCGCCTCTGTAAGGTTGTCACATATACCTGTAGGTATTTGAATATTATTTTTCTCCACCATAAATTTAAATTCTTCCACACCTGCTGGATAATATTCTTCCAAATGGTTCATTACAATACAATTACCAATGCCATGTTTGGTTCCCAATAAATAGCTTAAGCCATAACTCACTGCGTGTGCAACACCTACCTGACTATAGGCAATACTCATACCACCAGCATAGGAAGCCATCATTAATTGTTCATCACTCTGCTCATCCCAACCCGTTTTTTCGACATATATTTTACGGCAAAGGTCCAATGCTTTTTCACCATAGCTTTTACTAAACTCATTTAGGTAAGTACCTTCTAAACTTTCGATACAATGTATATAACAATCCATGCCGGTATAAAAACGCTGATTGATCGGTGCATTTTTAGTTAATTCAGGATCTAATACAATTTGATTAAATGGCGTGAAGTCGGAGTTCATTCCCAATTTACGTGTTGGACCGGTCAATACTGTGGTACGACTTACTTCCGCTCCTGTACCACTTAAGGTTGGAATACCCACTTTAAAAACACCAGGTACTTTAACTAAATCCCATCCTTGATAATCGGCCGAGGATCCCGGATTGGTCATCATCAATGATACGGCTTTTGCTAAATCCATCGCCGAACCGCCGCCAATACCAATAATGCCACTTACTTCACCAAATTCAGCTTTAAGCTCCGCAGCTAATGCATCAACTTGTTTTGTTTTTGGTTCCTGTGTTACATCCACATATACAATCTTATCTTTCCCTCTTAATGGAATTCGATTAGCCAATGGCTTGCCAATAAAATAATGATCCAAGAAAAAAATCATGGGAAAATTATCCTTCCGACGAGGAGCTAAAATTTCATCTAATTGATTAAACGCGCCACGACCATAAACAACATAGTCAACTAGTTTTAAATTCTTAAACTGCATTTTTATTATTTTAATATAAGCGGATGTATCAAAGATAAACTATATAGCGGATTGAATTACTTGCTATTTTAATTAATTACCATGCATATTATAAAAGCTTGGCCGCCTTAATTAAATCGGCGGGCGTATCAATTTCAACACCCATATATTCTGTTACGACCATTTTAATGGAGACCCCGTTTTCCAGATAACGCAAACATTCAATTTTTTCAGCTGCTTCTAATGGAGACATTGGCCAGTTAGTAAAATTAAGCAATGCTTGTTTTTGAAATGCATAAACACCAATATGTTCATAATAAACTATCGGCAAATCGTTACTTCTAGAATAAGGTATCACGCTTCTTGAAAAAAACAATGCATTGTTATTTTTATCTACCGCCACTTTTACATAATTAGGATCCTGAATTAATGTGGTATCCGTTAACACCTGCATTAATGATGCTACTTGAACAGATGCATCTGAAAAAACAGCAATTACTTTTTCCAAAGGTTCTCTTTTTACAAAGGGCTCATCGCCTTGTACATTTATCACAATATCAATGTCCAAGTCCTGCACCGCTTCAGCAATTCTATCGCTACCGCTTTCATGTGAACGCTTGCTCATAATGGCTTTCCCGCCATGTTGTATAATTTCATTAAAAATAATTTCGCTATCAGTTACCACATACACTGCATCAAATAAACCAGTGGCTAGGGTATTTTCATAAGTGTGTCTAATGACCGATTTGCCGCCCAATGTTTGCATTAATTTAGCTGGAAAACGCGTAGCCGCATAACGAGCGGGAATAAAAGCACCAATTTTCATAAATGAAACTTATTTAATAATCCGTTTTAATATTTTTATTAAAAGGGATTTTTAATTGATATAATAATTCTTGGTCACGTTGGTTGTCTAAAACATCCAATCCATATTTAATTTCAGACATGGGTGTGCTATTATACGTGCCCAATAATTTATCCCAAAAGGAAAATATATTTCCATAATTACTATCTGTTTGCGGTCGCATTAAATGATGATGTATGCGATGCATATTGGGCGAAACAATAATTAAGCCAATGGTTTTATCAAACCAAGAAGGTGTATTAATATTTGCATGATTAAATTGTGAAAGCACCACACTTAAACTTTGATATAACATAACCAACCACATAGGTGTACCTAAAACAAAAACGGCCAATATCGCAAAAACGGCTCGTATGACAGATTCTCCTGGATGGTGACGATTCGCTGTGGTCGTATCCACATGGGTGTCCGCATGATGGACCATGTGAAATTTCCATAAAAATTTTACTTTATGTTCAATCATATGTACCAAATACGCCCCAATAAAATCAAGTAATAATAAACCAATTATGGCCGAAGCCATGATTGGTAAGGACAGCATATTTAAAAGTCCAAAATTATTTGCAATTGTCCAATCACTTGTTTTTACCATTAAAAGCGCAAAGCCAAAATTGATAACAATCGTTGTGAAAGTGAAAAAAATATTAATAGAAGCGTGACGCCATTTACTATATTGAAATTTAAACAAAGGAATGGCTGATTCAACCAACCAAAAAAAGGTAATCCCGCCTGCTAAAATAAGCGCGCGATGTAGGCTTGGAATACTACTAAAATAGGACTGTATGCTTTCAAACATGGGCTTCTTTTTAGACCATAAATGTAAATAAAAAACCCGATGTTCTGTGTAGATCAACGGGTTTTAAAACCTGCCCTGAGGCATATTTATAGGGAACGGATTAGCTATTTAACATGAGCGGCATCACTAGCATTAATAAATCTTCGCCAGGTGCTTGCTCTGATGGTTTAATTAAGCCTGCTTTACTTGGTGTAGATAATTCAATAAAAATATCATCTGTATCTGCGGCGCTCAACATTTCAATTAAAAACTTTGCATTAAAGGCAATTTGAATATCCTCGCCTTTGTATTCACAACTCATACGCTCATTACCCTCAAAACTAAAATCAATATCCTGCGCAGCCATTTGCAATTCATTACCAGTGATACTCAATGCAACCTGATTGGTGCTTTTATTACTAAATACATTTACACGACGTAATGCATTTTGGAAATCATGTTTATTAACCGTTAAGCGATAAGGATTGTCAGCAGGGATAACCACTTTATAGTCAGGGAACCTTGCATCAATTAAGCGACAAATTAATTGTGTTGAACCATGATCCACAAATAAGTGATTGCTATTAAAGCTCACCGTGATTGAATCTTCATTATCTGGTAATGCATTTTTTAATAAGTTCAATGGCTTTTTAGGAACAATGAAAGATGCGTTTTGTGTAGCCTTTGTATCAGTGCGCTTATATCTAACTAAGCGGTGCGCATCGGTTGCAACAAACTGAACACCCTCTTTTGATAATTCAAAAAATACGCCTGTCATTGCTGGTCTTAAATCATCGCCACTTACTGCGAATAAAGTTTTATTGATTGCGGTTAATAGTCCTGTGCTTGTCATTTTAAATCCAGTGGTATCATCGGCTGTAGGTTCTTTCGGAAAATTATCTGGATTTTCGCCCATTACCTTGTACTTACCATTATCGCTTGTAATTTCAACAGCATAATTTTTATCAATGTTAAAAGTAAGCGGTTGGTCTGCAATATTTTTTAAAGAATCAATTAAAATTTTAGCAGGAATACAAACACGACCATTCGCTTTGCTTTCCACATCCATTTGAACACGCATCACTGTTTCCAAATCGGTCGCAATAATGTTTAATTTTTTATCTTCAATCTCGAATAAAAAATCTTCTAAAATTGGTAAAACGGTATTGGTATTAATAACCCCTGCAATTTGTTGCAAGTGTTTTAAAAGAGAGGAGGAGGAGACTATAAATTTCATAATTCCTTTGTATTTATTTAACTTTTCTAACAAGACAAACCTAATGCAAAATCTTAAGATTAAAAAGCTATTTTAGCATTTGTTATTGACATTCTTATCTACAAAATGAATAAAATTAGAATTGGTAAAGAGCAGGCTATTCAAAGGATACGGCATTTTTGTGCCTACCAAGAAAGAGCACAACAGGAGGTACGCGATAAGCTGTACGAATTGGGTATGACTAAAAGTGAAGTGGAGGAGATTATATCCGATTTAATTACAGACAATTTTTTAAATGAAGAGCGATTTGCTACCCTTTTTACAGGAGGCCACTTTCGAATAAAACAATGGGGTAAAAGTAAAATTCAATATGCATTACAGCAAAAGAGAGTGAGCCCGGTGAATATTAAAAAAGCCTTAAAAACTATTGACCTGGATGACTATAATTCCACATTACTATTTTTAGCCAAAAAAAAATGGAATAGTCTTAAGGGTGATAGGGGCTTAAGTCGGATGGCCAAAACACAGGCTTTTTTATACCAACGCGGTTTTGAATCGGCCTTAATTCAGCCCATTTTACAACAACTAAATAAGGGAAAATAAATAACACACGTTTATTGTATCTTTAATACAGCATAAATCATTTTCTGTGTCGTCACTTAAGTTTACAATCATACAAACCACCCTTTCTTGGGAGGACAAGGGTGCAAACCTCGAAGCCTTAGCTAAAAAGATTATGGCCATTGCCGAGCCGACTGAAATTATTATACTTCCTGAAATGTTTACGACGGGATTTAGTATGCAGCCCGCTTTGTTTGCAGAAACCATGGAGGGACCCACCGTTCAATGGATGCGTCGTTTGGCAGAGACTAAAAAATCTATCATCACCGGATCGGTTATTATTGAAGAGAACGGCAACTATTATAATCGCTTAATTTGGATGCTGCCCAATGGGCAATTGGGCCATTATGACAAACGACATTTATTTGCTTTTGCAGGTGAACATGAATTTTATAGCGAAGGAAACAAAAGATTAATTGCAAGCGTTAAGGGTTGGAAAATTAATTTACAAATTTGTTTTGATTTGCGTTTTCCAGTTTGGGCACGCCAACAATTAGCAAACACAAGTGGAAAGGCAGATGAGGAAAATATAAATGTTCCTGACTTAGAATATGATGTATTATTGTATGTTGCCAATTGGCCGGAAAAAAGAAACCATGCTTGGAAAACCTTACTCACCGCACGTTCCATTGAAAACCAATGCTATACCATTGGCGTGAATCGTGTTGGCTTGGATGGGAAAAATATTATGCACAGTGGCGATAGTATGGTAGTGGGGCCACTGGGAGAAATTTTATATCACTGCGCTTATGAGGAAGATATATTTCATATTACATTACAAAAAGAAGAATTAATAAAAACAAGGGAGCAATTTCCTTTTTGGAAGAACGCTGATTTTTTTAATATTGAATCATAATGCAACAAATTTTATCAGTTCAAGAATTATTTACGGGAGAACATTGGATTTCAGAGGCTGTTATCGTAACTGAAAACGGAAAAGTAACGGATATCAAAAAAGAGGGATATGATCATAAAAATGCAATGCCACTCATTGTACCTGCTTTGATTGATTTACAAATTTATGGTGCCGATGAAAAATTATTATCTGAATTTCCTACAGCCGATACGATTCAAAAAATTTATGACTATTGTGTGGCCAGCGGTACCGCTTATTTTCAACCCACATTAGCAACACAAAGTTGGAAGATAATATATAAATGTATTGATGCCGTTCGCGATTATAAAGCCAATGGTGGAAAAGGTTGCATAGGCTTACATATTGAGGGGCCCTGGATTAATTCACTAAAAAGGGGGGCGCATGCAACGGAATATATTCATCAACCAACTTTAAAAGAAGCACAGGATTTATTGGACTATGGCAAAGATCATATTAGTATGATAACACTTGCGCCAGAAATAGTAGATGCACCCATTATTCATTTACTTGAAAAAAATGGCATCGTAGTTTCGGCTGGCCATAGCGACGCCACCTATGAGCAAGCTACCCATGCATTTAATAATGACATAACTGTAGCTACTCATTTATATAATGCCATGAGCGCATTGCAACATCGCGCTCCAGGAATGGTAGGCGCTATATTTAATCATAATAAAGTGGCTTGCAGTTTAGTGGCGGACGGTTTTCATGTTGATTTTAATGCAATAAAAATTGCAAAAAAAATAATGGGAGATAGATTATTTTGTATAACAGATGCGGTAACGGCAACGCATTCAGGAATATACCAACATCAAATGGCGGGCGATAAATATGAAAGTGCGGGTGTATTAAGTGGCTCTTCCTTAACCCAACTAAAATCGGTCAATAATTTAGTTAATGAAGTGGATATTGATTTAGGAGAGGCGGTTAGGATGTGTAGTTTATATCCAGCAAGGGTGATGAAGCGTTCGGAAATTACAGGAAAGATAACTGTAAATGAAAACGCCGACCTGCTTTGTTTAACTGCAGATCGACGTTTAATAAATTTGATTACTTGCTAGTGTAATTATGCTTTGTTGCCAAATGCATTCCATCCTTGTGCAGTAATATCAAAAACATTTTTTCCCTTTGTGATAATTTTAGTACCCTCTTCAGCATCACACATATACCCTATCACGCTAATTTCTTCTTGCAAAGTAATTTTATCGTAATCGGATTGCTTCATGGTAAATAATAATTCATAATCCTCTCCGCCGTTTAATGCACACACTGTTGGATCCAAACCAAACTTAAACGCTGCGGCTTTGGTATCATCATGAATAGGAATTTTATCTTCATAAATACGACATCCCAAATTGCTTTGTTTACACAAATGCAACACATCACTACTTAAGCCATCACTAATGTCCATCATGGCTGTAGGAAGTATCTCTTGTTGTTCTAGAATATCTAAAATATCTTTTCTTGCTTCTGGTCTCAATAACCTGCCAACAATATAATCTTCATTTTCAAGCGTGGGTTGTACTTTAGGATTTTCTAAAAATATTTGTTTCTCGCGTTCCATTAAAGTCAATCCCAAAAAAGCACCACCTAAATCACCCGACACGCAAATCAAATCGCCACTTTCAGCAGTGCTACGTTTTACATATTTATCTGGGCTTACTTCACCAATCGCTGTTACAGAAATAATGAATCCTTTTTGTGAAGTACTCGTATCGCCACCGATTAAATCAACACCATATAATTCACAAGCGTGATGAACACCATCATAAAATTCATTTAAGGCTTCCAAGCTAAATCGATTGCTGAAAGCAATGCTCATAGTGATTTGTGTGGGTTGTGCATTCATTGCAAAAATGTCACTTAAATTAACAATGACTGCTTTGTATCCCAAATGTTTTAAAGGCGTATACATTAAATCGAAGTGCACACCTTCAATTAATAAATCAGTTGTGATTACTGTTTGTTTTCCAAAATGATCAATCACTGCAGCATCATCCCCAATGGATAAAACGGTGGATACATTTTGAATTTCAAAATTTTCGGTAAGATGTTCTATTAAACCAAACTCCCCTAATTTTTCAATTTCTGTTCTTTCTGTTGACATAAAAAATATTAAAGTGTTCCTCCGTTAATAACCGATTGTAGTTGCTGATGAATTTTTCCGTTAGTAGCAATAATACCCGGATTGTAAGGAGTGTAATCATTTCCTTGCAAATCTGTGACTTTTCCGCCCGCTTCTTCTACAATTAAAAATCCTGCAGCACTATCCCAAGCTTGTAATTTGTGTTCATAAAAACCATCAAATCTACCTGCCGCTGTCCAACACAAATCAAGTGCAGCACTTCCTAATCGACGAACAGGAATCGCCTTGCGAATTAATTTTTCAAAAATTTGTAAAGGGCCGTTGGCGGTATCTAAATATTGATAAGGAAACCCGGTGACTAGGCAGCTCGTTAATAAATCAGACTTATCGCTTACTTGAATTTTTTTATCATTCAAGGTTGCGCCTTGTCCGCGCTCTGCAATAAACATTTCATTCATGAAGGGATTATATACTGCGCCCATAATCATTTGGCCTTTATGTTCCAAGCCAATACTTACACAACATATTGGAATACCATTAGCAAAATTAATAGTGCCATCAATGGGATCAATAATCCACTTATAATCAGAATCTTGTGGAAGCGCACCCGTTTCCTCACTTAATATAAAATGATCAGGAAAGTTTTTTTGAATTACGCTAAAAATAGCTTTTTCAGAAGCATGATCTGCCTCGGTTACCAGATCATTGATACTGGCCTTACTTGAAATGGTGAAGGATCCGTTAAAAAAGCGCCTAAGTTCAACTGCGCCTGCTTCAGTTGCTTGTAAAAGTGTATTTTTAAACATATGCAAAAGTAGGGTCGTTTACTCGAATAACATTCCTATTTTTGCGAATAATCTTTAAAATATAAAACGATTCTGTAGATGCCAATTTTCGAGATTAATTTGCCTAAATCGATTAGTAAAGCCTTGGGTATCCCCCAAAAAAGTCCAGAAAGGGCACAGCAACGTGTATTAAAAAAATTATTACGTCTCGCGCGCTATACCGCCTTTGGCCAAAAAAATAATTTTGAACAAATTTTATTAAGCAAGCATCCCGGAAAGGCCTTTCAACAAAATGTACCCTCCTATAATTACAATAAAATTTACAAGGAGTGGTGGTATCAAACCCTTGATGGAAAAGAAGATATCTGTTGGCCAGGAAAAATAAAATATTTCGCATTAAGTAGTGGGACCAGCGAGTCGGCAAGTAAATATATCCCCATCACCAATGATTTGCTTAAGGGCAATAAGGTGATCATGATCAAACAATTGCTCAGCTTATTGACGTATCAGGGAATTTCACTGAGCTCTATAGGAAGCGGAATGCTCACCTTAGGTGGCAGTACTGATTTACAAAAGGGGCCGGGTTATTATGCAGGGGACCTAAGTGGTATTACAGCTAAAAAATCACCGTTTTGGTTTCAACCTTTTTATAAACCAGGCAAAAAAATAGCAAAAGAAAAAGATTGGAATAAAAAATTGGTTGATATTGTTGAAAAGGCACCCCAGTGGGATATTGGTTTTTTGGCAGGGGTTCCTGCTTGGATTCAAATGTGTCTTGAAATGGTGATCGAAAAATACAAGGTCAAAAACATTCATGAGATTTGGCCCAACTTAACTTTTTTTGTTCACGGTGGCGTAAGCTTTGAACCTTATAAAGTAGGTTTTGAAAAGTTATTAGGAAAGCCGATTACCTATGTGGAAACCTATTTGGCTAGTGAGGGATTTTTGGCATGGCAGTACAAACAAAACGCAAAGGGTATGCGCCTTTCCTACAACCAACATATCTTTTTCGAATTTGTTCCTTTTGATGAAAATAATTTTGATGCAGAGGGAGAAATGGTTGAAAATCCAGAAGCATTAATGATACAAGAAGTAGAGGAGGGTAAGGACTATGCGTTATTGATTAGCACCAATGCGGGTGCATGGCGTTATTTAATTGGCGATACAGTGCGATTTGTTGATAAAGAAAATGCGGAAATTATCATCACCGGTAGAACCAAACATTTTTTAAATATCGTGGGTGAACACTTAAGTGTAGATAATATGAATAAGGCGATTCATTTAGTGAGTGAAGATTTTAATTTATCTATTCCTGAATATGGTGTTCGAGGTGAAAATGTAGATTCCTTATTTGGACATCATTGGTATGTAGCTTGTGATCAATTGCTAGATGGGGTTGCACTAGCAAAAGCAATTGATGAAAAATTGATTGTGCTCAACGACGATTATGCTACCGAAAGAAAAAGTGTATTAAAACAAATACGTGTAACCGTTTTAAAGGAAAATGTTTTTATGGATTTTATGCAAGCCAAGGGAAAGATAGGTGGGCAACATAAATTTCCAAGGGTATTAAAGGGGGACCTATTAAAAGATTGGGAAATTTTTATACAAAATAAATAAAATGTTAGCTCCTATAATTAAAGGGTTGTTGTTGGGGCTTATTTTAAGTATTTCCTTGGGTCCTGTAATTTTTGCCATACTAAAACAAAGTATAACAAATGGTCGAAAAGCGGGTTATATTTTTGTAGCAGGTGTTTCCACGAGTGATATTGGACTATTACTCATTGCCAATATTTTCACTGGTATTTTTTTATTGGTGTTAGATCATAAGGCTTTTATTGCCCTGGCTGGTGCAGGATTTTTGTTGTTATTGGGCTTATATACTTTGTTTTTCAAAAAGATTAAAATTGAGTCTGATGAAATGGGAGAGGAAAAGGTTTTTAGAAAAAGAGATTATCTAGGAATATATTTTTCAGGATTTTTGATGAATGCCCTAAATCCTAGTGTGTTTATATTTTGGTTTGCTTGGACTGCTGCTATTGGAGCGAGCGCGGCAGAAACAAACAATCCTGTTCAATACAAGTTCCTCGTTTTTGCAACCTGCTTGGTTTTTTTACTTTTATCTGATTTTATTAAAGTGGCCCTGGCTAGTAGGTTAAGGCCAAGTTTAACGGAGAAGAATTTGATTTGGATTAACCGAATTTCGGCTATTATTATACTTGTGTTTAGCGCAGCTTTATTTTTTGGTGCCTTAAAATATTAATAAAATATACTCGGGTGCGGTTGAATTACTTTTTTAAACGGGGCCTTTATTGTAAATTGCTATAATGAATAGAAAATCACTTCTTTTTGCCATCTGCCTTGCTTGTTTTTGTGTCAGCTTAAGCGCACAAAAGGGACGCCTATTGTTGCTTAAAGAAAGAGGAGTGACCATACGGTCCTTTTCGGTGGGTGATTACATTAATTTTCAATTTAGTAATCGACAGTGGTTAACTGGTTATGTTTCTGCAATTAAAGAAGATACGATTCAAATAAATCAATTTGCCTTACAAAGGGTCATGACGCAATTTGGCACTTATGGCGAGGACACGCTTAGACTAGGAAAAATGGTGCTCCATATTAATGAAATTATAGCTTTCTCAAAGGATAGAGGACATTATAATAGTGTCGTCACCAATGGTGCAGCTTTACAGGTAGGAGGCGCTGGATATATTTTGTTAAATGTAATTAACAGCTTAATCAATAAAGACCACATACTAGAACAAAAAAATATTCCAAAACTTATTGGTGGTGCAGTTGCGGTGGTTGCTGGAAAATTATTACGAAAAGCAAATCCAAATTACAGACCCATTGGAAAACGATTTAGCTTGGAAATTTTATAATAGCCGCTTGTGTTAAAAATAATTTACCGAATTTTTATTTATTTATTTTTGAGTTCACTTTTGTATGTAATTATCACAAAGTTGGTGGAGCCGCCCATTACGATTACTCAAATCACAAATGCATTTGGGTTAGGTTTAAAAAGAGATTATGTTTCATGGAATGAAATGTCCTATAATATTAAATTAGCAGCGCTTGCGAGCGAGGACCAATCCTTTACAGACCATAGTGGCTTTGATTGGGACGCGATTGAAAAAAGTTTGCGACCAAAAAATAAAAGAAAAAAATCTAAAATACCTATTGGTGGTGGTGCAAGTACGATTACGCAACAAACAGCGAAAAATGTTTTTTTATGGCAAGGCGGTAGATACGACAAGTATATTAGAAAAATACCTGAAGTATATTTTACATTTTTAATTGAATGGATCTGGGGTAAAAAAAGAATTTTAGAAGTGTATTTAAATGTAATTGAAACGGGGCCCGGTTGTTTTGGGGTAGAAGCGGCAGCACAACATTACTTTCATAAATCAGCAAAAAATTTAAGCCGGGCCGAGGCGGCTATGATTGTTGCCGGCTTTCCTAATCCAAAAAAGTTTACAGCTAGACCAATGACAAGAAGAGTGTCATGGCGTTATCCTCAAATTTTACGAGAGATGAATAATATTGAAGGCGATGAAGATGTACGTGCGCTTTTAAAAAAATAACCGTCGTTTTATTTTTGGAGGTTTTTATCAATAAGTGCTATTGCGTTATTGGTCCTTTCGTCTCCTATCCCAGTTACAATCCCCCAGGGGGTGTTTTGATTAATTAATAGATCCTTATAAATGTGGAATAATTCTTGTCGCGGTTTATTATCGGGATATTCGCGCATTTCATCCGCAGTCCAAGGCAGGTCTATATCGCACAATAAATAATAATCATAACTACGCGCATTTATTTGTTCTAAGATATAAGTGTGGCAGTTATCAAACACATATTCACACCAAACCTTCATAACATACATATCAGTGTCAATAACTAACTTGTTTTTTTTATTTAATAAAGCTTGCTTAGTGTAGTCGTCCTCTAATGTTAATTGCCCTTTGGCAATTGTTAATAAATCAGTGTAATTATATTTTACACCATTCTCGGTCAAGAATTGTCTTGCGTATTCAGGGCAGCTCAGCGTATTAAAATGTTTTGCCAACTGTTCACAAAGTGTTGATTTCCCAGTTGATTCGGGACCCAGTACTACAATTTTTTGCAAGGCCTTGCTCATTTTTAAATACGTTTGAAATAATATAATTAAACCACTGTGTTTATTGAATTATTTTTTGCTTTATCATTCCATGATTTTAAACCAGCAATAGCAATAACCAATAAAACTATAAACTGTACACTTGTAAAAGTATATCCTTTTATAAAGTATAATGGTATAGAGGCAATGTTGGTAATGATCCACCATATCCAGCTCTCTACTTTTTTCTTTGCCATGAGCCACATCCCAGTATAGGCTGCAGCGCTAGCAAGTGCATCCGCCCATGGAACGGCTTCGGGTGCAAATTCTTTTTTTAAGTAGGTGAGTGAAAAGAAAAGCGAAAAATAAAAGGCTAGAAAAAATAGTATTTGATAAACCCAATCGCGGGTGTTGCTTTTGGTAATTTGTAAAATTATGGTGTGCTTATTGGGGTCCACCCTTGTCCACAAATACCAACCCCATATGCTCATAAGGGTATAATATAAATTAACACTGGCCTCCCCCAATAAATGTCCTTTAAAACTAAGGTAGATATAGATGGTAGTATTGATTAGTCCGATGGGATATACTAAAATACTTTCCTTTCTGCTATACCATACGGAAACTATTCCAGCAATAACCGCAATCAACTCTAACCAAGTTGTTTGTAATAAACCGTTGTATATAGATGCTAATAAAGAGGTCATAGTTATTGTAAAATTAAAACATTTTAAGGCCGCAATTCATTATTTAGTGATGTTTAACACTGTAAATAATTTGCACTATTTCTTTTTCATTCCCGCTAGCTGTGCCTCTAGTCGGAACATTTCATCGCGCAACTTAGCCGCTTCCATAAAATCAAGTGCTTTTGCAAATTTTTCCATTTGTTTTTTGGTTTGTGCAATGGCCTTTTCAATTTGCGGTATCGTTTGATAAATACTTTCCGGATCTGCGACCATTTCAAGTTCATCCGAAGTGCGTACATTAATATTATTAAGCGTAAATCCTTTGATATCCAATACCGAAGTTTGTTGCATTACTTGTTCGATACTTTTAACGATGGTCGTTGGCGTAATGCCGTGTTGCTCATTGTATTTCGTTTGTTTTGCACGTCTGCGATTGGTTTCATCAATGGTGCGTTGCATGCTTTTGGTAATTTGATCGCCATAAAATATTACGCGACCACGTACATTACGTGCGGCACGACCAGCCGTTTGGGTAAGTGACTTTTCATTTCTTAAAAATCCTTCTTTGTCTGCATCTAATACTGCCACTAAAGAAACCTCGGGTAAATCAAGTCCCTCTCTTAATAAGTTTACTCCCACGAGTACATCAATCACGCCCAATCTTAATTCTCTTAAAATTTCAACCCGTTCAAGTGCGTCTATATCACTGTGTATGTATTTGGATTTGATTTGTATGCGTACCAAATAACGATCCATTTCCTCAGCCATTTTTTTTGTAAGGGTGGTCACTAATACGCGGTCACCCATCTCCACTTGCTTGGCTATTTCATCTAACAAATCATCTATTTGATTTTTGGTTGGTCGCACTTCAATTGGTGGATCTAATAAACCAGTTGGCCGCACTACCTGCTCTACAATTAAACCACTGGTTTTTTCTAGTTCATAATCACCAGGAGTGGCACTTAAAAAAATAGATTGTCCAATAATATTTTCAAATTCATTAAAGTTCAAAGGTCGGTTGTCAATGGCACTAGGCAATCTAAATCCATATTCAACTAAATTCATCTTTCTGCTTCTATCGCCGCCATACATGCCAGATATTTGTGGTATCGTTACATGGCTTTCATCAATGACACATAAAAAATCCTTGGGGAAATAATCTAACAAACAAAATGGTCGCGTACCTGGTTTGCGGCGATCAAAAAAGCGAGAGTAGTTTTCAATGCCGGAACAATAGCCCAACTCTCTAATCATTTCAATATCATATTCAACGCGCTCTTTAATCCTTTGCGCTTCAATATGCTTTCCTACATTTTTAAAGTATTCCACCTGCGCACGCACCTCGTCTTGAATTTCATAAATTATTTGTTGCACCATTTCCTTAGGCGCTAAGTATAAGTTCGCAGGAAAAATCGCCGCATTCTCCATTTCCTCAATTCTTTTGCCTGTCTCTATTTCAATGCTTTCGATAGATTCTATTTCATCTCCAAAAAATGTAATACGATAGCCATAATCAACATAGGGCAAACGAATATCTACGGTATCGCCTTGCACCCTAAAACCACCACGATCAAATTCGGTAACAGTTCGGTGGTATAAACTATTGACCAATGCATGTAAAAAAGCTTGTCTTGAAATCACCATTCCTTTTTCAATACGAATAATCCCATTTTCATATTCTGTAGGATTACCCATTCCATAAATACAACTCACACTGGCAACAATAATAATATCACGACGACCACTTAATAAATGCGCAGTGGCTTGAAGTCGAAGCTTATCTAATTCCTCATTGATACTTAAATCCTTTTCAATATAAACGCCCGAAGTGGGCAAATACGCTTCTGGTTGGTAATAATCGTAATAGGAAACAAAATAGCCTACGGCGTTGTTCGGAAAAAACTGTTTGAACTCGCCATATAATTGTGCAACCAATGTTTTATTGTGCGTTAATATAAGTGTAGGCCTTTGCACATTTTGAATCAAATTCGCAATGGTAAATGTTTTACCACTTCCAGTTACACCCAATAAAGTTTGATAGCGATCCCCCGCTTGCACTGCTTCGGTTAGCTGTGCAATTGCTGCAGGCTGATCACCAGAAGGTGTATAGCTAGATTGAAGTTGAAACGGCATAGGCAAATTTACACCCTATAATGCATCTAAATAGGAAGAAAATTTATTTATTGCATTTGCTACTTCGGTTATTTGCTGTTGTGTTTCAAGCCAATTTTGTTGTTCAATGGCTTCACGAACACCGGGTACTGTTTTAACACCATAACCTGTATAAAATCCTGGTGCATACAAACTATGTTTATACCATGATCGGCGAGGCAGGCCTGCTGGAAGTAACAAGGATTGTTCAGCTGAATATATTTTTGCATTAATGGCAGCTAATTTATTTGCATCCGCCCCTGCTTTTAATTGCTCTACTTTTTGTGCTGATTTTTCAAGTGTTGCTAATGCATTTAATAGTAAAGAAAAATCAACAAAAGGAACATCAGATAATAAGGTAGGTGTTGTTAATTTGGTCGTTGGATCCGCTGCAATTGTATATGCATTGTTTTTTATTAAATCATTCTCCACCTGTGCTTTTTCGCGAAGCGCATCTACATTTGAAATTAACTCGGTAATATATCCTTTGATCGTCTTATGTAATGAGGTGTAATCAAAAGGAAGTACATCTGCTTCTGATAAACGAAGCACAGCACGACCTGCTGTTTTAGCAAGGGTTACGCCATATTTAAATTCAGCATCTTTGAATCGAGCATAGTGATCATAGGAATCATAAATAGAATGATACTCGCCACCTGCGTCTTCGCCACCGTAACCAATGTTTAAGGAAGGAACGCCTATATGTTGTATGAAAGAAGAATAATCCGAACCGGACCCCATTGCGCCTAATGGATAAGCCGTTGCTTCAAAAATTTCTTTTTTTGATTTGCTCGTACCTGCATTAGTTGCACTATTCGCCTTCTGTCTTTCAAATACCGAAACCCCCGCTTGCGGATCAATAACAGATTTACTGATATCCGTTACAAAATTGGATAAAGCATGTGATCCTTGCACGCCCAAAAATCCACGACCATTTCCATCTGAATTTATATAGGCAACAGCCTTTGCTTGTAATTCAAGTGCATGATCTTCGACCCACTCCGTGGAACCCATTAAACCTGGTTCTTCAGCATCCCAAGCGCAATAGATTAATGTACGCTTTGGTTTCCATCCTTGTTTTAATAATCCTCCTATGGCAATTGCCTCCTCTAGTTCTGCAGCCATACCACTAATAGGATCACTTGCACCATTTACCCATGCATCATGGTGATTACCTCTAATAATCCACTGATCTGGATATTCTGATCCTTTAATGGTTGCAATCACATTTAATCCAGGTCTTAGTTTCCAATCGAATGCTAATTTCAAATGCACTTTTGATTTGCTTGGGCCTATATGATAGGTAATGGGCAAACCACCCGCCCAATCTTTTGGTGCCACCGGCCCTGCCATATCTTTTAATAATGGTGCTGCGTCACCGTAACTGATTGGAAGCACGGGGATTTTTAATAAGTTTTCTGCATCGTTATGATTTACTCTTGGAGCGTTTGCAGTAGATGCTATATTCGGTGTGGTAGGATCGCCTGGATAAATAACCATATCCATAATGGATCCACGTTGTACTGTTTGATCATTTTTATATGCACCAATTGGATAAACATCGCCTGCACTGTAACCATCATCCCCTGGATCAGAATAAATCAAACAACCAATCGCGCCATGCTCTTGTGCCACTTTTGGTTTTATACCTCTCCAACTACGACCATATTTGGCAATCACTATTTTTCCTTTTACATCAATGCCATACTTTGCAAGGGTTTCATAATCCTCTGGTAATCCGTAATTTACAAAAACTAAATTAGCAGTTACATCACCATCAGCGCTCCAACAATTATAAGTAGGCAATTGATCTGGTTGTCCCGATGTTGCATCTTCCTTAAAAGAGGGTTCTTTTAAAACAGCTTTAAAATTAGTTATACCACTCATTTCTAATACGCGTGTAATTGGTGTTGGAAACATTAACTGGTAGGTTTCAATTTTAGTATCCCAACCATTGTCCTTAAAAACTTTGGCAATTTCTGATGCAACAAATTTTCCACCAACTGATCCTACATGATGCGGAACAGATGATAATAGTTTTATGTTTTCTCCAACGCGTTTTGCATTAAGTTGTGCATCAAAATCAGCTTCAATTTTTAATTGCTTATCTGTATTTTTAAAACCAGTAATAGATTTTTGTGCGGACACCGAAACGGTGAATATTAATAATAGCGCAATGGGTGTAAGTATTTTTTTCATGGTAATAATTTGAGTCATTTAAAGTTATAAAGTTTTAAAAATAGCTTTTGAGTAATTAGGGCTTTTCTATGTTTCTTGATAAGTAGTGGGTATAGTCGGGAAGTTTATATTCGTATACCTCCTGCATAAATTTTGATGTGATTAAAAAATCAGCGGTCGTACGATCGCAAGCCAATGGTAGGTTCCAGGCCACCACCAATCTTAATAACGCTTTTACATCACTATCGTGTGGTTGCGCTTCCATCGGATCAAAAAAGAAAAACACCATATCAATATCACCAGATGCAATCATTGCGCCAATTTGTTGATCACCACCCAGAGGACCACTTAGGACTTTTATGATTTTGCGATCCAGTGCTTTCTCGATTAATTTGCCCGTGGTTCCGGTAGCAACTAGCTTATGTTTTGCTAGGGCTTCTTTATTGTAGGTTGCCCACTCAATTAAGTCCTTTTTTTTATTGTCGTGTGCTATTAATGCTATTTTCTTTTCTTTTTCAAAACGACGCATATGTTCTTTCATGATCTATGTATTTTAAAGTGTGCCTACTTGCTTGCAAATTTACTAATAAGTGGAATAGCGACTAAGGTAATTAATATTATTGGTAGGGGTAATGATAATTGATAAAGCATTAAAAATATAATTAGCAAAAATAGGGGATAGGTAAAAAGTAAAACAGCAAATAAAACTGAATCATAAAACACTGTATTTTTTGTTACGCGCGCGACAAAACGACGCAATGGAAAATAATAGGGTGCTTGTAGATAATAAACGGCGCGCGCAAAAGCAAATCTTAATTTGCGCGCCAATGAATTATTAGTTGGAGGAATAATAGGTGTAATGATATTTTTATTTAGTAAAGCAAACACTTCACTATTAAAATCAACACGATCCTTAGCGGTGATAATTGTTTTGGTGAAAGGGAAATCATTATACACAACATGTACATACTTACCCACTCCTCTAAAATTATCATACCCAATACCCACAACATGAATACTTGGAAATACCCCAAGCTCTTGGGTGCCCTGTAAAATTCGTGTAGTCCCCTTCTTAAAAGGTTGAAGCTCGTTGGTATTTAAACAAATGCCTTCAATAAAAATTAATACCGCTTCGCCTTTTGCTAATAAATTTTTTGAAGCTACAAATGCATACTCGTTTAAGTTCAAAAACTCTCGGCCTTCTCGCAAACGATAAACTGGAATCATATTTAAAAGCCCTAATAAATAACGATGATGCTTTTTAGTAAATACATCTCCTCTTGCTAAAAAATAAACCCTTCTGCTATATTGTGCACCAATGATAACAGCATCTAAAAAAGAGTTCGGATGATTCGCAATAATTAATAATGGGCCCTTGGTTTTTACAAGGGATTTGTTTTTAATGTAAATTTTTTTACAAAAAATATACAAAGCAGTACGAATCAATAATTTAAGCAGATAAATCAAGGAGTAAAGTTTGTATAAATATAAAAAAACCGCACCATAAATGATGCGGTTGTACTTACTAACTAACTAAAAACAAAAACGCTTGACTATTTTGAAGCAGCAGCCTCTACATTAGCGGCTATTTTAGCCCTAATCTTAGCTTCTATTTCATTGGCCATTTCTGGATTGTCATGTAATATTGTTTTTACTGAATCACGGCCCTGTCCTAGTTTGTTGGCATCATAACTAAACCAGCTTCCTGATTTTTGTATGATCTCTAATTCAACGCCCATATCAATAATTTCTCCAATCTTGCTAATTCCTTCTCCAAAAATAATTTCAAATTCAGCAGCTCTGAAAGGAGGCGCCACTTTGTTTTTAACCACTTTTACTTTTACTCTATTTCCGATGGCTTCGTCACCATCTTTAATTTGTGCCATTCTTCTAATATCTAAACGAACTGAAGCATAAAACTTTAATGCATTACCACCAGTAGTCGTTTCTGGGTTACCAAAAACAATACCAATTTTTTCACGAAGCTGATTAATGAAAATACAAATCGTGTTTGTTTTGTTAATGGTTGCAGTTAATTTTCTTAATGCCTGACTCATCAAACGCGCGTGCAGCCCCATTTTAGAGTCACCCATCTCACCTTCTAATTCACTTTTTGGAACAAGTGCTGCAACAGAATCAATTACTAATACATCAATCGCGCCTGATAATATTAAGCGATCTGCAATTTCTAAAGCCTGCTCACCATAATCTGGTTGAGATACTAATAAATTATCTACATCCACGCCTAATTTTTTTGCATAAGCGCTATCAAATGCATGTTCCGCGTCGATAATTGCACACATACCGCCTTTTTTTTGTGCTTCTGCAATTACATGAATCGCAACTGTTGTTTTACCTGAAGATTCTGGTCCGTATATTTCAACGATTCTTCCTTTTGGTAAACCACCAATGCCCAAGGCTGTATCCAAACCAATAGAACCTGTTGAAATTACTTCATGGGGTTCTTGGCTGCGCTCATTCATCATCATCACGCTTCCTTTGCCATAATCCTTATCAATTTTATCGATTGTTAATTTTAAGGCTTTTAATTTTTCTACATTTGGGTTACTCATGGTTAATCGTTTTATGTTTTCTTTAATATTTATGTAAAGATAGGGATAAACTGTTAATAAACTAAAATATTTAGTATTTTTTTACTAATTAGATTAGTTTTTTACTATTTGCAATTTAATTAATTGATTGCCAATGATTTAATTTTAACTATTTTTGCAAAAATAGTTAGCAAAACCCAATAATTGGGAAAGTTTTGCGCGTTTTGATACACTTTAGGCTATTAAAGCTCCTTTAAAAACACTTTTCGGTATTCCACTTTCATGGTTTTGGATACATGTACTTGAAAACCTAATAAACCGCTCATTTTGCGCTTTTCAGGATCCTCGTCTGTCACCTCACTCATTAATACACCATTAATATAGTGTTGCATGTGGTTGCCCCTTACGATGATATGAATATCATTCCAGTCGTTGGTTTTAATTTTAGCCTTGAGAGAATCTGCATTTCCTATTGTGCCTGTGATGGTAGGTTTAACATCGGTTTTTAAAAGGGCAATTTCACCACGCTTTGCTAAAAAGCCACGACCTCGCTCTTCATAGTTTTGTCCGGTGTAAACATTACCACCATCAATGTCCGCTTGGTATCCCTTCAATGCATATTTTATATTTGGTAGCTCCTCGCTTCTATAATTAATACCGCTATTGCCATCGGCACTGATGCGGTACTTTGCTTTTAATTCAAAATCGGCAGGTGCGCCACCGCGCCAAATTAAAAAGGTATTTGTTTTAATCGGGGTTTGTGGTGTTACCTCTCCTACTAAACTATTATCCTTCACTTTCCAAAAAGTAGTATCTGCATCCCAGCCTGCCATGGACTTGCCATTAAATATTTTAACAAAACCATCCTTCATTTGTTGCGCACTGGTTGTAAGTGTATTACCCAACAAACAAATTGCGATTAGGATTTGGAAATAATTTTTTTGATTCATTTAATTTTAAATTAATTTTTATCTGCCATTTTATTTAACACCACAATCCTTCCAACTACGCG
>Ga0209768_10000520_pt1 | contig 25938 bp, 24 predicted proteins | sample LauGreSBDMM110SD_3_FD_187564 | JGI IMG/M metagenome (GOLD analysis project Ga0209768, IMG submission 187564) | Freshwater lake microbial communities from Lake Michigan, USA - Sp13.BD.MM110.SD (SPAdes) (version 2) | ecosystem: Environmental > Aquatic > Freshwater > Lake | place: Lake Michigan... | reverse complement strand
TAGAGCCCAAGGGCATCATCGAGCCCGAGCACATGGCGCAAGCCATATTGGCCTTGCAAAAAGCAGTGCAAACCGAGGAGGCGCAGCAGGCTCAAGCGGTGGCACAAGCCCAAGACGCGGGCCATGCGCCGCCCAAGTTCGAGGCCATCAGTTTGCGCCAACGTTGCAAGCCCATCATCGACATGCTGCAACGCTGCGAAAAAGCGGGGCAAGCTATCGTCTGGGGCGTGTGAGCATGACCCATCCCTACCAAGCCTTAACCCCCTCGGTGGTGCTAGACGCACTGAGCGCACTGGGACTTGCCGTAGATGGACGATTAAGCGCACTCAGCTCCTACGAGAACCGTGTCTACTTGGTGCATTTGGATGACGACAGCACGGTGGTGGCCAAGTTTTACCGGCCTAACCGTTGGAGCGAAGCGCAGATACGCGAAGAGCATGCCTTCACCGCAGAGCTCATCGCCGAAGATATTCCGGTGGTGGGGCCCCTCACCCTGAATGGCATGCGTTTGCATGAAGCCCGAATCACACACGAAGGCATTGATGGGCATTTTTGGTTCAGCGTCAGCCCCTGCCGTGGTGGCAGAGCGCCCGAGTTGGACGACCCCGAGGTGTTGATGTGGATTGGCCGATTGATGGCACGCATGCATGTGGTGGGTGAGCGAAATGGTTTTGTTCACAGACCCACGCTCAACCTGCACACCTTCGGTGAGGCCTCACGCAACTTGCTGATGGAAAAAGAGTGGGTGGCACCCGAGGTAGCGCAGCAATGGCTGGGCTTGTGCAACCAAGCGCTTGAGATGGTGCAAGCACGCATGCCCGCGCAAATGAAAGTGCTGCGCCTACACGGAGACTGTCACCCGGGCAATATATTGTGGACGCCCGAAGGCTTGCCTGAAGCCGGCCCGCATTTTGTCGACCTAGATGACGCCCGCATGGGCCCTGCTGTGCAAGACCTGTGGATGCTGTTGCATGGCGACGAAATGGAGCGACGCCAAAAACTCGCTATCGTGCTGGAAGGCTATGAAAGCATGCGCCCGTTTGATATGCAAGAGGTGCAGTGGGTGGAGCCCCTGCGCACCCTGCGCATCATTCACTACAGCGCATGGTTGGCCAGCCGCCAAGACGACCCTGCTTTTCCCATGCACTTTCCGTGGTTTGGCACCGCCGACTATTGGCGCGGGCAGTGCGACACCTTGCGGGAACAAATTGAGTTGATGGCTTGAAGCCATTTCAATTAGGCGTTAACACCTTCAAATCTTTAAAGTACTGGCGAAAAAATCCTGCATCGGTGGTCAGCAAAGCATTGGCTTGTTGGGACGCATGGGCGCCGATTAAAAAGTCGGGTGCCACCCGCAAGCGCGGGCCTTGGTTGTGTGCATATTCGCGCATGATGCGTGCGGCCTCCATGGCGGAACGCATGTCCAAGGGGTCGTGGTCGATTTGGCAATCAGCGAGAAAATCTTGCAGGTCTTGCGCGGTGGCAAAGTAGCGACCCAACTCGGCCACCACCACCGCGCACACACAGACACTGCCTTGGGCGAGTGCAGCCTCTAAGGCGGCCTGCGCCGCTGCCGCACCCGGCGCGCCTTTGACAATATCAAACAGCACGCTGGAGTCAACCGCAGTCTTCATGGTTTTGGGGGCGCTTCTTGCCAAGGCACCGCGCGTCCACGCAGCTCGCTCAAGGCCTCGTCTCGGCTCAGCCCGTCGTCGAGAGCCTTACCTACCCAACGGCTGAGGTCTAAAGCCACCTTCTTTTCTACCACCAAGCGGTTGCCGTCCAAACTGATTTGCAATTTGCTGCCCGCTTTAAGGCCTAAGGCGTCGCGAGCTTCTTTGGGAATCACAATTTGCCCGCGCTCGGCGAGGGTGATATCTTGGGTTTCCATGGCATACCTCTCCAAAAATTAAGAGAAGTATGCTTTAGAAGGTATGAAAAAGCAAGTATGAATATGTTGATCTGGTCCAGCTTAAACCAACAGAGCATTCACCCGCTTTACATACGCAGCTGGGTCTTCGGGCATGCCGCCTTCAGCCAGCAGGGCTTGGTCAAACAAAATGTGAGCCAAATCATGGAAGTGGATTTGCCCTTCGGGCGAATCGAGCTTTTTCACCAGTGGGTGCTCGGGGTTCACCTCCAAGATGGGTTTGCTCTCGGGTGCGCTTTGTCCGGCTTGCTTCAACATGCGCGCCAGTTGCAGCGACATGCCGTCGTCTTTCACCACCAAACACGCGGGTGAGTCCACCAAACGCGAGGTGACGCGCACATCATCAGCTTTGTCTTTCAAAGCTTCTTTCAGCTTGGCCAGCAAGGGCTTGAAAGTCTCGGCAGCTTCTTCGGTGGCTTTCTTTTCTTCTTCGTCCTGCAGCTTGCCCAAATCAAACGCGCCCTTGGCAACGCTTTGCAGCGGTGTGCCGTCGAATTCATTTAAGAAGCCCAGCGCCCATTCGTCCACGCGGTCGCTCATCAGCAGCACTTCAATGCCTTTTTTGCGAAACACTTCCAGCTGTGGGCTGTTTTTGGCAGCGGCCAGGCTGTCGGCGGTGATGTAGAAAATGGCCTCTTGGGCTTCTTTCATGCGCGCTTTGTAGTCGGCAAAGCCTACGCTCACTGTGTCGGTGGTGCTGCTTGCAAAGCGCAGCAGCTTGGCAATCTTTTCTTTGTTGGCAAAGTCTTCGCCCAAACCTTCTTTCAATACCGCGCCGAAATCGGTATAAAACTGGGTGAACTTGCCGGCGTCTTTTTTGTCGTCGTCGTTGTCGTTGGCGTCAGCAGCGGGTGCGTCATGTTTGGCCAAGTCTTCCAGCATAGACAACACGCGGCGCGTGTTGCCCTCGCGTATGGCTTTCACGTCCCGGCTTTCTTGCAGCAACTCGCGACTCACATTCAGGGGCAAATCAGCAGAGTCAACCACACCCTTCACAAACCGCAGGTAGGTGGGCAGCAAGGCTTCGGCCTCGTCCATGATGAACACGCGTTTCACATACAGCTTGATGCCGCCTTTTTTGTCGCGGTTCCATAAATCGAAAGGTGCTTTGCTCGGCAGGTACAGCAGTTGGGTGTACTCGGTGCTGCCTTCCACCTTGTTGTGGCTCCAAGCCAAGGGCGGCTCAAAATCGTGGCTGATGGCCTTGTAAAACTCGGCGTGTTGCTCGGCACTGATGTCTTTCTTGGGGCGTGTCCACAAGGCCGAGGCTTTGTTGATGGTTTCCCATTCGTCGGTCACCACCATCTCGCCAGGTTGGTCGTTTTCGCCTTCTTTCCATTCCTCTTTGCGCATCAGAATGGGCAAGGCGATGTGGTCGGAATATTTGTTGATGATGGATTTAAGTTTCCAGTTGCTTAAATACTCTTCGGCGTCATCGCGCAGGTGCAAAATGATGTGGGTGCCGCGCTTGTCTTGGGCAATGCTTTGCACCTCAAACTCGCCCGTGCCGCCACTGGTCCAGCGCACGCCTTCAGTAGCAGGCGCGCCAGCACGGCGGGTTTCCACCACGATTTTGTCGGCCACGATAAAGCCCGAATAAAAGCCCACGCCAAACTGGCCAATCAGCGAGCCTTGGTCTTTGGCGTCACTTTGCTGGTCGCCGCTGAGCTTACTCATGAAGTCGCGGGTGCCGCTTTTGGCAATCGTGCCCAAGTGGTCTATGGCCTCTTGCTCGCTCATGCCAATGCCGTTGTCGCTGAGGGTCAGCGTCTTGGCGGCTTTGTCGAACGCCACTCGAATTTCCAACGTGGGCGTGTCTTCAAACAAAGCGGCGTTGTTCAGCGCTTCATAGCGCAGCTTGTCGCAAGCGTCTGAGGCGTTGGAGATCAGCTCGCGCAAAAAGATTTCTTTGTTGGAATAAAGAGAGTGGGTAACCAAATGCAACAGTTGTGCAACTTCGGCTTGGAATGCGTGTTTTTGGGTGCTCATGGAGTGGTAAAAGAAAAAGTGAAATCAAGAAAAAGCGCCAGACTTTGGATGACGCAGCATAAGTTTATATAGGGGGCGGGGGTAAGCTTTTCAAGCCCCCTAAAACACCTCACCCGCTGCCAAATACCGCCACTGGCCCACCGGCAACTGCCCCAGCAACACGCGGCCAATGCGCACCCGCTTCAAGCCCACCACGGACAGGCCTACCAGCTCGCACATGCGGCGAATTTGCCGCTTTTTTCCCTCGCGCAACACAAACCTCAGTTGCTCGGGGTTTTGCCATTCAACGACCGCCGGCTTCAAGGCTTGGCCGTCAAGTGCCAAACCGTGGCACAGCTTGGCCAGTTGTTCGGCGGGAAACAAAGCCTGCACATCGGTTTGCACCTCACCCGTTGGCAAACGCCCGTACTGCACGCGCACCAAATATTCTTTTTCCACCTGCGAATCGTCGCCAATCAACTGACGCGCTACGCGGCCGTCTTGGGTCAGTACCAACAAGCCTATTGAGTCGATGTCCAAGCGGCCGGCGGGTGCCAAGCCCATGCGTTGACGGGGCACAAAGCGGGTAGAGGCGCGGTCGTCGCGCCAGCGGTTGCCAGACTCAATCAGATTGATGGCGGGCGTGTGACCATCCTCGGCTTGGCCGCTCACATAGCCCATGGGTTTATTCAAAATGATGGTGACTTGTTTGTCTTGTTGGCCGCGTGCGAGTTTGTCTATTTCTATGCGGTCCAAGGGGCTGACTGGTTTGCCTAGTACTGCCAGCTCGCCGTTCACCTTCACCCAGCCCTTGGCAATCCAGTCGTCGGCTTCGCGACGCGAGCACAGGCCGAGTGCAGCCATGCGTTTGTTCAGTCGGGTGAGTGAGTCGTTCATGGTGTGTTGTTCATGGGGTGTCGAGTGTATGGCTGCGCAAGGCGGCGAGGTTGAGCACCCGCACGCCGCCATACGACACTTTGATCCAGCCTTGGGCCACCAAGCTTTGCAAAGCCATATTCACCCGCTGGCGCGACAAGCCCACCAAATACGCCAACTCTTGCTGGGTGATTTGCAGAACCTCGCCCACGCCGGGGAACAAAATAGGGTTGAAGAGCGCGGCCAAACTGCGGGCCACGCGTATATCGGGGTTGGTCATGCGGTCAATTTCTCGCGCTGCAATGAATTGACCCAAGCGTTCATTCAGCTGATTCATCACAAAACGGTTAAAGCCAATCGACTGCTCTAGCAGGCGGTAAAAACTGTCGACGGGCAAGCCCGCGACAACACTGGGTCTGAGCGCTTGCACGTTGTAGCGGTAAGGCTCGCGCTTGATCACCGTGCCCTCGCCAAACCAGCCGCCAGCCGACACGCCTGCATAGGTGAAGCTGTCGCCTTGATCGTTGTCCGCGCTCATTTTCAACAAGCCTTGCACCACCCCAAACCAATAGGTGGGCGCTTTGCCAATGCGACACACCCTGTCGCCGGTCAAAGCGTCGACAACAACGATTTGTGCGCTGACCCACGCTTGTTCATCGGGCTGTAAAACTTTCAGCCAAGGAATGCTGCTCAGCTCGCCGGCGTTGGGTGGGCGGCGGCGTTGGTGAAGGCTTAAATCGTTTTTCATTAAAAGAGGTATGCGCAATACATAAGGGCTTTCCCTTAATTGTCGTCGGCAAGACAAAAAAGCGTCAAAGTGACCTCTAATATACGCTCCCTGTTATGGACACGACTTTCCCCCGATTAATGCTAGACCATGCCACGCGCCGGCCCATGGCCACGGCTTTGCGCGAAAAAGAATATGGCATTTGGCAAAGCCTCTCATGGCAAGCCTTGGCCGCGATGGTCAAAGACTTGGCTTGCGGTCTTCACCTGGCCGGCTTGCAGCGCGGCGAGCATGTGATTGTGGTGGGTGCAAATCGCCCGCGCTTGTACGCCAGCATGTTGGCGGTGCAAAGCTTGGGCGCGATTGCCGTGCCGCTGTACCAAGATGCGGTAGGCACCGAATATGTCTTCCCCATCAACAACGCCGATGTGCGTTTTGCGGTGGTGGAAAACCAAGAGCAGGTCGATAAATTGCTAGAAATTCGCCCCGATTGCACGGGCTTAGCGCATATTTATTTTGACGACCCGCGAGGTTTGCGTAACTACCAGCAAGCCGGTTTGCTCAGTTTGTCGGACGTGCAAAAACAAGGCCAGCAGTTTGCCCAGCAAAGCCCAGCTTTTTTTGACAAAGAAGTGGCCAGCAACCAAGCCGATGATGTAGCGGCCATGTTTTTCACCTCAGGCACCACGGGAAACCCCAAGGGTGTGGTGCATACCCACCGCAGCTTGCTTGACCGCGCCAAAGCTGGCGCCGACTTCGATCATTTAACTGAAAACGAAGAGGTCTTGGCCTATATGCCACCGGCCTGGATTGGTCAAAATATTTTCAGCTACGCGCAGTGGTTGTGCTGCGGCTATGTGGTCAATTGCCCTGAATCAGCGGCAACGGTGAATATCGACTTGAAAGAAATTGGCCCCACCTATTACTTTGCGCCGCCGCGTGTCTTCGAGGGCATGCTCACCACGGTGATGATTCGCATGGAAGACGCAAGCGCTCCCAAGCGCGCGATGTTTGCGTACTTCATGGATGTCGCCAGGCGCTACGGTTCTGCGCGCAGAGATGGTCAATCGATTGGCCTGATGGGGCAGTTGTTGTACGGCGTGGGCAATCTGTTGGTCTATGGCTCCTTGCGCAACAACCTCGGCTTCTCGCGTGTGCGTGTGGCCTACACCGCAGGTGAGGCCATTGGCCCCGACTTGTTCAATTTTTACCGCGCCATTGGCATCAACTTAAAGCAGTTGTATGGCTCCACCGAAACCGCCGTGTTCGTGTGTTTGCAGCCCGACACCCAAGCGCGTGCTGACACCGTGGGCGTGCCTTGCGCGGGTGTGCAAATCATGGTGGCAGACAACGGCGAGGTGTTGGTCAAGTCGGCGGGTTTGCTTAAAGCCTATTACAAAAACCCCGAGGCCACCGCCGAAGTGCTGACGGCCGATGGTTGGTACAAAACCAATGACGCAGGGTTTATTGACAACCAAGGGCATTTGAAAATCATCGACCGCGTCAAAGATGTGGGGCGCATCCAAGGCGGCAGCAATGACGGCGCTATGTTTGCGCCCAAATATGTGGAAAACAAGCTGAAGTTTTTCCCGCATATCAAAGAAGTGGTGGCCTATGGCGACGGCCGCGACAAAGTGTGTGTGATGCTCAATATTGATTTTGAAGCCGTGGGCAACTGGGCCGAGCGACGCAATTTAACCTATGCGGGCTATACCGATTTGGCCCAAAAATCCGAGGTCTACCAACTCATGCTCGAGTGCGTGGAAAAGGTCAACGCCGACCTATCCTCCGACGCCTTGTTGGCCGGCAGTCAAATCAGCCGCTTCCTTGTGCTGCACAAAGAGTTGGATGCAGATGATGGCGAACTTACCCGCACCAACAAAGTACGGCGCGGCTATATCGCCGACAAATATTCGGTGCTGGTGGAGGCCTTGTACCAAGGATTGGATCAACAGTTCATTGAAACAGCGGTCAAGTTTGAAGATGGACGCAGCGGCAGTGTCAGCGCCCATTTGCGTTTGATGGATGCGCGCACCTTCGCGCCTGTGGAGCGTGCCGCATGAGCAAAGTCATTGGCGACGTGATTTTGGATGTGCACAATATTTCGCTAAGTTTTGGCGGCGTCAAAGCATTGGCCGACATCAGCTTCAATGTGCGCGAGCATGAGGTTCGCGCCATCATCGGCCCCAACGGCGCGGGCAAAAGTTCCATGCTCAATTGCATCAACGGTGTGTACACGCCCCAGCAAGGGCAAATCACTTTCCGTGGCCAAACCTTCAGTCACATGGACAGCCACCAAGTGGCGGTCATGGGCGTGGCGCGCACTTTTCAAAATCTCGCCTTGTTCAAAGGCATGAGCGTGCTGGACAACATCATGACGGGTCGCAATCTGCGCATGAAAAGCAATTTGCTGCTGCAAGCGCTGCGCTGGGGGCCGGCCGAGCGCGAAGAAATTGAGCACCGCAAAAAAGTCGAAGAAATCATCGACTTTCTGGAAATTCAACCCTACCGCAAAACCCCCGTGGGGCAGTTGCCTTATGGTTTGCAAAAGCGGGTTGATCTGGGCCGCGCTTTGGCCTTAGAGCCACAAGTGTTGCTCCTTGACGAACCCATGGCCGGCATGAATGTGGAAGAAAAGCAAGACATGTGTCGCTTCATCCTGGATGTGAATGATGAGTTTGGGACCACCGTGGTGCTGATCGAACATGACATGGGTGTGGTGATGGATATTTCAGACCGCGTGGTGGTACTGGATTACGGTAAAAAAATTGGCGACGGCACGCCGGACGAGGTGCGCCGCAACCCCGAAGTGATCAGTGCCTATTTGGGCACAGGGCATTAACAAGCATGGCATTTTTTCTTGAAACTCTGTTGGGTGGCCTGATGGCCGGCATGTTGTATTCGCTGGTCGCTTTGGGCTTTGTGTTGATTTACAAAGCGTCTGGCGTGTTCAATTTCGCGCAAGGTGCGATGGTGTTGTTTGCCGCTTTGGCGATGGCGCGTTTTGCCGAGTGGTTGCCACAGATCACCGGCCTAAGCCATCCGGTGTTGGTCAACCTGATTGCTTTCGTGCTTGCCGGTGGCGTGATGTTCATCGTGGCTTGGTTGATAGAGCGCTTGGTGTTGCGCCGCTTGGTCAACCAAGAGGGCACCACCTTGCTGATGGCCACCTTGGGCATTGCTTACTTTTTAGAAGGCTTGGGCCAATCTATTTTTGGCAACGATATATACAAAATCGACATCGGCATGCCCAAAGACCCGGTGATGGCGTTTGAGAATGTTTTTCCAGGTGGTTTGCTCATTAACCAAGAAGATTTGATCGCTGCACTCATTGCTGCCTTGTTGGTGGCCTTGTTGTCTGTGTTTTTCCAAAAAACTGGCACCGGCCGCGCCCTGCGTGCCGTGGCGGACGACCACCAAGCAGCGCAGTCGATTGGCATACCACTCAACCGCATCTGGGTCATTGTGTGGTGCGTGGCCGGCGTGGTGGCCTTGGTGGCCGGCATGATTTGGGGCAGCAAACTGGGCGTGCAGTTTTCCTTGGCCACGGTGGCTTTGCGTGCTTTGCCGGTGGTGATTTTGGGTGGCCTGACCTCGGTGCCAGGCGCCATCATTGGCGGCCTCATCATTGGGGTGGGTGAAAAACTCTCCGAAGTGTTCTTGGGCCCCTATGTGGGGGGCGGCATCGAAATTTGGTTTGCCTATGTGTTGGCATTGCTGTTCTTGCTGGTGCGGCCTCAGGGTCTCTTTGGCGAGAAGATTATTGATCGCGTCTGACTATGTTTTACAGAGAAAACGGCCAATTCAAAACCAGCTACCAAGCGGACCAGCAAATCTTCCCGATTGCGCAAGACCGGGTGTTTGTTGTCTTGTTGCTGTTGGTGGCTTTTGCCGGCGTGCCTTTCTTCGCGTCCGACTATATGTTTCGCGCCATCTTGATTCCGTTTGTCATCATGGCCATGGCGGCATTGGGCGTGAATATCTTGGTCGGTTACTGCGGGCAAATTTCTTTGGGCTCGGGGGCATTCATGGCGGTGGGTGCTTATGGCGCTTACAACTTCTTCGCCCGCGTGCCCGACATGCCGTTGTTGCCTGCTTTGTTATTGGGCGGTTTGTGCGCCACCGCGTTTGGCATTTTGTTTGGCCTGCCCAGCTTGCGTGTGCGCGGCTTGTACTTGGCCGTGGCCACCTTGGCTGCACAGTTTTTTGCTGACTGGATGTTTTTGCGGGTGAAATGGTTCACCTTGGACACACCCTCGGGCTCTGTGTCGGTATCCAACCTTCAGATATTTGGTTTCCCCTTAGACAGCGATGTCAGCAAATACCTGTTTTGTTTGTCCTTGTTGGTGGTCATTGCTTTGTTGGCCAAGAATTTGGTGCGCGGTGCCATAGGCCGTGAATGGATGGCGATTCGCGACATGGATGTGGCTGCTGCCGTTATTGGTATTCGTCCCATGTACGCCAAACTCTCGGCGTTTGCGGTCAGCTCCTTCATCATTGGCGTGGCGGGCGCATTGTGGGCATTTATTTATTTGGGCTCTTGGGAGCCGGGTGCTTTCTCGGTGGACCAGTCTTTCCGTTTGTTGTTCATGGTCATCATTGGTGGCTTGGGCTCCATCATGGGGGGGTTCTTGGGCGCTGCCTTCATCATTGTGTTGCCCATCTTCTTAAACCAGTTTTTGCCCATGCTGGCGGGTTTGGCTGGTGTTGAAATATCCACTACCGTGGTTTCGCACACCGAACTGATGATTTTTGGCGCTTTGATTGTGTGGTTTTTGATTGTGGAGCCCCACGGTTTGGCCAAGCTGTGGGCGATAGGAAAACAAAAAATGCGTGTTTGGCCTTTCCCATATTGATTTGCAATTCTCAAGGAGACGATGATGAAAACAAACAAGCGCTTACTCCCCGCCTTGCTCGCTGCTTTTGCACTGTCAGCAGCCATGCCGGTGCTGGCGCAGTCCAAAGACCAATTTGTGCCGGTACTGTCTTACCGCACTGGCCCCTATGCGCCCAATGGCACGCCATGGGCCAATGGCTTTGTTGATTATTTGAAGTTGGTCAACGTCAAAGGTGGCATCAACAACGTGAAAATTTCTTACGAAGAATGCGAAACCGGCTATGACACTGCGCGCAGCGTGGAGTGTTATGAACGCCTGAAAAGCAAGAACCCCAGCTTTGTACAACCCCTCTCCACGGGTGCCACTTTCGCCATCACCGAAAAAGCCCCTGTCGACAAAATTCCGGTGCTGACTGTGGGCTATGGCCGCAGCGAAAGCGCGGATGGTGCGGTATTCAAATGGAACTTTCCGATTGCTGGCACCTACTGGGTGGCGGCTGACACCATCTTGCAAGCCATCGCCAAAAAAGAGGGCGGTTGGGACAAGCTCAAGGGTAAGAAAATCGGTTTGGTCTATCACGACAGTCCGTTTGGCAAAGAACCTATTCCCTTGGTGCAAGAGCGCGCACGCAGCCACGGCTTTGAGTTGCAGTTGTTGCCTGTGACAGCCCCTGGTGTGGAGCAAAAAGCCACTTGGTTGCAAGTACGTCAAGCGCGTCCCGACTATGTGGTGTTGTGGGGCTGGGGCGTGATGAATTCCACCGCCATCAAGGAAGCGCAGGCCACCGGCTACCCCAGAGAAAAAATGTATGGCGTGTGGTGGGCCGGTGCAGAGCAGGACGTCAAAGACGTGGCCGACGGTGCCAAGGGCTACAACGCGGTCACGATTCAACATGGTGCCGAACCGAATGCTGATATTGTCAAAACCATGCTGGCCCAACTCCACAGCAAAGGCCAAGGCACTGGCCCCAAAGAAGAAGTGGGTCAGGTGCTGTATTTGCGCGGTGTGATGAGCGCCATGATTGGCATTGAAGGTATTCGTGCCGCACAAGAGCGTTTTGGCAAAGGCAAGGTCATGACCGGTGAGCAAGTACGTTGGGGTTTGGAAAACTTGAACCTCACCCAGGCCAAGTTGGACGCCTTGGGCTTCAAAGGCGTGATGCGACCCATCAGCACTTCCTGCATGGACCACATGGGCGCGGCTTGGACCCGCATCCACACCTGGAATGGCAAAGCATGGGAATTCACTTCCGATTGGATGCAAGCCGACGAACAAATTTTGAAGCCTTTGGTGAAAGCCACGGCCGACAAATACGCCGCCGAGAAAAAACTCAACCGTCGCACCGGCCAAGACTGCCAGTCTTGATGGTTTGAACCGGACACACGCATGAGCTCGCCCAACATTGTTTTGAATGTGAATGGCATTGAAGTCATTTACAACCACGTCATCTTGGTGCTCAAAGGCGTTTCTTTGCAAGTGCCCGAGCGCGGCATCGTCGCGCTCTTGGGCGGCAACGGCGCGGGCAAGACCACCACCTTGCGCGCTATATCTAACTTGTTGCAAGGCGAGCGTGGCGAGGTCACCAAAGGCAGCATCGAGTTGCGCGGTGAGCGCATTGAAAACCTCACGCCTGCAGATTTAGTCAAGCGTGGCGTGGTGCAGGTGATGGAAGGCCGGCATTGTTTCGCCCACCTCACGATTGAAGAAAACTTGCTCACCGGCAGCTACACGCGCCGCGACAAAGGCGAGGTGGCTGCCAACCTAGAGAAGGTTTACAACTACTTTCCGCGCTTGAAAATCCGCCGCGGCTCGCAAGCGGCTTACACCTCGGGCGGTGAGCAGCAAATGTGCGCCATTGGCCGCGCTTTGATGGCCAACCCCAGCATGGTGTTGTTAGATGAACCTTCTATGGGCTTGGCACCGCAAATCGTCGAAGAGGTGTTCAACATCGTCAAAGACTTGAACCAAAAAGAACACGTCACTTTTTTACTGGCCGAACAAAACACCCACATGGCTTTGCGCTACGCCGACTTTGGCTACATCATGGAGTCGGGGCGTATCGTCATGGACGGCGCAGCCCAAGACTTGGCCAACAACGAAGATGTCAAAGAGTTTTATTTGGGCATGGGCGGTGGCGAGCGTAAAAGCTTTAAAGATGTAAAAAGTTATAAACGCCGCAAGCGTTGGTTGGCTTAAAGGGATCAATATGACCGATTTCTACGACTCCCTCGAACAGCGCGACCCCGCTCAGCGGGAAGCAGCCTTGTTGCAGGCCTTGCCGCTGCAAATCACGCACGCACAAACCCACACCCCAGCGTGGCGGCAAATTTTGCAAGGCGTTGATGCCGCATCGGTGAACAGTCGCTCAGCTTTGGCGAAACTACCGGTCACTCGCAAATACGAGTTGTTGGCACGCCAGCAAGAACAGCGCGCCAAGAATGTGTTCGGTGGTTTTTCTGCGTTGAATTTTGGCAAGCTTATGCCGCGAGTGTTTGCCAGCCCGGGCCCGATTTACGAGCCCGAGGGCGTGGCCAAAGATTATTGGCGCATGGCGCGTGCTTTGTTTGCTGCTGGTTTTCGCTCTGGCGAATTGATTCACAACTGCTTTAGCTACCACTTCACGCCAGCCGGTTCGATGATGGAAAGCGGTGCACATGCTTTGGGTTGCAGCGTGTTTCCTGCAGGTACGGGGCAAACCGAACAGCAACTTCAAGCCTTGCTGGAACTGCGTCCCAGTGGCTACAGCGGCACGCCCAGTTTTTTAAAAATCTTGCTTGAAAAAGCGGCCGAGTCACAAATCGCCTTGCCGTTTTTAAGCAAAGCCTTGGTCAGCGGCGAGGCGTTTCCTCCTTCTTTGCGTGACTGGTTAGGCCAGCGTGGGGTGACGGCTTACCAGTGCTACGCCACCGCAGACATTGGCTTGATTGCTTTCGAGACCGCAGCGCGAGAAGGCTTGGTGTTGGACGAAGGCGTGATAGTAGAAATTGTGCGCCCGGGCAGCGGCGACCCCGTGGCCGAGGGCGAGGTGGGCGAGTTGGTGGTGACCACCCTCAACCCCGATTACCCCTTGATTCGTTTTGGCACCGGCGACTTGACAGCGGTCTTGCCAGGCATGTGCCCCACGGGGCGCACCAACCAGCGCATCAAAGGGTGGATGGGGCGCGCCGATCAAACCACCAAGGTGCGCGGCATGTTTGTGCACCCGGGTCAAGTCGATCAAGTGGTCAAGCGCTTCCCTGAAGTGCTGAAAGCGCGTTTGGTGGTCAGCGGCGAAATGGCAGACGACCAGATGCATTTGCATGTCGAAACCACGCAAGCCTCAGACAGCTTGCAAGCAGCACTGGCGCAAGCGGTGCGCGATGTCACCAAGCTGCGGTCCGAGGTTGTCTTTGTCGCCCCAGGCAGTTTGGCTAACGATGGTTTGGTGATTGCTGATGCGCGCAGTTACAAATAGTTGTTTCCTGCTGCTCTGCTTGGGCCTTGGCTCGGCATGGGCGCAAAGTTTTCCTATTAAAGATAAGGCCATCACGATTGTTGTGCCTTTCACGGCTGGCGGCCCCACAGATCGCTTGGCGCGAGACATGGCCGAGGCATTGCGTAAGCCCTTGGGCGGTGCCGCAGTGGTAGTGGAAAACGCTTTGGGTGCAGGTGGCGCTATCGCCACCCAAAAAGTAGCCCGTGCCACACCTGACGGCCACACCTTATTGATTCACCATATTGGCATGGCCACCATGCCGACCCTCATCAGAAAACCCACATTTGATGTGCTCAACGACTTCGAGTATTTGGGCATGATCCATGAAGTGCCTATGACGATTGTGGCGCGCCCCTCTTTGGAAGCCAACAACTACAAGCAACTCAGCGCATGGGTGGCTGTGCAAAAAGACAAAGTCAATTTGGGTAATGCAGGCATTGGTTCAGCTTCGCATTTGTGCGGCTTGTTGTGGCAAGCCGCCACGCGCACCGAGATGACCACCATTCAATACAAAGGTGTGTCCATGGCCATGACCGATTTATTGGGCGGGCAAATTGATTTGCTGTGCGACCAAACCACCAACACCTTGACCTACATCGAGGCACGGAAAATCAAAGCCTATGCGGTGACGGGCAACAAACGTTTAACGCAAGCGGCTTTGAAAGATTTACCCACTTTGCAAGAGATGGGCTTGAAAGGCTTTCAGGTCAGCGTGTGGCATGCGGTGTATGCGCCCAAAGGCTTGCCCGCTGAGACCAAAAACAAGTTGCATGCGGCTTTGCGCAGTGTGCTCAGCGATGCAGCCTTTGTGCAAAAACAAGAAGCACTGGGCGCGCTCATGATTGTGGACAAACGCACAGACCCGGTAGAGCATAAAAAATTTGTCGCCGCAGAAATAGCCAAGTGGGGACCCATCATCAAGGCCGCAGGCGTTTACGCAGATTAAACCCGCCAGCAACTTACTGTTTGAATCGCTTGCGAGTGAGGTGAAGCGCTGTCCACCAAGCCACGCTGGCGTACAGTGCCAACACACCCAAATGCAATAAAGCTTGATCGGGCCACTGGTCCATGAACAAGGGACGCACCAGCGCTACCGCGTGGGTCAATGGCAAACACCAGGCCACCCACTTGACCATCTCAGGCAAGGTGTCTAGCGGGAAAAACACCCCGCTTAAAAACATCATGGGGGTTAAAAACAAAGTGAAGTAGTAGGTGAAGAAGTCGTAGCCTTTGGCCAGAGCATTAAAGATCAAGGCCAAGCAACTGAAGGTGATGCCCACGCCCAACAAAATAGGCCAAGCTATCAGGAGTTTCCAAGAGTGGCTGATGTCCAAGACCAGCATCACGATCAATATGGCGGTTGCCGTGAAGATGGCTTTGAAGGCGGCCCACAGCATTTCAGCCAACAGCACATCGTCAAGGCGTACCGGCGCGTTCATGATGCCGTCCCAGGTCTTTTGTACATGCATGCGAGAAAAAGCCGAATACAGCGCCTCGAAGGTGGCGGCATTCATGGCGCTCATGCACACCGAGCCGCTGGCCAAAAACAAAATATAGGGTACTTTTTCGTCGCCTTGTTGAACGCCGCCCACCAGTGCGCCCAAGCCATAGCCAAAAGCCACCAACCACATCAAGGGCTCGGCAATATTGGCAATCAGACTGGGAATAAAGAGTTTGCGCCAGACCAAAAAATTACGCAAAAAGACAGGCCAAAACCGCAACTGCATCATCCGTCCTCTCGAATCTGTCGCCCAGTGAGTTTGAGAAACAGGTCTTCCAAATTGGCAGGGCGGTGCAGGGTGCGTAAACCCGGAATGTCCCCTAAGGCTTTTAGCAAAGGCGCCGCCGTGTCGCTGTAGAAAAACACCGTGTCGCCACTCACCTCCACCCTTTTCGCGTAGTTGCCTGCCACACAGGCGGCAATAACTTTCGGGTCGCCGCCAAACACCTCCACCACATCGGGCTCCAAGTGTTGGTTGATCAAGTCTCGCGGCTTGCCTTCGGCAATTTTCTTTCCGTGGTCCAGCACCAGCAAGCGGTCGCACAAGCGTTCGGCTTCGTCCATGAAATGGGTGGTGAGCAAAATCGACTTACCTTGTTGCAAGAGTTGCTGTAAGCGCTCCCACATCAAATGACGCGCTTGCGGGTCTAGGCCGGTGGTGGGTTCATCTAACAAAAGCACTTGCGGGTCGTTGATCAATGCTCGCGCCAAACTCAGTCGGCGTTTCATGCCGCCCGACAACTCGCTGGGCTTGGCGTCGGCTTTGTGGGTGAGCGCGGCAAACGACAGCAGCGCGGGGATACGCTGGCGTATGTCGGCGCTGGCCATACCGAAATAACGGCCATAGACCATCAGGTTTTCGCTGCAACTGAAATCGGGGTCTAGCGTATCGAATTGACTCACCACACCAAGACGCGCTTTGATGGCCAGCGTCTCTTGGGGCATGGGCATGCCAAACACGTTGATGCTGCCACTGTCGGCAGTGGTCAGGCCCAAGCACATGCGAAAGGTGGTGGTTTTGCCCGCGCCATTGGGGCCAATCACGCCCAAACATTCACCTGCTTGCAAATCGAACGATAAATCATCAACCACCGTGGTGGTGCCAAAACGTTTGAACAAGTGGGAGCAGCGTAGTTGAGGCTCAGTCATAGAAGGGTGTCGCGCAGTCAAGTGTGTATTGTGCCTTGAATGCTGGGTGATATAATTTCACCCCTTGGCCCGGTAGCTCAGTCGGTAGAGCAGAGGATTGAAAATCCTTGTGTCGGTGGTTCGATTCCGCCCCAGGCCACCATATATATCTATCAAACGGCTCTTTGGTTAACCCGTTTAGACAGTTCCTCGGCAGTCTCTTTGCGCTCGCTGTAGCGGTCGGTTAAATAGCTTGAAACCGATCGCGTCAACAGTGTGAATTTAACCAACTCTTCCATGACATCCACCACGCGATCGTAATTGGCCGAAGGCTTCATTCGATTGTTGTCGTCAAACTCTAAGAACGCTTTGGGTACAGACGATTGATTGGGAATCGTGATCATCCTCATCCATCTGCCCAACACACGCATTTGATTGAGGGCATTGAAAGACTGCGAGCCGCCGCTTACTTGTAACAAAGCCAGCGTCTTGCCTTGAGAAGGTCTTACCGCACCCATGCTCAACGGTACCCAATCTATTTGCGACTTCATCAGCCCAGTCATTGCGCCATGACGCTCGGGGCTGCTCCACACCATGCCTTCAGACCATTGCACAAGCTCTCTGAGTTCAACAACTTTGGGATGTGTTTCAGGGGCGTCATCAACCAGCGGCAACCCCTTGGGATGGAAGAAGCGTGTTTCACAGCCCATCGCCTCGGCTATTCTTTGGGCTTCTTCCGCTAACAGGCGACTAAAGGATCGTTCTCTGAGTGAGCCATATAAAAAAAGTATTTTCGGTGGATGGTTTAAGGGAGCATTCGCTTGAAGTCGGTCAAGCTCTGGTCGGTGAAAGAGTTCTTTATCGATATTAGGTAAGTCGGTCATCAGCAGAGTTTAATAAGAAGCAGGGCGTCATCACTATCCTCTAGGCATATTAAGATCAGTACACCTCACACAAGGGACACACCATGCGGCGCTTTCACCATCTTTGCTTGACCCTGACAGCGCTGTGCGCCATATCGATCAATACCTATGCGCAAACCACCGACAAGCCTTTTCCCGTGGTCAAGCCCAGCGACATCGCTTGGAAAGACGCCGGCAAGGGCGTGAAGTTCGCGGTGATCTCGGGCGACCCCTCCAAGCCCGGCCCTTACGTCATTCGAGTGATTTTTCCGCCAGGCATCATGAGCGCGCCGCACTACCACCGTGAAGACCGCTACATCACCGTGCTTCAAGGCACGTGGAAAGCCGGTACAGACGACTCTTGGGACCCGCAGGCCACACAGCCTTTAACGGCTGGCACCTATATGCAACACCCCGCAGGTGCGATTCACTATGACGGCGCAGGCACCGAAGGTGCCACTGTTCAAATCATGGGCATAGGACCCAGCAGCACCACCTTTTTGTTTCCTCAGGTGGGTGATTTTGGCGAACCACGCAAACTCAATTGAAAACCATCTTTCTTTGCGCCGCTCAGGCGCTTGTCCTTGTGCCGACTGCGCAGGCCGCTTGGGTCAGCTTGGCCAACACGCCCGAGGCGCAGGTGTTGTATGACGACGCACTCAGCAAAGAAGGCTCGCGTGTCACGGTGTGGCGCCTCACCAACTTTGCCAAGCCTTTGACCAACTTGGAAGGCAAAGAAATTTCTTCTGAAAAGGCGCGCACCACGGTGGACTGTGCAAGTGGCAAGTTAGCCAATGCCCAAGTGATGCGCTTTGCCGGCAAAGACGCCAGTGGGGAGGTGTTGAACAGCTATGAAACACCCTTGCGCTTCACCACCGTTGCCCCCGGCAGTACGGATGCTGAGTTGATACAAAAACTCTGCGCCAAGTAACGCATCTTTATCTCTCTGCCTAACTGCGTTAGATACGCGTGTGCCGCGTTAAAGGGCGGCAAGCCCATGTTGCGAGCGGTTTAGTCGGCGTAACCCGGGTTGATACGGTCAAGCACTCTGAGCATGGCGGCAAAGTACAAGCGCTCGCGCTCAGAGGCGGGATGGCGGTCAGCGGGTGCGCGTTGCAAAACCTCGGCAATCACTTCTTCGCTCAAGACTTGCAAAGGCATGCCGCTGCCCATGGCCAACAGTTGGGTTTTGCAGGCTTTCTCCAGCTTGTACAAACGCCGGTAGGCCTGCGCCACCGTGTTGCCTGTGGTCACCACGCCATGGTTTTTCAAGAACAGCACTGGCTTGTCTTGCAAGACGGCGGCCAAGCGTTGGCCTTCACTCAAGGTTTTCGCCAAACCGCTGTAATGGTTGTCGTAGGCAATGCGATTGTGGAAAAACGCCGCGGTTTGACTGGCAGGCAGCAGCCGATTGTCTTGCAGCATATTGAGTGCGGTGGCCCAAGGCTGGTGGGTGTGCAAAACCACTTGGGCGCCCGTCAAGCGGTGCAGCGGCGCATGAATACATTGGGCGGACAACTCGACCACGCCCTCGCCCTCTAAAGTTTCACCTGCTTCATTGAACACCAGCATGTCGCTGGCGCGCGCCTCGGACCAATGCTTGCCAAACGGCAGTACCAAGTAGGCATCGTCACGGCCCGGCACGGTCATGGTGAAGTGGTTGTCTATGCCTTCTTCTAAGCCGTCAAGCACAGCCAAGCGCAAAGCGCCAGCCAAATGGACTTTGGCTTGCCACACGGCATCTGTCTCAGAAGTATGCAGGGGGTGAACTGACATGGCACACGCCTTTGTAAAAGTTGCAAACGCGCCAAGGTTAGCGCATCGCCCAATTAATCGGGATCTGACCCCGATTGTTCCGATTGTTCGGCTTGCACCCGGAGCGCGAACTCGGCACGCAGGGCGCGGAGTTTTTCGCGGGGATCGTCTTTGGTGGTGGCCGTGTTGAGCGCCATTTCAGCAATAAATCGACTCGGCAGGGCGCTGACCATCTCGCGGCCCTTTTTGCGTTTGCGGCACCAACTCACCACCAAGCTGCGCTGAGCGCGGGTGATGCCCACATACATCAGGCGGCGCTCCTCCTGAATACGTGTGAGGTTCAAAGCGTCTTGTTGCAAGCTCACACCGTTCTCTTCGGGCTTGAAGGGCAACAAACCTTCGTTGACGCCGACCATGGCCACATGCGGCCACTCCAAACCTTTGGCGGCGTGCAAGGTAGAAAGAGTCACCACATCTTGGTCTTTTTCACGCTCGCTCAAGGTGGACAAGAGGGCGATGGTTTGCGCCACCTCCAACAAGGTTTTGCTCTCATTCATGAGGCTCACGCCTGCCGCGTCATCTATTTCGCCACCGCAGCGCTTGGCCATCCAGTCGATGAAATCCATCACATTGGCCCAACGCGCGGCGGCGAGTTTTTCGCTTTCCTCGCCGTCGTACAAATGCTTTTCGTAGTCCAGGTCTTTCAGCCACTGGGTAAGTAAAGCCAGCGCCGCTTCAGCGCCTTGGGTGTGGCGGGCGCGGTATTGCAAATCATTGATTTCGTTGCCAAAGGCTTGCAGGCTGTCGACCGCGCGCTGGGGCAAAGCGGCGATCAAGGAATGACTGAACACGGCTTCAAACAAACTGCAGCGGTACTGGGTGGCAAACTCGCCCAGTTTTTGCAAGGTGGTGTGGCCAATACCGCGCTTTGGGGTGGTGACGCAGCGCAAGAACGCCGGATCGTCATCGTTGTTGACCAGCAAGCGTAGCCAAGCGCACAGGTCGCGAATCTCGGCGCGATCGAAAAAGCTCTGCCCCCCTGACACCTTGTAGGGGATGGCGGCTTTACGCAAGGCTTTCTCAAGCACCCGCGACTGGTGGTTGGCGCGGTAGAGCACTGCAAAATCTTTCCAAGCGCGGAACTGGCTGACACCCTCGCCAGTGTCGTTGCCCGCGCGCAAGATTTGAATGCGCGTCACGATGCGCTCGGCCTCGTGCTCTTCGTTGTCGGCGTCTATCACCCGCACCGGCTCGCCTGCGCCCAGTTCAGAGAACAGGGTTTTGGGGAACAGCTTGGGGTTGGGGCCAATCACATTGTTGGCGGCTTGCAAAATGGCCGAAGTGGAACGGTAGTTTTGCTCCAGCTTGACCACCTTTAAGGCGGGAAAGTCTTGCGGCAAGCGCTGCAAATTATCCAAGGTGGCACCGCGCCAACCGTAGATGGACTGGTCGTCGTCGCCCACAGCGGTAAACCTGGCCCGCTCACCCACCAAGAGCTTCAACACCTCGTACTGGGTGGCGTTGGTGTCTTGGTATTCATCCACCAGTACATGGCCCATTTGCTGCTGCCACAGCGCTTGCACATCGCTGTGTTGTTGCAAGAGTTTGAGCGGCAGTCCGATCAGGTCGTCAAAGTCTACGCTTTGGTAAGCGCTCAAACGTTCTTCGTAGCGCGCCATGATGCGTGCGGTGATGCGCTCGTTGTCGTTGCTGGCTTGGGCTTGGGCCATGGCGGCGTTGAGGCCTTGGTTTTTCCACAAGCTGATGGCCCATTGCCACTGGCGAGCGGTGGCCGCGTCGGTGGTGCCGCCCGCGTCTTTCAGTATGGAGGTCACGTCGTCGGTGTCCAAAATGCTGAAATTTTTTTTCAGTCCCAGCGCTTCGCCGTTTTGCCGCAACATGCGCACACCCAAGGCGTGGAAGGTGCAAATCACCACTTTTTGGGCTTCACGCCCCACCAATTGCTTGGCGCGTTCGCGCATTTCAGCAGCGGCTTTGTTGGTGAAGGTGATGGCGGCGATGCGCTCAGGTTCTAGCCCCAGTTGAATCAGATGTCCAATTTTGTGGGTGATGACGCGGGTTTTGCCCGAGCCCGCGCCGGCCAGTACCAGGCAAGGACCGTTGACATGCTGGACCGCTTCGAGTTGGGGGAGATTCAGGTCCGATGACATGCAGGTGACAATCATCCCACATGCTTTCCATCTTGGGTGTCACCTTTCCCTTTTTCGCCTTGGTGTTCGCTGGCTACTTGGCAGCCAAGCGGGGCTGGCTGCCCTTGGCCGCCATTCCTGGGCTTAACGGCTTTGTGCTGTATTTCGCCCTGCCCAGCATGCTGTTTCGCTTCGGTGCGAACACACCCATGGCGCAACTGCTTGATGGCTCGGTGGCTTTGCTCTACGCCCTCAGCGCCAGCGTGATGGTGTTGTTGGGTATGTGGGTGCTTAGACGCCAGCACAACTGGAACGAGTCGGCCTTTGGCTCCATGGCCGTGTCCTTTCCCAACACCGGTTACATGGGCTTGCCTTTGTTGCTAAGCCTGTTTGGCCCCGCTGCTGTGGGGCCGGCCATCCTCACCATCGTGGTCGATTTGTTTTTCACCAGCTCGGTGTGCATTGCCTTGTCGCGCTTAGATCAAGCGCAAACCCATGGCGCCAGACGCGCGCTGATGCAGGCTCTTAAAAGCGTTTTCAGTATTCCGCTCACCTGGGCCATAGGCTTGGGTGCTTTGGTGTCGGCCAACGCCTGGGTTTTGCCCGAGATGCTGACCCAAACCGTGGGCTTGATGGCGGGTGCGGCGGCCCCCGTGGCCTTGTTCACCATAGGCGCTTTGCTGGCGCGCCCCGTGCCGGCGGCGGCGTTGGGTTGGTGGCACTGGCAGCGCGGTGGCGTGGATGTTTTGCTGGTGGTGTTGAAGCTGGTGGTGCACCCGCTGTGGGTGGCCGGTTTGGGTTGGGGCTTGATTCAATGGGGCTTGCCCCTCACACCCACCGCTTTGATGGCTGTGGTGCTGGTCGCCGCTTTGCCCAGCGCCAGCAACACCGCCTTGCTGGCCGAGCGCTTTGGCGCAGACAGCACGCGCATCACGCGGGTGATCTTGCTCTCCACCGCTTTGGCCTTTCCCAGTTTTTCAGCTTGGGTGGCTTGGTATAAATCTTAAGCCAGCCACGCTTTAAATTGCCAGCGGATCCACATCGATGGCCCAGCGCAACACCGCTTTGTGCTGTGTGCGAAGTTGCTGCAAATCGTCTTGCCACGCCGATAAAAATTGTTGCAGGTGTTTGCGTGATTGGCTCTCCACCAGCATTTGCGCGCGTTCCACATCGGCCACGCGCTGCATGCTCATGGGCACTGCGGGGTAGACGCTCAAACCCCCACCTGCGGCGGGCAAGCGGGTTTCGCCCAAAGCTTTGGCGGCATTCAAAAAATCTTGCGCGGCGGTTTGTGTGCGCGCTTCAGCGCGCAGCAGCGCTTGAAAACTAAAGGGCGGCAGGCCCGCTTGCTCGCGCTCTTGGAGCTGTTGAGCGGCAAACCCCGCAAAATCGTGGCGCTTTAAAAACTCAAACACAGGATGGGCGGGGTGAAAGCTTTGCACCCACATCTCACAGGCTTGAATATTGCTCATTTGGGCGTCGCGCCCGGCGCGACCCGCGGCTTGCAAGAGCAGTGAAAACAGCCGCTCGGGGGCCCGAAAGTCGGCAGAAAACAAAGCGCCATCGGGGTTGAGAGCGGCCACCAAAGTCATGCGGCGAAAGTCATGGCCTTTGGCCACCATTTGCGTGCCCACCAACACGTCTACCTCACCCTCATGCACCTCAGCCAGTTGCCGCACCAATTCACCTTTGAGGCGTGTGCTGTCCGCGTCTATGCGCGCCACGCGCAGCGGCGAGCCGTCAGGGCGCTTCAAGTCGGCCAGTAATTCGGCCAGCAGCTCTTCAACTTTTTCCGTGCCGTGGCCCATCACCCCTATGTCTTGGTTGCCACAAGCAGGGCAAGCACGCGGCACGCTTTGCGTGAGGCTGCAGTGGTGGCAGCGCAGGGTACGGTCGCCTTTGTGAAACACGCGGTAAGCGCTGCAATGCGGGCATTCGCTTTTCCAACCGCACTCGGCGCAATGCAAGACCGGCGCATAGCCACGCCGATTCAACAACACCAGCACCTGCTCTTGCCTGCCCAGTCGCTCGCGCATGGCGCTGAGTAGCGGCGCGGAGATCAAGGTCTTGCGGGGCTGGTTGTTCATATCCACCCGCCTGAGCAAGGGCAGGGCGCTGTCGCCCACCCGCGAGGGCATGGACAAGCGGGTGTAGCGCGGCGCGGGCTGACCCGCCACCGCCGCTCGGCTGTGGTGCCAGCTCTCTAGCGAGGGCGTGGCCGAGCCCAGCAGCACCTGCGCGCCTTCGAGTTGGCCGCGGTAGACAGCCAAGTCGCGGGCCGAATAGCGAGCCCCCTCTTGTTGCTTGTAACTGGGGTCATGCTCTTCATCAACCACGATCAGCGCCAAACTGGGCATCGAAGCCAATACTGCCAACCGTGTGCCCAGCACAATGCGCGCCGTGCCCAGATGCGCAGCCAACCAACTGTTGAGGCGCTGCGCAGGCGTCATGCCGCTGTGCATGGCCACGATAGCGTTGTCGCCCAAATGGGCAAAGCGTTGCCTCACCCGCGCTTCCAACTGGGGTGTGAGGTTGATCTCTGGCACCAACAGCAAGACTTGGGCTTGGGGCGATTCTTCCAGCAGCAAGGCCGCACGTCGCAAATACACCTCGGTTTTGCCGCTTCCCGTGCTGCCATGCAGCAAAAATGGGCCAAGCTGCTGGGCCAGTTGTGCCAAGACCTGGGCTTGCTCTGGCGTGAGCACGGGCACATTCGTTTTTTCCACATGCGCAGGCGCCGCCGGCTTGAGGCGGGCGAGCTTGCGCTCAAACTGCAGGGCGCTCAGATCGCGCAAGGACGGCGGTAAACAGGCCATGGCAAATTCACCTGCACTGCGCTGGTAGTAATGGGCGGCAAAGCCAATCAGCTTTAACCAGTTAGCTGATAAGGCTGGAATACCCGTCAAAACCGAGTGAATGGCTTTCAAGGGGTGTAGCGAGGACAGGGATGGCGCGTTTGCAGTGGGGGGCCAGACCAAACCCAGTGTGTCGCGTTGACCCAAGGGCACGCGCACCAAACAGCCGGGCTGTACATCGCTATCGGTTTCATAAGTCAAGGGCCCAGACAAACGGCTGTAAGCCGGTGTGGGCACCAAAACTGAAATTTCCCGCCGCATGTCAAGCCCTCATTTGCATCGTCAAATTGAGACAAATCTTCATAAAGCCTGCTAAGTCCTTGATTGACAAGGGGCTTTGGCACTCATCCCAAATTTCTGTGGATAACTTTGTTGACAGTTTGTCATTCAACTGTCTCAAGCCCGAAGAATCAAGGCTTTGAACACAATGCACGAAAAATTGGCAGCCCATAGAATCTATATAAATCAATTACTTAGCTAAAAACTGAAGCCTATTAAAATATTTTTCAGATGTAAGTCCTTAGTTATTCAGTCGGCGAAAATTTGTGCATAACTGAGTTTGCGTGGGTAAAACTTTTTTTTGCAATTGGCTTTTCAGGCGGTTTGGCGCAGCTTTTTGGAGTGGCTGTGCACCGCTTCGACCAAGGCGCTGACATGCTCGGGCGGGGTGAATTGGCTGATGCCGTGACCGAGGTTGAAGATGTGGGTTGGGCCGTGGTTGAGCGGGTCTGTGTGGGGCTTGCCAAAGCTGTCGAGCACATGGCGCACTTGGGCGGCAATCGCTTCGGGCGGCGCAAACAGCACGTTCGGGTCGATATTGCCTTGCAAGGCTTTGCCTGGCCCGCCCACTTGGCCACCCACCATGGCGCGGGCACGCGCCAGGTTCACCGTCCAATCGAGGCCCAGCACTTCGCAGTCCAGGCTGGCCATTTGGTCCAACCACAAACCGCCGCCTTTGGTGAACACCAAGCGGGGAATGGGCACGCCGTCCTGCTCGCGTTTGAGCTGTGCCAGCACGCGCCGGGTGTAGGCCAGGCTGAACTCTTGGAAGGCGCCATCGGCCAGCACCCCGCCCCAGCTGTCAAACACCATCACCGCCTGGGCGCCGGCTTCGATTTGCGTATTCAAATACAAAGCCACGGCATCGGCGTTGATGGCCAAGATGCGGTGCATCAGGTCCGGGCGGCTGTACATCAGGCTTTTCACCAGCCGGTAGTCGTCCGAGCCACCGCCTTCGACCATATAACAGGCCAAGGTCCAAGGGCTGCCGGAAAAACCAATCAGCGGCACCCGGCCATTAAGCGCTTTGCGGATGCTGGTGACTGCATCAAACACATATTGCAGCTTGTGCATATCGGGCACGGCCAGCGCATCGACGGCGGCTTCATCGCGCACCACCTTGGCAAACTTAGGTCCTTCGCCCATCGCAAACGACAGGCCCAAGCCCATGGCGTCGGGCACGGTGAGGATGTCTGAGAACAAGATGGACGCGTCCAGCGGATAGCGGTCCAGTGGCTGCAAAGTCACCTCGGTGGCGTAGTCCACGTTGGTGGCCAGCCCCATGAAGCTGCCCGCCTTGGCACGCGTGGCGCAGTACTCTGGCAAATAGCGACCCGCTTGGCGCATCAGCCAAACAGGGGTGTGGTCGGTGGCTTGGCGCCAGCAGGCGCGGATGAAGGTGTCGTTTAAAAGTGTAGCGTTCATAAAGCTGATTGTGGCAGGGGAATGAGGGACAAGGCTTGGCGCATCAAGTCAGGACTGAGCACCTCAGACAGCACTTGGGCGGGCTGGCCGGGCGACTGCAGCACATACACCGGCACACCGCTGCGCCCC
>Ga0209768_10000519_pt1 | contig 25938 bp, 23 predicted proteins | sample LauGreSBDMM110SD_3_FD_187564 | JGI IMG/M metagenome (GOLD analysis project Ga0209768, IMG submission 187564) | Freshwater lake microbial communities from Lake Michigan, USA - Sp13.BD.MM110.SD (SPAdes) (version 2) | ecosystem: Environmental > Aquatic > Freshwater > Lake | place: Lake Michigan... | reverse complement strand
GTTCTTCTGCTGCATCTACGTTTTCTGAGATCACAGCGGGGACGGGAAGTTCTTCTACTGCATCTACGTTTTCTGAGATCACAGCAGGAACGGGGAGTTCTTCTGCTGCATCTACGTTTTCTGAGATCACAGCAGGAACGGGGAGTTCTTCTGCTGCATCTACGTTTTCTGAGATCACAGCAGGAACGGGGAGTTCTTCTACTGCATCTACGTTTTCTGAGATCACAGCGGGGACGGGAAGTTCTTCTACTGCATCTACGTTTTCTGAGATCACATCGGGAACGGGGAGTTCTTCTGCCGCATCTACGTTTTCTGAGATCACAGCGGGGACGGGAAGTTCTTCTGCCGCATCTACGTTTTCTGAGATCACAGCGGGGACGGGAAGTTCTTCTGCCGCATCTACGTTTTCATTCATAACATGGACATGAACGGTATTATCCGTCAAATCCCCTAAACTTATTCGATTAGCGTCTTCTGAACTAACCGTGGTAATTTCGGGCCGCGATTCTTCTTTTGCGTCTTGATCCATACACATATACATATATGTGTATATATGTATGGATCAAATTTGTTTGAAATGCTATCTATCCTCCATATCTAGATATTTCCATACACTGTTCTATAAACTCGTCATCAGTCAACTTTACCGGCTCTTCGTATTTACCTCGCAACAGTTCCACGACAATATTTGTTAGATCTTCATATGATGCTTCTAATCGCAATTTTTCACCCGTTCTCATGTTATACACCCTTACCTGTCTTGGACTTTCTGGATGTAATACGCACCATAACCAAGCATACACAACTACCTGCATCCTATGTTCAAATGTTATCTTGCTCGTGCACTTTAATTCCCATAATGTCGTATCCGATACAAAATCCGCTCGTGCACAAAATCGGAATCGCTTCTCATAACTAAAGTATGGATATAACGCCACATCGATTAGAGAATGTTCCGTCTCTTGAACATAATGGACCAATAACTTCTCGACTTCTCCCCTCTTACCATCACATCGATTAAACTCATGTCCAAGATGCTCACTCAACCGAACCACACATTTATCTCTCAATTCTGGAGTTATCCATGTATACTCGTCGCGACGTATCTGTTTTAGCTTGGAATACAGTTTCTCCTGCATAGCCACGCACACATTCGCCAAGAATAGGTAATCACCCGGCGTCTCACACTTTTCCGGCAACTCTTCTGCAATTCTTTTCAAATAGTGGTAACTATTTTCTCGGATTTCTTGGACTTGTTGTCGTATCAACCCACGTAATACGTCCGCTCCATCAGTAGTTGTCCCCTGTATTATATCATAATACATCGCGGGAAGGGCTATTCCGTTCAAATCACTCACCTCCTCGAACAACGAACTCCTCGTCTGCACTATTCTTGGGATATCAAACTCCATATCTTGTGTTGGTACAACCTCTTGAATAAATATCCTGTCCAAGATTGGCGTAACATATTCTATCACCGATTCAGGCACAAATTTTATCAAATCTGTCGGCGTTACGTGATATGTCGGAATGATGACTATCCCCACCTCTTCCGCATCTTGGACACGATCGTGAAATATACTCTGAGGCATCCCTTTGAAATCGATATAATCACTATTTTTCATATCGTGTTGTCCACGTTTCAAAAATTCCAATGGTCGTGAACTGTCGTTTTCCAATAAATACAACCCATGTGTTGCACGAGTGCATGCGACATACAACGTATTTGGACATATGTCCTTGGGAATATTACGAGCCGTGTAAAAATAACCTTGATCAAATCCAACCACAAAAACGTATTTCCGTTGTCTCCCCTTTACCGTATGAAACGTCGAAAATACTACCTTTCCGTCGATTACGCGCTCGTCCATCACATCTGTCTCCATCATTGGGACGTGACATGGTATATCTGCCTCCGTCAACACATTCTCCATGTGCCGAATATTACTATTCGCACCCTTTACCGACCCGCCCAAGACGAAAATGTCCGATGGGCTCTCTCCTTCCGCCAATAATCGCTGTATTTGGTATACAACGATCCGCTCAATCTGATATCTTGGTCGTCGGATATACACCACCGGTGAACCATCACGGCATGCGACCAAGCGTTCGTCACCCAACATATCGTTATTCACAAACTTCGCCATCTGGTTGGTAACCCGATATGATGTTTTTAACGAACATTGTGCGAACGATTGCGATAATAAATGCTGAAATCCCGCCCATATATTTGCCGCCTTGGTCAAAAACCGGATATCAGCACCCTTAAATTCATACAAACCCTGCATATAATCTCCCAAAACCAACAACTGAAACTTGTGTCCACCACCTGCAACCAGTGGATTGTCCAAGCTGCACATATCATTCGCCATTTTAACGATTAATTCGAAGTATAACATGGTCATATCTTGGCTTTCATCAATTACCACAATATCGACTAATGGTATGGGTCTGCGTGGAGACATTTGTGCGCGGGTAATTTGTCGAATTCCCGTATCCGTATGTGCCGCGTCCGAATAATGTTTTACTGCAAAACTATGATATGTGTGAACTTCCAAGTTTCCAAGACCCATCTCGCGAACCTTTTCCTTGATTTCATGTCTCAACATGGAATTATACGTAAATTGTCGTATGCGCTTACCAGTTAACTCTTTTGCTACCGATAAAATAGTCGTCGATTTTCCAGATCCGGCACATGCGTCTACTATTACATTCGAATCTGCGCGAATATGATCCAATACAGTGCGCTGTTCTTGGCTCATTTGATGCATTATAAGATACATATAATGCATCATATAAAGTTTATATCCATTCACTCAATTCTATTATGCCGCGATTATTCGATTCTTTCTCGTATCGCGCACCTGCTTAGCAAACTTGCGGTTGTTTTGAATTCCTCGAAGCAGGCGCAACTGCCTGGTCGCACGAGCCTTTGTCGTGCACTTCGCCATCACTCGCCGACTTTTTGTGTTTCTTACTCGATAACAACTCTTGTTAGGAACCTTTCTCAAAGAATACGGCATTAATACTATACCGTTATAAATTATAAATCTGCTTCATTGTTAGACAAAACGAATAATCCGCATTGTTCATGTCCAAGATTCGTCCATAATCATCATATACACGAATTCGTAAACGCGTGATATCGACTGGACCAAAATATTCGCGAGGTTCCGTCACAATACTTCGTGTGGTGTCGTTTATCACTCTAAAGTAATCATCATTCACTGTAATTCGCGCAATGATGTCTGACCCAGTTATCGTTTTTGACGTCGCCGATATGAATCCATTGGTAACATTCTGATTGAAATCTTCAATAGCTAAATATACGTAATTGATAGGAGAAGGGTTTATCACACCCTCCGATGTATATGATATCCCACCAGTATACGTGCTATTTGTAAAACCCAACACATATCCGGCACGCATGGTTACCGATGTTGATGTATACTCCTCACCCGAACTATTCCGATTGAAATATAAGTTAATGGTGAACGTTGCTGGACTTAACCTGTTTATAGTCACCTTGCCTGTTATCGAATTATACTCAAACTCAATTAAATGGAACGCCGGAATTGCAGATGCTAACAATATAGCATTGATCGCAGCAATTAACTCGGAATTGCTATAATTGCCGTCTGGAATGGTGATCACCTGTGTATACGTATCTGACCCGCTAATAACCTCGATTGTGAATATATTATTTCCGTAACATTGCGATATACCGTAAAATGCGACTGGGAATTCGATCGATGTAAGTTGCATAGAAGCGATCTTGGACAATTTCGTGGGCAGATTTAATGTAAAATCGTTACTCTTTGTTGTCGACCAATTATCGCGAAACTTGGTATCGATAGTCAAACTTCTAGTCAGAATACGATTATTCAATGGATTCAGATCACCCTTGTAGATCGAGCTTGGGTCGGAATACACGTATTGCGCGGAGGGATGTCGAACTAATTCGGCCTTACGCGTGATCAATTGTTGCTGCTGCAGTGGCGGATAATCGATAGAGGTCTCTTGAATTAGCGGTTTTATTGGTTCAAGTGGTTGTATTGTGCCCCGCTCATGTAAACGTTGTGTTGCAGATTGAATAAATTCAATAAATTTGCGTTTCAGTTCCGGTGGAAACTGCCTATCGCCCATTAACTCGGTTCGAACTTCATATACCTGTCGCGCGACGTCCTCTGCTGTGTAATTGGGTATTTCATTTAACCTAAAAAAATACTCGATATCCTTAGTAGAATAATTTGTGATTTCTAAATCAATCTCATCCATTTTAAAAGTTGGTATATGTTACGTGCCGATTATTTTCCACCATTTTCAATGCAATTAAAGCAAAATGTAAATGTACGACATTGTATAAAACGAGGTGGTCAGTGTTAACGAAAATCCATAAGTTTTTATTATTTGATCGATATGTTCATCATATAAATCAAACTTCTTCGACTACCGCTTCTTGAGTTTACTCGACTTCCTTCGACCAACATCGCTTGATTTGTGTTTTTTGGTCTTGGCGCCGACCAACTTTAGAATATTCGGAACATCCTTTAATATCAGATCGACGATTGTTTGGTAAAAGTTGCGAAATTCACCCCGCCGCTGTTTCATCGTTTCCGGCGTAAACCATTGAATTTCAATCTTCTCAAATAATTTGCTATCATTCAAATAATTATTGTCCATATTATCCCACAAAAAACGGTGATTTAAATTGTAATATTTGGGTAAATTCTCATCATAGTCGATTAAAAACATATGAACGGTATACGATTTTTCGGTTAGTGTATATGCGATACCGCCATTCTTGGTAATTAATTCCTCAAGTTCTTCTTTATTACCAAAAAAACCCGTTAACTCCTCCGATCCCTCCCGCAGGGCGGCATTAAATGGGGTCTCGCCTGCATTTACTCCTCCACCGAAATCGGAAAACCCCTTCGCACTATCCTCCATGGGATTCTCCTTCCCGAACAGAAAGTGCAATTTACCCTTATGCAATGCAACCGGCAATATACTTCCTGCTACCATAATGTTATACTATATGCAGAAAGTAAACTCATTGGACCATGATTCGGTGAATATATTGGTATTTTACCCACCTTTATCGGTCAATACTTATAGTTATTTTGTATAGAAATAATAAAGATATGAAGGTCGCACTCTGTTTCTGGGGGTTGACCAGAAGTCTCAAATTTACCATAGACAGTATACGAGAATATATATTGAAACCTCTTGATGATAACAACATCGAATACACCATATTTATGCATACATATTCCATGTCGTCTAAATATTACAATCCACGTGCAGGTGAGGAAAACGTAAAGCTCGACTTCAACGAACATCACCTCATATCCCCCGATTTTTTTAAGATAGAAGACCAAGATGCGATCAAAGAACAAATACAAATTAAAAAATACAGGTCACTCCCCGACCCATGGAATACAAATTACATATGCCTTGATAACTTTATTTGCGCCATGTATTCCAAGAAACAACTGGGGATAATGGTAAAAGAAAGCAATATACAGTTTGATTACATTCTATATTTACGTCCGGACGTTCGATACCTAACGCCACTCGACCAACGATATTTTCACGTTACTCATCAAAACACAATATGCACACCCAATTTTCACCTTTTTCCGAACCTAAACGACCGGCTCGCCATTATTACCTCTAGCAATCTGAAAACTTATAGCGAAATGTTCGACGAAATGTATGAATATAGCCGTATATACCCCTTACATTCGGAGAGATTTCAATACAATATAATTACACGTCGGTTTCGATGGAAGGTCCAATATATACCAATTCATTTTAACCGCGTTCGTGCAGATGGTCGAGAGGAGCCAGATATGCGACAATATTACAAAAAATTACAGCAAATATCGGGTGGCGATAATAACCGAAGACATAATTCGAATAACGCTAACGGAGACCAGTCCCTCGCCTTCATCAAAGGATCTTCAAACACTCATTCAGCCATACATACGGTGTTTAATGACCAAAAATATAAACATTCTCAACCGCACATGCAATCTTCGACGCAACAACCCTTCGCATTGAACTCAAAAGATCCGGGTCGAACTCCTTCGACAATGCTTCGCATGTCTCCGGAGTTCACTCGGGAAACTTCGGCTAACGCCTACGTTTCCCTACAAACTCCACCGACCACGATTAGCACAGCTCCGGAGTTCACTTGCGAAACTTCGGTTAGTGCCTCCGTCTGCGTCAAATCAAGCGATATAAACAAACGACCAGTTCAACCTATTTTTCGCAGTCGCAAATCTAGAGAACAATCCTCTTAATTGTTGGATCAACATACTCCTCCTCACTCAACTCACTATATGCATATTGTTTAAACACATTGGTTGATTCTACACCCCTTCGGCTATCACCCCCAGTGTTTAATACTAAACCGGCGCTTAAACTTGTGTTTTCTTCAAGAACATAATCCTGCTTCAGCATTCTACTGTAAAATTCGATCACGCGCTCATTCGCACGAACCTTTTCGGCATGAAACGCGGTCAAATATAATCCGTCCAAAGACTCCACTCTAGATAACGCTACGTATGTTTGCCCATATTCGAAAATCTGACCACCCACATCAATGCTCGCCATAGGTAGTGTTGCGCCCTGTATTTTATGAATGGTCATTGCCCATGATAAACTTAGCGGTATTTGTCCAACTGCGATGGTCGGATATTCGTCTGATTGAATATAATGCATGTAAATTGTTCGCTCCACTCCATTTGTGAATTTTACAATGGGGAAATGGCCCTTCGATGTTTCAATTATATTGGTCACAGTTCCTTGCGATCCATTACATATTCCCTGATCCATATCCAAATTCACCGTGCACATAACGACCGCACCCACTTTTAATGCGAAGCACTCCTGAAAAGAAGAAGTATTCATCAATTGCGCCAATTCAAACTCGGTTTCTGAAGGAGTCAACGACCTTCCTCGCTCCAATTGTGCGATAGATAGCGGCGTATTTGCTTCAAGAAATGTTTTACACGACGTCTTTTTTACACATTCGAATGACTTCTCTTCGCCACCCAATTTTGAATACATCAAATTATTTAAATAATCAGCTTTTGCACGCACGGGATACAACTTTGGCGGAACACATCCATTGTATTTGGTTGAATCATATTCGCGCTTCACATACCCGTTCAATGTCCGAATACTCTCTTCAGATAAGGTAGCTGTTCGAATCTGCGACAATATTTCCCGATATAACGGGTCAACTTGTCGAAAAACGGTCAACAATTCAATGTGATTTCTGGCGGGAAATACACGATTCCATAAAGGGCTCTCGAAACAAAACCGATCCGTGTCTGGATCGCCGGCGGTTCCTACCGGCGGTAATTGATAGAAGTCTCCCACAAATACAATTTGTAGGCCTCCAAACGGACTATTGTTCCCCCTTGCGGAGCGTGCGATTTCATCCAATACCTCGAACATTTTTACGGACATCATACTCACTTCGTCCACAATCAATACGCGTGCTTTTCGCCAAGCCGACTTCGCCGCCTTTGTTCGTAACGCATTAGACACGATCGATTGATTCGATCCGCGACACAAACGTATCCCACTCCACGAATGAATCGTCCGCGCATTGCAAATCTTGGGCAATAAAATTGTAGCGCATCCGGTTAGTGCACATACCTGCACGGATTTACCAGTATCCTTACAATGCCTTGCGAAATACTCGATAAGGCGAGTTTTACCGGTTCCACCTTGACCGGTCAAGAATATATTTTCATTTTGTATAAATCGCTGAAATGCGAACTTCTGTTCGGGCGATAATGTTGATAAATCCATTCGGACGTGTTGTATGTATTTATAAAAGTGCTATAGCATTATCAAATTCAATTTTATAAATGATGAAGTTCCATACAAAATGAAAAGTCCATACCATTTAAGTCTAATATTGTCCCAAGTTCGTCGACCAACTTCACATTCATTCGCTGAATATTTATTTCATTCGCATATGTTCGCGTATCACTACAACAATATCCATAATCGTCCGCCGATAAAATTGACCCAAATGGATAGCTTGTATAATCCATCGAAATACGAGCTAAAATTTGTTGGCTAGACAGCTCGGATGTTCGTGATAAGGACACAAATGAATGCGGGTTCCCATTCTTAAATTCGTCCACTATTAAATACACATATCTTGGTCCAATCAAAGATACAAAGGCCTCACCGTGAATGGAGGAATTCGGAGGAATTACATAACTTGATTTGCGATATCCCAACAACCATCCAAATGTTGATAATGGATTCGGCACACCTAGCGAACTCTTCGATATTTCAAAGTTTACCGTGCAGTCGTTCTTATCGCCCGAATTGGTAAATATGCCTCGATGATTATCAATCGAAAATGTAATAGAGTTGAACGGTGACGTCATTAATTCAATTTCACGATTGATAACGGAGACCAATGTGCACGTATCATACTGTTTATCGGGCAGAATGATAGTCACACGCTTATTCAAAATAGACAATGTAAATGCATTGTTTCCGCGGTTTGCGGATATATTATAAAAGGTAATCGGAATATTGGCGCTCTGCACGCGAATACTTTTAACATCGTTGATGCGATCTGGTAGCGAAATAGTGTAATTCGCCAAGGCACTTGAATCATATTCGTCGCGAAATCGCGTATCGATTGTAAGAAATTTGGTCTTTGTTGGAGGAACAACATTCGTCATCACCATATGACTCCCATATTGTGTTACCTTTGGATCGCTAGGTAAACCGTTTTTGCGCATGATATCGTATATTCTAGGCGTGTATATAGTTTTCCATATCCAAACTCCTTCGTTTTCGTTCAAACAAAATTGAATATGGGTCGACCCATTATATGACTGTTACTAATTATAGCATTAATAATGACCGACGACGGAAATCACTGCAAATATTGCAACCGACATTTTCGGTTCAAAGATTTACATGATCAACACATAATCACATGCGAATACTTCTATCGAAGCAAGCGACAACGCGACCGGGATATCGACTTACTTGAAACTGTGCCCACTGCACAAGAACAATTCAAACTTATTCAATATTTAACCCAAAAACTAGCTCATGTAGAAAATGAACTGATTAAGCTAAAGACCATGACTGTGGCGCGGAAACGAAAGGCCATATTGGAATGGCTCAATAGTGCGAATGGGCCCAAGCCCGATGTAACATTTCAAACATGGTATAAATCTACACCGGTCACATTTGAACACTTGCAGCCCCTATTTGATCAAGATATTACAGAAGGAATGAAACATAGTCTTCGCGATTATTGCGCATGTAAAACACCGCCCATTCCTATGTGTGCATTCACGCAAAAGCCGGGAGCAATATATGTTTGGTCTGCGGGTGATACATCGGAAGGCGTCGTCCAATGGCGAATGCTAGATGCGGCTATGTATACAAAATGGATCGACCGCGTAGCACATCGATTTCTCGAAACATTCCTCAAATGGCAAATGGAAAATTCACACCGAATTCGCGCCACAGAAGAAGACAAAGATCGGAATATTTCCAATATGCACAAGCTTAATGGACTCGGTCACACATACGAAGACCGGCGACGATCAGAACTTCGCAAATGGGTGTTCAACACGATTGCCCAGGATTTCGTCAGTCATGCAGATGTAGAATATGTATAGAATTCATTCGTTTACCGTAAAAACCCCCATATAAAATTGATATGCTTTTTGTATTTTTTATCAATCGTATCTTTCGAACAACAATTAAAATGCACTCCAGATATTACAGACTACCCAAGGTGTTGTGGGACTACATTTGGACATACGATAATCGGTATCGCACAGAATTTAAAAACTGTGTATTCGAACTGAACCACTATTTCAATCACAACCGCACGATGGAAGTACTTAAAATCGATCAAGAATTCCATGAAATGTATAAAATTATTAACACGCGACGCGATTCAACAAAACCCCTTTTAGGGTTTTCATCATACATTCTCAGAAAACACAGAATATTCGGTGACCAGACAATGGGTGAAAATTTAAAACATACCGCACTAACAAAAATACAAACACTGGCCATCGATGCAAGAGTTCAATCTTAGAACTAGGGATACGATAATAATCATAAAAATAATAAAAATACAAACACAAATACAAACAAAATTGAATGGCCTTTTTTTTATATCGCCGATCATAATAAAGACTCAGTTACAAGATATTATAATGTCGAAACCCGCACCCACCCAATTGGCGAAAATCAATGCGCATCCGCGCGATGCCTTCATCACGTTTGATGAGGGACCGCACGTATACACCGTTCACGGCAAACAAGGCTATACGTCAGTTACCACATGGAACCATCACCATTTTGAAGAATTCGATGCCGATTCAATCATCACAAACATGCTACGTGGACGCAGAATGCGCGATCCAACCTACAAATACTACGGTATGACTCGCGAACAAATAAAGGCCGATTGGGATAAAAATCGCGACGAGGCCGCTGCCGCTGGAACCAATATGCACTACGACATCGAGTGCTTCTATAACGGCCTAACCGTTTCGAACTCTAGCACCGAATACGAGTGGTTCCAGCGGTTCGTTCACGATTTCCCCGAACTAAAACCGTATCGCACCGAATGGTGTGTATATTACGAGGAACTCAAACTGTCCGGTTCGATAGATATGATTTTCGAAAACCCCGACGGAACCCTACAAATATACGACTGGAAACGATGCAAAGAAATATCATATGAAAGTGGATTTGGTAAATCAGCGCGCACGCCATGTATATCACATCTTCCGGATACAAACTTCTGGCATTATGCATTGCAACTTAACGTCTATCGCGCCATTCTGCAACAGAAATACGATAAAAAAATTACAGGACTGTATCTTGTATGCATGCACCCGGACAATCCATATAAAAATTACGATCGAATCGAAGTGCCGTTCATGGATAAAGAAATCGGCGAATTATTTGAAGTCAGACGCAAAGAGGTAGCCGAAATGTAAGTTCTTCGCCTTCGCCAAAGGGCCGCTTCAAAATATATAACATGTGTATATAATGTATTTTTTATCGCTTATAACTCGTTACCTGAACGAACCATTTTTAGAAGAATTCGCCGAATATTATTTGGCCGAAGGAGTTGACCACATTTATGTTTTATTTGACGTAGATTCTACACTTCCCATTTGCGATTCTGTATTCAGAAATCCAAAAGTCACGGTCATTCCATCCCATTCATTTAAAGAGCGACAAACCCTTGACGTCAATCGTTTATATCAGACAATCCGAGACAAAACCGAATGGGTGCTATTTGTAGATTGCGACGAATTTATCTCAACACGTAAAACCGAAGCAAATTCTATACGGGACGAATTGAAAACAACATTTCGTAAAGCAGATTGTGTGAAAGTTCCGTGGGTCATGATGTCTAGTAATGGCCGCGAGAATGACCCCCCATCCATATTACAACATATCACCCACCGATGGAATCACGACATAAAACATCCTCATCCAGGTGGATGGGCAAAAGGACGATGCAGATACGAACAAATTGAGGTCAAGTGCTTTACACGATGTTCCAAGTTCGCACAATTAAATTTACACCATCCCGTGGGGAATATAGAAACCAATACTGTATGTGTGGATTCCGTGCATAATAAACTCGCCATAATCGACCCATTTTTTAATAACTTGCGCGAATCGGATATTCAATCCGCACACATGGTTTGTTATCATTATCGCATATTTTCAAAACAATCCGTCAATCGTAAATGTATTAATAACAAGCTAGTAAACTATCAGCACAAATTTGTGCAACATTTATTGGACAGCGATCATGCAGATATAGAGGACGATTATATGAAACGTAAGTCACTCGTCCGGTCCCGCTCCAAAATTAGTAAACGGCCGTAAATGAATATAAATATATTCAATATACTTTCTTTAACAATCATGTGGAAACCATCGACCGCTACCATATTCTCATCGATTCTCGGTATTTCTATCGGATATGCCGCGTATCGTTTCATTAAAAAAAGGCCTTACATATTGGCTGTGAGAGAAAATCCCAAACCCAAGGAACCTACTCCAGAAGAACAATATATATCCAAAAACAAGAAGGCCTTTATAACTGCCTACAATCGGTCTGATCCAGTTAGTCGAAGTAATTCGAATAAAATGAACGATAACATAGAACTTTCCTTCTATCACCCAAAATCATATTCAGATGCAATCGCTTCTGCTGAAAATCCACTCGAGGCCGCATGGAAGCGGAGAATTTTATACGAATTCACCCCAAGGGGGAATATTGTTATGCATTATGATGCATATAGACACGCATTTGCGTATTATGCCGATGTCTCTATACCATATTCGATATTAAACGCGGCAGCCATGAAATACGTGCGAACATTTTTATGCAGAGATTTTTTCATCGACGAATCGGAAATACCAATCGGATTTAGCTCGCCATTTATGCGAACCCATAATATAGACGGTGGTAATAGCGCACAACAAGAACCAAAAATTGATATCACGAAGGGGCCGTTTGCGAAATTAAAACAATATTCGTCGAACAACGAAAAACCAAACTCTCGAAAGACGGGAGAGGCGATTGATACAGCGGCGGTTGTTAAAAATACGAAACATACGACCAAAAATAAGTTTATACTTCTGGGAAAACTTTACAATTTTCAAATTCTAAACCGATCGGGAATCTCAACCACAAACACGAGTAAACTAATTGCTGTGAATAAACCACTCAACTATAGCGACTTTAAACTCCTTCAGCTATCGCCTTCTGATTCCAATCCGAAAACTACGGTTCGCTTCGCTTCACCTGCGGGTTCGTCCAAGGCTTGGCGCAACCCTGTCGCTACGAAAACGCCTGCCGGTGAAACTGATTCGGTTAACATATTCGAAGCCTATTCGGCATAGTATCACTTTGGCGCATTATTCTGTTTCCATTCTCGAAACCCCGTGCTTTTTTCCAAATCAAATGATGAACCTAGATGTGATTTAGCAATCATATATCCTTGATATTCCTTGTCCGTCAAGCTTTTAATATACTTCTCAAGCAGTGAGTCCACCGGGAGCTTTTGTGTATCCATATTACTATCCATTTTAATGATATAATATGCATAGTCCATTTTAAAATCAATTTTCTAATATGGACCTCGTTTTCATCCAAAACCCCATTTTTAAATATCCAAATAATATAACTATTAAATGGGCGGTTATTCATATAAAAAACGAAACAAGGCCGTGAAACAAAGCTTTAAAAATAGACGCTCTTCACCGCGGAATATTAATATTATGGTAGGCGGAGAAGAGCCTGTAGTCGAAGAATCGGAAATGGTCGGTGGTTCACTTGAAATTGATATTAAAAATGGGTTCGATGCGATTGATAACTACTTTAAAATAGCGTATATTCGGAAATATACAAATCGTATATATATTGAAAAAGAGCAATCTATCTTTGAAACTTTACATCGTGAGACTGTCCTCGCTGAGTATAATGTGAATGCGAAACTCGAACTATCTATTGCAAACGTTATACAAAAGGCATTCGATGCATTAACCACAGCGGCGGAAGCAGCAAAACGGGGAGGAACCGGAGCAGGAGGAAACCCAACAGGATCAGCATCAGGAGTAGCAGGAGACCCAGCAGCACCAGAAGGAACAGCACCAGCACCAGCACCAGCACCAGCAGCAGTAGGAGCACCAGCAGCAGTAGGAGCACCAGCAGCAGTAGGAGCACCAGGAGCAGCAGCAGCAGAAACAGGAACAGCAGTAGTACCAGGAGCAGCAACAGGAACAGCAGTAGTACCAGGAGCAGCAGTAGTACCAGCAGCAGCATCACCAACAACAGTAACCGACGATGTAAGAGCCGCCATCGATAGATTAAAACAAAATCCAAAATCCAAAACTACGCCTTTTCTAGAGCATTTATTAGAAGTAATAACTGCTACATTACCGGTATTAGTCGGCGCGAACCAAACAATCATGCAAGAATCAACCAAGGATTTAATTGCCGCAATTAATAATTTAAGCAACGTAATTTAAAATACATAGACTCCACACACGTTTTTTGGAGGGAAACGTAGGCGACATCCGAAGTTTCCCGAGTGAACTCCGCAAGCATTGTCGCAGGAGTTTGTTCATATATCTAATATTTTATGAGACATCTAATCGTATCATAAAATAATTCAAACTCCTTCAGCTTCGAATCGCCTCAAACTACAGGCATTCCGCAAAGGCCAGTTTCATTGTCCTTTTCTTGAAACGCTATATCATTTACTACACATTTATCCTCTATCTCGGCCGTATACTGCCCCGCCGATTTCGGACCCACCGTCTTTGTCGTGTTAAATATAACCGGATTGCATTTAAATATAGCCGAATCACACACAAATTTTGGCCTATCCATTTTAGCACACGTATTTGACGTCTCGTTCACTGTTTCCCGTGCCTTACGTGTGATATAATCACTCTGGTCATTTAAGTTATTTCCATCGCCCGGTTTCACGCTCGTGTATGGCGCGGGACGTCCAATCCATCTGTATTTTGTATCGATCATACCGTCCGTGCTGAGAACCGACGATTTAATTGCCGCATTGTCGTTTGTTGACGTAACCGCTGATTGCACAATCGTAGTTACATTATACGTTCCGCAGCACCCACCGCTGCCTTTGGGAGTATTTCCCACCATCAATGTTCTAGGCAACGAGCGCGAAAGGGTCGTTTGCCCCACCCAACCTTGACTTCTATATCCGCCATTTATCGAAAATTGCGGAACATTCACACTCATATTATTATATTTCGCAGCGGTCTTCTTTTTTAACGTCGCAATAGACATGATATATAGTATATGGGATATAATTAAACTCCTTCGACTGTCGCCAACTGAGTTTACCCCAAACTACGCTTCTGCTGAAACATCCTCTTCGACGCGAGATGTCCTTGCGACACGATCTTCGTAAAACTTTCGCAATTGTGCACCTCGACTCTCATCCCCCTTTTGGTTATCGCCAGCGGTTTCATTTAAACTCCTTCGACTTGCGTCTTCGGAGTTCAATCCAAAAACTGCTGCTCGCTTCGCTTCACCTACGGTTTTGTCCACATTCCTAAATTTGTTCTTGTCGCTCGCGTCAGCGGCAACCTTGTCCCGTTTCATTTTTTGTATATGGCCAGCCATGAGTGTAATATTGGTTCGCAATAACTCATCTATATCCATCGCAATAGTCGGCTTCTGAATATCGCCGACGGAGTTCGGCGGCTCACTCGCGTAAATATCATCTGCCGGCATGCCCGTTTCTTTCATTGTGATCGGGTTCGCACCAAAATATGCAGATATGGGCATCTTAGCAACCGAAACCGAGCCCTTTGTTAAAGGGGCGGGCAAATCGATTCGTATACGGTCGTCGCCTTCCGCCAGAACCTTCACTACCGCCCCCCATTTATCAACCTGTTCCGAAAGTGTTTCATACTGTCTAAACAACTGCTTATATTTCGCATTTTCACGCTCCAAATCATATATACGCGTTACCAAATTCGAATTGTCCCGAATAAATTTTTCCGTATTCTCCAAAAAGTTCACGAGTGGGATTGACCCATCCTCAATCGGTGTTGTTAATTCGACCAGTATATTATTAGTGGTATTATTGTCGGGAGTCGACTCCATCGCGCGCAACTTTCGACTTCTACGTGCTAACATGATAAAGTAAATATAATAAAATGCGTATTATTTTCTCACGATTTAACCTTATATACCTTTAAAGTTATACAGATATTCGAATACGATTGAAAATGACCAATTTCCACCATTCAAATCCAACACATCTCCATGGTCATTCAATAATTTTATATTCATCTTTGTTATGTTAACCGGTCCGAAATATTTTCGATCGTTATCTTGCAATGTACCACCATATTCTGTGTAGTAATCTCCATGGGAAAGTGATCCTACTTTCAATGGTATAAGTGCAAACATGTCTTTTACATACGGCGGATCGGAATATATCATCGTCGTCTGATATACTTGATTTTCTTCAGCAATTATGTTTGCAGCATACAATTGCTTCTCCGACATACCCATTCCAGGTTGGATTGAGTTAAATATAGATGCCTGATATCTGCGAGTGATCGGATTTTCAACTCGCGTCCCTCGACTCGAATAACTTGGCCTATCTGCATTGGGATTTTTGCGGATTCCGGTTATAAGTCCGTCATTCAAATGGTTTTGCGTGTAATCGTCTACAATCAAATACAGATTTTTAAAAATATTCAAATCCAGATTTGTATCACCATTTAATGTTATAATCTCGGTATCCGCATCATATGTATATTTATTCGATATTACATACAAGTAATTATTAATATACGTCGGCATTAGCATATAACGATTATATTTTCGATATCCAAGCAACCACCCAATTGTTACGTCCCATGTAATTGATTGGAACGAATTGGACGTTATATTAGTTACTTGTTCAAGAACCGCTTTTTCTTCGTCGAAAAATATCAACTCGTAATCCTTCGCACTATATACCTTGTTTATGTTTATCTGAAATACTGTATATTCGTCCCCATTTTCGTCAAAATATGAATACATGAAAGATCCATCTGTTTCAATACTCGCATTCATTATATTATTTACTTCGTTGTATAACTGATACAATCCATATTGCCCAGGGGGCAATGTTATGGTTATATCAGATGTATTGTTCGGATCATATAACCCACTTATATCTGAATACGGGCTAAATAAAAAAGTATTATTTGAAGCGTCAATTGTAATCATCGCATCTTGATCTACATAAACATCGTTGTCCGATACAATTTCGGATGTATAATCGTTTACATTACTACTCACCAAATTATATGACGTATCGTTGAATCCAAAATACGCTTTCCATGATGTCCCTGTTGTGAGGCCTACATATGTATTTGAGGTGTCGGTAAACACCACCTTATAATCTTGATCCGTCAATTTGTTTATTATCACATAGGTAAATGTCCAAACAATATTAGACCCAGTTATGATGTATGATAATTTGGTCTGCGTCATATTCAAGCCATTTAATGAGTTACCTGACGTGTCGGCTAGACCCTGTATACCACAAAACGCTGTATTCACCATACTGGTCAGCGCGGACGCGCTTCTATATTTACCATTTTTGAAATACACCGTATATGAGCCGACATACGAATTTCCTTGTCCTGACCTTGGAGTTACGATCATTTTATTATTCGAATTGTCTACTATAGTAAGGGGTATGGACAGGGATAGTGCGTTAGACGAACCGTCGAATACATTTATACTACCACTACTAATATCTATCTGCTGTTTATTTATAAAATTCGCGCCAGATAAAAAACACCCTGATAAATCCAATATATAATCTGTTTGGTCAAACTGAATTAACATATCAAACTGCATTCGGACCTTATTCGAACCGACATCGTAAAAAATATTGGGGTTTACGTATCCCTTCGATATATCAATCGCCTGTATTGTCGAATTTATTACCGAGGTGAGATACTGATCTGTGTAATTTTTCACACCAATATAATCGTTCATTGAATACCCGGCGGTATATCCAGCATCAGAGGATTTCTCAAACGTGTAGGTAAAATTCGTATAATTAGTAGTGTAAAGTGGTTTTGTGCATTGTAACATAAGCGATGCAGACGAATCAATCACATATCGGGTGTTAATGGGCGATACATCACCTCGGATAGAATTCGGTTGATGAAATGTGGTATCCGAATCGAACATAAATACCGAGTTCCCTCCTGTCCAGAGTGGATATGCAAAACTACTCTCGTCTGGAAATAATACGATTTGCTTCATATTTTCTACATATGTAATCGATTTCGGCTCTAATGAATAAATTAATTGAAAACGTTGCATTGCAATTGTCGTTTCGCTGCCGCTGAGATCTACACTGTTGTATGAAATATCAAACATCTGCAGCACGGAATTTTGCGTCAAATTATCATTTGTTAATAATGACCGGTTTACCGATTCCATAATGGTTCCACGTGTATAATTCCCAGATACGTCTATAAACGAAATCTTAATTGTGTTTAATGCCTCCGTCTCGCCTATCACGTAATTTCCGGGACCTTCATAGTTAATAATCGTAAAATAATTATTTCCGGGTATAGCTGGAGTAACCACATTTCCGGATATATCTTTGACGGCTGGACTATCCACAATTACTTCGAATACCATATTCGGGTTAAACCCGCTATCTATCGGATACACAGCCGACGTCGCATTATATACATATTGAAAATTCGAGTATATTGAATTCATTGTATATGTATTTTCAACGGGAACTACCACACCGTCGACTCCAGATGGCGTAGGCATCGCAATTCGATTTGGTATTACATTGTCGGAAAATCCGATGAAACCAGATATTGACTTATTTCTTTCGATCGCATCAAATGCATTTGTTGAATAATTAAAATACATGTAAAATTGCGGTTCCGTGAACACGTTTTTTATATCTAATATCAATTCTAATTTCGAAGTGATAACATTATATTTCACGGAAGTTGTCCCAAAATTAACCTCAGGGTATTTCGCCGCGACAGTCTTAATACTATCGCCTAATGCAGTCATTAATTCGTCGATACTATATGTCCCTGGACTCACCTCAAATTTGAATTCATATACTCCTTTTACACCGGGGGTGACACCAGTTAATATAAAATAGTTCGCATTATAGATATTGCTTATGTTATACCACGCATATGGGACACTAATTGAATGTAATCTTATAGCAACGACATTGTTCAAAACTTCGGACAAATTAATCAAATAATTCGTGGAAGACGGATAGTTCTCGAAATCTCGATAGGAACTATCTAGATGTATTACACGTTTTTGTGTCTCTTTCAAAAGCGGGTTCAGCACACTTTTTACTTGAGTAAGCTGACTCACCTGCAATGGATTCGCAACAGATTTACTCGACGTCTGGATTATATTATTTCCTCGACTACCCTGATTTTCTTCCGCGCGATTCGATTTGCCCGATAGTTCTACCTCATTTGCCGTAGTAAAACCTTCATTCAGTGTGATATTTTCAGGTATATCATCATCTTCCTCCTCCTCCTCCGTATCATAAAAATGCTTGTATACATCTTCGAAAAAACGTTTGAGATGTTTGGCGGATGGATCAGACAGTGAATCGTATTTATCGATATTCATCAAAATCTTCGCCTCTAATTCGCGATCGGTTGGATTAGTCAAATCCAACATATCAAATAAGTCCGAATCGGAATAATTGGATACGTTATATAAATTATCGTCTGCATCATCTTGTTTTTTCATTCCAATAAAAACAGTTTATAAAATCCATTTATATTATTTGTTCACCAATTACTCGATTCTATAAAACTCCGTCAGATAACGTCTTCGGGGTTCTCTACACTTAGACTACGGTTTCGTCCAAAACTGCGATTCGCTTCGCTTCATCTACGTTTTTATCCATGCGCCGTCTAAACATTGTCTTTACAATCTCCACTAAATCCATTATCGATTTGCATTTATAGAGCATATCCATCGGAAATGCCTTTATTCCTTGCAATCGTTTCATATGCCTAGCGCCCGTAAAACATAATACATCGAATACTCGCGCCACCACCTCCTCCTCTTCCGTCATGTCTTTTCGATCAATCCTGTGTTTTCCAACATACGCATATCGATTGTAATTTTCGTTGCTATACACCCGATGTTTCTTCACAATCGCACGATTCCTCACCATTCCAATTCCCATCAAACGATTCGTATCATTATTCATCTCCAATACAAACAATACGCCATCGGGTAAGAATCGTTCACTGTTCAATTCCGGCGTCGCATAAACGCATTTAAGCACCGGATATTGAGTGCGATATGCCTCGTTCTCAACCCATGTGTTGTTATTAAAACGGGTTGTAACAATGTGCGATTTGACCGATGCGCAATATTCCTTGAAATCACTATTCTCCTTGGCCTCGCGCCGCCTATAATACTTCGACGTTTTTCTCGGTTCCGATTCCGACTCCATTATTGGTTATGTGTTACAATTAAAAGAATATAGATGGTATTATCAATTTTATTGTTATAACAAACACTGGAATGGAAAATGCCCCGAATGTTGATCAACACCAACATATTATTCAAGTCGAAACCCTATCGGACATTTCCGAAGACAGTCTTGGACAAACTCCTTCGGCAATGCTTCGCACTACCTCGGTGTTCAATCCGGAAACCTTGACTGGCGCCTATGTTTCACTCCAACCCACCGACATAGACACAATTTATTCGACAAATCTCGATCAAAAACTACAAGAAATACGCGCACGTTTCGCGTCGAGCCAAAACTCTTCGATACCAGAATCAGTTGGCGAATTCGCGTATAATTACGACGATAGTAACAGCCCCCTGTCTCTGAGTGACGACGAAAATGCACCGAAACAGGGCGCGCGCCAATTGTCCTACCAAGAAGTCGAACAGTCCTTGGACCGATATTACGACGATGCTGATAATAAATATTCCAGCGAACTTGATATTTTAATTACTTACATGAAGGGCCAAAAGAACCTTTTTATTCAATCCTATCTTGTTTCTCAGCGCAAACTAAATTGCCTACTCATACCTGCATTATTAATCACATCCGCCGTTACTATATTCGCACCACTTATTGAAAATTATACTTGGAACGCCGGTGTAATTTCCGGACTGAATGCGTTCACGGCCATGTTAATTACACTTGTTAACTATCTCAAACTCGAAACTTCTACCCAAACATTTTATAATACAGCCACACAATTCGATAAACTCGAAACAACGCTCGAATTTGTAGCGAGCAAACTTATGTTCATCGACGATGAAGCAGACAAATCCAAAATTGTCTTTGAAAAGGTCCAAGAAATTGAGAAAAAAATCTCGGAAATTAAAGAGTGGAATACGCTATTCATTCCCGATGAAATCCGCATCATGTTTCCCGTCATTTGCAATATTAACATTTTCTCGTTTATTAAACGTATTGAAAGTAACCGTAAAATGTTGGTCGCGCGGTTTAAAGACGTTAAAAATGAGATTCGCACAATCTTACATTGCAAACACCCGAAACGTAAGGACCGCGCGCGAATTGAAAAACGCCTCGAGTATTTGGCCGAAACAAAGGAAAAAATAAAGGATGAACTTGGACACTATCGCAATGCATACAGTCACATTGATGAATTGTTTACTATCGAAATCAAAATGGCCCAGGACTCTCGGGGTATAATCGCATTTTTTCGAAGGTTATGTTGCCCGTCTCGCATGAATCATTCTTCTGGCCTGCAGCGAAATCCCGTAGTAGATAAATATATTCATTATACGTGTTCTAAGTGAGCCGGGTTATTGATCAAAACACTTTCGCGCTCCGATCAGGTGAATCAACCGTATTTACCCTTCCCATAACCACTTTCCAATATTCCGGACCGTTGTGCACAATTTTTACGTTCTGTCCACTGCGAAATCGCGACATGATATACGATCCTTTATCGTTTCCGATATCGATGGTCATCTGAATCATCACTCGCTTATAGCTAGCATCGACACGTAATGGAATCTCCGATATACGATTTATTATTCCCATATTCATTTTATTAAATATCGCGCGCACATATTCCAATTGTGTCGAGCTTTCTATACGCGGAATGCATAATGTCGCTTCCATTTGTATTATATTATATATACGTTTTATTGAAGCAATGTATCCCATACATTGTTTCAATTTTGTGTGTAATTGAAAACTCCTTCGACGCGCTTAGGAGCTTACTCGGGAAACTTCGGCTAGCGCCTACGTTTCCCTCGAAAATCCGTTGACCATGCTTCATAGTTCACTCGGTAAACTAGCATATCCGGATTTCAATCTGAAAACTGTAGTTCAATTAGCCTACGTCTCCATTCAAAATTGTGCTGTATCACGTAAAAATATTCAAGGGAGTAATTTTTATATACTTTCGATATTCTACAGGGTGCAGTTGTGATACAATATTATATTCATTATTCTCTTTATACCCATTTCACATGAATTTAGTTGAAACACTTTCGATACGCTTCGCCTAAGGAAAAGCGTTCAATTTATTAAATACAAATCGGTGCGGATTGTAAGATGAATGCAGATTGTGAATTAAATATGGAGTGGGAAAATGAATATATAAGAACCACCGAATGTGACGTCACATGCACACCTGAACCCATGGACAAAATCCGTGTTCAATTGTTATATGTAAATACGCAAAATCAAATCGACCATTCTACATCACATCAATATCCACTTACAGTTTTAGATAATGAATTGGGTAGCGAATTATCCGAAACGACCCTCATGCAAATCATCCATTCCCATCGCAATTTACAAAATAAACGCTATAAATGCGACAGCGTATCTTATTATTGTCTATCATGCGAACCCACCAAAATGTTTGAACGTATCCTTCTGCCCGACTTTCAATTCGATACAAAGCCCTATTTCTCTTCCTTCGATCTACCTCGAACGATCCGTCTACCACCCTCTCTTTTTATATTTCATTCATTAAATTCTATATGGATCATCTTTCGAGAATTGGTTCTAGTTAACCAAACAACGCCGGCCATCAATATTCAACCCGCCTCCATTTTGAAACGTCAAGACGCTAATAGCGCGCCCAAGAAAACGAAACGTGTTCGCATCTCCGCCGATTTACCCGTATTCGGTAAAACTCGTAAACGACTTCCGTAAACCATTTAATGAATTCACCTCTTATATTCATAATGGACGAAAACGTGGGTTTAACTGCAGCTTTCGGATTGAACTACATGGGCGACAGCCAACAAAATTTGGAATTCGAATTCCCACCCTTATCCGAGACGAATCATGTGCGCGCCATGCACGAATCCATTGTCGATTTTTGGAGGTCCGTTTCGCGCGATTGTGATTGCTATTCCGCACGTCAACAACTTATATCGATTCTGAACACAATACGTTCTCATATAAATACATTTGCACATTCGATCGATCACGCCATTTATTTATCCATCCTCGAAAACATGTTCTGTTTCATCGCCCACACTCGCGACATTCATTGCGGTCTCGGACGCCGCGAAACTACATATATGATGCTAGACGCATGGTATGAATGTTTTCCGGTTTTAGCATGTTTTGCTCTTCGTGAATTACTTTCCGGGGACAATTCTCAATATGGTTACGGTTCTTGGCGAGATGTATCCGGGTTATACGACTATATGGTTCAATATAGTGTTCGCGGTGCAGATCATCCGCTCATCGATAACGCAGTTGAACTCATGAATACGGCGCTACGTAGAGACTGGGTGACGTTCACCAAATATGGATATAGCAATACGAACGTGGCTAAGTGGGTCCCGCGCGAACCATCCAGTCATCGTCAGTTATTTAATAAACTCGCATATCAATGGACATGCAAATACACACCTCATATATTACAAACACCTCGTTCGATCAAGGCCGAATTTTACGCGGCACGTAAATATAAAACCATGTATCGTAAAATCATTGTCGCACTTACGGAACTAATTGACCCCGTTGAACGGCATATGTGTTCCAAAGAGACTCGGCTGATTACCCCCGCCAAAATTCCACATGGATCTCTCGCGAAGAATTGGGATGCATTATTTAATCAAACCAGCGATCTTACAGTTAGATGCGATAACGACCTTTCTCGAATTGCTTGCGCGTCCAATGTTCAACAATTTCTGAATACCCCTCTCCCCATCCCATACACAAACCCCTCTGGATATTCGCGGATCGAGAACGTGTTTTCATTCCCGAATCACCTTGATAAATATGTGCTATACGCCATTCGATGCATTGAACATATTACAGACTATTCTAATTTCATTCCCAAACAATCCCGTCTCGGGGAAAATATTAACATGTTGAATACCCAATGGGAACATATTTCATATAAATGGAATTCTACGATTCGCGCCAACGATGTTCCTGTTATTTTTATCGACGCCGCTTCCATTCATAGCAAACATGCGTGCCGCGCAATCGCACATGCATGCCTTATCGCACAAAAATCTGGTCTCAAACGAATTTTATACGCAACACACTCGCCCATTTGGATTAATCTCGAAATTTGTGATGGATTTGTTGCGATGGTTCGCGCTGTATACAACGCACTGAACAATGAATCTCTCACGTGCACGGATCTTGAAAGCGCGTTACAATGTCTAGGTCAAGATCATCCATTTTCACCCATTATAGTGACCCAAAACGGATATTGTTATAGACACTCGGCGGAATCGGATTTCTACCAATTCTTCGAAATCATGGATAGTGATCGGTATGAATCTATGAAAACTGTGTTCGGTCGAGCGGTTGACCCGGCGGTCTAGATTAAACTCCTTTTGCTATATAATCATTCGTGCCCTAAATAATATAAATTACGGCACTGACCATCACTTTGCGCGTCAACTCATTCGACTTCGCTACAACTAGCGCGCAAGAACCCCTCTAGTTACACGTAACCGATTGTCTTGTAGCATCGCGGTTCGTGTCGATTCCAAGCGGTTCATCATGATCGTTTCTTTCACGTCTTCCCCCTTCAATCTCGCCTCAAATTTTGTAATTACGTCATTATACAATTTGCGACTTGTTTTTCGAAAAATATTATCTAGTATCTGATGCATTTCGTTTGCAATGGGACGATTTGCCGGACTCGACAAAATAACCTTCTTTAACGCATCCACATATTGTTTCAAAAATGACTGTTCGGTTTGAACATTGTCGTCCACATCCGCGTTCCTGTCGCTCTGCTCCACACTCGGAGACATGCAATCCAGTAAACCGGATATGTTCAATTCCTGCAAATATAATACAGACATTCCGTAATTGTCCCACGATTTATTGGACGCGACTACCATTTTCCATACCTCTCGCCACGTTTTCCCCTTGAATCCCTTTACCAACTCGATTAACCCGGTCTTGTAATCTTTCACCTCGTTTGCACTAAATATTTTGTGTTGTAATATCAAATTCTTATCCATATAATTCTCAATCATCTGGGAGAATACCGCAAAATCCTCTATTTTCGAATCCAGACGGGTCACATCCACTTTGTATGCGCTATCCGCCTTCGTCTGAATCTGCTTCGCAATATAGGACAATATGACTACTTCAATACACCACGGTGAATACCAAGGCACATTCACACCGAATGGATTCGCCGCGTTCTTAGCATATTCGTCAATGTCTAGATCGCTCACGTTATATGAAAGTCCATAGTCTATAATTATAGGAACATGATTCGTTTCATCATACATCACATTATTCTCTTTCATGTCTAGATGTAACACGCCATTCTCATTTAATATTGATAGACTCTTTAGTAAATACATATGTGTTTCTGCGATCTGTTTGCAATACCGATTCAATACATTTTTTGACGGCCGCTTCTTTAATAACACGCTGTCCAATTCTTTGCCTAATGTGTTCTTTCCAACATATCGGATTTTACATGTAATTAAATTGTCGGTTGTGTGTGCCGCTTTTGCCTGCATATACATCTTGCATGACGCTAATTCCTTTCCGTTAATGGTAGCCACGTTTACCGGACAAGTTTTGATAATGGGTGCAAAACGCGCATTATACCCACGTATTTTCGAAATATCCCTTCCTATTTTGATCTCGCGTCTGCTTGCGAAATTGTCTTGTTGAATCTTCGAAACATACTTGTTTAAAGTTGGCTCTTTTGAATCGCAACTAATTTCTGGAATATACATGCATCCATACGTTCCTTGACCAATTATATATATATCTTTCTTACCGTCGGATTTGGTCTTCGGTTCCTTGACTTTATTAATGGCGTTTACGTTCATATATTATTCTGGTATAGATTTATATTTTA
>Ga0209768_10000517_pt1 | contig 25947 bp, 20 predicted proteins | sample LauGreSBDMM110SD_3_FD_187564 | JGI IMG/M metagenome (GOLD analysis project Ga0209768, IMG submission 187564) | Freshwater lake microbial communities from Lake Michigan, USA - Sp13.BD.MM110.SD (SPAdes) (version 2) | ecosystem: Environmental > Aquatic > Freshwater > Lake | place: Lake Michigan... | reverse complement strand
CTTTGGTTTCCGCACAGCTCAACACCGCGATGGGGGCAACGGTTATAAAGAACTTTCACGCTTTTATCGACGTCTCTGACCATGACCATCGGTTGACGTCCAATTTGCATGGTGAAGTAGTCGCCAATCTCTTTCACTTGAGACTCATGGCCGCAATAGACCCAGGCCTTTTCAAAGATGTGCTCCATTTCTAGATTAAACAGTTGTTGATCGGTGTAGACGCTCTTGTGAACGCGGTCTGGCTGAACCAGGTGGCCTAGATCTATTGTTGTCATGAAATCTCCATTTTGGGGCTTGAGATGAACACAAAACCACGTCGTTGAAAAGGTACGCTCAGTTTTGCCAGTAAATTATTGATGCAAGCAGTGAAGTCAGTCGCACAAGCGTTTTAAAATCAAACGCCCAAATAGCGCGTCCACAATTGGCGATCTTCTCGCAGTGCGTCAGAACTGCCTTTCCAAGCCACCTGTCCACGTTCGATGATAAGGTGATGCGAGGCAATCTCTATCAATCGATTCACATATTTGTCGACAACAATCAATGTTTGCCCCTCGTTGCAGAGCAGTCGCAAACATCTCCAAATTTCTTCTCGAATGAGAGGCGCTAAGCCCTCTGTGGCTTCGTCCAAAATGATCAGGCGTGGGTTGGTCACCAATGCGCGACCGATGGCCAGCATTTGTTGCTCGCCCCCAGAAAGCTGAGAACCCAAGTTTGATTTTCTCTCGGCTAGACGTGGAAACAATTCGTAGACACGCTCGGGCGTCCAAAGGGTTTTGCTGTGATGCCGATTGCTCAAAAAGGCGGTGAGGTGTTCGTCAACTGACAAGTTCGGAAATATCTGTCGGCCCTCGGGCACCACCGCAACACCCATGCGCGCAATTTTGTCGGCCGGTTGATGCGTAATGTCTTGACCGTCAAATAAAACTTGACCACCATGAATGGATTTGAGTCCCAGAATGCTGCGAATCAAAGTGGTTTTGCCCATGCCATTGCGGCCAAGCAATCCCATGGATTCACCCGCATTGAGGCTGAAGTCGATGCCAAACAAGACCTGACTCTCTTGGTAAGCCGATTGCACGTTGATCACTTGCAGCAAGCTCATGCGTTTTCTTCTCCCAAATAAGCAGCAATCACCTGGGGGTGATGCCTGATTTCTTGGGGTGTACCCGTTGCAATGACGGCGCCGCTGACCATCACAGAAATTCTGTCGGCCAATCTGAACACCGCGTCCATGTCATGTTCGATGAGCAAAATTGCAGATTGCTCCCGCAATTTGATGATGAGATTCAAAATGCGCTCAGATTCAACGGGACCAGCACCTGCCATCGGTTCATCGAGTAACAGCAACTTGGGTTGCGTGGCCACCGCCAGACCCAATTCCAAAATACGTTGCTCACCATGAGCGAGTTCACTGGCGTGATGATGGGCGCGGGGCGCCAATCCCAGTTCATTCAGCAGGCTCATGGCCTTGACCGTGAGTTCGGCTTCTTGTTTGACAGGCCGCCAAAACGAAAAACTGTTGCCAGTTCGAGCTTGGATGGAAAGCGCTACATTTTCTAAGACGGTGAATGATTTAAAGAGGCGTGTAATTTGAAATGAGCGAGCCAAGCCCAATCGGACACGTTCATGGGTGGCCATGGCGGTGATGTCTTGACCTTGGAACAGGATGTGACCACTGTCACTGGAAAGCAAGCCAGACAATTGGGCTACGAGACTGGTTTTGCCGGCGCCATTGGGACCAATCAGCGCATGAATTTCATTCGGTAGTACTTGTAGGCTGACATGGTCTGTGGCCAGCAAAGCGCCAAAGCTTTTGACCAAATTTTGAATATCGAGCAAAGGCTGCTGGCTCATGCATGGCCTTTTGTTTCAAGCTTTTTGGCTCGGTTGAAGAAGGTCGACAAACCGCGCGGCGCCAATAGCACCACTGCTAACAAGAACCAACCGATATAAAACTGCCAATGGACGGTGTATTCGGCGATCAAATCTTCCAAAATGAGCAAAACCAAGGCTCCCCATAGGCCACCTGACAGTGTGCCCACGCCGCCCAGAATCACCATGACCATCAAGGTGCCAGACTGTGTCCAGTGCATCAGGTTGGGGCTGACATAGTTTTGATGATTGACCATCAGGGCGCCCGCCAAGCCACCCAATGTTCCGGCAATGATGAACAAAATCCATTTGTAGGTGTATGCCGGAAAGCCAATGGCGTCCACACGCGTGTCATCGTCACGAATGGCCAGAATAACGCGGCCGAAACGCGATTTCATCATGCGTGAAATGACGACCAAGGTGAGCACCAAAACCAAGAGCACGACAAAGTAAAAAGTCAGATCATTTTTTAAATCAAGTCCCATGCCAAAGTTAGATCTCGATTTGATGTTCAAACCTTCGTCGCCACCATAGGCTTTGATGGAGTTCACCAAGTAGTAAATCATTTGCGCAAAAGCCAAAGTGATCATGATGAAGTAGACGCCGCGAGTTCTCAAAGAGATGGCGCCAATGACAGCGGCGGCCAGTGCTGAGACGCCCATGGCCACCGCAAAGTTAAGCCAACCGCTGGTTACGCCTTCTGTGATCATGATGCCCACAGCATAGGCACCAATGCCCACAAAGGCTGCATGTCCAAAAGACACCAATCCACCAAAACCCAAAATGAGATTCAAACTGCAGGCTGCAATGCCGTAGATCATCATGCGGCTGATCATGCTGATGTAATAGTCTTGGCCACGCGCATGCAATACCAAGGGCAGTGCTACGGCCAGTACCAGCAACAAGGTCCAAAGCCAAGGAGGAGTTTCGCGATTCATCTTGACCTTGCGCTAAGAGCGACCTGAGAACAGCCCTTGTGGGCGAACAAAGAGCACAACGGCCATCAAGAGATAGACCAAAATAGAAGCCACGGCAGGGCCCGCTGCACTGGCAAACTGGGGCGAGAAAATTTCCCGAAACAAATGTGGCAGCAGTGTACGACCCATGGTGTCAACAAAACCCACCAAAATAGCGCCCACAAAAGCCCCCCAGACAGAGCCTATCCCTCCAATCACAATGACCACAAACGCCAAAATGAGGATGTTTTCTCCCATACCGACTTGAACGGCAAACAGAGGGCCCAGCATGGCACCCGCTACGGCGCAAAGTGCAGCGCCAATGCCAAATACGCCGGTGAAGAGTACTTTGATATTGATGCCCATGGCCATGGCCATTTCACGATTGGATGCACCCGCACGAACCCAAGCGCCCATTCGTGTCTTGGTCACCAAAACAAAAAGCAGCAAAGCAATGGCCAAGCCCACCGCAATGATGACCAAGCGATAGCTGGGGTAAAGCAAACCAGGAAGCAACTGAACAGGACCGGAGAGGGCTTGCGGCGCTGAAAGGGCCAGGTCAGAGCCCCAGATCATTCGGACGGATTCATTGATGATGAGAATCAGTGCGAACGTGGCCAAGACCTGTGACAAGTGATCTCGCGCGTAAAGGGTTCTAAGAAGTGTGGCCTCTAACAGCATGCCCACCACAGCGGTGAGGCCAACTGACAACAAGACCCCTAACAAAAATGACTGCGTTAATTGAACCAGCCAAGCTGCTAGAAAGGCCCCCACCATGTAAAGGGCGCCGTGGGCCAAATTGATCATGTCCATGATGCCAAATACCAGCGTTAAACCCGACGCTAGCAAAAACAACATCAAACCAAACTGCAGGCCATTCAAGGCCTGCTCTAACATCAAAATACTGCTCATGGGGAGATCTAAACCCCCATTTACTTCATCGGGCAGTCTTTAACGTAGGCATCACCGTGGTTTGCCAAGACGGGTTGCCCAACGATGCGGTTGACCAAACGACCTTGCGAGTCTTTTTGGATTTCACGCAAGTAGTAATTTTGAATGGGGTATTGATTGGTGTTGAAGCGGAAATCACCTCGCACAGAATTGAACTTCACAGTCTTCAGTGTTTTGATCAAGGCTTCTTTGTCTTCGATCTTGCCGTTGGCGGCACGAACGGCTGCATCAATTAGCAGTGCCGTGTCGTAGCCTTGCGCTGCGTAAATAGTGGGCAGGCGCTTGTATTCTTTTTCAAATTCGGCTACGAATTTTTTGTTTGCTTCATTGGGCAAGTCAAGACCCCAGTGCGCTGTGTCAAAAATACCGAGCATGTCGTTGCCCACTGCACGAATAACGTCTTGGTCGGAACCAAATCCCGGCTGAATGAGGCGGATATCTTTGTTCAAGCCTGCTGCCATGAACTGTTTGATGAAGTTGATGCCCATGCCACCCGGTAAGAAGGTGTAGACCACTTCAGGTTTCGCGGCTCGAATCTCTGCCAATTCCGCTGAATAGTCCAATTGTCCCAACTTGGTGTAAACCTCGCCAGAGACATTTCCTTTGAAAAAGCGTTTGAAACCTGCTAAAGAGTCTTTGCCAGCTTGGTAGTTAGGCGCAAGCAAATAGGCTGATTTCACTTTGAGGTTGGTGGCATATTGGCCAGCAGCCTCGTGGTAAGCATCATTGGGCCAAGACACTGCGAAGAAGTAGGGCGTGCATTGAGCGCCAGCAATAGGAGACGGTGCCGCATTTGGGCTAAGGTAAATTGTTTTGTTGTCTACCGCTTCAGGCAAACCGGCCAACATGATGTTGGAGAAAACGACGCCGGTTAAGAAATCAACTTTGTCGCGTTTGACATAACGCTCGAACAATTGTTTGCCCACATCGGGCTTAAATTGATCATCAGAGATGGAAACGTCGGCAGGCAAGCCGCCGAGCTTGCCACCATTGAGCTTGACAGCCAGCATGAAGGCATCCCGGATGTCCACGCCCAAAGCCGCAGAAGGGCCGGATAGGGTGCTTACAAAGCCAATTTTTACTTTGTCTGCAGCCAAAGCGGGTTGAATGGTCAAGGTGGCTGTAGCCGCCAGGGTGACAAGACTTTTAACTAGGGGAAAAGACATGATGAACTCCTGATGAGACAAATAAAAAAGAAAACGTACACCCAAATGGCAATACGTCATTCTTTGCCGAAACCAATGACATTAGAAATCGGGGTTTTCCCGTTTCATCCATCAATTCGCTAGCCAATCCAGCCTGGTAGCCACGTGGCAATCCCAGGCATAAAAAAGACCGCCGTTAACAAGATCAAGCTCATGACCACATAAGGGCCAACGGCCAAGAAAATATGTGTCATGGTGACGGAGGGAGGTGCGACACCGCGCATGGTCATCAGCAGCAAACCATGTGGGGGTAGCAACAAGCCCAACTGCATGCAAATGAGGAACATCACACCAAACCAAATGGGATCGATCCCCAAAGCGGTAACGATGGGCATGAAGATGGGTAAGGTGATCATCATCATGCTCACTTGGTCCACAAAGATGCCCAAGAAAATGAGCAGCAGCATCATGCCGACCACAATCCATGAGGTCGACAAGCCCTGGCCTGTGATGAACTGCACCAAACCGGTACTTGCACCGGAGAATGAAAGTATTTGGGCAAAGGTGGTGGCGCCTAAAATGATGAACAAAATCATGCCGGAGATGCCGGCTGTACCCTTGAGTGATTTCAGCACAGCATCCCACTTTAATACCTTGTAGCAAGCGGCCAACACCATGGTGGCAAAAGCGCCCAGTGCGGCACATTCTGTAGGTGTCGCCCATCCCGCCGCCAATGCGCCCACCACCACGGCAAAAATCGACAGGGTGGGCAATACGTAGGCAAAGAAAGGCTGCCAGCGGTCCCAGCCTTTATGTTCAATCAAATCCGTTTCATTCGGTGCCAAATGGGGGCTGATACGCACGCGAATGATGATCCATGCGACAAAGCAAATGGACAGCAACAAACCGGGCACGACACCGCCAATGAGCAGCTTGGAAATTGAAATGCCAGATAAAGAACCCAATAAAACAGTTAAAGCCGAGGGCGGGATTAGCATGTCGACTGCACCAATAGCCATGATGGGGCCCGTGGCAATGGTAGGGTGATAACCTCTGGCCAGCATGACTGGAAGCATGAGTGAGCCCAGCATGGCCGTTGTGGCAATGGTTGATCCGGAAATGGCTGAAAAAACCGTGCCTGCCACCACAGCCACGACGGCCAAGCGGCCTGGTACCCGCATGATGAGCCGTTCGACGCCTTCAATGACTTTGAAAGCCAAACCCGTGTGGAACAGAATTTCACCCATCAGCACAAAGAGGGGAATGGGTGTCAGAGAGAAGGCCATGACCGAGCTGACACTGCTGCGAACCAATTGAACCATGCCTGGCTCGCCGCCCATATAAAGCCATGCGCCTACGATGTTGATGCTGATGAAGGTCAGTGCGACGGGCATGCCAATGAACAGCAAAACCGTTGAGCCGCCCAACATGAGGCAAGCGGCAAATTGCCAACTGCTCATGCGGCGCTTACCGCATCGTTGCGCGGACCCCGCTCGGCCAGCCAAAGTCTGTGCATGCGAAACAGCATTTCAATGCTGAGCAAGGAAAAAACCAGGGGAAGAGGTACCAAAGACCACCATTCCGGTGTGACCAGCGTTTTGATATTCAGCGAATTGGCGCTGTAACTGGCCCACGTGGCTTGAACACCGTAATAGCTTATGACCAGACAACAAGCCAGCCCCAGGAGATCACCTACCCATTCAAACCCCCAGGCCACCCGTTTGGGAAGGGCTTGCAAAATAATATCAACCCGAATGTGTTGGCCTTGACGCAAAAGCCAAGGTGCAACACACAAAGTGACTGCGTACAAAATAAATTCTGAAACCTCGTTGCTCCAGCCGATGCCTTGAGGCCCTCCGCTGATGGCAAAGTTGCGCAAAGCGACATCGCTCACGATGAGGAGCATCATGAACAACAACATCAGGCATCCGAGCAAAGCCAGGGCTGAAATAAATCGCCCATAGGCTTCAGAAAGTTTGTTGATCATTTACTGAACAAAGATTTGAAGCGACCTGCAATTTCAGGGCTCTGCTTCAATGCAGAAGACCATGCAACGTCATAGGCCTTGTCTTTGAAAGCCTTCGTGCCTGCTGCATCAAAGGCAATGGTTTGAATGCCGGCTTTTGCTTGGCGTGTTGTTTCCTCTGTGCCATATTTCGCCCAGAATGTATTTTCAGTTTCTAAGGCAAGCAACTGTTTTTGCAAATAGTTGCGCTGTGCATCGGTGAGCTTTTTAAATGCAGGCAGGTTCATCACCAATGACACTTCGGCATCATAGAAGCCGGGGTCAATGCGAAACTTTGTTTTCTCATGCCAATTAAAGTCAAAAATACCACCAATGGGCCAACCGTAGCCATCGACAACGCCACGCTCTAAGGCGGTATAAACTTCACCCGGTGGTGTAGTGATGACGTTTGCGTTAAGCGCTTGGAAAAAATCTCGGTAAACCGGTGTGATTCGAATTTTCTGACCAGTCAAATCGGCTTTGTCTACTTTTTTGTTGGTGTAAATGTGAAAGGGTTGGTTCTCAACCATGCGTGCTAAGTATTGCATGTTGCCTTTTTCGTTCCACACCTTGTTGATGGCATCAAATGCGCCATTTTTTCGTTGCTCAGCCACTGGAATTTGGGTGAGTTTCAAAAAGTCAGATTCAGGCATCACATTGGTATAGAAGGCGCCTGTGTTCAAGGCCATGTCCACCACACCTGTCTTCACCGCATTGCCCACCTCAAAGGTGGGGATGGCTTTGGGGCCGCCAATAAAATTGATTTGCAAGATGCCTTTGCCTTCAGCATTGACCTTGCTAATCCAGGGCAGCATGTGTTGAACATAGATGCCGTTTTCAGCAAAGGCGCTAACCAAACGAAGCGTGACCTCCTGCGCCAATACAGTTGCACTGCTAGAGGCCGCAAGGGCCAATACCAATGCTGATTTGATGAGTTTTGTTTTCATGGTGGGTGTCTCCTGGTTGAAGGTTTCAGTCAAATGGGCTTGTGCCTAAATTCAGTATCAGCTAGGTTGCAGTAAACCTTGAGCCTTCAAGCTTGTCAACAGTGCTTGTTCTGAGTCGTCGCTTAGGGCAATTTTTTGAAGTTCTTGCAATTTGGTGGCCGCATCAGGTTCATTTTGAAGTTGTGGCAGCGCTTTCATCAAGCGCTGAAAATTACGCCAGCCCCGGCTGTGAGTGTCGCCATAGCCTTTGACCAACTGCTGCGCTCGAATCACTTGCAAGGCAAGCCTTTCGTTAATTTTCAGCAGTCCTGTAATTGAGCTCAGCCAACTGCTGATTCGCTCTTGTTCAATCTGATAACGCAATGAATAAGGTCGTGTGACGCGCAGTGAGGCAACAGCGTAAAGCAACAGATAACCTCTGAGCGAGGTGGTTTTGACAATCCGGCCCTGTTTTGTGAAACGCCCGACCAGTTGCCGTGCCCATGTCGTATGAAGCAGCCATCTTCCCCAAGCGGTTGGAAGTGTGTCTGCAATTTCCTCTAGGCGCGGATGTAGAAATTCGTTAATGTCTAACTGCTGTTCTGCACTTTGTTTGACTTCATCACGCACTCTTTCAAATCTAGAGCGACGGATTTTCAAATCTGCCACGCGAACCGTGTCCTCATAACTCATCCACAATGCCAAGTGCCTGGCTGATTCGTTCACGATTTCGTCGCCTAAATCATTGGCAGGGGCCATTTGGTTCAATGACGACAGTCTGTCCAAATAAAGTGTGGCGTAGAGTTCACTTTGATAGTCAGTTAAGCGCGCAATACCAGCCAAAAGCTTGGCATGAGCGGCAGGGCGAAATTCCTTGTGAATTCTATGCGCCATGTCTTTAAGCCGTGGGCCCACCTCTGGTAGCTTTGTTTGAGCGATTTCATCAGATGGAGGTAAAGGGGCAGATGTGCCAGTCGTCAATTGACGTTGCGCTTCTTCGAAAGCGGCTGCAAACGCCTGAAGGCTAGATGCGACACCAATCCCTCCGCGTTGAATTGTTTCTTCAAATTGTTCCCGGGCGAAGGGCAGTTGGCAAGACGCTGCCAACGCGCCATATAAAGCCGGTCCAATCAAGCTTCCAAAATTTTCTGCCATAGCCGAAAAGTCGGCTGCAATGAATTGTTTTGCAGCGGCTTTGGTACCGGCAAGTAACTTGTCGGAGTCCATTCGGCCATCCCCCATGGCAATGCGTTCAGTCATTGCATACACGCGGTGAGAGGACGTGATCAAGGTGGTGCGCTGTGGATTAACCAGTCCGCGCTGAAGTGCACGGCCCGCTTCCATCAACTCAGAGGCCAGCACGATATCGACATGACCAGGAAAGGGGCTTAGCGCGAAAACCGGTTGACGCCCTTCAGGAATACTGGCCTTGTCAAACATTTCAAGATAGTAAACAGTGGCACCGGTTCGCTGTGCGACGCCTGGAACTGAAGTGGTTTGGGCCACAAAACCATTGTGTTCGGCCAAGTCCACCAGCCAGTCTGCCAGCACACCACCGCCTTCACCCCCCATCGCCAAAATGGCAATGGTGATGGCGCGGGTTTGGGTTTTTGTCGTGGTCATTTGTTTTATTCAGCCCGCGACAGAGATGCCCTCAAGCCTGCGCTCGATCCGATTTTGTAATCGGCCAATAACCCAGTGGCGAATTTTTTCTTTGAACCTATCCCACCCGCTGGGGTTATTGATAATTTCAGCTCGGTAAAAAGAGGGGCACAAAACTGCCGCATGGGCAACTTCTCCACATAAACCGCAGCCCACGCAGCTGTCGGCCACCGCCACAACGGGATCCGTTCGCAAGGGATCTGGATTGGTTTTGATGCTCAAAGAAGGGCAGCCCGACAAGCGAATGCAGGAGTGGTCACCGGTGCAGGTGTCTGGGTCAACGCCAAATTTTTCACGAACGACACGCTCGCCTTGTTTGATGCGTTGCTTAATTTGAGGCTTCACTCTGCGCTGGCGGTTCAGCATGCATTCACTTTGCGCCACGACCACCTTGGGTCCTTTGGTTTGAGTGGTCAAGGCATCACGAAGAGCGCCTCGCATTTGATCTAGGTTGTAGGTGTGGGTGACGGTTTTGACCCAGTCTACTCCGACACCTTTGACAGCTTTTTCAATCGGGTTGTTGGTGCTTCGTATCGGGTTGATGGCTTTGGAAGACAAAACGTCTTGGCCGCCTGTTGCTGCTGAATAGCCATTGTCGACCACCAATAAAACATTGTCGGTCTGATTGAAAACAGCATTGCCTACGCCGCTGGTCAGTCCGTTGTGCCAAAAGCCACCATCCCCCATGATGGCCATGGTGCGGTGCTCTGTTTCCGGTGTATTGAAGGCGGAGGCACCAGCCCAGCCAAGCCCGTAGCCCATGGTGGTGGCGCCGATGTTGAAGGGCGGCAAAATAGAAAAGAGATGACAACCAATGTCGCAGCTAATGTGCCTAGGCCCCAGTTCTTTTTCTAAGAGTTTGATGGCGGTGAAGATGGGGCGTTCAGGGCAACCTGTGCAGAAAGAAGGAGGGCGCGGTAGAACCTGGGCTGTGGCATCTGCAACAGCCTGGACCATCAGGGCCGTACTTTGATCCGCTGGCACTAAATTGGATGTCTCGTTTAGCAATTCAGGTGCATAACGTTCGACGAAACTTTTCACGCCTTGCAAAATGACGCCGCCCGTGTACTCACCCGCCATGGGCAGAAACTCTTTGCCATGAACGCGTGTCTGCAAATTAGCCTTTCGCAAGATGGCGTGGATATTTTGCTCGATGAAGTCCGGTTGTCCTTCCTCCACAATGAGCAGCCCGCGTTTGCCTGTGCAGAAAGTCTTGAACTCATCGTCCACAAGAGGGTAGGTCACATTCAAAACATAAAGCGGAATCTTGGATTCACCGAAGGCATCGGCCAAGCCCAATACTTCCAGTGCACGGAGTACACCGTTGTACATGCCGCCTTGCAAGACAATGCCAAAATCTTTGGCTGAGCTTGAAAAAAATTCATTGATCTGATGTTCTTGGATGAACTTGACGGCAGCTGGCCACCGATCTTTGATCTTTTCTTGCTCATGCAGGTAGCTGGATGGTGGCAGCACAATCCGATTGACATCTCGCTTAGGATGCTCAATGGCATCCTTCAACGTGAAGGCAGGGCGCACATTGTCTTTGGTTGGAAAGTGCCCATGCACATGACAGGCGCGAATTCTAAGTTCCAACATCACAGGTGTATTGCTTGCCTCAGACAACTCAAAGCCTTTTTCCACGGCGTTGACAATACTTGGCAAATTGGGTCTGGGGTCTAGCAACCAAACTTGAGATTTCATGGCGAAAGCATGTGAACGTTCCTGCATGATGCTAGAGCCTTCACCATAGTCCTCGCCCACAATGAGCATGGCGCCACCAATGACGCCCCCCGAAGCTAAATTGGCCAGCGCATCGGATGCGACGTTGGTGCCTACAGTTGATTTAAAGGTCACAGCGCCGCGAAGCGGGTAGTTCACAGAGGCGGCTAAGGTGGCGGTGGCGGTGGCTTCAGAGGCGCTGTGCTCAAAATGGACGCCTAATTCAGACAAAATATCGTTAGCGTCTGTGAGCACATCCATCAAGTGTGAAATGGGCGCGCCTTGGTAGCCGGCGACGTACGACACACCGGACTGCAGCAAAGCCTTGGTCACCGCCAAAATGCCTTCACCGTGGAATTCATCCCCGGCACCTAGCTTGAGTTTTTCGACTTCTGCAAGAAATGAACGTTCAGCCATTTGTGTGTTTTTTTTACAATGAATTTAGATGTGAACTCATAGTTAATAACAATTTAGGCCAGTTTTCTATATTCAGCAAATAGATAAATCAAATAATTCGCATTGATTTAATGAATAATAGGGTCTAACCCTGAGAAGGCAAATGGTATGAATTTTCGACAACTTGATCTCAACCTTTTGCGTGTGCTGGTAGCCATTCACAGAGCAGGCTCGGTAACTTTGGCGGGCAAGTCCTTAGCTTTGTCTCAGCCTGCAACCAGTAATGCGTTGGCTCGTTTGCGTGACTATTTTGAGGATGATTTGTTTGTTCGATCACCTACAGGACTCAAACCCACAAGATTGTGCGAGCAGTTGGCAGCGGATGTGCATGAACAATTGCTGGCCATGGAGTCTATGTTGATAGGGCAACAAGAGTTTGAGCCTGTTAGCGCTGAGGTGCATTGGAAAATATCTTTGTCCGATCTGGGCGAAATGATGTTTCTGCCAAGACTAGCCGCTGCTTTGCGTTCTGATGCGCCTCACGCCCGCTTGTCAAATATCTCCGTCAATGCAGCACAGGTCACTGCGGCACTTGAGTCTCGGGAGATTGATTTGGCTTTGGGCATCTTGGCGCCAGAAAATCGCGGAATTCGTTCAGAGCTGTTATTCAATGAACGCTATATGGCAGTGACCTCATTGAATTGGAAACCTTTGAGTGGCAGAGTGGGTAAAACCTTGACCCTCAATCAGTTGCGACAATCTGGCTTTGCAGTAGCGTCGCCCACCGCAACTTTTCACGGCAGCGTAGAAAAAATGCTGACAAAAATGAAGTTGGAAGAACGAATAGTCTTGCGATCAAGACACTTCAGTGCCATGCCCGATATTGCGCGGCAAACCGATTTGATTGCGATCATTCCGGAAATGTTCGTGCGTGAATTGCAGTTACGTCAAGACCTACGCATTTGGGACATCACCGATGCACCAGTCTATGAAGTGCGAATGGTTTGGCACAAAAGTACAGACAATGATTCTCGTCACATGTGGATGCGACGTTTGATTTGCAGTCTGTTTCAACGTCAAGTCAAAGTTCCTACAAAACGTTGACTAGACTGACAAATTGACCATAGACCCCAGTCCTCGAGCCTTGCCAGAGTGGGCTCTGAAATACTGAGTCCAGTGTTGAGTTGGATTAGTCCCACCAAGCCGGCAGGTGTGTTGTGACGAATCAAGAAGCTTTTGACTTAGTGACACAAATTGAGTTTCAGACTGCAGGCTTGGGCAACCGCGATTTGGAGACCCGATGCATTGGAAGGACTTGAAGAGCACAGTGCAGGTGTCCAGTGTCTGGACGGTAGTGGAGCGTCCAGAGTACTATCCGCTTTAATATTAATCTGCTGGTAGTTTAAATTTCTATATTAATTCGCATTTTAAAAATATTATATAAAATTGATATTTTTGAGTTAATTTAATAATCAATTTTTATTATTAAAAATCAAAGCGTCTAGAGTAAATTAATGATTAACTTGAGAGGCCTGTAAATAAAACTGTGTAATATATGTGTAATTGACAAAAAGCCTCAATTAGCGAACATAACTTCATGTTTTTAAACAAAAAAAAGCCTCTTCAAAATTCTTAAAAAGGCTTTATTGTGGATTAACAGTCCGGCGCTCTACCGACTGAGCTATCGAGGAATATTCGGTTGTTAGCTAAAAGTAAACAAGAATTCAAAGTCTTTATGACTAAGAGCGTATCTGTATTTCGCTTAGCCCCTCATTGTAGCAAAAAATATTGTGAGTTTTGAAGGGTTAACGGGGGTTTTTCCGTGCGGGTTACTGATTGGTGTCTTGAATCCGCCGCTTCTCTCGCAACATGAACAAATACAGACCTTCAACCTTGTCTCTTGCCCAAGGGGTCTTGCGCAAGAACTTCAAACTGGAACTGACGCTGGGGTCTAGGGTGAAGCATCGTATTGGAATCCTTTGCCCAAGTTCAACCCATCCGAAGTAGGCTTGAAGCTCAATCACAATTGCCTCAAGGGTTAAGCCATGTAGAGGGTTTCGAGGCTGTTCATGGGTGGGTGTTGCATCGTTCATGACGGAATTTTCCCTCAAATTCAGAACTGCCGGCTGTGGTGTTTCGCCTTCTTTTGAATTCAATTTAAAAAAGCGTTCTAACCGTGAAGCGCAAGTTTCTAGGTGCGCCTGCGTACAGGTAGTAATGACCAAACTGCTTGGGAGACTCTCTCCAATAAGCTCTATTCGTGGCGTTCTCTAAGGCCAGTGTCCAGTCAGTGTCTTGACCCGCCACTTTGGTGCTGTAATGTGCCGCCAAATCAGCCGTGGTCCATGCTGGCAATGTCATGGCACCGCCCTCCATCAGGTCGCGCTGGCCTTCATGGCTTAGGCGCAATGAGGTGCGCAAACCAGGAACTTGTGACCAGCGGTATTCAGCGGCGGCACGCAGCACCAAAGAAGGCACATTCAAAGGACGCTGACCGTTTAGAGCGGGGTTAATCAAGGCCTCTAAACGCTTGGCATTTAACCAAGTGGCGGCCGTATCTACTTTCCATTGATTGCTGCGGTAGCCCATGCCCAATTCCACGCCTTTGTGTTGGGCAAGGCCGTCCAATTTCCGCGTACAAGAGTTGGCTTCTTCGCAGGCGCCTTGATCACCCCACACAGGCCGCGTAATGTCAAACATCGCCGCATTCCAAAGCCACGGACCTTGCGCGCCTTTAACGCCCAATTCTTTTTGGGTGCTTTTGGCAGAGGGCAGTGCAACACCGGAGTTGGTATAGCGGCTGCGATTGGGTGTGACCTGGGCTTCTACACCTTGACCATAACTGAGGTAACCCAGTGAGTTGAATGGCAGTTTGTGGCTAAAAGCCAACCAAGGTGTGGTGATGGTTCTGTCGTCTTGCGTGGCGCGGCTGCCATCGGTGCGTTGGCTGTCTCGCTGGATGTGACTGGCGCGCAAGCCTATCCACAAGTCTGCAAATTGATGTACTCGCATGCGATCTTTCACGCTGACTTCGGTGGCATATTCTTGTCGGTTGGTATTAAGGTCGTTCGGCGTTGGATTTGCAGCGCTTTCGCTCACGCCACTTATGCTGCCCATGCCAGCGTAGTTGTAGGCCTGCATGGCCGACAGCTTGTCAATTTGGCGATGCCTTAACCAAGCAAAACTCACTTCGTGTTGCAGTCCTGCCAATTGAACTTGGCCACTGATTTCAGTTTGTAGCGCATCGCTTAAGCGGCGTTCGTTGTCGCTGCGGTAGTCGTAGAGGTCAAAAGTTTTGTCTCTGCAAAATCGGTCGTAATTGCCTTCTGCATAGCAGCCAAAGGCGTAGCTCAATCGGTCATCTGTTCTCAGGCGTTGTGCGCCATATTGTGTGGTCCAGAGCCATCCGTTTTCTAAACGTTGCTTTAGGCGCACGGTGCCAGTGAGGCCCTCAAACACTTCGGGCACAGACCACACTTGTTTGCTGAAGTTGTTGCGGGCATAAAAAGGCGAGGGCAATGTATTGCCTATGAGGCTGGCCGCGTTGACGCCCATTTGTTGGCGCGAGCTGCTTTCAACTTCCCACTCTAAACGCGTGTTTGAATTGACACGCCAGTCCATGGCCAGTGCCAGCAGTTGTCGATGACCTTTGGCGTTTTGAATGTAGGGGTTGAGGTCTTCATAAGCTGCGTTGACGCGGTAGCCAAAGGCGTTGTTTTCGCCATAGCGGCCGCCAAGATCCAAGGCTACCAAGCTGTTGTTGCCGTTGCCATAACTGAGCGTCAAGCTACGGATGCTGGACTCAGCGGAATTAGGAGGGCGCTTCACCACGTAGTTGGCCAAGCCGCCAGGCGCACTGGTGCCAGCTTGTATGCCACTGGTGCCTTTAAACAGTTCAATGCGCTCTTTGTTGTCCATGGGAATCATGGTTTCAGAATTGATGGGCAAGCCTTCGCGGCGGTAGTTGTAGCGGTTGTCTAAGGTAAAGCCGCGCACACTGAGGATGTCCCAATAGGCGGGCGAGTTGTAGCTGTCTGTGACGGAAGAATCTAAGCGCAAGGCGTCTGAAATTCTTTGAGCACCTATGTCACGCAGTGTGGCGTTGTCAACGTTGGTGGCGCTGAAGGGTGCTTGGCGCAGGCTGATGTTTTCAAAACCGCTCACTTGTTGTGAAGCAGGGCTGGTAATCAAGACCGTGTTGTTTTGTGCAAGCGCGGATGCGCTGACAAGCAACAGCGCTTGGCATGTTAATTTTGGCAAATGATGTGCCATTGCGTTTTCCTTCAACGAAATGGCAGGTCGGCTGGATCATTCAACGGATGATGGCAATTGAGTGATTGCCTCGTTGTCTAGACAAGCTTCCCTGCGCGAGGATTACCTCAATCAGGTTCAAAGGGACTTTCTCAGTCTTAGCTTTGCAGCTAAAACACCCCTAGCGAATGCAGATGCAAAATTGAATTTTGCAGCCACGGGTTGAATTCTATGACACACCCAAGAGTTTGTGCAAATGAGTGGAAGTGGTGGTGTATTGGAGTAGGGTTTTTTGCTCTGGATGGAGCAGGTCAGCCGCGCCAAAGGCGGCCAAGGTGGCTTCGTGAAAGCCGCACAAAATGAGCTTCTTTTTACCCGGGTAGGTGTTGATGTCGCCCACGGCAAAAATGCCTTTAGCCTCTGTGGAAAAGGTTTCTGTATTCACCAGCAATTGTTTGCGCTCCAAGGCCAATCCCCAATTGCTAAGAGGGCCCAACTTGGGGGAGATGCCAAGACATAAAAGGAGTGCATCTGCATGAAGAACTTCTGTATCGCCTTGGGAATTGAGAATTTCTAGGCCTGACAGGGTTACTTTGCTAGAGCCTGAGTTTGCAACAGCATCTTGAATCAAGGCTGTGGGTTGGCCCGCCACAAAGCGCATTGATTTTGCGTTGCAGGCTGCGCGCATTTGCTCAATGGCTTGAGGCGCTGCTTGAAATTGATCGCGCCTGTGGACCAGGGTCACGCTGGCTGCCGCATTGGCGCCTTGACGCCACAGCGCGCAGGCTTCTAGTGCTGCATCGTTGTCGCCCAGCACCAAGAGGTGTTTGCCTTTGAAGCTTGACTCGTTGGGGGCCTTGTGAAATATGTCTTTGCCCAACAGTTCCTGAAAGCCGGGCAAGTTGAGGCCGCGTTTGACGAAAGCCCCCACTCCAGCCGCAATGAATACTGTGGCGGCTTTGAATTGCGTGCCCTTGTCGGTTTGCAAATACCATTGGTCGTCTTCGGTGGCTTTGAGCTCACTGACCAATTCTTGAAGGTGAAATTGCGGTGCGAAGGGTTTAATTTGTGTTTGCAGTTGGTCAATCAGTTCTTGACCTGTGCAAAGCGGTATGCCGGGTATGTCGTAAATGGGTTTGTCGGCGTAAAGTTCTGAACATTGGCCGCCTACTTGCGGCAATGCGTCTACCACGTGGCAGCGAATATCTTGAAGCCCTAGTTGAAACGCTTGGAAGAGACCCACGGGGCCTGCGCCAATGATCAGGGCTTCGGTTTGGATCAACGGATCAACTCGCTCAGTTTGCCCGTCTTGTCTTTCCAATCGTCAGCATCGGGCATGGGAATTTTGCGTTTGGTGATGCTTTTCCAAGTGGGCAGCAATGCCAGTTCGGCATTGAGCTTGGTCATGTGAACTTGGTCTGCTGGCAGGTCTTCTTCGGCGTAGATGGCATTGACAGGGCACTCGGGAATGCACACAGCGCAGTCAATGCACTCGTCAGGGTCTATGGTGAGGAAGTTGGGGCCTTCGCGAAAGCAGTCTACGGGGCAAACATCCACACAGTCGGTGTATTTGCAGCGGATACAGGATTCAGAAACAACGTGGGTCATGACAGTTTGCTAAGGCTAGAGCGTTGAACGGGCGGAATTGCCCGAAAGATTGGCATTTTAAAGCAGTTACACGCTCATGCTGCCTTCTTTGCAAAAAAGGGTTGTGTGTCGACAGCAGACCCTTGGTAGAAAGCTGGAAAACGGTCGAACTGCCGTTGGGCTGCACTGGCATCCAAGCCTTCGCGTAACACGGCTACATCAAAACCCGTGCGTGACATAGACACCAATTGATCGATGAGTACATCGCCTGTTGCGCGAATTTCACCTTGAAAGCCAAGGCGACGGCGCAGTAAAAAAGCTTGGCTGTAAGCACGGCCATCGGTGAACTTGGGGAAGTGCAAATCGATGCGTTTGACACCCTCCAGTGACACTTCGCGAGGATCTGCGTCGTTGGCAATGCTGATCACGCTGGTGCCAGAGCTTGGGGTGTGATCTTTGAAGGACAAAATTTTCATGACATTCATTCAATGGCTTCAGCAAGCGCGAGATCTGTTTGACGGACATCATTGGCTGCAAGCTTGAAGGGATCTTGACCAATTCGGCGCAAGGTTTCGATGAAGTATTCAGATCGGCCCTGGCCATTGTTTGCAGGCAGGCGGAGCTCCAAGTATTTGTGCATGACAGCTTCAATGACATCTGGCACTTCGGCTGCAGAAAAAGAAGGGCCAACCACTTTGCCTGCGCCAGCTGTGCCTGACAGTGTTGAGCCATCAGAGCCACCCAAGGTCACTTGATACCACTCTTTACCATCCTTATCGACGCCCAAGATGCCAATGTGACCACTGTGATGGTGCCCGCAGGAGTTGATACAACCGCTGATATGCAGGTCGATGGGTCCCAGATCATCCAACTCGTCTAAGTCTTGGTAACGCTCTGAAATAGCCGCTGCCACAGGAATGGCGCGGGCATTGGCCAAAGCGCAGTAGTCGCCGCCGGGGCAAGCAATCATGTCATTCAGCAAACCAATGTTGGGGTTGGCAAAACCCAAGGCTTTGGCTTCGTGCCACAGGTCATGCAATTGAGTTTCTTGAACCCAGGGCAGGACTAAATTTTGCGAATGCGTCACGCGCGCTTCACCGCGTGAATACTTGGCTACCAATTGGGCCGAGGCTTCTAGTTGCTCTGCGGTTGCATCGCCCGGTGCCAAGCCCAAACGTTTGAAGGACAGCGTGACTGCGCGCAGTGCTGGATTTTTGTGTGGCACAACGTTTTGATTCAACCAACGTTGGAACGCAGGGTCTTGTGTGTTGCTTTTAGCCAATGAGGAGGCGGCGGAGGCCGGTGCTTTGGGTTCTACAAAACAAGCTGCCACGCGATCAAATTCAGCTTGGCTGATGGTGTGCGGTCCACCGTCTGTGTTCACGATCTCTTTGAATTCAGCTTCAACTTCATCAATGTACCGCTGACCTTCGGCCTTCACCAAAATTTTGATGCGAGCTTTGTAGATGTTGTCTCGGCGACCCCAACGGTTGTAAACGCGAACAACGGCTTCGAGGTAGTTCATGATGTGCTGCCAAGGCAAGAAATCACGAACCAGGGTGCCAATGACGGGTGTACGCCCCATGCCACCGCCCACCCAGACTTTGAAGCCCACTTCGCCCTGCGTATTTTTAACAAGCTGCAAACCCACATCGTGCCAACCAATGGCTGCTCGGTCTTCGTGAGCGCCAGTGATGGCTATCTTGAACTTGCGTGGCAAAAATGCAAATTCAGGATGCAAGGTACTCCACTGTCTCAAAATTTCTGCATAAGGCCGTGGGTCAACCACTTCGTCAATGGCAACGCCCGCTAATTCATCCGTGGTGATGTTGCGAATGCAATTGCCACTGGTCTGAATGCCATGCATGTCCACGGTGGCCAAGAGGTCCATCACATCGGCCGATTGGTCCAATGGAATCCAGTTGAACTGAACGTTTTGACGGGTGGTGAAGTGACCATAGCCTTTGATGAGGCGAGGCGATTTGCCAGGCAACAAGTCTTGCTGGGCTTGGGCTTTTGAAAAAATTTCGCTATCGGGTTGGTCGTATTCTTTGGCAATGGTGGCCAGCACACTCAGTTGTTTGCTGGAAATTTCGCCATAGGGCACAGCCACGCGCAACATGGGCGCATAGCGCTGAACGTACCAGCCGTTTTGAAGGCGCAGAGGGCGGAACTCTTCGTCAGCCAGTTGGCCCTTTTGCCATCGCTCGAGTTGGTCTCTGTGCTGGGCCGCACGCAGTTTGACAAACTGGCGGTCGAATTCTGTGTATTGGTACATCTCTAAAAACTGTTAGTGAAGGCTTTGGCCAGGTCAAATAAGAGATGGACTTTAACGCTCCTTTATGCAAAATCTAACTACTTATTCGTTTTACATATATGCTTATTGATCATAAGAGGGGGTGTGAGCCGCAATTAAGTCTCCAAAGTGACTGGGTTTTGGCTTGCTGATACAGTTTCGCTTTTGAGGAGTGTGGAATGAGGTCTGGTCCATTTAAAGCTTGGGGCGTGGCGTTGGCCGCCATGTTGGCGATGTCTGTGAACGCGCAAAAGCCCATTCGCATTGGCGAAATTAACAGCTATTCAGCCATTCCTCAGTTCACACAACCCTACAAACAGGGCTGGCAATTGGCGGTAGAGGAAATCAATGCGGCAGGTGGTTTGCTGGGTCGCAAGGTTGAAGTCATTGCGCGAGACGACGCCGGTAAGCCCGAGGATGCGTTGCGTCATGCCATCGAGTTGATCAGCCAAGAAAAAGTGGATGTGTTGGCCGGTGGTTTTTTATCCAATGTGGGTTTGGCCTTGGCCGATCACGCAGGTAAAACCAAACGACTTTTTGTGGCCAGTGAGCCCTTAACAGATGCCATTGTTTGGGACAAAGGCAACCGCTACACATTCCGTTTGCGCCCCAGCACTTACATGCAAGCCGCCATGTTGGTGGAGGAAGCAGCCAAGTTGCCTGCCAAACGCTGGGCCACCTTGGCACCCAATTACGAATACGGACAAAGTGCCGTTGCCAGTTTCAAAGAATTGTTAAAGGCCAAAAGACCCGATGTCGAGTTTGTGGGCGAGCAGTGGCCCGCACTTGGAAAAATTGATGCAGGCAGCAGCTTGAGTGCGCTCATGCAAAGCAAGCCCGATGCTATTTTTAATGTGACCTTTGGCGCCGATTTGGCCAAGCTGGTTCGTGAGGGCAATCAGCGCAGTATTTTCCCCAAAGTTCCCGTGGTGTCCATGCTTTCTGGCGAGCCCGAATACCTCGAGGTGTTGAAAGATGAAACGCCTAAGGGCTGGATTGTGACAGGCTATCCGTGGGACCAAATTGACACCAAAGAACATGCTTCCTTTGCGGCCAATTATTACAAGAAATTCAGAGAGAACCCCAAGGTGGGATCGGTGGTGGGCTATGCCACCATGCAAGCTATTTTTGCGGCCATTAAAAAGGCAGGCACCACAGACAACGAGAAGTTGGTGTTGGCCATGCGCGGCTTGAAATTCAGCACGCCGTTTGGCCCCGCAGAATTTCGGGCCATCGATCAGCAGTCCACCATGGGGGCTTTTGTGGGCAAGCTAGATGTGCGTGGCAACCAAGGCAGCATGACGCAATGGCGTTATGCCGATGGCAAAAACTACCAACCTACCGATGCCTATGTGAAGTCGCGCAGACCCGCTGCCGCGCAACAATGAATTTAGCCAAACCTTGAGGCCGACATCAGCTTGGCCAAGGAGGCGGCCATGGGCAAGGGCTCGTGGTTCATATGCGCGGCCAACAGTTCGCCGCACAACACCGACCAACTGATGCCTCTTGCACCCATGCCGGTGCACAAACTCAAGCCTTTGAATTCGGGATGTGCAAACTCACCCACGGCAGGCAGTCGATCTGGAAGCGCCATGCGAATAGCGGCCCAAGATAAGGTCTTTTCAAGATCGATGTGATGAAGGATGTCGTCTTGAAATTCAGGCATGAGTTCGGCCCATTGTTGCCTGTTAGACAACTTGTCTGCTGCACGAGTTTGTAAATCAAAGTCGTTGCGTTGAAAGCTAGAGCCCACAATCCAATAAGGCTCATCCATATCCGCAGAGATATGTTGGAGATTGCCGATGTAACTGCCATGACCGTTGACTGGAAAATCTGGCAGTTTGTTGCGCAGTTGAACTGGCAATATGTTCATAGGGCCCAAAGAAACTTGACCACGCAAGGCTGTAGCAGGCAGGTGAGGGCGAGGGCATTCCTGAGTTTGCAGTTCAACGCTTTCAATCAAGTATTGGCCATCGTATGCGCTGGCAATGATGACCTGTGGCGCTTGTGCAATGACAAGCCCTGAGGCATCGATGCACTGCCATTGATTGTTTTTAGAAATGAGTTTAGCGACCGCGCTTTGCGTTGACAAACGGATGTTGCGATGCCCGAGTTGAGCCTTGACCAAAGCTTGAGTTTGAATCCAACCGGCTATGCCGTGCCACAGTGCCGGTGTTCTTTCATTCAAGCCTGACGCCTGCTTTTGCAATTCGCTAGCTTGTGTGCTCCATTCGTGGCCAGCAGCAGGCCACAAGCTAGCTTCGGGCAATTGTCTTTTGCCAGCATAACGATGTTCAAGCAGATGAGAAACTTGCCACTCAAGGCCATGCTCCAGCAGCGTTTGTGCGCGTTGCACTGTGGCGCGCACACCATCTCGGGTAATGCGAGAAAGCACATTGTTATCGGGCGAAACGTGTGTGGCAAAGATGCCAGCTGGTAAGCCAGAGGCACCTGCCCCCAATGCATGCGCTTTGTCGAGCACTTCAACTTGCCAGCCTCTGAGCGCCAAACTGTGAGCCACAGCCGAGCCTGCTAAACCTGCGCCAATGACAATGGCATCAACTTGAGGTTTTGACTTCGCAATGTTCTCAGCTTTGGCACGATGACGCAGTGCGGTTTTTACTTCCCAAGCTGGACGATAACAAGCTGACGATCTTGACTCATCCAGGATGAAGCCAACACTTTGAAGCTCATTGACGAGACTGTCTTGGGCGAAACACCATTTGATTTGAGACCCCACTTGAGACAATCGTGCCAAATTTTTGGCGCTCCATGTCGCTAGGTGGTCAATGCAAATGCTGTCTGCCGCGATGTCAATTTCTTTGGCAATATGGGGTGCTGCGCCAATGCACAAAGTCAATTGAATGCGTCCACCTTCAAAAGAAATTCGGTGAACGCCAGGCAGCAGGCCATAGCAAACTTGCGCCAGCTCAGTGGTAAGGTCTTTGGGTGCTTCGCTGGTGAAGGCTGTGAAAAAAAGATGGGGTGCTGAGCTAGGATCTGATTGCCAAACTTTGACAGTTTCAAGAAAAGACTCGCCGCGCCCAAACGAGGTTTCTAAAGCGTGCCAACTGGTTTGCCACGCTGCTCTGTTTTTCCAATGACTGGCGTGGAAATTAGGGGTTTGTGGGAGGGACATAACCTTGGGCGGCATCGGCGCCAGATCCAAAGAAATGGTTTTCCATTTGACGGGCCAAGTACTGACGAGCGCGAGCGTCTGCCAAATTTAAGCGGTTTTCATTGACCAACATGGTTTGATGCTTAAGCCAGGCAGCCCACGCTTCTTTGCTGACGTTTTCCCAAATGCGTTTGCCCAAGTCACCAGGATAGGGTGGAAAGTCTAGCCCTTCAGCTTCGGTTTCTAATTTGATGCATTTAACTGTGCGCGCCATGATGTTCCTTGATTTATTCTAAAGATGAGAGGGGTATAGGGATATAAAATTATTGTATTTCCATTACAGGCCAATAAGCTTGAAAATGGCTTGTTTTGTTTAAATACCCTAAGTTTTATGAGTGCATTTTTAGAAGAAAAAGTCTTGAGTGTTCATCACTGGACCGACCGTTTGTTCAGTTTCACCACCACGCGCGATCAGGCACTTCGCTTTTCCAATGGCCATTTCACCATGATTGGCCTGCGGGGTGACAACGGCAAACCCTTGCTGCGCGCCTACAGCATTGCCAGTGCCAATTATGAAGAGCACCTTGAATTTTTGAGCATCAAAGTTCAAGACGGACCCTTAACTTCCAAATTGCAACACATTCAAGTGGGCGACACCATTGTGGTGGGACGCAAGCCCACAGGTACATTGCTCATTGATTACCTCACGCCCGCAAAGCGTTTGTACCTGATTGGCACTGGCACGGGCCTGGCACCGTATATGAGCATCATTCGCGACCCCGAAACCTACGAGCGATTTGAGCAAGTGGTTTTGTTGCATGGTGTGCGAGAAGTGAAAGAGTTGGCCTACCATGACTACATTACCAAAGAGTTGCCGCAAAATGAGTTTTTAGGCGAGATGGTCAGTAAGCAACTGTTGTACTACCCCACTGTCACGCGTGAAGCGTTTGAGCATCAAGGCCGCGTGACAGAGTTGCTTGAAAACGGCACCATCAGTTCAGACCTCGGCATTCCTGTTTTAAATCCTGCAGAAGATAGGGTCATGATTTGTGGCAGTCCAGAAATGTTGCGCGACCTCAAAGCATTGTGTGAAAAACGCGGCTTTGTAGAAGGCAATACCAGTATCCCTGGGCAGTTCGTGATAGAACGTGCTTTTGTTGAAAGCTAATTCTTGAAAAATTTATCGACGCAGCGTTGGCTTGCCCTGCTTGCTGCAGCGTGCTTGGCCATGTTGGCATTTGGCATTGTCTATTTGCAAAACCATTTGGGCTTAGAGCCTTGCCCCATGTGCATTGTTCAGCGCTACGCCCTGATCGGTGTCATTGTGTGGTGTCTTTTGGGCATCAGCTCAAATGCGCCGGTGCGCACATTGGCCATGACATGGCTTATTGCAATCACTTCGGGATTTGGCGCCTTCGTGGCTGCGCGTCAATCCTGGCTTCAGTGGTATCCACCCGAGGTGGTGTCTTGCGGCCGCGATTTTTACGGCATGATTGAAAACTTCCCGCTTCAACGAGCTATTCCCATGATTTTCAAGGGCAGTGGCGATTGCACCAAAATCGATTGGACATTTCTTGGTGGCTCTATCGCCAATTGGTCGTTTGCCGTTTTCATGGGCATCTTTTTTCTGATGATCTATCTGCGAGTGCGTGACGGCATGTTGAGAACGACTCCCAACCTAGAAGCCTTAGAACCCCTTAGCTGAGTTTTTTAACCAGCACTTGGCTGCGGCGGTCCCAGTTGTATTTGCGCTTGCGGCCCTCAGGCAACCAGTCAGGATCCATTTGGACAAACCCGCGCTTGATGAACCAATGCATGGTGCGAGTGGTGAGCACAAAAATACTGTCCAAGCCCATGGCGCGAGCCCGCTGCTCTACACGCTTCAATATTTTTTCGCCATCACCCTGACCCTGCGATTGGGGTGATACCGTGAGTGCCGCCATTTCGGCGGTCTTGGCTTCAGCATAGGGGTAGAGCGCAGCACAGGCAAAGATCACTCCGTCGTGTTCAATGATGGTGTAGTGGTCAACATCGCGTTCGATTTCTGTGCGATTGCGCTTAACCAAGCTACCATCGTTTTCGAAGGGCTCAATCAGTTGAAGAATGCCGCCGACATCGTCCGATGTGGCTTCTCTGAGTTCTTCCAGTTTTTCATCAATCACCATGGTGCCAATGCCATCGTGCACATAAATTTCTAGCAACAAGGCCCCATCGACTGCAAAAGGCAAGATGTGACTGCGTTCAACGCCTTCCTTGCAAGCCTTCACGCAGTGTTGCAAATAAAAGCCGATGTCAGTAGGCGTGAGCGCTGGGGGCAGTTTTTTCAACAAACTTTCTGCAACAGCCAAAGGCAATTCAGTGTCAATGGGGTTGTCTTCAGACTCAGGCTCTTCAGGGTTGATGCGCAAACCTGGAATTTCGGTCAAGAAAATAAGTTTGTCGGCTTGAAGTTCAATGGCCACACTGGTGGCCACTTCTTCCATCGACAAATTAAAAGCTTCGCCTGTTGGCGAAAAACCAAAGGGCGAGAGCAAAACCATGGCGCCCATTTTGAGGGTCTGGGTAATGCCAGCGACGTCAACTTTGCGAACCAGACCTGAATGCTGGAAATCTACGCCATCCACAATGCCAACTGGGCGCGCGGTCAGAAAATTACCGCTGATTACTCGCACCGTAGAACCTGCCATGGGCGTGTTGGGCAAGCCTTGACTGAAGGCTGCTTCAATTTCATAGCGCAGCTGGCCGGCGGCTTCTTGCGCGCAATCTAGTGCCACCTCGTCGGTGATGCGAATGCCTTGCGAGTATTTGGGCTCATGGCCCTTGGCCAAGAGTTGCTCATTCACTTGAGGCCTAAAGCCATGGACCAACACAATCTTCACGCCCATGCTTTGAATCAAGGCCAAATCTTGGGCCAAGTGCTGCAGTTTGCCGGCTGCGATGGCTTCACCTGCAATGCCCACCACAAAGGTTTTGCCACGGTGCATGTGGATGTAGGGTGCCACCGAGCGAAACCAAGGTACGAAGGTGAAGTTAAAGACAGTAGACATGAGCTTGTGGGTC
>Ga0209768_10000516_pt1 | contig 26011 bp, 24 predicted proteins | sample LauGreSBDMM110SD_3_FD_187564 | JGI IMG/M metagenome (GOLD analysis project Ga0209768, IMG submission 187564) | Freshwater lake microbial communities from Lake Michigan, USA - Sp13.BD.MM110.SD (SPAdes) (version 2) | ecosystem: Environmental > Aquatic > Freshwater > Lake | place: Lake Michigan... | reverse complement strand
GGCGCAGCCGCGGTGATGGTCATGTCGGCAGCCAAAGCCAAGTCTCTGGGCTTGACGCCCTTGGCCCGCATTGCATCTTTTGCCACCAGTGGTTTGGACCCTGCCACCATGGGCATGGGTCCGGTGCCGGCATCGCGCAAAGCTTTGGAACGTGCAGGCTGGAAAGCGTCGGATGTGGATTTGTTTGAGCTCAATGAGGCCTTTGCGGCCCAGGCCTGCGCCGTCAATCAAGCCTTGGACATCGACCCTGTGCGCGTCAACGTCAACGGCGGGGCCATTGCCATAGGCCACCCCATCGGCGCATCAGGTTGCAGAATTTTGGTGACTTTGCTGCACGAAATGCAGCGCAGCTCTGCCAAAAAAGGTTTGGCGGCCCTGTGCATTGGTGGTGGCATGGGCGTGGCACTGGCACTTGAGCGCTGATTTTTGATCACCATTTAAATTTCATTGAAACCAATAGGAGAGACAACATGGATAAAAAAGTAGCTTACGTCACAGGCGGTATGGGTGGGATTGGAACCGCCATTTGTCAGCGTTTGCACCAAGACGGTTTTGTGGTGATCGCCGGGTGTGGACCCACCCGCGACTTCACCAAATGGCTGGATGAGCAAAAAGCCATGGGCTTCAACTTTTATGCGTCGGTGGGCAATGTCAGCTCTTGGGAGTCGACGGTGGATGCTTTCGCAAAGGCCAAAGCTGAGCATGGCCCCATTGACGTTTTGGTCAATAACGCCGGTATCACCCGCGACCGCATGTTCCTCAAAATGACCCGCGATGACTGGGATGCTGTGATTGATACCAACCTGAACTCCATGTTCAACGTGACCAAGCAAGTGGTGGGCGACATGGTCGAGCGCGGTTGGGGTCGCATCATCCAAATCAGCTCGGTCAACGGCGAAAAAGGTCAAGCAGGGCAAACCAACTACTCCGCCGCCAAGGCCGGTATGCATGGCTTCACCATGGCCCTGGCCCAAGAGCTGGCCAACAAAGGTGTGACCGTCAACACCATCAGCCCGGGCTACATTGGCACGGACATGGTCAAAGCCATTCGCCCAGAGGTGTTGGACAAAATTGTCAACACCATCCCCGTCAAGCGGCTGGGTGAGCCCAGTGAAATTGCATCCATCATTGCCTGGTTGGCGTCCAACGAAAGTGGTTACTCCACGGGCGCTGACTTCTCGGTCAATGGTGGTCTGCACATGGGCTGATGCTGGGGACACCTGGGCTTTGAACACGTGACCGTGGACAAGCCCTTCACCCTATCTGTTGCACCGATGATGGATTGGACGGATAGACATTGCCGTTTTTTTCATCGCTTGATCACGCGTGATGCCTGGTTGTACACCGAGATGGTGACCACAGGGGCTTTGCTGCATGGGGATGTGGCCAGGCACCTGGACCATGACCCCGCTGAACATCCGCTGGCCTTGCAAATCGGCGGCAGTGAGTCGGCCGATTTGGCCAAGGCGGCCCAGTTGGGGCAGCGCTGGGGCTACCGTGAAATCAATTTGAACTGTGGTTGCCCCTCTGAGCGTGTGCAGCGCGGGGCCTTTGGCGCTTGTTTGATGGCCGAGCCTGCATTGGTGGCCGATGGCATCAAGGCCATGCAAGACGCCGTTGATGTGCCCATTTCTGTCAAGCACCGCATTGGCTTGGATGGGGATGAGTCCGCCGCCATGGTGACGGATTTTGTCGGCCAATTGCACACCGCAGGATGTCGAAAATTCATTGTGCATGCCCGCAACGCCTGGCTCAAAGGCTTGTCGCCCAAGCAAAATCGTGAGGTCCCTCCGTTGCGGTATGAAGTGGTTTATCAATTGAGAAACCACTTCCCAGATGCCCAATTTATCCTCAATGGGGGCATTCAAACCATGGCCGACATGAATGCCCACGCCGATGGCGTTGACGGCATCATGGTGGGGCGTGTGGCTTACCACAACCCTTGGGTTTTGAACGATTGGGATGCCTGGTTGGCCGCTAGCCGCAACGGGGGAGCCGGCGGGTCTGGAGACGCGGCTCTACAACACCTCGCAGACAAGGAAGCAAGTCGTGATGAGGTCGAGTTCGCCATGGTGGAATACATGGCCGATCCCAAGCGCTGCGGCACAGCGCATTGGTACAGCGTGGCCAGGCACATCTTGGGCTTGCGCCATGGCTTGCCGGGTGCGCGCTTGTGGCGACAGGTCTGGAGCGACCACCGATTGAAGGATCGGCCTGTGATGGACGTTTATCGCTTGGCCCAAGCGGCTTTGCAACGCTACGCCTTGGTTTGAACATGCAGCCCGAGCAACGCTTGTTATGGGCCCAGGTTTTGGTCTGGTTCATTCCCGCCTTGTGGGCGGTCAATTTCTTATGTGCCCGTTTGGCCCCCGGGGTGGTCGATCCGCACACCTTGGCGCTGGGGCGCTGGGCCGTTGCCGGGCTGGTGTTGGGTGTTCTGGCCCGCCATGAAATATGGCAGGCCCGAAGGCAAATTTGGTCAGACCGGTGGCAATACCTGACCTTGGGTACTTTGGGCATGTTGGTATGTGGGGCTTGGGTGTACTGGGGCGCACAAACCACATCCGCCATGAACATTGCCTTGATCTATGCAGCCGCGCCGGTTTTGATCACGTGGGGCTCGGCCATTTGGTTGGATGAACGCATGCGCGCTCGCCAAATGTGGGGCGTGGCTTTGGCCTTGGTGGGCGTGGTTCATGTGGTGGTCAAAGGCGATTGGGTGGCGCTGTCGCGGATCCAGTGGGTGGTGGGTGATGGATTCATCATTGCCGCCACCGTTTCATGGGCCGCATACGCCATGCTCCAGAAAAAATGGGTTTGTACCTTGTCCTCTACCGCTCGCTTGGCCTGCATTTGCGCGGGTGGGGTGATCACGTTATTGCCGTTTGCGGTTTGGGAGGGCATGCAACCCCAGGTGCCCCCTTGGACTTGGTATGCGACAGCTTTGTTGCTGGCGGTTGCCTTGGTGCCAGGCATTGGGGCTTATTGGATATATGCCTGGGCGCAAAAAACCTTGGGGGCCAGTCGTACCAGCATGACCCTTTATTTGGGCCCTTTGTGGGGTGCTTTTGTGTCCTGGGGCTTGCTGGGCGAGTCTTTGGGTTGGCATCATGCCGTGGGCAGCTTATTGATTTTGCCCGGTGTGGCGCTGGTGGTTCAGCCGACAGCGGTGGCCAAGCCCACTTGAGGCGACGCGCTGGGTGGCGCTATCGCATCTGGGCTGGCAGCTTCTAATCCATTGGCAAAGTGCGCTTGCATGGCTTGCATGCTTCTGGCGGGGTTGCGCGCCGCCAGGGCTTGCATCAAGGTTTGGTGTTCACGCAAAGACTCCTCAACCCGGCCAGACTTCAATAATGAGTTGTGACGATTGAGTTTCATCACTTTGCGCAGATCAATCACCATTTGCGTGCGCCACTTGTTTTGACCGATTTCCAACAGGCGCATGTGAAACCGCTCGTTGATTTCAAAAAAAGCAGCACGGTTTTGGACCGCTTGCGCCAGCTGGCTGTGCAGAGTTTGCAGCTCCTCAATGTCTTCCTCTCGCGCCCATTGAGCCACCTGGGCCGCAGCATCGGATTCCAGCAGCGACAGCAGGTGGTAAACATCGTTCAAATCTTTGTCGCTGACTTCGGTGACGTAAGCGCCTCGGCGCATCTTCATGGTGACCAAGCCTTCGGTGGCCAGCACTTTGAGCGCTTCACGCAAAGGCGTGCGGCTGATGCCGTACTCCTGCGATATCTTCATCTCATCGATCCAACTGCCAGGTATCAGCTCTCGGGTAAAAATACGCTGGCGCAGGCGTTCTGCCACCTCCTCGTACAAGGCGTACCTGCCCAGGTTTTGATCAGTGCTCATGGTGATGATTGTAAGCCCCAAAGAATATTTTGAATTCATAATTATGAATGATATGATTCTTTAACGCCACACATCTGGCCCAGCAGTGGGCAAGATCACCAAAGTTACCCCATGAAAAACCCCTCAGAAACCAATGGTGAGTCCCATCTTGCGCAGTGGGAAAAGGCCGCGGCCAAATCTGCCCCCGGTGGGCGGGTCGGCGATTTGAATTGGCGCACCCCCGATGGCATCACGGTCAAGCCCCTGTACACGGCAGAAGATGTGCAAGGTTTGCCCCACGCCAACACCTTGCCGGGCTTTCCGCCTTATGTGCGCGGGCCTCAGGCCACCATGTATGCCGTCAGGCCGTGGACCATTCGGCAGTACGCTGGTTTTTCCACCGCGCAAGAGTCCAATGCTTTTTACCGACAAGCCCTGGCCGCTGGCGGGCAGGGGGTGTCCGTGGCTTTTGATTTGGCCACCCACCGCGGGTACGACTCCGACCATCCTCGTGTGACGGGTGATGTGGGCAAAGCGGGCGTGGCCATTGATTCGGTCGAGGACATGAAAATATTGTTTGACCAAATTCCACTGGACAAAGTGTCCGTGTCCATGACGATGAATGGCGCTGTGTTACCCGTGTTGGCCGGTTATATCGTGGCCGCCGAGGAGCAGGGCGTCAAGCCAGATCAGCTCAGCGGGACGATTCAAAACGACATCCTCAAAGAGTTCATGGTGCGCAACACCTATATCTATCCGCCTGAGCCGAGCATGCGCATCATTGGGGACATCATTGCTTACACGGCTGAGCACATGCCCAAATTCAACTCGATATCCATCTCGGGTTATCACATGCAAGAAGCCGGGGCCAACCAAGCTTTGGAATTGGCCTTCACCTTGGCCGACGGCAAAGAATATGTGAAGACCGCCATGTCCAAGGGCTTGGATGTGGATGCGTTTGCCGGTCGGCTGTCTTTTTTCTGGGCCATCGGGATGAACTTCTACCTGGAGATCGCCAAGATGCGGGCTGCCCGGTTGATTTGGTGCCAGATCATGCAGGGCTTTGGTGCGAAAAATCCCAAAAGCTGGATGCTCAGAACGCATTGCCAAACCTCTGGCTGGTCGCTCACCGAGCAAGACCCCTATAACAACATTGTGAGAACCACGGTGGAAGCCATGGCGGCTGTTTTTGGTGGCACCCAGTCGCTGCACACCAATAGCTTTGATGAGGCCATTGCCCTGCCCACAGAGTTCAGCGCCCGCATCGCGCGCAACACGCAGTTGATCATTCAGGAAGAAACGCACATCACCAGTGTCATCGACCCTTGGGCGGGCAGCTACATGATGGAAAAGCTGACCCAGGACATGGCCGATGAAGCCTTGAAAATCATCCATGAAGTGGAAGCCATGGGCGGCATGACCAAAGCGGTGGATTCTGGTTGGGCCAAGCTCAAAATCGAAGCGGCGGCTGCTGACAAACAAGCGCGCATCGACTCGGGCCAAGATGTGATCGTGGGGGTGAATAAATACAAATTGGCTTCTGAGGATGTGGTGCAGACCCGCGACATTGACAACGTCAAGGTGCGCGATGGTCAAATTCAACAATTGCTCGCCATCAAGGCGAAAAGAGATGCATCAAAGGTCAAAGCCGCACTGGAAGCACTGACACAAGCTGCCAAAGACCAGAGTGGTAACTTATTGGCCTTGGCCGTGGAGGCCATGCGCTTGCGTGCCACGGTGGGTGAAGTCAGCGACGCCCTGGAGCAAGTCTTTGGTCGCCACCGGGCCGACACACAAAAGGTGACGGGTGTCTATGCCGCTGCTTATGACGAGGGGATGACCGAGGGGGACAGCATGGCGTATTGGGATCAGTTGAAAGCCGATATCGCCTCATTTGCGCACGATCAAGGGCGGCGCCCACGCGTGATGATCGCCAAATTGGGACAAGACGGCCATGACAGGGGTGCCAAAGTGGTGGCCACTGCCTTTGCCGACCTGGGCTTTGATGTGGACATGGGGCCTTTGTTTCAAACACCCGAAGAATGCGCCAGACAGGCGATTGAAAACGATGTTCATGCCGTGGGCGTGTCCACACTCGCGGCCGGGCATAAAACGCTGGTGCCAGAGATCATCAACGCATTGAAAAAGCAAGGGGCAGATGACATCATTGTTTTTGTGGGGGGCGTCATTCCCCGTCAAGACTATGACTTTTTGTATGGCGCGGGTGTGAAGGGCATTTATGGGCCTGGCACACCCATCCCCGTGAGTGCGCGGGGTGTTTTGACGCACATCCAACAGGCCCTGGCATCCCATTGATGGTCTGCATTGGTTTTGCTCCCTTGGTGCGACAGCCATGAGCCCACAGGATTTAGACCCACAACCGAGGACCATTTTGACGGGTCTGCTGCAGGGTGATGCGGTCGTACAGCGCCGCAGCATGGCCAAGGCCATCACCTTGCTGGAATCCACCCGGGCCGATCATCGAGCATGGGCTGACGACTTGCTCACCGCCATGCTGCCCCACACGGGTCGGGCTTTTCGGTTGGGCTTGAGTGGCGTGCCAGGCGTGGGAAAAAGCACTTTCATTGAAGCCCTGGGTTTGTTTTTGATCGGACAAGGACATCGGGTGGCCGTGCTGGCGATTGACCCATCTTCATCTGTATCGGGTGGATCGATCTTGGGCGATAAAACCAGGATGGAGCATTTGTCGGTACATCCAAGCGCATTTATTCGGCCCAGCCCCAGCAGTGGCAACTTGGGGGGTGTGGCTGAAAAAACGCGCGAGTGTATTTTGGTGTGCGAGGCCGCGGGATACGATGTGGTGATCGTTGAAACCGTGGGTGTGGGCCAAAGTGAAACCGCTGTGTCGGGCATGACGGATTTGTTTGCCGTGATGCAATTGCCCAACGCGGGTGACGATTTGCAAGCCATCAAAAAGGGAATCATGGAGCTGGCTGACCTGGTTTTGATCAACAAAACCGATCTCGATCCACAAGCGGCCACCCGTGCGCAAGCCCATATCAGCAGTGCGTTGCGCTTGTTTGCCCCACACCCACACACAGCGGGTGAGGCCGCTCCATGGCAGCCCCCCGTGATGTTGCTCAGTGCCTTAAAGGGCTCGGGGATTGAGGACTTTTGGGGCCATGTGCTGCAACACCAACAGATTCAAAAGGCCAATGGTTTGTTCATCCAACGCAGACAAAACCAAGCATTGACCTGGATGAACGAGCGCATTCAAGCGGGTTTGCAATCCGCATTCAAAGAAAACCCACGGGTAAAAGATTTGTATCCAGAGTTAACCGCTCAGGTTCTGTCGGGCCGATTGGCGCCCTCCACAGCGGCGCGCAGGCTTTTGCGTGCCAACCAAAATCATCCAAATTCATCAGGAGAAATCAATGCAGGACATCAATGAACAGCTTGAACTCAAGCGCAGTGCGGCGCGCCAAGGTGGTGGTGTCAAGCGCATTCAGGCCCAGCATGCGAAGGGAAAGTTGACGGCCCGCGAACGCTTGGAAATTTTGTTGGACGAAGGCACCTTTGAGGAATGGGACATGTTTGTCGAGCATCGCTGCGTCGACTTTGGCATGGCCGACAACAAAATCCCAGGGGATGGTGTGGTCACTGGCTACGGCATGATCAATGGGCGATTGGTGTTTGTATTCAGCCAGGATTTCACCGTTTATGGCGGTGCCTTGTCCGAAACCCATGCGGAGAAAATTTGCAAGATCATGGACCAAGCCATGAAGGTGGGTGCGCCAGTCATTGGCTTGAACGATTCTGGCGGGGCCCGCATTCAAGAGGGCGTGGCTTCATTGGGCGGATATGCAGACGTGTTTCAGCGCAATGTGATGGCCAGTGGCGTGGTGCCGCAAATCAGCCTCATCATGGGGCCATCGGCCGGTGGGGCGGTGTATTCGCCGGCGTTGACCGACTTTATCTTCATGGTCAAGGACAGCTCATACATGTTTGTGACCGGTCCTGAGGTGGTCAAAACTGTTACCCATGAAGAGGTGAGCGCTGAAGAGTTGGGTGGTGCGGTGACCCACACCACCAAGAGCGGCGTTGCAGACATGGCTTTTAACAACGATGTTGAAGCCCTGCTGATGCTGCGTCGGCTCTATAACTACTTGCCCCTGAACAACAAAGACAAAGCACCCGTGCGCAAAAGCGGTGACCCCACCGACCGCTTGGATTTCAGCTTAGACACCTTGGTGCCTGACAACCCGAACAAGCCCTACGACATGAGAGAGTTGTTGCTCAAAACGGTGGATGACGGCGATTTTTTTGAGTTACAGACCGAGTACGCCAAAAACATATTGATTGGTTTTGCCCGCATGGATGGCCAAACCGTGGGAATCGTGGCCAATCAACCTCTGGTCTTGGCCGGGTGTTTGGACATCAAAAGCGCCATCAAAGCCGCTCGATTTGTTCGCTTTTGTGATGCCTTCAACATACCTGTCTTGACCTTTGTGGATGTGCCTGGCTTTATGCCGGGGACCAGCCAAGAGTATGGCGGCATCATCAAGCATGGCGCCAAGTTGCTGTATGCCTATGCGGAATGTACGGTGCCAAAAGTCACTGTCATTACCCGCAAGGCTTATGGCGGTGCCTATGACGTGATGTCCTCCAAACATTTGCGCGGCGACGTTAATTTTGCGTGGCCCAATGCTGAAATTGCGGTGATGGGTGCCAAAGGTGCGGTGGAAATCATTTTCCGAGAGGACAAAGGCGACCCGGCCAAATTGGCCACCCGAGAGGCCGAATACAAAGCCCGATTCGCCAACCCCTTTGTGGCGGGAGCCAGGGGGTTTATTGACGATGTCATTCAACCCCACGAAACGCGCAAGCGCATATGCAGATCTTTGGTGATGCTGAAAGAAAAAAGCATTGAAAACCCATGGCGCAAGCACGGCAACATTCCTTTGTGAGACCAGGATACCCCAAATGTTCAACAAAATTTTGATCGCCAACCGTGGCGAAATTGCCTGCCGTGTCATGGCCACCGCCAAGAAAATGGGCATACAAACTGTGGCGGTTTATTCGGAGGCGGACAAGTTGTCCCGCCATGTTCAGTTGGCCGATGAGTCTGTTTTGATCGGGCCAGCAGCATCTCGCGAGTCTTATCTGGTTGCCGAAAAAATCATCGCTGCCGCCAAATCAACCGGCGCGCAAGCCATTCACCCAGGCTATGGGTTTTTGAGTGAAAACGAATCGTTCGCCAAACGGTGTGAAGAAGAAGGCTTGGTCTTTATCGGACCGAAACACCCTGCCATTGCGGCCATGGGCGACAAAATTGCCTCCAAAAAATTGGCCCAAAAGGCCCAGGTCAATACCATCCCTGGGCACAACGAAGCCATAGAAAGCCCCGAGGAGGCGGTTCAAATTGCGCAATCGATCGGTTACCCGGTGATGATCAAAGCCTCTGCCGGAGGGGGTGGCAAGGGCTTGCGTGTGGCCTTCAACGACAAAGAAACCCATGAAGGCTTTACCTCTTGTCGCAATGAGGCCCGCAACAGTTTCGGCGACGACCGTGTGTTCATTGAAAAGTTCGTGGAAGAACCGCGCCACATTGAAATTCAAGTGCTGGGAGACGCTCACGGACACGTCATTTTTCTCAATGAGCGTGAATGCTCTATCCAACGGCGCCATCAAAAGGTCATTGAAGAAGCGCCGTCACCTTTTATCAGTGACGAAACCAGGGCGGCCATGGGTGCCCAGGCTGTTGCCCTGGCCAAAGCGGTTCAATACCAAAGCGCTGGCACGGTTGAGTTTGTGGTGGGCAAGGACCAGAGCTTTTACTTTTTGGAGATGAATACCCGCCTCCAAGTTGAACACCCAGTGACCGAATGCATCACGGGCTTGGACTTGGTGGAGTGGATGATTCGAATCGCTGCCGGAGAAAAGCTGAGCTTGCAGCAATCTGAAGTCCAGCGCAATGGTTGGGCCATCGAGTGCCGCATCAATGCCGAAGACCCCTTTCGCAATTTCCTGCCTTCCACCGGGCGACTGGTTCGATTCCGACCGCCTTTTCAGACCATGTTCCAGGCCAATCCAGAGCAGTTGATGGGCGTGCGTGTGGATACCGGTGTGGTGGAGGGGGGTGAGATCCCTATGTTTTATGACTCCATGATTGCCAAACTCATCGTCCATGGTCGCGACAGAGCAGAGGCCATTTCCAAAATGCGAAATGCCTTGAATGGCTTTGTGATCCGTGGGGTCAGCTCTAATATTCCTTTTCAGTCGGCGTTGCTGGCGCATCCCGATTTCATGTCTGGTGAGTTCAACACTGGATTCATTTCAGAACACTATGCCCATGGTTTTCGGTCCGAAGATGTGAGCCATTCAGATGCTGACTTTTTGATCGCTTTGGCCTCCTTTGTCCGTCGCAAATCACGCGAACGTGCGGCGGGTTTGAGCGGGCAGCTGCCCGGCTACGACGTCAAAGTGGGACAGCAATACACGGTCATCACCTTGGACGCCCAGGGCGATCACACCCACACCCAGGTGGAGGTCGATGACTCTGGAGGGCGACATGACACAGCCGTCATCAAGGTGAACGGGAAAAATTACGCCATAGAAAGCCACTCTCGGTTGAATGATGTGGCGATTCATGGCACCGTCAATGGGCAGCCTTTCACCGCACAGGTTGAGCGTGGCTCCACCCAGAACCCCCTGGGTTTGAAAGTTCAACACAATGGTTCGAGCATTCAGGTGCTGGTGATATCGCCTCGCATGGCAGAGCTTCACCGTTTGATGCCTTTCAAGGCCCCGCCGGACTTGAGTCGTTTTGTGTTGTCGCCCATGCCTGGTTTGTTGGTGGAGGTGGCTGTTCAAGCAGGCCAGAAGGTCATGGCCGGTGAGCGCGTAGCCGTGATTGAGGCGATGAAAATGGAGAATGTATTGTTTGCGGCCCAAGATGGCATCGTCAAAAGTGTGTTGGCTGCAAAAGGCGAATCTTTATCGGTTGATCAGGTCATTTTGGAATTTGAATCATGAGCGCTGACCTTTCACGGCCTTTCAAGGTGCTGGGTATTCAACAAATCGCTATTGGGGGTTTGGATAAACATCGGTTGCGTCAACTGTGGGTGGACAAGCTGGGGCTGGCGTTGACTGGTCACTTTGTGAGTGAAAGCGAAAACGTGGACGAAGACATTTGCGCCATGGGTACCGGCCCTTTCAAAGTTGAAGTTGATCTGATGCAACCATTGGATGCCGATAAAAAACCCGCAGTTCATGCCACCCCGCTGAACCATGTGGGTCTTTGGATTGACGATCTGGCCACGGCTGTGCAATGGCTCACGGCGCAAGGGGTGCGGATGGCGCCTGGTGGTATCCGCAAAGGTGCGGCGGGCCACGATATTTGTTTTTTGCACCCCAAGTCGAATGATGAGTTCCCCATTGCGGGGGAGGGTGTGTTGATCGAGTTGGTGCAGGCGCCGCCCGAAGTGATCAACGCATTTTCAGCCTTGGCCGCACAAAATCACTGAGGATTGTCATGTTCCATATTCCTGACTTTGATGACATGGGCTCCTTTGTGGCTTTGCGTCGAGACATTCATGCCCATCCCGAACTGGGTTTTGAAGAGCACCGAACCGCCTCCTTGGTGGCCGATCGATTGCGCCAATGGGGTATCGAGGTGCATACCGGTATTGCAGGGACGGGGGTGGTGGGTGTGTTGCGGCAAGGCCATGGCACACGCAGCATTGGTTTGCGAGCCGATCTCGATGCCTTGCCATTGCAAGAAGAAAATCATTTTCCCCACCGGTCTACCCATGATGGTCGCATGCATGCTTGTGGCCACGATGGACACACCACCATGCTGCTTGCTGCGGCGTGGTATTTGTCAAAGCACCGCGATTTCAGTGGAACGGTTCATTTCATTTTTCAACCTGCTGAAGAAATGGGCAAGGCAGGGGCCAAGAAAATGATTGAAGAGGGCTTGTTTGCCCGTTTTCCGTGCGATGCGGTGTTTGCCTTGCACAATTTTTCCATCGGTCAGGTGGGCACGTTTGCGTTGAACCATGGCGCTTTGATGGCCTCCAGCAATACCTGGCGCGTGGTGATCAAGGGCAGTGGCACGCACGCCTCACTGCCGCACACCGGCACAGACCCGGTGGCACCCACGATTGAATTGGCGCAGCAATTGCAAACGCTGATCCCCAAGGTGGTTCACTCCCGTGAGCGGGCTTTATTGGCCGTGACCCAAATCCAAGGATCGGGTGCACCCAATGTGATTCCTGATCAGGCTTGGGTGGGAGGCACGGTTCGCACATTTTCCGAAGCCGTGACGGATGTGATTGAAAGAACAATGCGTCAAATGGCGGCGGGCATTGCACAAGCCCATGGATGTACCGCAGAAATCAGTTTTGTGCGCGCCTCCCCGCCCGTGGTCAACCATGTGGCGGAGGCCAAATTTGCCGCCCAGGTGATGCGCGAGGTGGTGGGTTCAGACGCCGTTGAAGAAAACTACGATGCCGTGATGAGTGCCGAAGATTTTGCGCACATGCTCAAAGTCAAGCCCGGCTGCTATGCATTCATCGGCAATGGTGAAGGGGCGCACCGCTTGCCCGGGCATGGTGTTGGCCCTTGTTTGATTCACAATACCTCTTATGATTTCAATGATGACATCTTGCCTGTAGGCGCCACGTACTTTGCATTGCTCGCGAAGCGCTGGTTGGCCCAAGCCTCAACCTGAAAGGATTCTTATGAAACGCTCCCCTTTGGTCTGGCTGTTGTCAGCCGCAGTTTTGCTCTTGGGTTTGAATACCACCGCTTTTGCGCAAAGGGTGATTCGAATCGTTGTTCCATTCGGGCCGGGCGCTGTGCAAGACACGGTGGCACGAACCTTCAGCAATGAATTGGGACAGTTGTTGGGTGCCACGGTGGTGATTGATAACCGCGCCGGTGCTGGCGGCACAGTAGGCACTGCCTCAGTGGCCAAGGCCGCCCCAGACGGCAACACCTTGGTGATGGCTGCAGCCAGCCATACCTTGGCGGGCCACATGTATGCCAAGCTTGCCTACGACCCAATCAAGGATTTTGCGCCCGTGTCCATGTTGGGCTACTCCGGCTATGTGATTGCCGCCCCTTCATCCATGGGCGTGAACAACTTGGCTGACTACATTCGACAGGTCAAGTCAAAGCCCAAGCAACTCAATTACGCGTCAGCGGGTAACGGAAGTGCCACCCATTTGGGCATGGCTTCATTTTTGGCCAAAGCCGGCCTGGAGATGCAGCACATCCCCATGAAATCCACGGGAGACGCCGTCAATGAAGTGTTGGCGGATCGGGTTCAAGGGGTGACTGGGGCGACCATTGGCTTGGTGGGCTTTCGTCAGGATCCGCGCATCAAATTATTGGCTTACACCGGGTCCAAGCGGTCGAAGTTTTTACCCGATTTGCCCACGGTGTCAGAGTCTGGCTTGACAGGCTTTCGATTTGATTCCTGGTTTGGTTTGTTGGCACCGGCTGGAACCCCCAAAGCCGAGATTGATAAGATCAACACAGCCTTTCAAAAGGCCATAGCGGATCCCGTTGTTCAAGAGAGGTTGTCTCGTGTAGGTTTAGAGGTGGTCACCGCAAGTCCCGAGGAATTCATGGCCATTTTGCGCACCGATTGGGAAAATGCAGCCGCTATCGTCAAAGCATCTGGCGCCAAGGTGGAATGATCTGTTGAGCTGAGACTGGATCAGCGCTTCAACGCATCAACTGTTAATTTTTTTGCCCAATGGCCTTGGCTTTCAAGGCTTGGGCACGTGCCAGTGCCGCTTGAACCATTGATTTCTTGCGCGTTTCTTCGTCGATCGCCTTTGGGGTTGCGCTCTCTCCACGGGTGGTGTCGGCGGTCTCGGAATGGGCTTGGGCCGAATGGTCTGCTTGGGTTTCAGGTGCTTGTTCAGCCAAGCGCGTCCTGTGCGCAGCATACCGGTCACGCGCATGGTCGGCCTCTTTTGCGCTCCAGGCTTGCCAACCGGTGCGGTCGCCCCTGATATCTTCCATTTCGATGCAATCGACGGGACAGACGGGCAGGCATAACCCACAGCCTGTGCAGTGTTCTTCGATCACGGAATGCATGTGTTTGTTGCTGCCATAAATCGCGTCAGTGGGACACACCGGTAAGCACAACGTACATCCAATGCACCAGCTTTCGTCGATCCATGCCACCTGGCGTGGCGCTTCCATGCCGTTGGCAGGGTTCAATGTGACGATAGGGCGGCCCGTGATGGCGGCCAGTCGTTCAATCCCAGTTTGGCCCCCGGGGGGGCATTGGTTGATTTCAGCAGAACCTTCTGCAATCGCTTGGGCGTAATGCGCACAATCTGGGTAACCGCAGCGCGTGCACTGTGTCTGCGGCAATGCGGCCAATATGCGATCGCTCAGGCTCACGTCGTTTTTCGATGTGCTCTGCGGGTTTTGGCTGGAGCCAGCTTTTTGCTGGGTGTTGGCTTGTTTTGACCCACCACATGGTGGGCCAAGATGAAGTCACGCACTTGGGGGAAAACAATCTCACGCCAGCGTCGGCCACTGAAAATGCCGTAATGACCTGCGCCAGGCACTTCCAAGTGTTTTTTATGGTTGCTGGAAATGCCCGTGCAAAGCTGATGCGCAGCTTGCGTTTGGCCTGAGCCAGAAATATCGTCAAGCTCACCTTCGACGGTCAATAAGGCGGTGCCTTTGATGTCTTGGGGGCGAACACGTTCTGCTTCGCCGCTGGAATTGCGCACATCCCAGCTGCCTTTCACCAGGGCAAACTCTTGAAAGACGGTGCGGATGGTTTCCAAGTAATAGTCGGCATCCATGTCAAGCACCGCGTTGTACTCGTCGTAAAACTGGCGGTGAGATTCTGCGCTGGAGTTGTCGCCCTTGATCAGGTCTTTGAAATAGTCGTAATGGCTTTTCAGGTGACGGTCTGGATTCATGGCGACAAAACCGGTGTGCTGCATAAACCCTGGGTAGACACGCCGCCCGGCACCCGGGAAATTTTGCGGAACCCGAAAAATCACATTGTTTTCAAACCATTCAAAGCTTTTGTTCATGGCCAAATTGTTGACCGCTGTGGGTGATTTGCTGGCATCGATGGGACCGCCCATCATGGTCATGGACTTGGGCAATTTTTCCCCCTGCGAGGCCATCAGGGAGACCGCAGCCAACACGGGAACCGTGGGTTGACACACACTGACCACATGGCAGTGGCCATATTGTTTTTGCAAATGTTGAATAAATTCGCGGATGTAATGAACGTAATCGTCCAGGTGAAATTCACCCTCTGAAAGGGGAACCAAACGGGCGTTTTTCCAGTCGGTGACGTAAACCTTGTGGTCCGCCAGCATGGTCCGCACGGTGTCCCGCAACAAAGTGGCGTAGTGGCCTGAAAGGGGCGCCACGATCAGCACAACGGGCTGCACCTTGAGTCGGTTCAGCGTCGCAGGGTCATCGCTGAAACGCTTGAAACGACGCAGCTCGCAAAAGGGCTTGTCAATCTCAATGCGCTCATGGATGGCTATTTCTTGATCGCCAATGGCCACCGTATTGATGCCGAATTGTGGTTTTTCGTAATCTTTGCCCAAGCGGTACATCAAATCGTAAGTGGCCGAAATTCTTTGCGAAAACGGGTTTTGACCCAGAGGAGATATGGGGTTGCTGTAAACCTTGGCGGCTGCCTGTGCAAAGTCAGCAAAAGGTTCCATCAGGGACCGTTGGGCTTCGTAAATTTGATAGAGCATGGTGTTCCTGTTTGATGCAAAGCAATATAACAGTGGATTTTTAAATAAATTGGGGTGATCCCACCAAAATGAGATGTCAAATCAAAGTACTTTGGCAATGCTCGCGCAAACGTGATCGATGTTTTTACTGTTCAGGGCTGCGACGCACATGCGGCCGGTATCGGTGCCATACACACCAAACTCATTGCGCAATCGAATCATTTGTTCCTTGGACAGCCCGGAATAGCTGAACATGCCAATTTGCTGGGTAATGAAGCCCATATCGCGCTGAACACCGGCCGCTTTGAGGCCCTCAACCAGTTTTTGGCGCATTTCTTTGATCCGGACACGCATTTCAGCCAGCTCGCCCTCCCATAGCCTGCGCCATTCGGGGTTGTTGAGCACGGCTGCCACGACCGAGCCGCCATGGATGGGAGGATTGGAATAGTTGGTTCGGATGGCAATTTTGAGTTGGGACAGCACTTTGGCGGCTTCATCAGCGGTTTCGCAGTGCACAGACAAGGCGCCAACGCGCTCGCCGTAAAGGCTGAAACTTTTGGAAAAAGACGTCGCCACAAAAAAGCTCAATCCTGCTTGGACAAACAAGTCAATGACCGCACCGTCCTCGGCAATGCCATGGCCAAAGCCTTGATAGGCCATGTCCAAAAATGCGGTCAATCCCTTGGCTTTCACGGTTTCAACCACTTGCTTCCATTGGCTGGGGGGGATGTCATAGCCCGTGGGGTTGTGGCAGCAAGCGTGTAAAACAACAATGGTTCCAGGATCAGCCGACGCCAAAGACGTCAGCATTTTCGGGAAATCAACTCCCAGTGCTTGGGCGTCATAGTAGGGGTATGCCTGCACATCGAAACCTGCTTGGGTGAAAAGCGCTTTGTGGTTCTCCCAGCTCGGGTCGCTGATCAAAACCTTTGCCTGAGGATTCAAGCGTTTGAGGAAATCGGCGCCCACTTTGAGCCCACCCGTGCCCCCCAGGCACTGAACAGTGGCCACGCGTTTGGCTTGTACCGATGGGGATTGCGCACCAAACACCAGTGCTTGTACGGCGCTGTCATAAGCTGCAATGCCGTCGATGGGCAAATAACCGCGCGCGCTGGGTTTTTCCATCATCGCTTGCTCGGCTTTTTGGACGCATGCCAACAAAGGCAGCTTTCCGTTGTCATCGTAATAAACGCCCACGCCGAGGTTGACTTTTTTTGGGTTGCTGTCAGCAGCAAATTGTTCATTCAGTCCCAAAATGGGGTCGCGAGGTGCCATTTCGACAGCAGAGAACATCGACATGAGGTGTCCTAGATGGGGTGATGTGGTTGAAGATCGCGCAGACTGTTGTAGGCTACGTTGTTGTTGTTGCTAATTTTAACGCTCACATGTCCACATCCCCTGCCGTTGATACGCCTCCACCCCAGAGGGAGGCCGTTGAAGGCCAATTTCTTCAATATCCGGGCTCACCATTTGAGCTTTTTCAACCCTATTTGCCCGCAGGTGATCAACCGCAAGCGATTGATCAATTGGTTGAAGGGGTGAATGATGGCGAAGTTTTCCAAACCCTTTTGGGCGTGACGGGTTCTGGCAAGACTTTCACCATGGCCAATGTGATCGCGCGCCTTGGCCGACCCGCCATTGTTTTTGCCCCCAATAAAACACTCGCCGCGCAGCTTTACAGTGAGTTTCGTGAGTTTTTTCCGCGCAACGCTGTGGAGTACTTCGTCAGTTACTACGACTACTACCAGCCAGAAGCCTATATGCCCCAGCGCGACCTGTTCATTGAAAAGGACAGCGCCATCAATGAGCACATCGAGCAGTTGCGATTGAGTTGCACCAAAAGTATTTTGGAGCGACGCGATGTGATTGTGGTTGCCACGGTTTCGGCCATTTACGGCATTGGCGAACCTGAAAGCTACCACCAAATGGTGATGACTTTGCGAAGCGGCGACAAGTTGGGCCAACGTGAGGTGATTGGGCAATTGGTGCGCATGCAGTATGAACGCAATGACATGGATTTTTCACGGGGTTGCTTTCGGGTCAGGGGCGAGACGATTGATGTGTTCCCAGCTGAGCACAGTGAATTGGCGCTGAGGATCAGCTTGTTCGATGATGAAATTGAATCCCTTGAATTACTGGACCCCTTGACCGGGCGGGTGCGCCAAGCCGTACCCAGGTTCACGGTTTACCCATCGAGTCACTATGTCACCCCCCGCGACAAGGTGCTGGCAGCCATTGAAACCATTAAATTAGAGTTGGCCCAGCGCCTGGGTGAATTGGTCGGCATGGGTAAATTGGTAGAGGCGCAACGACTGGAGCAAAGAACCCGGTTCGATTTGGAAATGCTGACGGAAGTTGGCCACTGCAAAGGCATTGAAAACTACACCCGTCACTTGTCAGGCGCCCAGCCAGGGGAGCCACCCAGCACCTTGACCGACTACATGCCGAAAGACTCGGTGATGTTTTTGGATGAAAGCCATGTGCTCATGGGTCAATTTGGCGGCATGTACAACGGAGACCGAGCACGCAAAACGACTTTGGTGGAGTATGGGTTTCGTCTGCCCAGCGCCTTGGACAACCGCCCATTGAAGTTGGAGGAATTTGAAAAACGCATGCGCCAAGTGGTGTTTGTGTCGGCCACGCCGGCACAGTATGAAAAAGACCATTCCGGGCGCGTTGTTGAGCAATTGGTGCGCCCCACAGGGCTTGTGGACCCTGAGGTGGAGGTGCGCCCAGCCACCCATCAAGTCGATGATGTGCTTCAAGAAATACGCTTGCGGGTTGACTTGAAGGAACGCGTGCTGATCACGACACTGACCAAGCGCATGGCTGAGCAATTGACCGACTATCTCAGCGACAACGGTGTCAAGGTGCGTTACTTGCACAGCGATATTGACACGGTCGAGCGCGTGGAAATCCTACGCGACCTTCGTTTAGGAACCTTTGACGTTTTGGTGGGCATCAACTTGTTGCGAGAGGGCATTGATTTGCCTGAGGTGTCCTTGGTGGCCATCATGGATGCCGACAAAGAGGGATTTTTAAGATCAGAGCGCAGCCTGATTCAAACCATCGGCCGGGCAGCGCGCAACATCAATGGGCGCGCCATTTTGTATGCGGACGTCATCACCGAATCCATGAAAAAGGCCATCGGTGAGACCGAAAGGCGTCGAATCAAGCAAATTGCCACCAACTTGGCCGCAGGGATCACACCCAGAGGGGTGTTTAAGCAGGTGCGCGATCTCATCGACGGGGTGCACAGCGACAAGGCTTCCAAAGAGGCGCAACGTGAGGAGTTGCTGCGTGCACAAGTTGTGGACATGGGTGAAAAAGACCTGGCCAAAGAGATCAAACGCCTTGAGAAAGCCATGCTCGAACACGCCAAAAACCTGCAGTTTGAGCAAGCCGCGCAAGTCCGCGATCAATTGGCGCGTTTGCGCGAACAGGTGCTTGGGGCCAGTGGCAAAGACACTTTGGCGCGAAACGAAGTTAAAAGCACCACTGCTTGAAGGCCTATTACTTGAGCAATTTGTTTGGGTATCTGTTATAGTTGACTTGTTTAGTCGACATAGCCCTAAGGAGCTTTTCATGCGTCTCACCACCAAAGGTCGTTTTGCAGTTACCGCCATGATTGACTTGGCTTTGCGCCAGAACAATGGCCCTGTCACATTGGCTGCCATCAGCCAGAGACAACAAATTTCCTTGTCCTATTTGGAGCAGTTGTTTGGCAAACTGCGCCGCAATGAATTGGTTGAATCCACCCGTGGACCTGGGGGCGGGTATACCCTCGGTCGTAGGGCCGCAGAGATCACCGTTGCTGACATCATCGTTTCTGTGGATGAGCCGATTGATGCAACCCACTGTGGCGGCAAAGAGAATTGTTTGGGTGAGTCGGGACGTTGCATGACCCATGACCTGTGGACCAGCTTGAATCAGCGCATGGTTGAGTTTTTAGACTCTGTCACCTTACAAAAGCTGGTCGATGATCAGTTGGCCAAAGGTGTCCAAATCGAATCAAAACCCATGATCAAACGGGCCATTTCCAGTTCTCCCGTTGTCAAGCCTTTGCGTGTGAATGCGCCCAACTCGGTTTTTGCACTTGGCAATGTATTTGCCAAGAGCTGATTTAATCAATTATTTTTAACTGACCTGAAACAAACGCAGAAGATGGATACCACGCCGCATTTCCCCGTTTACATGGATTACGCTGCCACCAATCCTGTGGATCCCCGTGTGGTTGACGCCATGGTTCCTTGGTTGCGAGAGCACTTTGGGAACCCCGCTTCACGAAGCCATGCGTGGGGTTGGGAGGCCGAGGAAGCTGTTGAAAAAGCACGCCAAAATGTGGCTGAATTGATCGGTGCTGATCCACGAGAAATTGTTTGGACTTCAGGGGCTACCGAATCCAACAATTTGGCCATCAAAGGCGCGGCGCATTTTTACCAATCCCGCGGCAAACACCTGATCACTGTCAAGACCGAGCACAAGGCCGTTTTAGACACCATGCGTGAGCTCGAGCGGCAAGGTTTTGAGGTCACGTATCTGGATGTTCAAGATGATGGTTTGATCAGCATGTCTGCACTAGAAGCGGCCATTCGCAAAGACACGATTTTGATCAGTGTCATGTTTGTGAACAACGAAATTGGTGTGATTCAGGATATCGCTGCCATTGGGTCCATGTGCCGCGATAAAGGCATTGTTTTCCATGTGGATGCCGCCCAGGCGACCGGTAAAGTTGGTATCGACCTTCAGTCGTTGCCTGTCGATCTCATGAGTCTTGCATCGCATAAAACCTATGGACCCAAAGGCATCGGTGCTTTGTACGTGCGTCGCAAACCCCGTATTCGCTTGGAGGCCCAAATCCATGGTGGTGGGCATGAAAGAGGCATGAGAAGCGGCACCTTGCCCACCCATCAGTGTGTGGGCATGGGTGAGGCTTTCAGGTTGGCCAAGATCGAAATGACTGAGGATTTAAAGCGCACCAAGGTTTTGCACCAAAGGCTTTTGGCCGGTTTGCAGAATCTGGAGCAGGTGTTTGTCAACGGGCATCTGACCCAAAGGGTGCCGCATAACCTCAACATCAGCTTTAATTTTGTGGAAGGTGAGTCTTTGATCATGGGCATCAAAGGTTTGGCCGTCTCCTCCGGTTCAGCTTGTACATCTGCCAGCTTAGAGCCCAGCTATGTTTTACGTGCTTTGGGCCGCAGCGATGAACTGGCCCACAGCAGCTTGCGCATCACCATTGGTCGTTACACCACCGAAGAAGAAATCGATTACGCTATTTCAACCATCAAGCACAACGTCAATAAGCTTCGTGAGCTCAGCCCCTTGTGGGAAATGCATCAAGACGGTATTGACATCAGCACCATTCAATGGGCTGCACATTAAAAATTGAAAAGGTACCCCCATGGCTTACAGCGAAAAGGTCATTGACCATTACGAAAATCCACGAAACGTGGGCTCTTTTGACAAGGGCGATGAATCCGTCGGTACCGGTATGGTCGGTGCTCCGGCCTGCGGCGACGTGATGAAGCTGCAAATCAAAGTCAACCCAGAAACGGGTGTGATTGAAGATGCCCGTTTCAAAACATATGGCTGTGGTTCTGCCATCGCATCATCTTCACTGGTCACGGAGTGGGTCAAGGGTAAAACATTGGACCAGGCAGCGGCCCTGAAAAACAGTGAAATCGCCCAAGAACTGGCCTTGCCCCCCGTCAAAATCCATTGTTCGATTTTGGCCGAGGATGCCATCAAGGCGGCTGTTGAGGATTACAAAAAGAAACACGTCAGCATCGCCTGAGATGTGTTCCGATTTACTTCAATTGCGCTGATCAATCATCATGTCTGTTTCTCTGACACCAGCGGCTGCACGCCACGTGAACAAATATTTATCCAAGCGTGGAAGAGGTTTGGGCGTGCGACTGGGTGTGAAAACCACCGGCTGTTCTGGTCTGGCTTACAAGCTGGAATACGTGGACGATATGACACCAGAAGACATCGTCTTTGAGGCGATGGGTGTGAAGATTTTGATTGACCCCAAAAGTTTGGCATACATTGATGGCACCGAACTCGACTTTGTTCGAGAGGGGCTCAATGAGGGGTTCAAGTTCAACAACCCCAACGAGCGTGATCGTTGTGGCTGTGGTGAGTCGTTTCGGATCTGAGGTGACTTCGCCAGATAAATCTCAGGCACCCAATCTGGCTGCCAACGACTTTGCCTTGTTTCAATTACCCCAACAGTACGCCATTGATTTGCCGTCTTTGGAGCAAAGCTGGAAAGCCTTGCAGCGGCATGCCCACCCTGATATGTACGCCCAAGCCGATGCCTCTGCTCAGAGACTTGCCATGCAATGGTCGGTTCGGATCAATGAAGCCTATCAGCGGTTAAAAAATCCTGTCAAACGTGCCGCCTATATGTGCGAGCTCCTGGGTGTGCCCATTGCTGCAGAAACCAATACAGCCATGCCCACAGAATTCCTGGTGCAGCAAATCACTTGGCGCGAAGCGCTGGATTCGGCAGACAGCCCCGCCGAAATGGATGGTCTTCTCACCGAAGTCAAGGCGTACCGAGATTCGTTGCTGGCGGAATGTGGGCATTTTTTGGATGAGGTCACTGATGTAAAGAAGGCGGCGATGTCGGTCCGGGCTTTGATGTTTGTGGATCGATTTATCCAAGCGGTCGTGCTGCAGTTGGACCGATTAGAGAGTGCATAGAGCACCAACCTTATGGCCTTATTACAAATCTCTGAACCTGGCCAAGCGCCAGATCCCCATCAAAGGCGCATTGCCATCGGAATTGACTTGGGAACCACCCATTCTTTGGTGGCATCCGTCAGGCACGGCGTACCCGAGTGTTTGCCAGATGAGCAAGGTCGCGTTGTATTGCCGTCTGTCGTGCGATATTTGCAGGGTGGAGCGCGTCAAATTGGTTTTTTGGCACAAGACAACCAAACCCAAGATGCTCAAAATACCTTGGCATCGTTCAAGCGCTTCATGGGCCGTGGGCTGAAAGACATACCCAACCACGCGAAGCTTCCCTATCGCTTTGAAGACGCGCCGGGGATGCTGCAAATTCACACTTCAGATGGCTTGAAGTCTCCCGTGGAGATCAGTGCAGAAATTTTGGCAACTTTGCGTTACCGTGCCGAAGACAGCTTTGATGATGACTTGTTCGGGGCCGTCATCACTGTGCCTGCTTACTTTGACGATGCCCAGCGGCAAGCGACCAAAGATGCTGCTCAACTGGCTGGGCTGAATGTGTTGCGACTCATCAATGAACCCACCGCTGCCGCCATTGCATACGGACTCGATCAAGGCAGTGAGGGTATTTATGCTGTCTACGATCTGGGCGGTGGAACTTTCGATATCTCCATATTGCGCCTTCAAGCAGGTGTTTTCGAAGTGCTTTCCACAGGGGGGGATTCTGCCCTGGGGGGGGACGATTACGACAACATGCTGGTGGAAGCGCTGCTGCAAAAGTACGGCATCAAGCCAACGTCACCGCAAGAAAAAGCCCAACTTCAATTCGCAGCACGTGCATGCAAAGAGCAATTGTCTGCAGCGCAAGACAGCCGTTTTGCTGTGAACCTATCCGCAGGCGCAATAGACACGCCTGTCACCCGCATTGAGTTTGATGAATGGACCCGTTCATTGACCCAGAGAACCATCATGGCTGTGCGCAAGGCTTTGCGCGATGCGGATTTGGAGAAAAGCGATGTTCAAGGTGTGGTGATGGTGGGTGGATCCACCCGCATGCCTCAAGTTCAATCTGCCGTGGCGGAGTTTTTTCAAAAACCACCCTTGAACAACCTCAACCCTGATGAGGTGGTTGCGTTGGGTGCGGCCATCCAAGCCAATCAACTGGCGGGCAACAACCCAGATGGAGAAATTTTGCTGTTGGACGTGATTCCGTTGTCCTTGGGACTGGAAACCATGGGGGGCTTAGTCGAGCGTATCGTTCCGCGCAACCAAACCATACCGACAGCCATGGCCCAAAATTTCACAACCTATCAAGATGGCCAAACAGCACTGGCTTTGCATGTGGTGCAGGGCGAGCGCGATTTGGTGGCAGATTGCCGCAGTTTGGCGCGATTTGAGTTGAGGGGAATCCCCCCAATGGCAGCAGGTGCTGCACGTATCCGTGTGGCATTCACGGTGGACGCGGATGGCTTGCTGCAAGTCAGTGCGCAAGAAATGATCAGTGGTGTGCAAGCCCAAATTGATGTCAAGCCCAGTTATGGTTTGAATGACCAAGACATCGCCCGCATGCTGCAGGCGGGCTTTGCCACGGCACAAGAAGACATGGCTGCGCGAGCATTGGCCGAGGCCCGGTTGGATGCAGATCGAATCTGTTTGGCCACGCGCAGTGCACTACAAGCCGATGGACATTGGCTAGAAAGTGACTACCGCGCGTCGATTGAAAAAGCAATCGATGACTTGATCACTGCCAAAGCTGCCCATGAGCCATCCATCATTGAGGCCGCTACGAAGGCCTTGGCTCACGCCACAGAGTCCTTTGCCGCGCAAAGGATGAATCGCGGCATACAACAGGCCTTGGCCGGTAAAAACATAGAAAGCCTTTGATGCCCATCATCAAAATTTTGCCCCACGCTGAATATTGCCCGACTGGCGCAATGCTCAACTCGCCCGTTGGCAACACCATTTGTGAAACACTTTTAGAAAATAAGATCAACATTGAGCACGCTTGTGATATGAGCTGTGCCTGCACCACTTGCCACGTGATCGTGCACGAGGGTTATACAAGCCTCAATTCGCTCGAAGAAACCGAAGAAGATCTGCTTGACCGCGCTTGGGGCTTGCATCCCAACTCACGCCTGAGTTGCCAAGCTATCGTTGCTCTTCAAGACTTGGTGATTGAAATTCCAAAATACTCGATCAATCACGCCAAAGAAAACCACTGACATGCGACAGATTGTTTTAGACACAGAAACCACTGGGCTGTCTGCTGAAAATGGCGATCGGATCATCGAAATCGGTTGCGTGGAATTGCTGGGCAGAAAAATCACTGGCAATCATTTTCACCATTACCTGAATCCGCAAAGAGACAGCCACGAAGACGCGTTGAAAGTGCACGGAATCAGCAATGAGTTTTTGCGAGATAAACCTGAATTTAAAGTCATTGCCTCTGATTTTTTGAGCTTCATTTCTGGGGCCGAAATCATCATCCATAACGCCTCATTTGACATTGGATTTCTCAACAAAGAGCTCGAGCGTTTGAACTTAGGACGCTTGACGGACCACGTGGCGGGGGTCACGGACACTTTGTCAATGGCCAAAGAAATGTTTCCCGGCAAGCGAAATTCATTGGATGCACTTTGCGATCGATTAGGCGTGAACAACGCTGCGCGAACATTGCATGGCGCTCTGCTGGATGCCGAACTGCTGGCCGATGTCTATATTTGTTTGACGCGTGGACAAAACGCGCTGTTGATTCAGGAAGATTCTGAAGATCAGGTGCACCATGAAAACACTGACATTGACTTGTCTCAATTTGATTTGCCTGTGATTGCCTCGACCGATCAAGAACTCAACGAACATTTGAATGCCATGACCATGCTCTCTAAATCCAGTGGCGGACATGTGGTCTGGCAATCCACACCATCCTGAACACATTGAAATCAATCGTCTGAAATTTCAGCAGAGGATTTCGATTTTCAGGACAAATTTATGTCAAAATGCCGTCCTGATTTTTAGATTTCGCGTGGTTAGCTCAGTGGTAGAGCATCGCCTTCACACGGCGGGGGTCGGGGGTTCGAAACCCTCACCACGCACCAAAAATTTCCCTTTACTTTCAACTACTTAAGCGCTGTTATTAGCGCTTTACTTTAAGTAATTAGTAGTATGCCGGTCCCATACTACTATTCATAGATTTTTCAATGTGTTTTCATAGATTTCTCTATCAGAAATCAGTGTGATTTTTATCTTGTTCATTCGTATCACGTATGAACAATTTGAACTTTGCTTTTTTGAGCTGCAAGCTGAGTCGTGTGTGATTTTTGACAAGCATGCAAAATTGCGCAGGGTAAGCACATATGGCATTAAAATAAAATTGTGCAAATGATTTCAACAGTATTAGTTCAAAAAAATTGTGCCCACAAGAAAACTCAATCCACTTGCGGAAGCTGACAACCATAAGTTGTTCGCTGAAATTTGCATTTGGATTGACGAAAATATTGGTGCAGACATTGGATGGAAAGAGCTCTCCTCCAGAAGCGACTTGTCACACAGCGACCTGCAGTTTCTTTTTGGTAAATTCAAACACACAACTCCTATGACCTACATACGTCAGCGGAGAGAAGAGAGTAAGAAAGCCAAGCCAACATTCACCATGCGACACAGCTTTTTAGCAAATAAAAGCGAATGACGTGAAATTGTCGAGGGCTCTTTTGTTTGCTAGCCCTACAAGCGTTGCTCTCGTGTGCCAGCTACCTAGCCCAAGCCTTGTACTGGATGCAAAA
>Ga0209768_10000515_pt1 | contig 26087 bp, 31 predicted proteins | sample LauGreSBDMM110SD_3_FD_187564 | JGI IMG/M metagenome (GOLD analysis project Ga0209768, IMG submission 187564) | Freshwater lake microbial communities from Lake Michigan, USA - Sp13.BD.MM110.SD (SPAdes) (version 2) | ecosystem: Environmental > Aquatic > Freshwater > Lake | place: Lake Michigan... | reverse complement strand
TTTTATAGATTATGTCTATTATTTTTGTAAGAATTCAATAGTTAGTTCATAATTATTGCTTTTACATACACTATCATGTGTTAAAGAAATATAGCCATTATTTTTAGATTTAATAGCTGCAATAAATACTTGAACTGCGCGTTTTGAAGGACAGTGTTTTCCATAATTGTAAAACAGCTTCATTAAAACAATATTCCAAAAGCAATGCGGATAATCTTTGTATTTTTCAATATTAAACACACACTTATTTTCGCCATAATTAACTGTCTTTAAAAATGGTTCAATAATCTGTTCTTGAACTAATGTGTTCCACATTGTTGATTGGCTACTTAATTCCATTAAATTAGATTTTAATGATGGAAATGCGTCTTCTAGTTGTGGATGAATTTTATTGCGATATTTACCGCGAATAGACCAATGTGGAGTGCTGTCTTTAAAATATGGAACTTGATAATACTTCGCAAAATCATATATACTAGTTTTATAGAAGTCAAGCATTGGTCGCATAATATGTACGTTGTCTAAAATACAACTATGCTTGATTACAGCCAAGTCAAGAATATTACGTCCTCGGCAAATATTAGCAAAGATGTTTTCTAATACATCATCTTTATGATGACCTAATAAAATCATTGACTGTCCTTCATTTAACATAATTTCTTTATAAAAATCGAATCTAATCTTTTTTGTAATTGCTTCATATTCGTTTCGATTTGACTCGGCGCGCTTAATATGTGTTAATGATTTAACATATAACTTAATAGAGTTATAATAGCACCACTTTTCAATAAACTCTTGCTCTTCATATGTTTCGTTTCGATTATTATAATTAATATGGCCGCAAATTACATTATAGCCCAATAATTTTAAAATAGTAGTTAATACCATTGAATCAACGCCGCCTGATAATGACACAATAACTTTTTTTGAACTATTGACTACGTGTTCTTTACAAAACGAACTTAGTGTTGTAATCAAGTTATTGGTTAAATCAAATTGCTGACTGCTAATTTTAATTTGCTCTTGCGGAATATATTCTAAAACATTGTCATACTTTTCAATAGCATAATTATTATATAAGTCAACAACATTAGTAATAAGTGTGCTAATATAAAGTGTTAATGGGTAAAAGAGTGAGCTAAAGAGTGAGCTATACATTGAGCTAAACATTAAAATTAACTAATAGTTAAAAATTTTAAAAATAGAAAGTATATTCAATTTTTCTATTTTTTAAATCATTTTTAAAATAATATAAAATAATATATAAACTTATATTTTAAAATAATATATAAAATCATACTTTATAATTTTTAATGGATAAAAATAAGTGCCTCTCTATTTTAAATATTCAAGATGGTGCTTCACAAGATGATATTAAAAAGGCATATAAAAAGTTGGCTTTAAAATATCATCCAGATAAACAAGACCCAAGTGCTAGTGCCGAGGATAAACAAGCTGCCGAAACAAAATTCAAAGAACTTGCCGAAGCATATGATTTATTAATGAACCCTGATAAATTACATAAAGCAAACGAAGGGCATGGGTTTGGTCCTGGCTTTGGACATGGTTTTGTTGATCCAAATGAATTATTTAATCAAATTTTTAGAGATATGAATATGCATCATGGGCAAGGACATGTGCCGACACAAGGGCAACAAGTTCATATAAATCTGGGTGGTTTTGGAATTAATCTTGGTCCCAGTTTTAATCCAGGAGTAATGCGGTCAACAAGTGTTTGTTTTATTAATGGACAACGTGTAGAAAATATAACAGAAGTTATTAATGGTGTAACACATCAGCACACGTTTGTTACAAGAAATATTCCAAATCCTCTTTTTCAATAAAAAAAATTGATGATTTATTAATATACTCTAGTATTAGTATATTAATAATATAATATAATATAATATGGCTTTGCGTAATATTTTGAATACTTATGTTCCATTGCGTGCACTAATTGAAAATAAGGACAATGGTAAGGCAAAAATTGGATGCGTAGCGTTCTCGCCTAAGTTAAAGTATCAGTGTGTTTTATGCGTTTGGCGTTAATCAATATAATATGAATAATAAAGCATCTAAAGAAAATAAAGATTGTATTCACGCGGAAGTAGATTGTATAAACCGTCTTAAAAAATCCGAAAAAGTTGTTCCCATTAATTTGTTGGTGTTTCGCACAAATAATAATGGCAGCAATTTAATGAATGCTAAACCTTGTATACATTGTATAAATGCTATTAATTTTACTTTGAAGCGCAAAAATTATAAATTAAAAAAATTGTCTTATACCAATGAAGATGGAGAGATTTGTGTTTTAATTATGTAAGTGTTTAATATTTTGCTAACTTTTTATAATTGTAATTTTTTTATTAAAAAGATATTAAAATTATAAAAAGAGATATTATGCACAAAGTATAGCTTTAGACATATCTTATAATATATAAGATTATTTTAACCTCTGTACTTTCTAGACTTTTTTAAACTTTCTAGACTTTCTAGACTTTCTAGACTTTCTAAACTTTCTAAATTTTCTAGACTTTCTAGACTTTCTTTTATAGAATTTAATTGCTTCTCTATTTGGTCCTATTTTACTATTACCTCCAGATACTATGCATGACTCGTCTTCTCTTTTGCACTCTTGACGACTTGCCGACGCTCTGGCAAAAGTGAAGGTATCTGGTGTAGCAGGATCGACCACTTTAGGTTGTCCAAAATTTCCGCTAATTATTTCCCGCATAATTAGCTCACCTAAATTTCTAGTTCCAAAATTTAGATTACCTGTTCCTAAATCAAATATAAAGGTTATTGCACTGTTTCTGTTTTTTTCACGAATAAAGTATGGATCTGTAAATAATATATTATTAACATAATGTGCAATACTAAATCTATTGCTATATTTTAATGCATATATTAAATAAATTAGCATAAGATATTTTTCTCTTTTGTTGAAAACATCAAATTCGCTTTTATTCTTTAATACATTATATAATTTTACAATATATGTTATTTCATATTGATTACAACAAAACTCATTATCTGGAATATCTATTAATATTCTATCTCTTAAATATTGTTCAATATCTTTTGCTATTAGTTTGACTTCTATCTCTTCTGAAGGACTAACCACCTGAGTATAATGAAGTTCTCTAATTGCTTCGCTAAAGTCTTCTGGATTCTTTGTTAACTCTGGAAATGTTGTTGCATTCAGTCCTGACAATTGATAATATTCCTCCAAATCTACCAAATCTAGTTCACTAGTCATATATATATATATATATAATATTTAAAATATATGAATATTATGGTGTAATAATGCTATTTTACTATTTATTACTTCACTATGATTAATATAATATGTATGTAATTTATGTGTAAATAAATATTTTATAAAAATTTGTATAAGAAATAGCATAAACTCATTTATATTTTTTTTTGTAAAAGTTTTTTCACATATATAATAATATAATACACTTATTATTAGAACACCCTCATCATTTGTATCTATTATTTGTTTATTTTCAATATAATCTAACATAATTGAATTAACTGTTTTTTCTATGTTTTTTTGAGTTTTAAATGGTGTTAAAGTTAATTTGGTCTTTGTTATTGTATTTAGTTGATTTTTATGTTCTTGTTCTTGTTCTTGTTCTTGTTCTTGTTCTTGTTCTTGGCTATGAAAAACTACTAAGTCGGCACATACACCGCTAACACGTATTGGTTTTTTTCTATTAACCATTTCAGCAATATTAGCAGGAGCCGATTTAATACGCTTCATATATTAAGTATATTATTATTATTATATATTATTATATATTAATATAAAATAATAATATTATCAATTTTTTCAAGAACAACATTCTTAATCTACATCTGCAATATTTGGATCTTTTGGATCTTTTAAATCTTCTTGTGGTGGCATCATCGCATTTTGTAATGGTTTCATAGCTTTTAAGAAATCTTGTAACTTAGTTTCATATTCTTCTTTTGTCGCTTGTTGATTTCTCTCAATCCAATACATAGCTTGCTCTACTTTTTGTAATAATTCTAGTTTTGTGCTCTCTTCAATACTAGAAGTCAGCTTTTCGTCATTTAAAGAAGACTTAAATTGATATAACTGATTTTCGTAATTAACACGCGCTTCAATTGTTTGTTTTGCTAATGCATCATCTTCTTTGTATCTCTCGGCATCGGCTAACATCTTATCAATATCTTCTTTGCTTAGTCGTCCTTTATCATTTGTTACTTTAATACTATCAGATTTACCCGTTGATTTTTCAGAAGCGGAAACAGTTAATATACCATTTGCGTCTAAGTCATAACTAATTTCAATTTGCGGAACACCACGAGGCATCGGTGGAATTCCATGAAGCGTAAATTCGCCTAACTTATTATTGTCTTTTGTAAATTGTCGTTCTCCTTCAAAAACACGAACAGTTACTGCTGGCTGATTATCAGCATATGTGCTAAAAGTTTGCGACTTTTTTGTCGGAATTGTGCTATTACGCTCAATAATATTTGTCATAACGCCTCCGCTTGTTTCAACTCCTAGCGATAATGGTGCTACATCAAGCAATAACAAATCATCAATTTTGCTATCTTTTACACCAGAAAGCAGCGCAGCCTGGACCGCGGCACCATATGCGACCGCTTCATCTGGATTAATAGATTTATTAAGTGCTTTGCCGTTGAAAAAATCACTTAACTGAGACTGAATTTTGGGAATACGAGTTGAACCACCTACTAAAATTACCTCATCAATCGATGACTTACTTAGACCGCTGTCCTTAATAACTTGTTCTACAGGTTCAAATGTTTTTCTAAACAAATCGCTACATAATTCTTCAAATCGGGCTCGTGTAATAGTGCTAATATAGTCTATGCCGTCAAATAAACTATCGATTTCAAGCGTTGCTTGCGTTGAAGAGGATAAGGTCTTCTTTAGATTTTCACACGAAGATTTTAAACGACTTAATGCCCGCTTATTTTCGCTTACATCCTTTTTGTGCTTACGTTTAAAATCTTGAACAAAATGTTGAACCAAACGCGTATCAAAATCTTCGCCTCCTAGCCGCGTATCACCAGCGGTTGCCTTTACCTCGAAAACCCCGTCTTCAATGCTTAAAATCGTTACATCAAATGTTCCACCACCTAAATCATAAATTAAAACGTGTTTTTCTTTAGCGTCTTTTACTTGCTCTAGACCATATGCGATGGCTGCCGCGGTTGGTTCGTTAATAATACGTAGCACATTTAGACCAGCAATAGCGCCTGCGTCTTTTGTAGACTGACGCTGTGAATCATTAAAATATGCCGGAACAGTAATGACCGCACCAGTTACTGGTTTTCCTAAATATGCTTCGGCTGTTTCTTTCATTTTTACTAAAATCATTGAGGATATTTCTTCTGGTTGGAACTCCTTGACTTCGCCTTTATAGGTTGCCTCAATAAGTGGTTTGTTATTTTTATCAATTACTTTAAATGGAAAATGTTTAATGTCATTTTGCGTAGACTGGTCGCTAAAAATTCGCCCAATAAGACGCTTTGCATCAAAAATAGTATTTTCTGGATTTTGCGATGCTTGATTTTTCGCGGCAATTCCAATTAATCGTTCATTATCAGTAAAAGCAACATAAGAAGGGGTTGTTCTTAAGCCTTGGTCATTGGCAATAATTTCGCATTTGCCATCTTTCCACACTCCAACACACGAATAAGTAGTGCCTAAATCTATACCAATCGCAACCATAATATTTTAAATAAGTATAATGTTATGGTTTTAAATAATATTTGTAAAACATTTATGTTATTATTTTATTATTTTATTATTTTATTATTTTATTATTTTATTATTTTATTATTTTATTATTTTATTATTTTATTATTTTATTATTTTATTATTTTATTATTTTATTATTTTATTAATAATTGTATGTCTAACTTTTTACTTAATAAAAAGTTAAATAAGCATACTAATTTATATATTAAATAATCTACTTTAGTGTTGATGTATTTTAACTCTAAATTCATTTTATATAATTTAAGTGTTTCAGGATTGGACAAGTCTAGATTTAAGTCTTCTAAATCCAGATTTTTCTTTAACATTGATTCATTCATTATTATAGCATTTTGAAACATGCTTAAAAAGCTTGTGCTCAAATTTATAGGATAAAGCATATTTATAGTTTATATTTTTTATTGCTTAAAATTTAATATTTTTTAATGCTTAAAATTTAATATTTTTTAATATTTTTTAATATTTTTATACTTTTAAATTTGACTTTTGAGAGATTGTAATCAATGTCTTTTGCGTTTTGAGCGTTTGCGTGTTCCACCCGCACTACATATAACGCCTTGTATTCTTGCTTTTGCACGAGAATATAAGTTATCTTTAAAAGTAGTTGCTCTAGTAAATAACGAATCTCTCATATTTGTAATTGCTGATGATGGGTTTGAAATAAAAGAGGAGAAGTTTTGATAATTCGGATTGTTAATAACTGTGTCATTAAATTGTGCTCTCATTTTATCAAAAAATAGTGATCCCCCGTTTTGCTTATATTTCATTTTATATTTGCGTTGTTTTCTTTTTTGCGAACGCATAGTCTATAAATATAAAGTATATAATTAAATTTGTATATAATTAAAAGTATATAATTAAAAAGTAAAATTGATAAACAATGACTAATTTAGTGTTTAGTATTACAATGACTACTATTATTAATAATGATGCTTATACTAGTATAGAAAATAAGAATGTTAAAGATGTTTATGAATCTATTTCCAACCATTTTGACAATACTCGTTTATATAAATGGTCTTGGGTTAGTGAGTTTTTAAATAGTTTAAAGCAAAATGCTAATGTTTATGATATTGGTTGTGGAAATGGCCGTAATATGACAAATAATAATTGTATAAACCTGAATTTTACAGGTATAGACAATTGTGAAAACTTTGTTAAACTTTGTCACTCTAAAAAGTTAAATGTTATTAACGCAAATATGATTTCTATTCCTTTAAAATCTAATAGTGCTGATGCCATATTATGTATTGCTGTATTTCATCATTTAGAAAACAAAGAAAATAGAGTTAAGGCACTATTAGAAATGAAGCGTTTAATTAAAACTGGTGGTAAAATAATGTTGTCTGTATGGTCTATTAATCAACCACAAAAAACTAGACGTAGTTTTAATAATTATGGTAATAATATTGTGCTATATAACAAATTTGGCACAATTTATGAGCGCTTTTATTACATTTATAAAATTGATGAACTTCATCAATTGTTTACTTTATGTGGTTTAACAATTGCTGATTACAAATATGACTGTGGTAATGAAATATTTACATTAATTAAAACATAAATTATAAAACATAAAAACTTTAGAGATTTTATTTATATATATTTTATAATATAAATACAATGAGTTTTTTTGGAAATAGTCTGACAGATGATGCAAGAGATACGGAAGCAGCCATATCAGCGATGTATGCGGCAGAGCAGACGCTTACACAGGCGAATGCAACTGGGGATGCGGAGGCAATAAAGATAGCAGAAGAGGAGCTGAAGGAGACAACAAAGAATGCGAGATATAAAGAGGCATATGAGGTGACTGGACACATGAAACCCGGTTATGAACCACAAGATGAAACCATAAAGGATATAAAAGCCGATATAGCATCGGCGAGGAGTGGTGGATATCCATTGTCCACATTGTATATTGAAAAATTAAAACCCGCATATGATACAGGACAACTGAGCACAGGTTTATCTAAGCTAGTAGAAGACGCAATTGCTAAACAAACAAAAGGAGGCAGGCGTTATAAATCAAAAAAATATAAAAGAACTTCTAAGAAACATAAAAGAACTTCCAAGAAACATAAAAGAACTTCCAAGAGACATAAATAAAAATACAATTAATTTATTTATTTATTTACAAAAACCATAGGCATAAATTGTGATGGCTATTATTCCTAATACAAAGCCAAAATGAAATTTATATTGCATTTTTTTGTAAATAGCCAACCATCCCTCTATTTGAGCTTTATTTGTTAAATGTAATAACATATAGTCTGTTTTTGGATATAATATATAGAAAAAGTAATTTGTTATAAATGTTATACTTGCAACAGTGCACACTTTTGGAAGTGTTGCTTTATTTTTTTTATCAATGAAAAATAAATAGTTCTCTCCAATATATAATGCTAACAATGATAATGCTATGCCTAAAATAAATCCACCATAATATATATTCTTACGCTCATTTATTATATTTTCATAAATTGCCTTTTGTTTGCTTGTCAATGTATTCTTAAATTCTGATTTATTGGTATCATTGACGCACGAAAACATCATATAAATGTTGGCAATTAAAAATATTGAAGCAAACAAACAAGAATTAGCACACACCATTTATAATACTAAAATATTATAATTAAAAAGTTATAAAAAGTTAAAAAAAGTTGTATTTATACTATACTATACTATACTATACTAAATTTGGTAATACAATGCTTGAATTACTTGTAGAAGTAAGTTCTTCACATTCAAATTCTATTTCAAAACAATAATCATTATCTATAGATAATAATATATTTCCGTATATATCTATAATTTTTACTGTAAAATTTTCTATATTTACTCTTCCATTGTAAAGTAATACATTACTATTAAACTCATTAAATTTGGTTGATAGCGTATTAGAAGTTTGAGGACAAGTGAGTGGCGCAATTCGTGCTAATACTCGCGATTGTATAACATTTGTTTTTTGACATATATAGTTGTTAATTATTGAATTGTTATTGTCTTCAAAACAAAAGAAAAATGGTAATTTATTACTTATAGTATTATAAGGTTTAGGTGAGGTTAGCGTTAGCAGTCCTGTAGTATTAGTATTAGGTATAATATCTGAATTTATAATAGCGGCACTAGTAAAACCTAAAATATTAGATAATGCATAATAAGTATTTGCGGTTGATGTAAAATCTATGGTATAAGAAGTTATAGCATAATTTGCTTGATTATAGCTCAATTCAAATACACTTTTATTAAGATAATTAAAGGAAAAAGTTAAATCTTGTAAAAAGTAGGAGCCAGAGCTATCTTCACTTAGCAAACTGTTTGCTTTTTTTTGTATATTAATATTTATGGTTTCAGCCATTACTACACTTTCTTCATAATAACCATCATCTATTATTATTTGTGCTGAAAAATCGCAAACTGGTCCTACAAATTTTTGTATTGTGAAAAAATTATTTAGTTTTGAACTGTGTATTAATAATGGGACTTTACAAGTTAATGATATAAGTTTTGCTTTTATAACATTTATTATGCGTTGAATATACATTTTACAGTTTGTTGGGTCTTCGTTTGGATATAGTTTTTGCGTTGTATCAAAATAAAACTTCTTTTTTCGTAATACATTGCTAATTACGAAATTACTTAATGGCGTTATAGTGTCATTTGTTAAGGCACTTGTTATAGGGTCTGTTTCCATATTTGAGCCAGTAAACCCTTCTTTAAGGTTAAGGTTATCATTAGTTTCACTTATATCACTAGTTTCGCTCATGTCATCATTATTTGTTTCTATATTATTATTTGCGTTAGCATGTAGCATATTATCAAAAGAACTATTGTAAGTTGTTAAATAATTTAAAAGCTTGTCTTGTATATTTAAAAAAAATTCTTTTATTGTTTCGTTGTTATTGAACACATTTGTTGTTAAATAATTAACACTTATGATTATTTGTTCGCGTGTGAATTCTTCTAATTCAAGTAAATTATATAATTCTTCAATACTATAATCATCAATATTTGTATTTAGATTTGTTAATTTTGTATTAGATGTCATAATATAATACTAAGTTTTATTATTTAATTTTATTATTTAACCAATAATATAATGTTGTATTATTATTATTTAGTTTTATTATTTAACTAATAATATTAATATAATGTTATATTATTATTATGTCTTTAGAAGCTACCAAAGAACAATCAAGACTAATTAATGATTATGAGTCAAAATATTATTCAAATCTTGATACAATAAAAGGCTATAATAATATTATAGAATCCTTTCAACTTAATGGAGACTATTATAGGTGGTTAGCTATAGATAACAAGATTGTAAGAATGCGTACCTTCTATACGATAATAGAGAGAATTGTTGAACAAGCCAGACACGATTATGATGCTAACAAAATTACTCCTGAAAGATTTTTAACAATACTTAAAAAACAATTTGAACTCATCGCACTAAAAAAAATTATACTTGAAAGAACTAACCCTTACTATATGTCACTACAACCTATCTTTAATGAGAGTAAAGAAGATATTGATAGACTTATGAACGAAACACTTAATTCATTGGGAATACCTAGTTTGTCAGACCTAAGAAGCCGTGATTTACAACATCCGACGACATTGATGTATACAACTAGGCCAAGGCCGACACCGGATGGACTTATTCCGAGAACTATCCATAACATTATAAGAAAAACTGTAGAATTACATAATTACTATATTTCTCAATTTTTAGATATATATTTGACGTTTTCTAATCCTTTCTCTGTATATCAAAGAGAATATAATAATTTACTTCAAAGGTTAAAAAACCAAAAACTACAACAAGAACTAGAAAAACAAGAACGAGAAAACAAAGAACGAATAGAACAAGAACGAGAAAAAGAAGAACTAGAACACCAAAAAGAATTATATAACATGACGAATAAATATGATGCTGTTGCCATCGCTCCTGCTAGCGATACTTTAAATATGGATAATAAAAGCACTATGGGAGGAAAATCTAAAAGAAGAAAATCTATGAAAAAGAGAAAATTAAAGACATTTAGAAAAAGGCGTAATTATAAAAAGACTAAACGTGAAAAACATTAAACTATTATTATTATGTTGTGTTGTTTTGTGTTGTGTTCTTTTCTTGAAGTTTTCTTGAAACATACATATTTATTAAGAATCTTACAAAATTAGGTTCTTCATGGTTTACTATTTTAAGCGGAATTTTTTGTATACCTTGTCCTCTTTTACAGTGATATGGCGTTTTAAATAAGAAATGCTCTAATGAAGTTAGCACTTCTTTTTCGTTGGCTGTAAAATCGTCTTTATCAATTCTAAAATGCGATTTGTATATAAATCGATTGTAGTTATTATCACTATAAATTTTGTAATATTTTCTATTTTCTGGTACTAAATTGTTTTTTATAATTCCAATTCCTTCTATTTTATTTTTAGTATTGTTCATTTCTATTACTAATAATGTTGAATCTGGTAAAATAGAATTTTTTATTTTAACTGGTGTTCCATATATACAACCTTTTGCCTCATTATTCTTGTTTAACCAAGTCCTATTTTCGTTATAAGTTGTGTCTGTAAAACGTGTAACACATATTTCCATAAATATTAATTAATAATTAATAATTAATAATTAATAGTTAACATTGGCTACTAATAATTATCAATTTTTTCTTTAAAATTTATTGATTTGTTTTTTTGGAGAGAAAAAACTATAACATGTACTCTGGTCCATAACCACTTGGTACAATAGATACAGGTCCAATGTAATCTCTTTCCGAGTATGTAATTCTCTTTCGTTTTCTCTCGGCCTCCTGCTCTTTAAATTTTATTGATTTTCTGTCGTCATTCGTTTCTTCTCTAGCATTCCACCCCACCCAACCTACTCCACTTATCCCAACTCCACTTGGCCTATGCGAAGTATATTGGTTTTCACCTTTTTCTTCTTCACGTCGCTGTGCTTCTCTCTTTTCTAGTAAAACGGGATCATTCTTCAATACATATTCATCTACATCATCAATAGCTGCTTGAGTTTCTCTTTTTTCTTGTTCACGTCGCTCTTCTTGTTGTAGAAGGACGCGTCTGGCATTATTAATGCCCCAGTCAACTATCTTTGCTTGTATTTCATTTTCAAGCTCTTGTTTTTGTAGACTAGTTTGATAGTCTATACCCTCATTAAGTTTCCATCTTTTTAATTTTTTAAACTCATCTTGTGTAATAGTGTCTGTAGATTTATTAAGTATTATGAATTCAGAAGGTAGCAAATCTGTCTGTTGCTGTGGTTGAGGAGGTAGACCATTATGAAGAGAACTCATTGTGGTATGTGGATTTTTACTAGAGAACCACCAACCACCCCTTCTAGCTCTTCTAGTTCTTCTAGCTCTTCTAGTTCTTCTAGCTCTTCTAGTTCTTCTAGTTCTTCTATTAATGTGCCACTTCCGCATTTTGCCATATGTTCTTTTTTTCATTTTTATATTAATGCAACATTTTAACTTTTATTAACTCTTTAAGTTCTTTTTTCTTCCTTCAAATAATAGCATTGTATAGCAATACTATTTGTTGTATTTTCCTCTAAATGCTTCTTAATAATGTTTATCTTTTCGTCATTTTCATAGTTGTGTAACAAGTCATTATTTATTGAATATATAAATTTATATTTGCTTATATTTTCATATAAGCTAGTATGTTCTGTTATAGCTTTTGGATTAGTTGAGTTTATAATTATATAATTGTCTATTAATGATATATTTAAATTCAAACTCTTGTTTATTAATGGTAATACAAAGTCTTTTAAATTTTTGTTTTGTAGCGCATCTAGTTCATTTACTATTTTTAGCACATTAATATCTTTTTCTTGAAAAATATCTAATAATATATTTTCAACTAATGTTGAATTATAGTCATTGACAAATTTTTCCTTTAATAGCTCTCTTATTTTACTTTTAATGGTTTTTGAATTTGTGCTATAATAGTCATTTACTACTTTTTCTAGTTCTTTTTTTTCAATTAATAATAATTTGTGTTTCTCTAAATAGGTTTTATATTCTTCTTCGAGTATATTATAAATCGAAGTTTTAATAGTTTCTAATACAATCCCATTATCTGATGCCATAATAGTTAATAATAGTATTAATATATTATTAACTATTTATTTATTATTATTTATATTTATTATTGTTATTATTGTTATTCATTATTTATTGTTATACTTATTTAATAATAAATAACTATTAATTAATATATATAAATTATTGATGACTTATTGCTTAAGTTGCTTAAGTTGTAATTGTAATTGTAATAGTAATATAATAAAAGCCATTTATACTTGCTATAAATTTATAGCAAGTTTATGTTTTGATTATTATTGTAAAACAAAATATTTTGTCTTCTTTATTATCTTTTTAAATAGTGTGGTGCTCAACTATTTCTATTATAAATGTTTTAATAGAACAAGCAATAAGTTAATTTTATTTCTGAGTTATTCTATTAACTTAAATGGCTGTATTATTATTAAACTAATTCAATGGACTAACAATCAACTATTATTTTTAAAAAATAGTAGTAATAATAATAAGTTTATTAGTGAAATTTTTTCAAAATATTATGAAAATTGTTATATACATAATATTAGCTATACTAAATCGTTGTTTTATGAAGAATTTGGAATCAAGTTTGACGATTTTGTTGAACTAGATACTAATTATACTATTAAATCTGGCTCAATTGCACAAGTTTATAAAGGCATTATTAAACCGCCTTATAATACTTTTGAAAACTCGTGTATTGGTGGTAACAACTCGTGTGTTAGTGTTGCTATTAAAGTAGTTCATCCTGAAATTGAATATCAACTTATTTATCCTATATATTTTTTTAAAATATATATCTTTTTTGTTACTAACTGTAAATGCTTTAAAAAATATGATACTATTTATAATTTTGATGCTTTTTTTATTAATTTAAAAAAACAAATAAATATGATTAATGAATATGCCAATAATGAATATTTTTATAATAAATATTATGACCATAAAATTATAATGATTCCAAAACCGCTAATGAAAAGTAGGCATTTTTTAATAATGGAATATATTGAAGGAGAGGCGTTTGAAAGTCTAAATATTAGTAATTATAAAAAACAAGTTATTATTTGTTTACTTGCTCTTTTCATTAAAGATATTTATATGTTTAGTAAATATGTTCATTCGGATTTACATGATGCCAATTGGAAAATATTTAGGCAACAAACCTTGAATACTAGTGTAAGTGCTACAGGTGACACAGGTGACACTAGCAATTATAAAATCATTATTTACGATTTTGGTTACGTCATAGAAAATAATTTAAATGAAAACTATAAAAAACTTATTTATTATTTAGATATTAATAATACATATGAATTAGGTAACTTGTTGTTTAATGAAGTTCAAAATTTAAATATTGACTATTCAAATAGTGAAGAAGTTAAACTTTGTAAAGAAAAGTTTATTGCCGACTTTATAAAATATAACGCACAAACATATCCATATACAGATAGCAATTATGTTGCCGCATATAATTTTTGTCATAATAATGGTTATAAACTAAATAATAGTATATTAGAGTTGTTTATATCTACTGTGTTACTTCATAAGTATTTTAGAAAATATATATTCACGCTTTTTGTTCAAGAAAATAGCACATTCGTTCAAGCTAGCTATTATAAATATATATATAATGTAAATTTATATTATGTAAGTATATGTGAAAAATATAACATTTTTCACGATGTTAATAATTATATTAAAGAACAATATATAACCAATCCTTTTTTTGTTAATACTATTAACTATAATAATAATTATTTTGATAGCTTACATAGTATCCATAATATGGATGATATTAATATTATTAGTGAATGTTATATTAGTATTGATATATAAAATATTGTTAAATAAATACAATTATTTAATATATAAAATAATTGTAATTATATATTATAGAATATAATGGCTATGGATACGGATGGTTATGCTCATTTTAAAAAGTTTAATGATAAACTTAATATACTTTGTAAACTTATTAGTATGACAAGCAGCACCGGTCAGGATATGATAGTTTCTACTATATTTGGTAAGGATGATGGTAGCAGTGGTGCTAAAGGACAAATAGATGAGAAAAGAAATAATAAAGAGATGACAGAAGTCTTGATTAGTAAGACATTTACATTTGATAATACACAAAGCTATACATCTACTACAACAGAATTAAAAGTTAATAACCACAATCAGATCATGACTATAATGATATCAGAAAATGTAAAACAACCTGGCAACAAGATTATAGATATTAATAACGAATGGTATACTGAAAGTGACTATGATTTATTTAAAGTTCACAAAGATAAACCAGCGTATAATATTGTAGATTTAAACTATGTAAAGTCAGATTTTACAGAGTTAATTCTCGAACTACTAAAGCGCGAAGCAATTAAATATGTTTGGAAAACGAGGAATGATATGTTAGAACTTTTTAATAGACCTGTTTTACTGTTAACATTTGACATGTATTATTATAATAAAAATAACAAGCAGTTATTTCAAAAAAGTTTTGAAATGGAATTAGATGCAATAACTAAGGATGAACACTTTAGCGTATACAGTCTTTTATATATGGAGAAATTTGATCATACTAAGCGACCAACTTTTTTAATGTTGCTTATGTATTATGCTGGTTATAGCTTTAATATAACTAAAGAACAAATTGTTGACAAATTTGGAAATAAATTTTATAATAAAAAGTCGTCATTTGAAATAAATCTGTATACTCAATTTGATTACAAAAGTGAAACTGCATATAATAAATTACTGAAAGGTGATATAAAGCCAACTAGTGTTGATTTAGAGGTTGAAGGATTACTAGTATATCATGTTGGTGGTAAAATTACCTCGTTGTGGGATTATGTTAATGGAAAACTAACAATTTTAATTAATAATATGTTAAGTTATGGAACGGATAAAGATCGCTATAAAGATATGCTAATGAAAGAATATACTTCAAATAGTTTATTTTTATTTGAATGTATTAGAGAACTTCAAAAATACAAAGCCTATATTTCAAATCCAGTAAATTTTGCTACTATAGCCTATCCATTATCTACATTAAAAACATTAGAGATTTTAATTCTTAAATTGTCTTACATCTTAAATGTATTGGAACCTACTTTTATACCCATAGAAACTATGTCATTTGATGTTATTATAGATGGTAAAAAATTAAAATATGTAATAAATTCAGAACTTCAAGCTACTAATATTAGTATTGAAGATCATATATCAACTAATGACTTAATGATAGCAATACTTTCTACAAGAGCAATTTCAATGACTGATGATGCTACTGCTAAAACCGATGCAATTACTAAAGCAGAAGCTTTGATTTCAAAGGAAGAGGAAATTTCAATATACAGTAAGTACTGGAAAAAAGAGTTAACTCATTATGAATATCTTGAGGAAAGAAGGAAAATAGAAAAAATTAAGGTAGAAAAAAATCTAAAAGCATATGAAACAGTTGAAGCAAAGCGCAGAGATGCTGTAGTAAAACTAGGATCCAATATAGATGATGATAAAGAATATCAGATTTGTCACCGCAATGTATTAGAATATACTCTATTAGTAGCACAATCAATTTTTAGACTTACTAATATTACAAACAAGAAAAAAGCGGCACAAGATATAGTAAGTGCTATTGAATCGGGGACGGGGGATATTAAGACGCTTATAGATGATTATAGGGCTATAAAAGTTCCAGACCCAGTGGCTGAAAACACGGCTACAGATGTAAAGACTGCAAAGGAGACTTTGGAAGAGTTTAAAACTAAAACCAAAACAATAGTAGGTGGAAGTAGCAAAAATACAACTAAAAAAGTTAATAGAAAATAAAAAGATTTTTATTAGCTAACTAATTAAGTAATGAAGACTTAATTAGTATTTAATTGTCTATAAAATGATAATAATTAATAATAGCAGCAATAGTTGTATTTTCTATATGTGAGAAATTAAAAAAGTTACTTATTAATTTCTCTCGCTCATTAAGTGTTAAACCTAATAAATTTGGAAAATTTATTAATTTAGTAATAGCTGGTATAAATTGGAAAGCATAGCGTTCTAAATAGCGCATTCTATAATTTGTTGTTGAAAATATAAATAATGCTGTTTTGCTTGAGAGAAATGCTTGAATTTGTTGTAACTCATTAAGGCTATAGTCTTTAATGCTTATAATATAATTGTCTCGTGATGATAGTCCATAGTGTCCTGAGCTATCTAAATATGGAAATCCGTGCATTTTATGTGCCATTATTAATTTTGGTATATTTGAAAATGCTTGGGCGCAATTTGAATAGTTTTTCACTAATAATGGGGTTTTTTTACAGAGTTTGGTAGTTAATATATTGTAAAATGTATTGGTTTGTGTTGCTTCATTAGAAAATAGCGAACCTTTAGGCGGGGTGTTTGTTTTATATACTTTTAAGTGTCCTACTAAATCTACATAATATAATAACTTGTTTATTATACTTGTTCCGTGTGTTGGAATTGGATAATGTGGTCGTATTAAATAATCAACATAATTTTTATAGCAACTATCATACACTTTTATTGTATGTTTTTCTTGTTTTTCTTGTTTTTCTTGTTTTTCTTGTTTTTCTTGTTTTTCTTGTTTTTGAACATTATTTAATACTCCATAAAAATAGCAAGTTGGTGTTTGAGCTTGGTAATTGAACTCTTTTTGTGTTTGTGATGTTGATAAGCAAACTAATTTTTTTATAGTAAAATTGCTTGTTGTGAGTGTATTATATAAACCTGCTTTATCAGGTTTCATCCATAATGTTGGTATTATTAATGCTAATAGTCCGCTCGGTTTTAATAGCATTAAACTTTTATTTACAAAATCAACATAACTTTGTTTTCCGTCATTATTTTTTATTATGTTATTGTTTGTTGGTGTTTTTATTTTGCCATTTATGTTATATGGTGGGTTACCAATTATTATATCAAATTGTAGAGATTGTTGCGATTGTAGCGTAAGAAAATCTTGTGCTATTATATTTGCTTTATGAGTATGAGAAAATAATGTGCGAAGCTTTTCAATATGTGGCGGATATATTTCACACATAGTTATCATATTTTCAATTATATGTGTTTTGCGAGTTTCACTATTCGGTATTGTAGCGCTTAAATCGTTTAATAGGCGATTGTATAGATTAAGAACAAAAGCACCATTTCCTGCGCCGCTATCTAACCATTTTAGGTTTGGATTTTGATAATAATGTTGTGGTATTAAATCTAAAATTTTAGTAACTAGCGGATTGGGTGTATAAACTATACCATATTTATTTCTAGTCTCGTTAGTTAACTCCATTATTAATGATTATAATATAGTGAACATATTTTCAATAGTTTGAACAAACATAAAATATAAAATATAAAAAAAATGTTTTTTAATAGGTTTAATTTTGGGTCATTAATCTCATAATAAACTCCTCATTTTTTAAGATTGACTTTAAAATGGGCTTATAATGCTCTCGTAATTGAATGTTTGAGTTTGAGTTTGAGTTTGAATTTGAATTTGGTGTTAACGTTGCACTTTTTAATTGATTTAATGGGACCCATAATATTTGCCTCTTTTCAAATAGTCCATTATCATTATTTTCAATAGCATCTTTTAAATGGATTTCGGCAAATTTATTTACATTTGCAAAATAATTTGGCAACTTTTTATCATAAGTTGTCTTATAAATATACGTTGTATATCTATCACAACTAATTGAAGTAATTAGGCTATTTGTTACTTGCTCTTCTAATTCATGCTCGTCGCCTAACAGTCCGTTTAATTCTTCACAACCTTCTCTAATTGCTGTTTTAAATGGTTTCTCTCCTTTAATTGTGCTTCCTCCAAAATCGCTCCATAAGTTATTTTTTCTTTCTTGTCCTAATAGTAAAAATAATGTTCCTTTATATAGTGCTAATGGTAATACTCCTGCTCCCATTTTATATTATTACTTGAATTAATACTTTAATTTTAATAATAAAATAAGATTATCAATTTTTATAGAAAAAGAAAAGTAAAAGAAAAGAAAAGTAAAAGAAAAGAAAAAAAGAAAAAAAGAAAAAAAATGTTTTTTTTGGATTTTTTGGATTTTTTGGATTTTTTGGATTTTTTTCCGTGGTTATCCAGTCAAACATTCAAATACTTACCACTGTCTTCGGCTGATTTCCAAGAACATGTTGTTTCTTGTTTCCATCTTTGCTTGCACTCACATAGTTGGAACAATAATGCATCAGCGACGCCTTGTATCCCGTCTTCACCTCCTTCTTTGTCAGATTCTTGTAGTCCGGATTGAATACCTTTTGCTTCGAATTCGTAGTCACCAACAGCGGCCAAAACTTTCCCGATTCACAATACTTGAACTGTGCCTTAACAGTCGGGTTCACAATATCCTCATACAGCTTCGTTGCTTCTGGGGTGGTAAACCACTCTTCGAAATGAACGAAAGCTTCGCGCCGACCCTTCACCAAGTTTTGAACGAAATCAACACGAGACACCTTGCCAATATTGTGATTGGCAAACATCACCTTGACATACTCCTCGCTCGTGCTTGACGAAATAATGGGAATGTAAAGAGAGTGGATCATCGCGTTGGTTTGAGTTATTGCTTTTTTTGCGCTACGACTTATGACTATTAAGAAATAATTGTATTCAATTTTTTTAAACTATAACAACAATCTTGTTTTTGTTTTTGTTTTTGTTTAAAAAAAAATTAATTAAAAAATTGTTTAAAAAATTGTTTAAAAAATTGTTTAAAAAATTGATGCTAGTATTGTTATTTAAATCAAATAACATATAATATATTATTTAAATGTTAAATTCAACTATTATGCCCGATGACATTCATCATAAAAGAAAACATTGTGATCTTAATTATAATTGCAAAATAATTAATACAACTGGTTCTAAGTTATATGATAAATATTATAATGTCCTTAATTGTGATAAAGTGGAATTGATTGATAATCACATTTATTTTGATAGTTTAGTTAATAAAGAAAGCATAGGTTGCTTAATCCAGTTTATAAATTATATTATTAAAAACAAATATGTATTTGTATTTAATGATTTCAAAATTTATATTCATATTAACAGCAAAGGCGGATTATTTTATGAACTAATGAATTTTGTGAATTATAGAAATCAATGTATATATGAGATTGTTTCAATTATTGACAAAGAATGTTATGATAGCGGATTTGTATTGGCTGCGTTATGTAGTTATAGAATTATTAGTAAAAATGCCAAAGTTTATTTAAGTAAATTACACTGTGATTCGACAAATAACATTTATTGGAACTATTTTAAGCAATGTAGTCAAGAAAATAGCGAAGACTTTAAAAATTTATTGTATGATGTAGTGTGTGTTAAAGTTGAGTCTAACTTAACACCTGAAAAGTTAAGTTATTATTTGGCTAATGAATCTCCTAACATTTGGAGTTGGAATTCAAAAAAGTATAGAAAGCTTGGTCTTGCTGATGAAATTTTGTAGCTTTTGCTGTTTAATTATAAAAACATTCAAATGTGACTACAAAACTCCAATCTGAATTGTTTAAACTAAATGGTCTTCCATATTCATCTAATAATTGAATTCTTAATTTAGTAATGTCTGTAGGACCAAAATATTCTCGTATATGTTTTTGAGTAAATAAAAAATCGCCAGCACTAGCTGCTTGCTTAAATGCGGTTTTTTCTTGTAATAATGAAAGTATATTAATGCGTCCTATAATATTTGGCGCTATTAATGATTGTGCTGCTACTGAAAAATAATTACGTGAACTTGCTTGAAAATCATCAATTGCTATATAAATATAGCGCGGATAATTAAGTTGACATATTTTGTCTGAATATGTTTTTATAGTGTTAGTGTTAGCCTCAACAATTATATATGGTTTTGTAAAGCCTAATAGCCATCCTAATTTTTGATGTAAATGATTTTCAATACAATTATATTTTATACTATAATTATTGGAATTATTGGAATTATTGGAATTGTCAATATCAAAATTTATTTTGTAGCGTTTGTTAGTACTTGCGGTTGAGGTTAGAGTAAAAATACTTTTTCCTTGTTTGTCATCTATCTTAAAAACAAGATTAGTACTTGTATCAAAAATAGGACATGCTACTAATTTGGTATTAATTTCTGTTGTGATACTGTAAGCAATATGTGTTGGATAAGCATCGCCCAAATTAACACGGGCATCATAAAGTCCTTCATCTAATATTATAGAATAAAGACGACCACTAACGTCATTACCCGACAGTTCTTGAATTGTAAAAGTATTATTATTATTAAATTTTGAAATATTATAATAAGTGAGTGGGATTTCTAATGAACTTATTGACATAGTTATTGCTCTATTAATTGTTTCTGGTAATTGAATAACATAATTATGACTAGGATTATCTGGTAAATCATAATTTTGTCTAAATAAGCTATCAATTGTATATGTTCGTTTAATAATAGACTTATCTATTTGTTTATTATTTTCTAATAGCGTTTTAAAGTCATTGTTTTTGGTTTTTATTAGAAAGTGATTTCCATCATATTGATTGACCAAATTATATTTTTTTTCATCTATCTTTTCTAAATTATTTATTAGTTTATTTTTAATATTATCAAGAAAAATATATAGTTCTGTTTTTTGTCCGTCGGCTAATCCGCTTTCTTTTATGCTTAATGTGATTACTTCTTTTTGTTTAATAACATTTTCAGTACTATAATTTGCCTGTAATTTCAATAATTTTTCGAGTTCAGCTATTGTGTAATTATTTATATCCAAATTTATAGCACTCGCAATATTCATAGCACTAGCGTTATTCATAGCACTTGCAATAAATTTAATATATTATAATAATTTATTATTAATTAGTATTTTACTAATACTAATTAGTATTTTACTAATTCTAATTAGTATTTTACTAATACTAATTAGTATTTTACTATTATTATTTTAAAAATTGATATAAGTTAAAGCATATTAACATTATTGTTAAAGCATAAAGCATAAAGGTTAAAGATTAAAGTATGAATACAAATATTGAGGACTATTTAAATAACAGAAATGCTGTTGGTCTTGATGACCATAATAATGTTGACATTTCCACATTAGACATTAATAAATGTAAAATTATTTTTACAAACTTATTAACGTGGTTAGCCTCTAATCCTGAATATTTGAAAATGTCAAATAGTTCTACATTGTATAAGCAATTTGAACGATTATTTAACAAGGAAATTCGACTATCTAAAATAGTAAATATTAAAAAATCTATATTGTTAAATGTGCTAAATAATTTGTTAGAACCTTCTGATTTTGATGAGTCGTTGGTGGCTCATTTTGAACTATTAAAACTTTTATTGCGAAAAAAGCCAATGCGTAATATTTCTGGTATTACGAGTATTACACTTTTAACCGCACCATTTCCAGACGGACAAAAATTCAGTTGTAAGCATAATTGCTATTATTGTCCAAATGAACCAGCGCACGAGGGCAATAATTGGCAAGCGCAACCGCGAAGTTATTTATATCATGAACCCGCTGTATTACGAGCAAACCAGCAAAAATTTGAAGCAATTGGGCAAATGTTGAGTCGGCTTGACACATATTTTAGCAATGGACATGTTATTGATAAATTAGAAATTATTATTGAGGGCGGAACATATACAGAATATCCTGTTGCTTATTTAGAGCGCTTTCATCGTGATATCTTTTATATAGCAAATATTTATTTTGACCTGCGCAAAACGTTCGTAAATTATAGTAATTGTTTAAAAGATAAGCTAAATATTAGTTTATTAGCGTCTATCCGTTGTCCTTTGACTATTGAAGAAGAAATTGAAATAAATAAGACTGCTCAAGTTCATATTATTGGCATATGTATTGAAACGCGGCCCGATGCTTTAGACGATGACTGGTTGTGGCGTTTTAGACGTTGGGGAGTTACACGCATTCAATTAGGGGCACAACACGTGGACAATGCTATATTAAAGAAAATTAACCGAGGACATAGCGTTGAACAATTAATGTGGGCCATTCGCTATTTAAAAGACAATTGCTTTAAAATAGATATTCATATTATGCCCGATTTGCCTGGTTCAAATCCATACATTGATAAGGCGATGTTTGATTATGTATATAGTGTTGTTTGTCCCGACCAAATGAAAATATATCCGTGTCAAGTTGTGCCGTGGACAATTATTCAAAAATGGCATCGTGAAGGAAAATATATTCCTTATTTTGATAGTGATCCTAATAAGTTAATTGATGTTATTCGCTATGCTATGATAACGTGTCCTTGTTGGATTAGATTACCTCGCGTAATTCGCGATATTCCATGTTCTACATATGTTCAAGGTGGTAATAATATTAGTAATATGCGCCAGCTAATAGACAATTTAATGAATAATGATGATAACATGCTGTTTTCAAAAGATATTCGTAGTCGTGAAATTGGTCGTCATTGTGCTTATTATGATAAACCTGCTTCTTATAATGTTTATTATGTTAAGGGCAATGAAGGACATGACTACTTTATTGCTTATGAAAGTGATGATGGTCGCGCATTATTTGGTTTTATTAGGCTGCGTATTGTTGAACGTGACAATAATTTGACTATTTTCAATATTCTTAAAGGTCGTGGAATTGTTCGTGAGCTACACGTATATGGGGATACCGTGGCTGTTAATACTTATGGTAAGCGTGGGTGTCAACATTATGGAATAGGAAAAGGGCTATTACATTATGCTGAGAGACTAACTATGGAAAATGGTCTGTGTGGGATTGCTGTAATTAGTGGTGAAGGGGTTAAAACATATTATGAAAAAAAAGGGTATAAAGAAGTTGATACCTTTATGGTTAAAGATTTTGGATTTGTGCGTGTTTGCTTTTATTACTATAAATGCCGATTTTTAGATTTTATGAAGTTTATGGATTTTTATATGCTTGTTTTGTCTTTGTTAGTGCTTTATTATGGTAGTGCTTATTACCTGTGTTTTGCGTCAGGGCTCGGCGGTGGTGCTCTGGGATATTTGTCTTGGTCTTGGTCTTGGTCCTGGTCTTGGACATCTTCATCTAACAACATAATAGCCATCGCGCTATAATTATGTAGGTCGATTAGTGTATCTCTAATAGACTCACTATTTATAAGAGTTAATGAGTTTTTTGTGATTGATTGAAGTCGAAAAATCTTATCGCTCATACGAACTAATACTCCAATCGTGCCATAAGTTGCAAAGGCATCTCCATAATCTTGATTTTTTTTCTTAAATAATTCTAAACCTTCGGCTTGAACTTTCATCATTTGTTCGGCACGTTTATTTGTGTTATTTGTCATATTATTTGTTATACTATATATATACTTTTATTTAAAAATTATAAATAGTATAGCTATCAATTTTTTTTATAAAGCTTTTGTTATTTGCTTCCGCACGATTTACATGATTTATTTCCTTGAACTGGTAAGGGCACATAATTTCTATTTTGTGTCGCACCTAGTCTCATAATATGAATTGTTTGGTTTTGCTGTTGTTGTGTTATATATTGACTTTGAATATTTGTTAATTGATTTTGGGTAAATAAGTTCATTCTTAAAATTGGCATGACTTGGTTATATTATATTATAAATAAAATTATTATTTATAAATAATAATATTATATAGCGTTCCTTTTTAGCGTTCCTTTTAAGCGAACCTTTTAACAAGTTCTTACACAAAGTTCATGCGTGCTTATTGAATAGTATTTTGTTTTATTTCCCATTAATGCGTCAGGTGCGCTTGAAGGTTCGGTGCGTAATGAAATTCCTTTTTTCTTTGCTAAATATCGCGCATATGAATTATGTTTAATGTCTACTCCTGAATTTATTTTTTGAGAAGTGCTGGAATTAGCATTTATTGTTCCGTGTTTTTGTGCTCTATCACTTGCGTTGTGCCAAGGTTTGCCACTACTTATGTCCGTTGCTGTTGTTAATGAGCTTAATACTTGTGTAAAATTAGAGGACGAAGTATGTAATACATTTTGAATGGCTTTTTGTGTTTGAATAGCATTATGAGAAGTTGGACCTGTGATGGGGCAAGGTATTGGTTTTTTATATTTAAAAGCGCTATTATTGTTACTTGAAAATTGAGTAACACAGTTTGACACTTTTGAAAATGGATGTATTAAAAACGAGGCTTTTGAATTTAAGTATATTTTTACTGGACTAGCTAAACCATCTACACTAAGTGTATCGCTTATATCACAAGTAAATATATGATGATTAGTGCGATTATTATAAAAAAAAGAATTGTTACACAAGTCTATTCTTAATCTATTATAACCAGGTTCTGAATAATTATATTTAGTATCTGCAATAGGCATAATATATATAGTATTAATTTATATTATTATTTGTTATTTTGCTATTTTGCTATTTTGCTATTTTGCTATTTTGCTATTTTGCTATTTTGCTATTTTGCTATTTTGCTATTTTGCTATTTTGCTATTTTGCTATTTTGCTTAATTATTAAAATTGAAAGTTATTTTACTGATATAAGTGTTTCAAAATAATGAATTATGAGTAAGCTAAATTATAGTTGTGCTTATTGTAATAAGCACTATATTATGAAAAGTGCTTATAATAATCATTTGCTAAAGTGTAAGTTTGCCAATTTTAGTTCTAAATTTGACAAGGGTTCTGAAAAGAATAGTAATAGTGAAACTATTACTATTGATAGCCTTAAACAAAATATGACTATTAATAATTTGTTTGCCCTTGTATTAATGTTATATAACAAATATGAAAAAATGGAATCTGACTATAATGAGGTTAAAAAATATATAGCAATTGTTAAAAATAAAATTAATATATGTGATTATTTAAACCTGCATTATGGCTCTTGTATTAGTATAACAGAGTTTCTTGACTCTATAATATTTAATCAAGAAACTTTGAATAAAATATTTAAATATGACTATGTTGATGGAATAGTTAATATAATAATAGACACTATTGAAGGCTTAAATAGTGCGCAAATGTTAATTCCCATTAAATGTTTTAGTCTTAAAGAAAATGTGCTATATATGTTTGATGGTGGTGTGTGGACCATTAGCGATGACAGCAATTTGCGAAAGTTTATAAAGTATTTTGATAAGAAAATTTTGACACAGTTTGTATTGTGGAAAACTGATGCGGAAAAGTTGTTTGACTCTGAGACTTTTGGAGAGAT
>Ga0209768_10000514_pt1 | contig 26089 bp, 37 predicted proteins | sample LauGreSBDMM110SD_3_FD_187564 | JGI IMG/M metagenome (GOLD analysis project Ga0209768, IMG submission 187564) | Freshwater lake microbial communities from Lake Michigan, USA - Sp13.BD.MM110.SD (SPAdes) (version 2) | ecosystem: Environmental > Aquatic > Freshwater > Lake | place: Lake Michigan... | reverse complement strand
CAAAGTTGATGTTCTTCACACCCGTGGAGATCGAGCTACCCTCGTCTTTAATGCCAACCGCCCCGTTGGTAGACATGGTGCTGATAACTTGTATCTTTTGCGCCAAGTCGGGAGATACAACCTCACCAACATTGATCTCTTGCCCAGTAGACAAAGTAATGATTAAGCTGCCATCAAAGTCAATTTTGGCGTCCGTGACAGAAACACCATCTTGACCATCTACACCGTTTATGCCGTTCAGCCCATCAATGCCCCGAGCGCCTGGCAACCCATCACGACCTGGCCTTCCGTCCTTACCTTTTTGCCCATCTACACCGTCTTGCCCATCACGCCCATCTTTGATATTGGCAACCCGCTTCTCAATCGCCTTGCCGGTTTCGTCGTACCTCGCCCGAATGTCGGACTCCATCTTCTTTAGGGCTTGCAACACCAAATTGACATTGACCGCAATCTTTTGCTTTTGGACTTCCTTGCTCTCAGCAATAGACTTATGAATTGACTCAAGCGCTGCTAGCTTGTCATCGTCAGACATTGAATCGAGATCAATCATTTCAATGCTCCCGACAGTTGGTCAAGGAACTCGTTCTCGACTGAGCGTAGATTCTCTTGTTTGTTTGCCATCTGCAACTCAACGATCTTGGACTTGTTCTTGATGTCAGCTTCTTTGAGCATCAACTCAGCAATCTTGACCCGTTTGTCAAACTCTTTACCCTCATTGTCATCTGGTAAATTTTTTGTCAGCGCCGCCATAGTCTTAGCTTGCGATTCTTGCGGCATAAGCTGCGTTTCCACCGACAACTTCTGTGCTTCTGCCCGATTCTGTTCGGCCTGAGTGGTGTTGACCGCAATCTGAGCCTGTGCTGCTTGTAAAGCCAGTTGCTGTTGTGCTTGTTGAAGTTGCTGGGCTTCTGGGTTGGGCTGGCTCATCTGGTCAAGCGCCGCAATCATTTCATACCTGTTAGACAGGCTGGAATTGGCAAAAATGCCCTTCAGAATGATCGGCAGTACGGGTGTATTAGGACCAAGCGTCTGCAACAGACCCACAAACTGCTGCTGCTCGTACTCTCTAGCAATAATGCCTAGCGTAGCCGTCGGGACAAACTTCATGTCTACCGATGGATAGCGCTCTGGGTCGAACTGCATGTACCTGAACGCCGCCTTTTGGATGAACGGGATCAAGAAATCTTCTTGGAAGTTCACCAGTGTGCGTTTGTACTTCTTGATGATCGTGGCGACTGCCATTGACATGCCAGCACCGTCCCGATTGCCTTGGCTAACCATGCCTTGACCATCCATCGTGCCGGTGGCTTGTAGCAACATACGCTCAAACTCTTTGGCCGTGTTCAGATTGTTAAGACTTGTCTCGCCAAACTTAAAGGGGTAGAGAATTTCAGCAGGGTTGCCGTTGACCAAGAACGCTTTGCCAGGTTTCACCTCAAACTTAGCGCCCCGTGGAAGGCGAGAAGCGTCCAAACCTATCATTGGTGAGGTAGTTAAAGCAAGAGAATCCAGATGGCTACGCACTTGAGCGTCAATCGCCTTCTGCATGTTGTAGGACTTCTCCACCGTCCCTCGACCCAACAGCCGATTTGGAACGGTATCGTCCTGATAAGACAGAACCGGACGATCTTTCATCATGTACGGGTTTTCTTCTGCCTTGAGCAGCAAACCCTCGTTGGCAATCACCACAATGGCTTCCACCATGTTAGAGTAATCATCAGCAACCGAATCTTCGGGGAACAATTCTTCTATTTCCTCGTCCTTTTCGGTCAAGTACTCTCGCGGAACAAGGCCGTAGTACGTCAGCAACCGAACTTTTCCATCTCTGTACTGGCTGACCTCTTGGGTTGGCTCAAGATCAGTGTCCTCATCGCCCGTGGTGATGTTTACTTTGCGGTAGATGCCCTTTTCGATGCCTTCAACTACTTTGTGGATGCTGACAAACTTCTCAATTGCCACACCCATGCAGTCATCAATGCTTGTCCCATTGGGGTCGAACAAGAAATTCTTAGGGTTAACAGGAGTGATCTTCACCGCAATGCGGCTTTTTTCTACTACACCAATGGCAGCTTGACCCATCTGGCCTGGAATCGGCTGGGTGGCTGGCTCAAAGACCTTTTCTTCTTTAACAACAATCTCGCCGATGCCCGTGCCATAGATTTCAGCCATCAACTCGATCTGGTCGATAGCTTTTCTGATTTTGTCTTGCTTGAAGTCTTCCATCAACTGAGCTTTGAGCGTTTCCACATCCAGAGGATTGCCGTTGACATCTTTAAGATCGTCTTCAATGTCAAAGAACTCGCCCTGACCAAAGATAGCTTCCATGATTTCAGCATGGCGGGTTTCCACCGCTTGTTGCGTAGCAGGGGTCACGATGCGTGATCGCTCAGACTCTCGCGTCTTGTCCTCAGCCGCCCATTCGCCACGGAAGATGCGCTCGTATTCTAGGTAGTCGGGAAGAAAGTTCGTGTCGCGCCAGTCGCGCCAGCGGTCACAGTGGTCAACGACAAAGGAGGTTAGCTCTTTGTCGTTCTCTGTTGGTTCGTCGAACTCATTTTGATCCATAGCGTTACCTCGTTGTGTCGGCTATTGTATTGGCAAATTTATAGCGGTCGATAGGCAAGGCTATCAAAAAATGCCGGTGCTTGTTGATTAAATTGTTGCTGGATCATGTTTGGCTGTTGCATCTGAGTATTTAAGCCAGGGAAGCCCATACGGTACTGCATCATTGGTTGAAGTTGCTGCCCAAATAAACCACCAAAATTTTGAGCACCACCTAATCCCATCAGCGGGTTATAAAAAGGTGGCTGTTGCATCATTTGGAATTGACCACCAAATAGTCCAGCGCCAATTGGTTGCGGCGCATACCCCATGTTTTGTTGCGGGGTTGTTTGGTTTCCCCCGATTGCGGCTTGTGGCATCCCAGTTAATTCTGTAGTTTCTGGTTGCCCTGCGGGGTTCATAAAATCCAAACCATACGCAATGTTTTGAGCGTTACCTCTTGGATTAACCCCAGCGCCCATTGGCCCTGATGTGCCTATCGGCCCACCATAATTCCCGTATATGTCTAAGCCAGTCTCAGGATTCCAAGACGGGCCTGTATCGCTCCACCACGCAGGTGTGTTTGGGCCAGCCCGTGACATTGATCCCTGAACTGCCTGTGGAGAACCAATGGTGTCAAATTTTCCGGCCATTTTTAAACCCCGCTTATTACGTCCATCGGCTCCCAAGCATCGTCATCATCTTGCTCAAAGTAGCTTGTCACGGCCAATTGGTCGATATATGACAGCGCATCCGGCAAGTCATCATGCACACCCTGCGAGGGAAACATCAGAAGTTGGTCAGTAAAGTCTGCCCAGTCTTCTTCGCTGTTCAGGATGACTCGGCCATGCTCAAACCTTCCTTGAAGCGACCAGATGATTCTATCTGTTTTCTTACGATTGCCGTGGGTTAAATCGACAATGTGGCTGTAGACATTGTTTTTTCTCATCAAATCACTTAGATACGGCAGGACAGCGTTCTTGAGCGCCCCCCTCTCAATCCCGATAGACAAAGGCCGGTACTCCCTCATCGCCATCAGAATCTTGGAGGCTGTCTCACGGATGTCCCATCTACCGTGTTCAATCTCTTTAACCCACCATTTACCGTCTTCCGTTACCTTGACCACCGCAATGGCAGATTCATCCAGCCGCTTCTTAGCATTGGCCGCTTGTTTAGCAACCTCCTCGAATCCAGCCAAGTCCACCGCCACGAAGTAGCTGCCGTGTTCAGGCTCTACCCCATATTTGATCCACTCTTCTTTGAACACATCCGCGCCAGCGTTGCTAAAGGACGCCATGTACTCTTGCTTAAATGAAAAGCTAGACAGGGTTTTCTTTGCGCTTTCAATCTCCGTCGGGTCGATCAGGGGGTTGTCAGCAGTGGTGAAGTGCCAGGATTTCCAGTCCTCGTCCTTTTCTGCTTGTCCCAAGTTGTATAGGTCATAGAACCAGTTTCGGCCCTTTGGAGTGCCGATAAACATCGCCCGACCCTTTCGGTCTGACAGGGAGGCACGAATAACTTGTTCCCAAGCCTCGGGCTTGATGTCGGCGACTTCATCAAGAACGGCATAGGTCAATGAGACTCCACGAAGGGTATCTGGTCTATCAGCCCCACGGACGTAGATACGCGCCCCGTTGATCAGGGTAATGTCTAGGTTGTTGACATGGCTAGACTGGATGACCTCTCTGCCCAAGTCCAAAAGCAAGTCCCAAATGATCTGTCTTGACTGCCCCATAGTGGGAGACACGTACAGCACAGCCGAGCCTTGTGGACAACGTAGTCCCTCAATGATTAGGGTAGTAGCCGCCAGTCTGCTCTTGCCACACCGCCGTCCGGCTGCAATGACTTTAAACCGAGTTGTGTCTGTATAGACCTCTTGTTGCCAGGGAAGGAGGGAAAAGTTTAGATCAGACATCCGTAATATCCTCTACAAGCTGGGGAGGCGCTCCCAACCCCGTGATGTTGATCGTAACAGCAGACCTCTGAGACTTGTCCTTCTCAAACATAGACATAGGCAACGTCCTGTCAAGACACATCTTTAACGCAGCCATCTGACCGGGGTGTTCATCATTGAGCGCAATCTGGATCACCTTTTCGGCCACGTCCTTGCCGCCAGACCTGATCATCAACTCTTTCAATTCCTTGATGCGTTGGTGATCCGTTTTGGGCAGCGTTGCTGGCGGGTTGTCAGCGTAGCGCTGGATTGTCATCTTGATTGGCCGGCCTCTTTTTTTCTTCTCCACTTTTGCTCCTTTTGTTCGCGCGATTGTAGGTCATCTGGCCTGACCACAACAGTTGGTAGCTGTTTTCCCAAATTGCCTTTTTCAGAGGGTAGGGGGCTCCTGTAAATTTTACAAGTTAGCCAGTACCCCTCCCCCCCATGATGTTAGCTAGCGCCCACTAACATTAAGCTCGCGCATGTGGCTAAATGCTTTAAGCTTGAAGCAAAAAGCGTGCTAGCTCGAAGCAAAAAGCGTGGGGACTTGCGGGTGCTTTATGCCGGTACCAGGAGGGCTTACAAATTTAACTGCGAATCGTTCTCATTAGCAATTAATATCCATTCGTTAACATTGTCACCAGGGCGAAACCCTGCATTGTACAGCGCAGCATAAATTGCGAGCATATCCCGGAAACCCTGCGACAAGTCACCGGCGCCCGCAGCTAGCAAGATAGCGCGCTCGTCATCCTTAAGGCGCCGAAAAAAATTGACTGTATCGAGCTTACAAGGTCTAGCCATAAAATCCTCTGTGGGTCATTGTGCCCCATTGTGACCGCATTTTAAAACCGTTCCGCTTCTTCAGCGTTCCGCCATGTTCTGTATATATTATATTATTTATATATTTATAAAAGCATAGGGAACAATGACCACAGAGTGCAAAAACCTAGCATTGGCGCGGCTTCGCGCGCGCCCCATGCGCCGCCATTTCATAGGGCACATTACAACCCACATGACCCACAAACTGTACGCAATTCGTTTACATAGGGTTTTTGGTCCGTATCGTAAGCTATTGATTTACAACGATATTTCAAAAGCTGGCACGATTCTCTTATGCTATATATATGAGAGGGTAAGATTTTTAACGCTACTTAAAGGGGCAACATCATGGAACATCAGTACACAGTCACTCTTTACCCGCACGGCAACGCCGCCGCCGTTGGCATCGTGCAATTGTCGCCAGCGACAAATTATGGCTACTGGGAATTTAAAGACGGCAGCGAGGGCGGCGGTCTATGGTTTGAGAATAACGAGTTAATCGACTTCGACGGCCACTATTTATTGCCCGCCAAAGTCGTGACCGCATTGCGCGATCATGGCTGTATCGTTGATGACACATTTAATTAAAGGGGCAACACCATGAAAATCGGCGACATCATCACAGCAACAATTTATGGCCGCGCGGTACGCTGCAAAGTCTTGGCTATCCATGCGGCGGGCACTGTTGACGTGCAGCGCGCGGACGGTCAGTGCTTCCGTATCTCAGGACTCGCAGCATGAACCGCAACATTTTCACCCGGCGCCATGTCCTGCGCGCCGCTATCCTTAACGCTGCCGGCGCCTTGGCGCTGGTGGCCGGCGCGCTGGCGCTCATGCTGGCCTATTTTGATGTACTGGTGAAATAACATGCAAAATTTTCTAGGCTATATCGCATATGAGGGTCCGTCGATCATCGACGGCGCGCCCATTGTCGTTATTGTGAACAAAATCGACGGATCCGAAAATGCCAAAACCGGCGCCATTGTGCAGAGTTTCATTATTCGGGCCGACGTGGCGCCTACTGATGCACTGAAAACCGGCGCCGACGCTAGCATATGCGGCGCATGTGTGCACCGGCCATTGTTGGCCCGGGATAACGGCGCGGCGCCATGTTATGTCAACGTCGGCCGGTCCGTGCGGGCAGTTTATGAAGCGTACCGGCGCGGCCGCTATACAAAGGCGGACCCGGCCACAATTGCGCGCGCGTTAGCGGGCAAAATTGTCCGGCTTGGCACGTACGGTGACCCGGCGGCCGCGCCGGTCCGCATGTGGGCGCAAATTACCCGCTATGCGGCCGGCCGGCGCGGATATACGCACCAATGGGACCGGCCCGGCTTCGACGCGGCCGCGTGGGCGCCGTTAGCTATGGCGTCGGCCGATACGATCGATGAAGCCGCAAAAGCTAATTTGCTTGGCATGCGGGTTTTTAGGGTTTCTATCGGTGTTGACAAGCAGGCCGGGGAAACCATTTGCCCTGCATCGGCCGAAGCCGGCCGCAAAGCCACATGCGCCAAGTGCACGCTATGCGCCGGCACGTCGATACAGGCGCGCGACGTCGTTATTGCGGACCACGCTAGCGGGCATGCCCGTCGGTCTATTCAATTGAAAGTTATCGCATGAATAAGTTATTCCCCACAATCCCGGCCGGTGAATCGGTCCCGTGTTTTAACTGTAATGGGCCGTTGACCGAACAATCGGCCGTATTGACCGACTATCCACCAAAACGCGGGCAGTGGCGCGCCTACTGCAAAGCGTGCGACATGTTTACGTTTTTTGATAAGGCTTGATTTTCAGTGCATGCGGCCGCATTGGCCGTATGCGCGGACAATCCGGTCCGGCAACAAAAGGGAAAACATGAACACAGTCACTATCGGGCGCACTACTTATAAGCTGCGCGACATCTCGACAATTTTTAGTGACCACGCCAAGTGCACCGGTAAGCATAAGCCGGTCAAAAGCAAAGGCGGTGAAAAACGCGTATTCCCTAAAAATGGCGCGCGTATGAGTACCGCCGATTATGTGTTTACTTATTTTCGTTTAAACCCGCATGCGTACACTGGCGCAAATAAAAACGGATTTAATGAGGAAATTGCCGCATTTTTTCAACCCTTGGCCGCGCACATCAGCTACCCGCAAGGCTTTGATTCTTACGAGGTGGAAGCATGATCTACGAAGTGCAAACCCGCATGGTCAATAGCTGGGAGAACGTCTGGACAGACGACGACGGCGACACTCTGGTGACGTTTGAAACCTACGAAGCCGCACAAGCAGAACTTGCGGGCTACTTGGCGGACCTCGCGCATTTTGTCAAAACTGGCGATCTGACAGACTACAGCCCCGACGATTATCGAATTGTGGAGGTGGCGCCATGATCGATATGCGGGTCCCGTCCTACGGGTTAGTTTTGCAGCTACTGAACGCGGCCCTTTGCGAGTTATCGCATAACGAAATTGAGGAAGCTACGGCTACCATTGAGCAGGCGCGCTCATTGCTGGAAAGTTTAGGGGTTGACGTATGAAAGGCGTACCCTACACCGTACGAGGGTTAACCCTTGAATGCGAGTTTGAGTTTGAAGCCGGTGAGCCGGCGACATGGGACGAACCGGGATGGCCGGACATCTACACGCTCACGGGCGCATGGCTGGACGGGGTTAACGTCACGGCGATAATTGACCCGGCCGTGGTTCAAGAGCTAGAAGAACGGGCGCGCTGGCCGTGATTTATGCCTGTATCGCGCTTTTAATTCGCATTCTGACGGGCCGGAAACTTAATTAGTTTCAACGCGCCATTGCTACCCGCGCCCTGAACTAAGTCTCGCAATTCAGTTTTTGACTTGTTGGCTAGTTCAGGCGCGCAAAACACATGTTTTTTGTTGGTGTTGGCTCTGCTTTTAAGCAGACCCATGTCCAGCCATTCAGCCTCACGGAACGCGTGCATTAACGCGTTAACGGGTATTTTCATTCCCGCCGGGGCCAAGCCGGTTAACCTATCGCAAAGGGCTTGCCACGGGCCACCAATGGCGCCGCAACCAAACTCGCCCATGCGGGCGCGCATCAGTTCAGCCAAAAAAGACTCGGCGCCACTCATGCCCGTGTCGATGAGGATTAGCTTGGCCTCAGTCACCGGCGGGGCTGCGCCCGGGTTAAACGCGGCCACGTCTCGCGTGTGCAGCCAAGCGGCTATCCGGGCAAAGCCGCCCGCCTCGTACCAGTCAACGAGTATTTTTCCATCGGCATCCGGCATTCGGTTTACAAATGACTTCACGACAAACCACCGGCGGTCGTCTGATGGCAGCGTTAGGGGTATGGACTCGTTAGAAAAGGCCAACACGAACAGCCGGTTAAGGGCTTGGTACGGGTGCATGCCCTTGCGGTTTACGGTCAGGTACTCGGGCGGGGCTGCGATGATGGGTTTAAGATGGTTTTCAAGTGCGCGGCGGTCTTTGGCCTCAGACTGGCGTAGCTCTTGAAAAACGATCATCTCGCGCTCGTACGCGTAGCCCCACTGGCTCATAATGTCCGCGTTTTGGATGTTCTCCACGGCTATGGCCTTGCCGCCATCGAGTGCCCATTGCATCGGTAGCCACATAAGGTCTTTACCGGCGCCGGGGTTGCCCATGTGCAGGACAGCGTGATTAATCTTTCGGTTCGCGTGTTGGACTTTAAACGCCATCACGTTTAAAACGTGTTCGCGCTCTATTTCGTTGGGCACCATGCGGGCGACGTGATTTAGCCACATGTCAATATTGACGCCCTGGACGCCGGACACATCCGGGCGGGCGTCACGCCAGCGGTTGCCGTGGGGCATGCTGTTCCGGGTGCAGATCAAGTCTTCGCCAGCAGCGTAGGTTATGCCGACCAGCGCCAGCGCGCCCTTGGCTTGCCGGTTTTCGTCGAAGCAGACAGACGCCTCGACCTTGCGGCCTGAGTTAACAGACTTGCAGCTTATGTGCCGGAACAGGGCATTGAACGTGCCCCGGCCAACCTCGCGGCGGTCTTGCAGATCAAAATAGGCATCGTCGTCTTGAATGTAGGCGAAGCGGGTGTACCAGTCTTCGCGCTCGGTGCGGCTCAGTTCTTTGCGCTCGGTTTCCGCCACGATCGTAGCGGCCACGTCTATATAGGTGTCGTTGGGCGTGAGTTTAGCTAGCGCGCTGGACATGGCGCTGACCAGCAGTTCCTCGCGCAGCCCGGGCGCATGGTCTGGCCCGCCCTGCTCGGCCACCCAGTCTAAGAACAGGCGGCTACCGAACTCTACGCAGTGCGAGTGCAGGCAGCAGTAGGCGCGGGTTAATGGTTTGTATCGCCCTTCTGGGTTGCCGTCGGTATGCTCGGCGGCGTTAGGGCAGACCACAGCGGCCCAGCCTTCGGCGTTGGGTTTGGTCAGCAGCAGACCCTCGTTGGACAGCCACGCCAGCACATCGTCTGTACCATCGTCGGCGATACGAATTGGGCTGTAGCTGCTTTGCACGGGGCCGGGCACCACATCTAAGGCGGCGCAGATTTCTTCTAAAGTGTACTCGCGCTCGGGGTGGAACTCGACAAGCTGCGCGGCGAAGTTATCACGGCCCGGTTTCAGGTTAACGGAGCCGGGCAGGCGGAAGTTACGCACTGGGTTGCAGGCGCCGGGGTCGGTGTAGCCAGCGTCAGCGATGGCGCGGATGGCGGCGGCAAAATCGTCTTTGGGCGGCTGCACGCTAAACACATAAACCCACTGGAACGAGCCTTTGCTAGTTTCCATGATCCATGTTGGGGCCAAGGGCGGGGTTTTGCTCTTGGTGCCGATGTCGTCCAGCATCATCATCAGGATGTATTCGCAGTTAGCGGCGCTCGCGCTGACGCGCCCGTCTTCAAAGCGTTCTACGATAAAGCTGGCGGTGTTGCCGTACCACGACTGGCCTTCTTTGATCTTATGGTCGGGCAGGAAGGCGGGCCAAGTGGCTTTAATGGCGCCGTCGGCGTGGTATTGCAGCGTCGTGCCGATGGGTTTTTGACGGACAAGCAAAAAAGTTTCGCCCTCGGGCGCTAAATTTTTTAGAAACGAGATAAAATCTGACACGGTAGTTCCCTCCTTGAAGTTTTAGCCCCGGCCTTACCGCCGGGGCTTTTTTACGAATATCGGGTTGTCGTCACACCTTCAGCAGCTAAGGGCAAACCCGTAGCCCATGCTGGCGGTTCGCACATGACGCGGTGCATAGCCGCGCTGACTGATTCGGCCTGCTCGGCCGGGCACTCAGCAACGATCTCATCGTGAACGTGCAGCACGACATCATCTATTTGGCGCAGGGAATGACGCAGAATATCGTGGGCAGCGGCCTGCGTCACGTTCTCGACTGCCAAGCCGCGCCACAGGCGGGCGCGAGGCCATTCTTTGGCGTCAGCGGCGGGTTTCCAAGCAGCTTTGGTGTACGTCACGTTGCCTTCTTCATCGAACTTGGCATTGGGATAACACAGCACCCTGCCGGAAGGTAAACTGTACCAGAGCATGGCGCCGTCGAACATATAGGTAACCCTGCCCGCGCTGACTTCGTAGTCTTTATTTCGCATGGCGCGCAGGTAGGCGCCCTCAAGTTCTTGGCCGTGCTGCATAGCCCAAGGGTTTGCCCTGCGCCAGCCCTCCACAGCCCGCTGGACTTCGGCGCCGGTTAGGTGTATGCCGTAGGCGCGGCCAAACACCTCAAAGGCGCCAGCCCCACCTAGAAAGCCAAGGGCCAGTTCTTGCACCTTGCCGACCTGGCGCATGTCGCCGGTCACTTCTTCGTAAGGCACACGAAAAGTAGCGGTGGCATTGACTTTGTACGGGTCGAGGCCCGACCGAAACACGTCGAGTTTTTCTTCACCGGCGGGGCAGTTGGACAGCCACGGATGCACGCGGCCCTCAATGGCCGACCAGTCGTAGGCGATCAGGACATGGCCGGGCTTGGCGATCAGTGCGGGCCGGAGCATTGACTTGAGAACATCAGTAATGCGTCTTCCAAATCTTGGAGTGATTGTGTGTCCGCGCACCATAGCGTTGCGTACTTCATCAGGTGCTTTGGCGCACTTGCGGGTAAAGTTGTGAACCTGTGCGCCATAGCTTGACGCACGTCCGGTGGCAGACCCTCCAGCAAAAACGAAAGCGCCTCGGACTCGGTAATCCTCCTCATCGGCAAGTTGCTCAAGGCGGCTGAATTTCGCAACCGAAGACGCCCAGAGGTCGTCCGCGCATTGAATAACGTCCGCAACATGGGCCGGAATCTCATCGTGGTTCTCCATCGCAAGCAAGTTAGCCCGCACAGTCTTGTCGATTGAATACTTCTCGCCGTTCCACATCAGCTTCTTAGCCTCGTCGCCTACGCGCGCCAACACCCACTCGCGCATTTTAGGAGAGCGAACGCTGGTGATCTGGCCCTCGGTCACCTCGGCCACGATCTGCTGAATTTCTTTTGTTTCCGCAGCAGCAAAGCGCATGGCAGCGGCGCACAGCGGGGCGTCCACCAGCACGCCACGGTCGTTGATGCGCTCGTTGACGTGGTAGTCCAGTAGTTCCTCGTCGGACAGTGGCCGCATGGCTTGGCTGATGGCCCGCATGGCGCGCACGTCCTGTTCGCAATAGGCCACCATCTCGGCCATCAGGGCGACGTCCTCACGGAACGGCGGTATGCACAGCAGCCGGATCAGTTGCGCGCCTCGGTGGTCTTTCTTCATGCTGGCGCCAGCAAACCGGCCAGCGTCCTCAAGTGATCCGGGCGCGCAGTTGGCGCGCGCCTGCGAGGCGGTGCAGTAGAACTGCTCTAATCTAAAATTTTGTTGGAGTACATACCAGAAGATCAAGCGCTCAAAGGCCGCGTTGTGGGCATAGATCAGGCCGGTGTGCTGGCGCACGGCATCGGGGAAGGGTTGGCTGGGTAGCCAAGTCTGCACATCGCCATCACCAAAGGCGTAGGACATGCACAGCACCTCGGTGCTAGCGTGTTGAGCGTAGTTGTAGACGCCGTGCTTTTTAAGGTCACAGAGGCTGCGGGTTTCTAAGTCGAGATAGAGCATTTTCCAATGCCCACTGTTACCAATGGGCATCAGGAAAGGCTTACGCTGCGCGGCGGCGGCGTCCGGCGGCTGGCGCTTCTTCAGCAGCTACAGCTTCTGCGGGCTTTTCATCCGCATCCATGCTCACCCACTCGACCACCTGAAACACCGGCGTAAAAATCTTGCCGTAGCTCTTGTGTGCGTAGTGGTCTTTCTTGAGCTTAACAATAGCCACTGGCTTGGTCTGATCCTTCTCAACTTGCTCGGCCAGGGCGACTGCCAGGGTCTGCACTGCGCGCTTGCCGCCCACTGAAGTGGTGGTGAAACGCGCTTCCATACCCTTGTCATCGCCAGACAGGCAAGCCAGCGACATGCCGACTTGCGTCTCCCAACCCTTCTTAGCGCCGGGTGGCGATACATCGAGTTCTGGCAGTGGCTGGCTTACGCTTGCCATCTTTTCGCCCAACACTTCACCGTCACCCCAAGCGATAAAGCCGTGGACAAACGAGAAAGGATTTACGGCCCAAGTGGCTTCATCTTCGACTTCGGTCTGATCGGCGCCGAACACCCAGTGGCCGGTCTTGTCCATCTTGAGGATGACAACGCCGGCTGGGCCAACATCAGTGGCGATAGAACGCAGGGAAGTAGCGAGGGAGGAGACTGCTGGAAGGCCAGCGGATTTGAATACAGTTAACATGATTTTACCTTTACATTATTTTAGAAAGAGCGGCGTTTAACTGCTGCCCGATGAGTACAACTGCTGGCCGTGGATCGCTCTCCGGGGCAATTGTGGTGCCAGAAGACACTGCCACGACAAGATCGTCAGGCAATGTCAACTTGCTCTTTTTCAGCCTTTTCTCCATTTGAGCAGGGCTGAGTAATTCTGTGCTGATCATCTCTTTCATAGGAATGCCCATCTCGCTAAACGCGGCTTTGGCATTCTCCTCATTGACCCATTGTCTTGTAGCACGCTTGGGCACCATCTTCCAGCCCGGTACAGGCTTGCCCTTTTTCAGCATCTCCTCGGCCAGAGAGCGCAAGTCTTTGATCCAATCTTCAAGGAGGTCTGCATTGTGGAGATACGCGCCGATCTTGTCAACGTCAATCGCATCCATCTTGATTGCAACGGCCCGGTCAACGGCGCCAGTCATTATCGGGCACACCGGCTTGGCCGCGCACCAGCGGCAGTGATCGCCGTTCTTCAGAGGCGCGTCAGGCTGCTCGGCCAGTTTGACAGCCTTGACCAGCGTCTGCTCAAATTGCTTGATGCGCTCGATGGTGGTCGTCCAGCGCTTGATTGTGGGCGGCTGGATGATGATGAGTTCAACTTCAGTTGCGCCGTCAAACACCCACTGCGCCTCGGGTGTACGCATGGCAGCAGCGGCGTAGAACATCAGTTGCTCGTTCTCCTCGGCGGGCACCGGCACGCCAGAGCCAAACTTCCAATCAAGAATAATGGCTTTGTCACCCAAGCGGCCCATCAGGTCGGTCGAGCCAAACACACCCGGCAGCAGATCACCAAAGCCGACACGAGTCTCAACTTGAAACTCCATTTGCATTTCTGGGTCTACTTCATCAAGCAGCTTTAAAGCCGGCAACAATTTGTCTTCAATGAGTTCTGGCGATACGCTAAAGCTGCCGCCACATACATTTAAGAAGTCGCTGATGGCGTCGTGCAGCAGCGTGCCTTCTTCGGCATAGCTGCTGGTGGGCTGCGGCGGCATCTGAGCTACCAAGGCCACTGAGCCGGGGCAGTTGATGACGCGCTTGGCGGTCGAGCCGCCGACGATCTTTGAGTGTTGCATGTACTGTCCTTTAGTTGATGAGGCGTTCAGTGTAGCATAAAAAATAAAAGTGTGCTAAACTTTTTAACATGCTTGAAAAACAAATCGAACGCTACCTTGTTGATCGTGTCAAAGCGATTGGCGGTGTGGCTTACAAATTCACCAGCCCCGCGCACCGAGGCGTGGCCGACCGTATCGTCTGTCTGCCTAACGGCCAGACATGGTTCGTTGAGGTCAAAACCGAAGGCGGCAGGCTGTCGCCCTTGCAGAAGGTTTTCATGTCGGACATGGCGCGCATGAAACAGAACTACGTATGCCTGTGGAACAAAGAACAGATCAATGGGTGGCTTAATGAAGTTGCGTGACTATCAAGAGCAGGCGGCTGACTTCCTATACGAACACGACCGCGCCATGATCTTGGCGCCCGTGGGCGCGGGCAAGACGGCCATCACGCTGACGGCCATGCAGGCGATGCTAGAGGCGGGTGTGGTCGAGCGCTTCTTAGTGCTGGCGCCCAAGCGCGTTTGCACGGACGTGTGGCCGGTCGAGCAGCCCATCTGGGCGCCTAACGTCACGCTGGCCGTGGCGGTGGGCACGCCGGCCCAGCGTAAGGCGGCGCTTTACAGTGGCGCGCAGATCATCGTCACCAACTACGACAACATCCAGTGGCTAGCAACGCAGACGCTGGCGCACATTGACGGCATTGTTTACGACGAGTTGACCAAACTGAAGAACCCGTCCGGCGCGCGGTTCAAGGCGCTGAACAAGGTCATCGATCCCATAGCCGTGCGATGGGGCTTGACCGGCTCGTTCACCAGCAACGGCTTGGAGGACGTGTTCGGCCAGTGCAAGATCGTTGACCAAAGTCTATTGGGGCGGTCAAAGGGCGCGTTTCAGCAGCAGTACTTCATCCTGATCAACAAAGAGTATGGCGATTGGGCGCCGCGCCCTGGCTCACTGGCGCAAGTCATGGAGCGCATCAAACCGGCCACCTTCCTGTTGGAGCCGGGCGATTACAAGGACAAGCTGCCACCGCTGAACACGGTTGAATTGCGCTGCGACATGGACATGCTTGATTACAACACCATGAAGAAAGACTTCGTGCTGAACGACGTGGTGGCCGTCAACGCTGCCGTGGTGACGCAGAAGCTGCAACAGATGGCAAGCGGGTTTCTGTACACCGACAACGGCCCAGTCTGGCTGTCCAGCCACAAGTTTGACCGGCTAGAAGACTTGCTGGCCGAGAACCAGCGGGCCAATACTCTAGTGGTTTACACCTACAAAGAAGAACTGGCCGAACTAAAGCGCCGGTTTCCGCGCGCGCAGACACTGGACGACGACCGCGCCATTGAACGCTGGAACGCCGGCCAAGTCGAGTTGCTGCTGGTGCATCCAAAGTCAGCGGGGCACGGCCTGAACCTACAGCACGGCGGGCACCACATCGTGTTCTTGTCGCTGCCGTGGTCGCTAGAACTGTACGAGCAGACCATCGGGCGGCTGCACCGCAGCGGCCAGAAGAATGCGGTCTGGTGCTACATCATGCTGACGCATAAGACGGTTGACGAGAAGATTTGGGGCGCGCTACACGACAAGCGCACATTGTCGGACATTGCATTGGAGGCTTTGAAATGAGACGGATTGATTTATGGAAGGCGCAGTTAAAGGCGGCGCTGGCTGAGATGAAGATACGGCAGAGGGAGGCAAACGCGGCAACGCGCACTGTCGCCAGATTGGACAAAATAATTATTAAGCTAGAAAGGAAGATTTATGACTACATGGCGAAGTCTTAACGCAGAACTGCGAACATTGACTGAGGTGCAAGTGCTGGAGATGCTGATGGAGGAGCGCAAGAACCAGCGCCGCGTGTCGGTCTTGGAGCGCCTGCACCAACGCTACAACACGCTGCGGGTCAGCCGCGAACGCATTGAACTACTACAGGAGGCAAAGCATGCTTAAGTACCTTTGGACAGAACTAAAGCTGATGACAAAAACCGTGACGCCAGCACAAGCAATCGCGCATGAACTAATTCACGCCGAACATGATCTGTTGAGGGCTGAGACTGGCGTTGAGTACGCGCAGTCAATGGTGACTTACAACAAGAACAGGGTCAAGCGCCTGAAGGCGTACCTGGCAGTAGACGAAACAAAGGAGATCGTATGAACAGAACATGCGATGCAGGGGGCATCTGCCCACATACGCCACAGTGCGCCAGCTTCTGCCAATTTACGGATGGGGAGTTGGAAACCCGCAAGGTCAAGCCGTACCCCATCGTGCCCGATGACATCGAGCCAGTGCCCGACCAATGGCACAAGATTGGCGCGGTGATGCTGTGGTGTATTTTTGTAGTGCTGGCAGTGATCTGCCTTGGACTGTTCTTTACTGGCATTTGGATATGGAGCTTGTTGATATGACACAAGAAGACATCATCCGCATGGCAGAGGAGGCGGGTAAACACTTGTGGCCGCTTGAGACTAAATTCCTTTTACGCTTTGCCGCCCTTGTCGCAGCAGCAGAGCGTGAGGCATGTGCAAAGATGTGTGACCATGTTTACGACTACATAGTTACTGACGGGCATATAAAAGATATGGCATTCAAAATCCGAGCACGGGGACAAGCATGACAGAGCAAGAGTGGAAAGCCATGTTAGTTGAAGACAAGATAGCGATAACCAATATCGTCATTGGGGTAGTCAGGAAATCTGGAAACATGTGCAGTAGGCCGCTGCGCTATCCTATTTGGCTTACGCCAGAGGCTGATTTATATGTCAAGGAAAAGCAGAAATGAAAGTTACTTTTGATAAGCTACCCATCAAATGGATAGGCGTAAATGGGCCGTACTATTGGGCGAGGGCTGTGTCTGGTAAACAGGAATATGCTCATTGGCTTATGTCTTTGGAAAACTTACCTAAGTTCATTACCAAAGCAGAGCAAGCGCTAAAAGAGCAATGTTCAGAAGTGCTTTTCCACAACTCCTGGACAAAGAAAAGAGAGGAAATAATTGCAACCGCACCCGAGGCTTCTTACGGATTTCCTTATGGTGCGGTAAGTGCGCTCAACGCTGGCGGCAATGGCGTGACTGATGGAGAGACATCACCTTGACCCACGGCGGTAAAAGAGCCGGTGCTGGTAGACCGCCAAAGGACATCTCAGCCAGCCGAGTCTATTCTTTGTACGATTCCGGTGTAAACATGAAAGAGATAGCGCGGCGGTTCAATGTTAGCGCTCCTGTAATCCAAAGACTAATCAAGAAACGCAATGCCAAACTTTAAGACTTGGACGCAAGAAAACCTAGCCCAGTTTGCCGAGGAAGCGAACAACAAGATGGTTCAGCAAGATGAGAGGATTCAGCAGCTTCAGTGCGATCTCAAAGACGCGATTGAAGCGTATCGGGCGCTTATGCGAAAGGCCGAGTCCCAGCGCGGTCAATGATCAGCGCTTGACGGCGCGGCGTTGGGCTGATGCTGATGTGAGTCCAGGCATCAAACTCACGGATAACCTGATCAAAGGGTAGGTCTGAGGCCACCAAAGCCCTCACCACGGCGTCTGGAGACATGCCTGGCACTCGGATGTCAGCCGCGCTGCCCGTGCGGTGCTGGCTGGTGTCCTTGCTGCCTACTGAATCGTTAACTTGCTTAGACCGAAAGGCGCTGTTAATCATAATTGGCTTGCCGTCTAGCAGCGCTTTGACCTCCTCCAAGAACTCTGCCAGCCTTTGCAAGTTGGCTAGTTCTGCATCGTTTGGCGTATTGTCAAACTGGCGATGGCTGGTGGTGGTCAGTTCTGCAAGAGAGAAGTTGGGTGTCATTTCTTGGCTTTCATTTCCATGATCTTCTCAAGCGTCCGTCCACCAAAATAAGCAGACATAACCAGCATGCCCCACTGGCCAAGCAGCTCAACATAGGATGCCTGTGCGTTGTAGCCAAAGGCGCTCATCAAGGCAAACAAAAAGTAGGCGACAAAGATAGCCACCAAAGCCATCGGCCTGATGTTTTTAGACAGCCACGAATCTGAAGACATGTCTGCATCCCAGCGCTCAGACACGCCAGCCTGCTCTGCCTTGTAAAGCTCAGTGTCGTTTGCCATCTTTGCCAACTCACCATCCTGCGCCATCTTAGCCAGGTCAAGTTGCGCCTTGGCTTTGGCTTCTGGGTCAGGAATCAGCTTGTCAATGAGCTTACCGCCAACTTCAAGTAGGGCTGTCAATGGAAACATGCTTTACTCCTTAACGTGTGCGCTCAGATCGGTTGTATTGGCCCAAGGCGCTAGGCGCGATAACGCTACCTATTGGCGCGGACTGTTGCGACAACATGCCGCCCAATTGTTTAGCTAGTTCCGGCCGTGAACGCAAAATGGCATCAATAATTGCTTGACCACCTGGACTGTATGCGCCTGGCACTGCAACCATTGCAGGAATAGCAATTTGAGGTTGCGAAAGTAGCCCAAAACCGCCACCAACTGAAGCTGCAACACGGCCTAAAGTGCTTGCGTTTGTTGGGTCGCCCAACACTTCTACAGCCGCGTCAGATATTTCTTGACCTCTTGCAAGGCCTTTGGCAAACGATGTCTTGCGCCGAGTTTGATCTTGCTGACGCACAGCAGTCGAAAATTGCTTGGGGGTAAACACGCCGCTACTTGCGCCGGAATTTGCAGCAGCTACATTAATCACTGCCAAGTCGCCGTATGCGCTGTCGATACGCCGCAGCTTTGACGTCTGCTTCGGATTTTGCGAGTACAGTTCCTTTTTCAGAACACCCAAAACATCTGTTAAAGCATCACCAATTTCTCTTTCTGAGGCGGTTGCACTGTTGACGTAATTTCCTGCTTTTTTGCGTAAATCAGACTCAAGACCCTTGTATGTTTGTCCATCAATCTTTTGACCGGCAAACTTTCCAAACACAATGTCGTTTAAAGTTTCAGTAACTTTTTGTCTTTGGTTGGCATCCAACCCTTTAGCTTTACTTAAAGAAGTAAGAATATCGCTAGTCGTCTTAAAATCTAGATCAAAAGACATTTTTGACAATACATCGTCATACTGCGCTCCCACCTGATCAGACGCGTAAGCAATCGCATCGCGCCCGATTACATTGGCGGGTAACTTGTCTTCTACTTTACCCAATGCTTTGTTTATAACGCCTTTATTAAAATCAAACAGAACGCGCTGGCGAGCGTTTTCAATGCTTGACCCAATTAGAGGTAGGTTTTGTGCGAATTCTTCAAGTGTCTTAAACTGACCACCCATTGTCTGACCGGTTGTTGGCGTGATGCCAAGATCACGCATGGTTTTCTCAGCCTTGGATACCAAAGGATTTAACACGCGGCCTACGCCGCCAACTACCTTTTCGCCAATCGGGCCAGCGACTGCTCCTTGCACAACCTGTTCTGTCTTCTGCTCACCAAAAGTTCCTTCTCCAACAGCAGGCTGCATTGCACCGCCAACAGCACCCGCCACTGCGGCTTGACCTATTGTGTTCACACCCCTAGCACGTGCCAATTGCCCAACTCTCGCAGCTGGAACAATGCTGGCTGGGTTTAAGATGTTTCCTGCGAGACGCGCTGGGTCAAAGCCCGACCCGCCCTGCGCTTGGCGTTGCGTTTGATACGCCTGTTCTTCCATCCGCGCCATTTCGTCAACTCGTTGGGCTTCTTCAGAAAAGAACTGGCTAACAGGATTAGGTGCAATGCCGCCCAAACTTGTGACGCCAGCCAAGGCGCGAGGCAACAGTTGAGCGCCGCCAGTTATAGGGTCTTTAAGGCCCATCAAAAACCCAGACGACGGAGGCGTAACAGCAGGCCCACCCGAGAGTGCTTGCGCTATTTGCGCGTCCGACATGTCATCTGGAAATTCAACAACGTCGCTGCCTACTTGGATGTATTTGGGCATCTCAATCTCCAGATATAGTTTCTATTTTGCGTGTCTGCGGGTTGTAGCGCTTTGTCGGTGCGGGTGCGGCAGCAGGCGTTACTGGCCCAATTGGCAGTGGACCGCCAGTAGTCCCAGCAGCAGTTTGAGCTTGCAAACGAGCCAAATTTTTCTGCACTTTCTTTTCACCGCTGATAAGAATACGTTTTACCGCTTCAGGTTCAAGACGTTGATCGCCAGCAACCACTTTTTGCAAATATTTTAGTTCCTCGTTAGAGTCGTTACCGCCAAACTGTACCAGTCTTGGAATAACAATTTCGCCAATATTAGCTAAGAAGACTTCGGTATTTTGTACCTTTTTAGGATCGCCTACACCAACAAATTTAGCTAAAAATTGTTTTTCTGGCCCATACGCGCCACCATAAATTCCATCACCTAATATGGTAATCGCGTCTTTAAATGCTGTTTGTAATGAGAATTGTTGTTCAACATTAGCTACATTTCCACCAATTATCTTGCCAGCTTCTTTAGCTGCCGCGCCGCTATCAATGGTTATGCCGCCAATTGAGACGTTCCCAGTGCCTTTGCCTGCGCCCTTTGTTTTGTTAGCAACGTATTCAAGCATGCGTTTTTGGAACGGCTCAGTGCCAGGTGTTAAACCCGCGTCGATAAGCTCTTGTGCAAAACCAGATAACTTTTGCGGGTCAGGGCCTTTGTAAAGCTCGATTCCCTCTGGGCTAACGAGCGCGTTTCCTACGACGTAGGGTTTAGGTGCAGCCTCTTTGCGTTCGCGTGTGGCAGCGGCGTCAGAAGCCCTTGCCGCTGCCTCATCTTTGCCGATAGAAGCTCGTTTGGCTTGTTGACCAAGAAGAATTTGCTGTAACTGCATTGCGCTCCGAGGATCACCGGCATTGTTTAACGCCACTATGCCCTGCTTCATGGAGTCATCGCTGTTGTAGTCGATCTGACCCGCTATCTGCTGTGCCATTGTGATGCGCTGCAACTCAGGGTCTTGCCCACCCAGAGCGCCGCCAATAGCACCAGCCAAGCCAGAAGCACCACGACCAATGGCGTAGTTAGCTTGCTGGAACGGGTCGAGCTTGGCGTACTGCAACGCTTGCGCGTCCATGCGGTCTTGCTGGGCTTGCTGGTAAGCCTGTGGCGTAACGCCAAATAAGGATTGAACGATTTCAGCCATGATTAAATTTCCCCGCTGTAGCTAAGTGGGACAGTTCCACCGCCGCCGTATCCATATACATTTTCAGCACCGTATTGATTTATGGCGGTCTGTGCGTTTGTGTAAGGGCTAAACAAATTACCCAAGCCTCGCTGGAATGCCGGATTCTGGCTTGCTTGTGTCAATGCAGTAGCAAACGGATTGTAGGCATTGGCCGCAAAGTTAGACTGAGCCGCTGCATTGCCGCCTTGCTGCAAAAATTGACCACCTTGAGGATTAGCAATTCGCCCACCCAGAGCAGAACCCAAGTTCAGCGGGTCTTGACCAAGCGCTTCAAGCTGTTTCATCTGATTTAGATAAGCCTCGTATGGGCCTAGAGCCGCTGCCTGGCCGGCGTAGCCTTGCGTAAGCAGATTGCCACCAGTGCCTAACAAACCAGCACCAAACCTAGCCTGATCCATACCGGCTTGTTGTGCGCCAGCCGCCAGTTGAGCATCCTGTTGGGCAATGGCGTTGTAATAGGCTTCCAATTCTGGGCTGGCTGCACCTAGACCCCCTGCGCCACTAGGACGAGCGCCGGTAGCGCCAACAGCTAAACCGCCGCGCCCAGTCTGAAATAACTGGTTTTGCAGTTGCGCCATCTGGCGCTCGCGGCTTGGGGCTAGCAACTCTTGTTGACCAGCCATGTACTGCTGAGCTGCTTGTTGCGGCGACTGAGCCAAATACTGCTGACCAAGGCCAAACAGACCTTGAGCGCCCTGTTGCAATGGAGCAAACTGCTGCTGTGCCATCTCAGCTTGAGACAGACCGCCACCAGCCAAACCCATGAACCTGTCTTGATAGGCACGAAGAGCTGGGTCTAGTGTGTAGCCAGCACCAGAAACACGACCATCAGGCCCAGTCTGGAAATTTGACTGACCAAAGCGGGTTGTAATGCCTACTGGCCTAAAACGCGCTTCTTCAGCCGCAAGTTGCGCGGCTTTAAGTTGCGCGTCGGCTTGTGTACGGGCTGCTTTTTCGGCAGATTTACCTTGTAAATAACCGCCAACAACATCACCAATTGCTTTAAATGGCATATCAAACTCCAATCAAAATTTCGTCCACTTTAGACGGGTCTTTCTCGTCAGTGGCGTGAATACAAAACCAAACGCAATCAGTAACGGCCTTGACGCCATGCGTCATACCAGCCTTAATTTCAATGCAAGCTGGCGCGTCAACAATGTCAATCTCTGTTCCTCGCAGAACCGCGACCTTACCCTTGGCAAGAATCGACAAATGGCTGAAGTTATGCGTATGCTTCAGGATAGCTGTGCCAGCCGCAAATGCGGTTTCCTTGGCATACAGGCCATCGCTGAAGTGGTGCGTGATCATGCAGTGCGCTTCCACATATACACTGTAATGTAAGGCTGGTAGTTGGCGTTTGTGCCGCTTGTGCCAGCGGATGCTGTAGTGAATGTATGCTGGTGCGTTGGGATGGTAAGAGTTGCAGTATTCTGGCTTCCAGTACCGCTTGCACCTTGAGGGCGATTACCTAAAGCACCAGACACCGCAAAAGTTCCAGTTGCGGCGTTAAAAATACCAAAGTCACTTCCAAAACCACCTGTTATCGAACCAGCAGACGAACCACCAGCATCCGTTGTACCAGTGTGCGTGTGGCTTGGCAATGTCGAATCCGCACTACCACCAGTTTCTTCAGCCGTGTCGAACAGGACATTGGCAGAATTAAGGCTGACCAACACTCGGCCAGCGCCAAAGGTAGTCCAAGTGCCAAAACCCAACAGAGTGGCAGGATTGGTCGCAACCGTGGCGTTGATGTAAATTGAGCCGACAGGATGCAGTGCCGCAAGTGCTGCTTGCACAAATGCAGTAGTGGCAAGCAAGGTTGAACTGTTACCAAAAGTCTGGGTTGTTGCAATCGTACCTGTTGGCAGTGTTGGCGTACCTGTAAAAGTAGGCGAAGCCAAGTCAGCCTTGGTTGCAATCGCCACCGAAATGTTTACGAACTCGGTGTTGATCTCCGTGCCTTTGACAATCTTTAGCGGGTCGCCAGAAGTTAACGCATCTTTAGTGGCGAAGTTAGTGCTCTGTGTATAGTTACTCATATTGTTTTCCCGTCTTTGCTTTGGATTTCAATCCGTTGAATAGACAGCGCAGAGCCATCAATGTCAGCCTCATAGCCTGTTTGCACGATTTTACCGCTACCAGAGGCAGACACGCTTAATGTTTGCAAAGCCACACCATTGGCGTATTGAGCAAGCACCGTGGCATTTGCGCCGTACTCAGCAATTGCGTATTCAGAAACTGCTTGTGTTGGAATTTGTGCGTTGGTTGCAAGATAGTTGGCGCTAAAGTCAAAGCCCCACTTGAGCGTTACGAATTGGTTTGTGCCGCCAATCACGATTACCTTTAATCGCTTGAGCAGAGAGGTGACATTGGCATTGCCTAGATCAGCGTGGTTGGTGTAGTACAGCAGCCGATAAGACTCGGTGTCGTCTTGTGAGCCTGTGTACTTGGCAACATAGCTTGTCTTGCCCAGCAACAAATCGCCATTGCGCCTTGAGAGCAACGCTGAAGGCTCAATAGAGTCCCAAGTGGTGACTCTGAACGATCCATCTTGCAACTGTCCGCGAGTGTCAAAACAAAACACAGATTCTGAAAACGGCATTGTTATTAGATAGAACGCTTCCGTTTCAGAATAAACAGACTTAATGTTTGCCAGTGTTTCACCAGCAACGATGTTCATAAAATCACTACGCACATTTTTGGACAAGTCGCCAATCGGCACTGACTTCTCAATCACAGTCCGCGCAAATGATCTCACGCCTGAATTGGACAAAAACAAAACATCTTTGCCAGTGCCTTGAATCGAATCCCTGGCAATGCAACCGATACCCGCAACGGTGTCTGCCAGTGTGATTGTCGAAGGCGTAGTCGCGCCTGAATAGACCAGTATCTGACGCTGACCAAAGATGATCAGAAAGTTGTTGTGGGCAGCTAGGCCGGTGATGTTGTCCGCGCCGTTAGGCCAAACCTGATTAATATTTATCGAGCCTGAAGTGCCGCCCGTCCAAACATGGCCTGATAGCAAATCAGAGAAAAAGACCGTGGTGTTGTCGGTTGATGTATCTGCCACCCACAAGCGGCCATAGGCGCTGATAGCGATGTTGCCCAAAGGCACAGTACCGGCATAGCCAGTCTTCTCACTAACGCGCCTGAAGGTCGTGGTGCTGACAGCAGGATCAAAGATCAGGGGGTCAAAGCCGCTTTGAAAGAAGAAAGTAATGCCATTCAGTGAAGCACAAGCCCAGTTATTGGCCGTAATTACAGGGGCTGTACCGCCGCCGCCGTAAGTCAATTCGCTCACGGCGTTGCTGCCGTCTAGCTTAAACAGCTTGTTGTTGCCTGAAAAGAGAATAGTCAGAGTGCCGTCAGTCTGTACTAGCTCATGGATAACACCTGGAGCATTCGCACCTAAACCACCAGCGGATGCGTTAACCCGCGCCCAACCCTTGCGTGAACCGATACGTCCAAACTGGTCAATCACGCAATTTGTAGCGACTAGCGCAAATCCCGCCGCCAAGTCTAAAGGCGAGTCTTGCGTATTCAGGCCAAAGAATCCTGGCGCTGAAATGCTGGCAGTCTGGAGAGCTTGGCTCATATCGCAACAAACTCTTTATTCTCTGGATAGCGTGTGCCTTCCAAAGCAATCTGGTCAGACAGCATGGCGCGGTAAAGCTGGTACGCCTCAGATGAACTAAGACCGCCATCCTCGCCGCGCTCCACCAGCGCACGGGCATAGGCGTTTTGCACAACTAGCGTGTCAGGAACAAGCACAGATGTGCCATCAGCAGCCAATGTTGCTTGGGGTACTGTCAAAGAGAATGGAATACTGTAAACACCATCAGGACGGGGGTACAACTCCACCTTGGTGTCGCCACTAGCGTCTACCCCGTTAAATGCGTAATATTGAGGCAACCCGTTTGTTGTTGGGACTAGGTTTTGATAACGATTCATCTCCACAAAACTGATGTTTTGCAGACCAATGTTTGATGTTGTGTTAATCGCGTCTTGCACTTGGAACTTCTGTCCAGCACCCGTCATCGAATAGATGTAAGTCGCAGACACGGTAGTGAGAGTGACGGTTGTACCCAGCACGTTCCAGTTAAAAGCGTCCTCAATCTGGCGCTTGGCATCGTTGACAAACAAGCCGATCAGGGTTGAATAAGTTGTTTCGTTGTTGGTTGAGACTTGCGTTTCACGCAAACGAATCAGCACATTGTTGATAAGCTGGAGGTAAGTCATTTCTTGTTCCTTGCGCTGATTGCCTTGGCCTTGGATTTAGCATCCGCTTTGCTGCTAGCCCCCCATGCTTTTAAACTTAACAGCAATCGAGTAGGCTTTCCGTCTTTGTACTCAGGGCCATCATTGCCGCCCATTCTTGCTAAGAAGCTAGCCCTGCGCGGGTTGTCGCCCGATTTTACAGGGGGCTTGATGTCTTGCCCAGCAGCCTTCAGACTTGCGCGTCCAGCAGCATTGAGGCCACCTTTTGGGTTCTGTCCTTCCTTGCGCTGCCAAGCGGGAGTTTTCATCGGTAGCCTTTAGTCTTTGCCGCTATCTTTTTAGGTTGCGCTACGAATTGTTTCCCCGCAGCTTTGCCAGCACGTTTCGCCCGAGTTGTCGCAGCGTACTCAGCATTGCTGAGACTTTTGATTGCAGCGCTTGGAAGGTATCGCTCACCAGTTTCAGAAGATTTTTTACCACTTTTAGTTCTCCAATCTTGGTCGCCCCAATCCTTCAGGCTTTTTTGGGTAGCTTTCATTTTTTCTTCGGCGGTGTATGGGTCAAGACTTTACTAGTTGGCGTGTGCTTTGAACCTGTCATCAAGACAGCACCAGCTTTGTGAGTCTCACCTTTATACAGCTTGCCGTCCGGTGTGTAATGCGCTTTTGTCTTGCTCACGATTTATACC